>Ga0190265_10001219_pt1 | contig 16846 bp, 15 predicted proteins | sample Popmic124T_FD_133135 | JGI IMG/M metagenome (GOLD analysis project Ga0190265, IMG submission 133135) | Populus adjacent soil microbial communities from riparian zone of Indian Creek, Utah, USA - 124 T | ecosystem: Environmental > Terrestrial > Soil > Riparian zone | place: USA: Utah | collected...
GCCGCTGCCCGACTACAACCGCGATGACCCGCGCCACCGCTTCCGGCCGTTCGGGGTCACGCCGGGTCACGGGCTCGAGTGGTCCCGGCTGCTGCTCGACCTGCGCGCCGGGCTGGCCGCTCCGCCCGCCTGGCTGCTCGACGCCGCCCGCGGCCTGTTCGCGCGCGCCGTCGCCGACGGGTGGCAGGACGGCTTCGTCTACACGACCGACCACGCGGGCCGACCGGTGGTCCGCGACCGGCTGCACTGGGTCGTGTGCGAGGCGATCGGCGCGGCCGCGACGCTCCACGCGGTCACCGGCGACCCGGAGTACGAGGCGTGGTACCGGCGCTGCTGGGACTTCGCCGCGCTGCACCTGATCGACGCGGAGCGCGGCGGCTGGCACCACGAGCTCGACGCCGAGCTGGCGCCGAGCGAGGCGACGTGGAGCGGGAAGCCCGACGTCTACCACGCGTTCCAGGCGGCGCTGGTCCCCTGCCTGCAGCCGGCCCCGAGCCTCGCAGGGGCATTGCGTGACCAGCCGGTGACCTGAGTCGAACCGCACCGCCCGCCGGCGCGTAGGGCCCCCGGTACGTCGAACGGACCTTGGGAGGTCACACGGTGGTACGGGGCAGGGGGTTCCGGCGGGCGATCGTGCCCGTCGCGCTGGTGGGGACGATCGGGCTGGCGGGGACAGCGGCGGCGCAGACGCCGGAGCCGACGGTCAAGGACCCGCGGCTCGAGGTGCGGACGGTCGTGTCGGAGCTCGCGTCGCCGATCGGCGTCGCGTTCCTCGGCAAGCAGGACCTCCTCGTGATCGAGAAGGCATCCGGACAGGTCAAGCGGGTGCAGGGCGGCGAGGTCACGTCGACCGTGCTCGACCTGCCGGTCAACTCCGCGTCGGAGCGCGGGCTGCTGAGCATCGCGCTGCACCCGTCGTTCAAGCGCAACGGCTGGGTGTACCTGTTCTGGTCCGAGTCGCTCTCGGGCGCGGACAGCACGGACCTCGCCGACGTGCCGACGCGCGGCAACCGCGTCGACCGCTTCGTCTGGGACGGCGCGACGCTCACCTACGACCGGACGCTGATGCGCTTCCGCTCCTACCAGGCGGACGCCGGCCAGCCGCTGCGCGGGAACCACAACGGCGGCGTGATGCGCTTCGGCCCCGACGGCAAGCTGTACGTGATCGTCGGCGACACGGGCCGGCGCGGCCAGACGCAGAACCTGTTCGACGGGCCGTTCGGCGAGGGCATCGAGGACGACCAGTTCGGCGGCCCGGACCCGGACAACGAGCACCTCACCGGCGCGATCGTCCGGCTCGACGACGACGGCACCGCGCCGCGCGACAACCCGTTCTGGCGCGAGGGCGCGCTCCGGGGCGGCCAGGTCGGCGCGAACCTCAAGAAGCTCTACGCGTACGGCATCCGCAACTCGTTCGGGCTCGCGTTCGATCCGTACACCGGCCACCTCTGGGAGCAGGAGAACGGCGACGACAGCTTCTCGGAGATCAACCGCGTCGAGCCCGGCTTCAACTCCGGCTGGACGCAGATCATGGGTCCGGCCGCACGCGTCCCGCAGTTCCGCGCGATCGAGACCGACACCCGCACCGGGATCGACCCGAACGCGCCGAACGGCTACTTCGGGCTGCAGCAGATCCGCTGGTCGCCGGAGAACATCGCGCCCACGCCGCAGGAGGCGCTCGACCGCCTCGTCAAGCTCCCGGGCTCGCGCTTCAGCGACCCCGAGATGGCGTGGAAGTACGAGGTCGCCCCGGGCGGCCTGGCGTTCCTCGAGGGTGACGACGGGCTCGGCAGCCGCTACGAGGGCGACTTCTTCGTCGGCTCGGCGCGCGCCGCGCTCGTGAGCGGCAACCTGTTCCGGCTCGAGCTGGATCACGGCCGCCGCGCGTTCGACCTCGACGACCGGCGGCTGCGCGACCGGGTCGCCGACAACCTGTTCAAGTACGACGTGACCGAGAGCGAGTCGCTGCTGTTCGGCGAGAACTTCGGCGTCACGCCCGACATCCAGAGCAGTCCCGCGGAGACCCTCTACGTCGTGTCGCTCTCGCGCAACGCGATCTACGAGATCGGCCGCAGGTGAGGCTGCGGGCCCCGTGCCGCCGCGCGCGGTGCGGGGCCCGGATCCTCATTCGTGGCGCGGGCGGCGCAACAGGGTTCCCGCGAGAACCTTGCGCGGCGCGCCGCCGCTTGTACGTTTCGGCACGTGAACGCTACAGCCCCGCTGTCCCCCGCCCGTTCCCCCGCCCCGATGGCACGACCCGCGCCGGTACCCCCGAGCCGCGCGCGTGGCGAACACCAGCGTGCGCACCGTCACCAGGAGCGCCTCGTCGCCCACTGGCTGCGCTCGCTCGCCACGGGCCGCCGCTGATCCCCTGAGCGCGCGACGGTGATTCGTCACCGTCGCGCGGGCGGCGCCACCGTCACGGTGGTCGACCAAGCACGGTAAAGTGCTGACCATCCCATGCCGTCCCGCTCGCCCGCATACGCCGTCGTCACCGGCGCCGCGAGCGGGATCGGGCTCGCGGTGGCGACGCGCCTGGGCGCCGACGGCTGGCCGCTGCTGCTGCTCGACGCGGACGGCGAGCGCGTCGAGCACGCCGCCGAGCGGCTCGGCGCGCGCGCGGCGATCGTCGACGTCGCCGATCCGGCGAGCGTCGAGGCGGCCGCCGCCGGGCTGGCCGGCCCGTGCGGGGCGCTGGTGCTCGCCGCCGGGATCGAGCGGAACGTCCCCCTCGACGACCTCGGCGCCGGCGAGTGGCGCCGCGTCGTCGACGTCAACCTCGGCGGGCAGTACCTGTGCCTGCGCGCGTTCCTCCCGCGCCTGCGCGAGGCGCGCGGGGCGGTCGTGTGCATCGGCTCGGTGGTCGGGCGCGCCGCGTACCCCGGGGCGACGGCGTACGCGGCGAGCAAGGCCGGACTCGAGGGCCTGGTCCGCGCCGCCGCGATCGACTGCGCGCCCGCCGTGCGCGTGAACTGCCTGCTCCCCGGCAGCACGGACACGCCGATGCTCCGCGGCGACCGGACGGGCGCCGCGCTGGACGCGCTGATGGACGAGGCGCGCAGCGCCGTCCCGCTCGGTCGCGTGGCGCGGCCGGAGGAGATCGCCGCCGTCGCCGCGTTCCTCGTCTCCGACGACGCCGGCTACGTCACCGGCGCCTCCGTGGTGGTCGACGGAGGCCTCGGGGCGCGGCTCGCGACGAACGTATGATGCGGCCATGACGCCCTCCCGCGACGACGACGCCGGCGCCGGCCGCGGGTTCCTCGGCGATCGCGTCGTCGTGGAGCTGCGGCGGATGATCGCGACCGGGGCGATCGCCCCCGGCGAGCGGATCGTCGAGCGCGACGTCGCCGCGCGCCTGGGCACGAGCCGCGGCCCGGTGCGCGACGCGATCCGCACGCTGCACCACGAGGGCCTCGTCGAGCTGCGCCCGTTCGCCGGCGCGTGCGTGACCACGATCGACCGCGACGAGATCGACGAGATCGTCGCCCTGCGCCGCCAGGTCGAGTACTTCTCGATCGCGGGCGCCACGCTGCGCGCGACCGAGGACGAGACCGCTGCGCTGCGCGACCTCGCACGCCAGATGCGCCCGGCGTTCGCGGCCGGCGACGTCGACGGGCTGCTCGACCTCGACCTGCGCTTCCACCTCGGCATCTGCGACGCGTCGCACCACGCGACGCTCTCGGTCACGATGCGCACGCTCTACCCGCGGCTCTCGATCCTGCTCTATCCGCAGATGCTCGAGTCGCACACCGCGGAGTCGTTCGAGCAGGACCACCACAGCCTCGTCGACGCGATCGAGGGCGGCGACATCGAGGACAGCCTCCAGGCGATCGACCGCCACATCGAGAGCTTCTACACCGACGTCGAGCTGCGGGTCGACGGCGGCACGCGCCGCAACCGCGCGACGTACGTGACGAAGGTCCGCCCCGCCCGCCCGGTCGCCGTCCAGCGGCGCCGCGGCACGCTGGACTAGGGAGCCCTAGGCGCGCGCCTCCGGCTCGACGCGCCATGGGCGGCGCTCGCCGATCCGCGCCCGCAGGCGCCAGCGCGCGCCCTTCGGCGCCGCCTCGATGCGCGCCTCCAGCTCGTCCAGCCGGCGCTCGACGACCGCCTGCCCGTCCGGCGGCACGGGCAGCGACGCGACCATCGTGCGCACCGTGGCGAGGTTCTCCGTGACCGTGCGCCACCAGCCCCAGTCCCCCGCCAGGACGCCCGCGAGGTACGCCGCGTTGATCCCGCTGTCGTCCTCGGTGAGCTCGTGGTCGAGCAGCAGCGCGGCCGTGTCGGTGACGTCCTTGCGGTTCAGCTGCGCGACCTGCAGCTTGGTCAGCACCAGGTCGGCGAGCGGGAGCGTGCGGTCGTCGACGCCGAGCCGCCGGGCGAGCGGGAGCTCGTGGCAGAGCGCGAAGCGGCCGACGAAGACGTCCGCGTGGAGCCCGTCCGCGCGCTCGAACAGCAGCCGGGACGCGCCCTGCGTGGCGTTGAACCGCGTCGCGGGCTCCAGCCCGAGCGCGCCCATCGCCGCCGTCGTCGCCTTCTGCTCGCCCGCCTTGACGGCGAAGTCGACGTCCGAGAACCGGCGCGCGAGCCCGCTCCCGTCCCGCGCCGACGGGCAGCGCAGGGCGATCCCGACGCCTCCGAGGGCGCGCAGGGTCGCGCCCTCGGAGGTCGCACGGGCGACGAGCTCGTCCGATAGCTCGAGCACCGCCGGGTCCCAGACCTGCTCCGTCACTCGGCGGGCAGCTCCTTGTAGACCAGGTCGAGGTCGACGCCCTCGCGCCGCCGGATGGCCTTGGCCGCGAGGTACCAGATGACGCCGGCGGCGACGGTCCCGACCGCCAGCGCGAAGAACGCCGACGGGTCACCGAGACCGAAGTACTCCTCGTCGAAGTAGAGGAAGTACAGGATCGCCGCGCTGACGATCGACGCGAGGCCCGCCAGCACGAGCACCGGGATCCCGGCGACCGTGCGGGTCGTCGCCGCCGCCCGGTACAGCTGCGGCCGCAGCCGCGGGATCAGCACCGCCGCCAGGCCGACGAGGGCCATCGGGATCAGCTGCATCATCGTCGTGATCGCGATGACCTGGCCGATGTTGTCTGCCGCGAACACCACCCAGACGTAGAACAGCAGCGCGATCCCCGTGGCGATCGCGATCGCCACGACCGGCGCGTTGTGGCGCGAGACGGTGGCGATCTTCGCGGGCAGCAGCCCGTCGAACGACCACGCGAACATGATCCGCGAGATCATCACCAGCAGGTAGGCCACGAGCACCGGCGGGAAGGCCAGGAACGCGACCGCCTGGAAGGCCGCGAACACCGTGCTGTCCAGCTGGATCGACGTGAGCACGAAGTAGGTCGGCGTGATGCCCAGCTCGGCCGGCAGCCCGCCGCCGTAGGCCGCGGTGATGAAGTCGCTCCCCCAGGAGCGGAAGAAGATCGCGATGAACAGCGCCATCGAGCCGATCCCGATCAGCGCCGCGGCGGCCATCCGGTGCGCGGTCTTGATCGAGCTGCCGTCGCGCAGCTCGCCCCCGACGTACGACGTGATGTACGCGTAGATCCCGAAGCTCGAGAAGATCGCGACGAGCGGCAGCGAGTTCGCGAACGAGAAGCCCGGCGAGGGATCGATGCCCGCCTCGGTCGCCGTCGTGATCGTCTGCTCGTAGGCGCCGCCCGCGCCGGTCAGCGGCGCGGCGAACTCGTCGAACGCCGACGCGAACTCCGAGCGCGACGTGAACAGCGCCACCACCACGGAGACCAGGAGCCCGAAGAGGCTGAACGCGAGCAGGCCGAACATCAGCCGCTTCGTCGCCCGCCAGCCGAGCGCCACGAGCCCGCCGCCGAGGATCATCACCGCGGCGCCGATCGCGAACTGCCAGCCCTTGCTGGTGGCCACGGTCGCGCTCCACTCGAGCAGCGTCGCGTTCCCGCTCACCAGGCCCAGCGTCGCCAGGCTCGACGACACGCCGAGCGAGACGAACAGCAGGCCGCCGATGAGCGCGATGCCGAGCGCCTGCGCCAGCACCATGCAGAACGAGCCGGCCAGCCCGATCGCTGGATGGATCGTCCGGCTCACGAGCGTGTAGTCGCCGCCGCTTCGCGGCATCGCCGACGTGAGGAGGCCGAACGCGTAACAGAACGCGAGCGCCATCGGCACGGTCAGCAGCAGCCCGAGGTACACGTTGCCGCCCGGGAACGCCGTGAGGCCGACGAAGACCCCGAAGGCGAGGCCGAGCGGCGGCGCCCCGGCGATCCAGTTCCAGACGATCTGCTGCTTGCCGCTCAGGTCACGGACCAGGCCCGTGGCGTTGCGCGTGAACAGCTTCGGCTCGGTCCCGGTCGCCGCCGGCGGCGTGCGGACAGGTGCGCTCATGCTCGTTCCCCTCCTCGTGGTGATGTCATCCGACGACGAGCTGCCGCGTGACGACGCGGTCCGGTGCGATGGCGACGATCGCCCCATGGATCGTCCCGTTGCCGTACTCCGAGCCCGGGTTGACGATCGCGGTGCGGCCGATCGTCCCCACGCCGCGCGACTCGTGGACGTGCCCGTGCAGCGTGAGCAGCGGCTGGTACTCCTCGATCAGCTCGCGCACGGCCGTGCTGCCCACCGGTACCGTCACCGGTGCCCCGCCGCTCGTCACCGGACGCAGCTCGTCGTCGATCTGCGTCGCGGAATCCAGGCCGGAGCCGTGCGGGGGCACGTGCAGGTTGAAGATCGCGGTCGACGGGCTCGAGAGCTGCTGCGCGAGCGCGCTGATCCGGTCGTACAGCGCGTCCTCGGACAGCTCGCGCGGGCTGCTCCACGGCGTCGGGTTCGCGTACGAGCACGAGAGCATCTCGTGGCCGCCGACCTCGACGATCCGGGCGTCGCAGAAGACCGTCCGCTCGGCCGACTTGAGCACGTCGTCGACGACCCAGGGATCGTCGTTGCCCGCCATCACGAAGACGCCGGTGTCGGCGGCGGCGCCGCGCTCGTCGGCAAGCTCGACCCAGCGCGCGAGCTCGCGCACGATGATCTCCTCGAACAGGTCGTCGGTGTCGCGCTCGCCGCTCGCGTAGCGCTGGATGTCCTCGCCGTCCGCGACCCACGGGTACATGCCGTTGAAGCGGATCGCGTCGAGCAGCTCCTCGAGCTCCGCCGCATCGGTCGCGACGCGCGCGTCGCCGAGGAAGCGGGCGACGTGGTCGTGCTCGCGCCGCTCGACGGGGACGATCGCCTTGCCGGTGAGGTCGCCGCCCATGACGAGCGCCGTGACGTCGTAGGCCGCGGCGGCGTTGAGGAACTTGCGCCAGCAGCGCTCGGACCCGTGGACGTCGGACGCGTAGTAGAGCCGCAGCACGTCGCGCTCGGTCCGTCCCGATCTGCTCCGCAAGAGCCGCATCTCCTGGCGCGTCAGCCTATGCCTCGTCGTGACCGATTGTCAACCAAAATTTCCAAGTGGCTGACCATCGGTAGAGAACCGTCGCATCGCATCGCGGTCGAGCTCGACCCCGAGGCCGGGCTCCTGGGGCACCGCGACGAGGCCGTCGACGATCGCGAAGTCGCGCGTGAGCAGGTCGCGCCGGATCGCCGAGTCGGCCGTCTCGGACGGGAGGAACTCGATCAGCGGGCAGTGCGGCGTCACGGCCGCCATGTGCAGCGCCGCGGCGATCGAGATCCCGGTCTTCCACAGATGCGGGACGACGATCGCGCCGGCCTCGCGCGCGAGCTCCGCCACGCGCATGGTCTCGGTCAGCCCGCCGACGCGGCCGATGTCGGGCTGCGCGACGGCGACGCAGCCGCGCCGCAGGAGCTCGGCGAACTCGAACCGCGTCGTCAGCCACTCCCCCATCGCGATCGGGATCGGCTGCTCGCGCGAGAGCGTCGCGTAGCCGTCGAGGTCGTCGGCCCACAGCGGCGTCTCGACGAAGAACAGGTCGAAGCGCTCCCACCGGCCGAGCACGTCGAGCGCCTCGGCGGCGTCGGCGAACGCGTACTGCACGTCGACCATGAGCGTGAAGGCCGACCCGACGGCCGCGCGGACCGCGGCGAGGATGTCGGTCGCGTGCGACCACGGGGCGCGCATCCCCTTGTGCGCGTACGGGCCCGCGAGCGTGAGCGAGACCTTCGCCGCGGTGAAGCCCCCCGCCGCGGCGTCGCGCGCGTCGCGCACGAGCGCGTCGGCATAGCGGTCGACGTCGTCCTCGTCGGGCTGCAGCGACGCGTACGGGCGGACGTGGGTCCGCGGCTCCGCGGCGCCGCCCAGTCCGGCCCACGCCGGGCGGTCGAGCAGCTTCCCGCGCAGGTCGTGCAGCGCGAGGTCGATCGCGCCGATCGCGTTGATGCCGGCGCCGCGCCGTCCGGTCATCGCGGACCCGACGTAGAGCCGCTCCCACAGCGCCTCGACTGCCAGCGGGTCCGCGCCGATGAGCATGTCGCGCAGGCCCAGCGCCATCGAGTGTGCGCTGGGTGCCTCGATGCACGCGCGCGCCACGACCGGGTTGAGGTCCGTCTCGCCGATGCCGCTCACGCCGTCGTCCGTGATGATCTCCACGACGATCGTGTCCTGCGCCGAGCTGGTCGCCGATCCGTCACGATCGGGGTCGACCAGAACGTGGCAGTTGACATCAGCGATCCGCATTTGGTCTCCTATCGAGGCAAGATGGTCAACCATCGTACAGCTGATGTGCTGGTTCGGGAACGCGCGGCGCTCGGCGAGGTCCCGCGCTGGTCGGTCGCGCTGCAGTCGCTGCTCTGGCTCGACATCGACGGCGGGCTCCTGCACGTCACCGAGCCGGACAGCGGGCGCGACGCGACGCACGACGTCGGTCCGGGCATGGGCCTGGTCGCGCCGCGCGCGGACGGCGGCGTCGCGCTCGCGCGCCGTGACGCGCTCGTGGTCGCGCCGCTCGACGGTGCGCCGGAGCGGCCGCTCGCTTCGATTCCCAGCGCGCCCGACGAGGTCATGAACGAGGGCGCGTGCGATCCGGCCGGCCGCCTCTGGGCCGGGACCTACGCCGCGGGCGAGCGGCCCGGCGGCGGCCGCCTGTACCGGCTGGATCCCGACGGCGCCGTCCGCACCGTGCTCCGGAGCGTTACGCTGTCCAACGGGCTCGGCTGGAGCCCGGACCACCGGACCATGTACTACGTGGACAGCGCGACGCAGGCGATCGACACGTTCACCTACGACGTCGCGAGCGGCACGATCGCCGACCGCCGTCCGTGGGTGCGGATCGCCAAGGAGGACGGGCTGCCGGATGGGTTGGCGGTCGACCACGACGGCGCGGTGTGGGTCGCGCTCTGGGGCGGCCGCGCCGTGCGCCGGTACGCGCCGGACGGCCGGCTCGACCGCGTCGTGGACGTGCCGGCCGATCACGTGACGGCCTGCGCGTTCGGCGGGCGCGACGGCGCGACGCTGTTCATCACCACGGCGGCGGGCTATCTCGAGCCGGCCGCCCGTGCGGCGCAACCGCTCGCCGGCTCGCTCTTCGCCCTCGACCCGGGCGTCTCCGGTCCGCCCCCGCACCTGCTCCCGTGACGCCGGCCGCCGACCCCACGCGCATCGATCCGGAGCTCGTGGCCGCGCTCTCCGCGTTCCCGCTCGACTTCGGCCGGCTCGCCGCCGGCGGGCTCGAGGCGCTCCGCGCGGAGCTCGCGGAGCTCGTCGCGGCCACGCCGTCGGGCGGCGCCGCCACGGACCACGTCGCGAGCGGCGCCCACGACGTCGCGCTGCGCGTCCACCACCCACCCGACCGTGCGTCCCCCGGTGCGCGGCCGTGCCTGATCTGGCTGCACGGCGGCGGCTTCGTGCTGGGCGACTGCCGCATGGACGACCCGGAGCTCGCCCGCTGGAGCGAGGCGCTCGACTGCGTGGCGGTGAGCGTCGAGTACCGGCTCGCGCCGGAGCATCCGTACCCGGCGGCGCTCGAGGACTGCCACGCCGGCCTCGCGTGGGTCGTGCGCAACGCCGCGCGGCTCGGCGTCGACCCGGCGCGCGTCGGGATCGGCGGCGGGAGCGCCGGCGGCGGGCTGGCCGCCGCCGTCGCGCTGCTCGCCCGCGACCGCGGCGGGCCGGCGCCCGCGTTCCTGTACCTCGACGCGCCCGCCCTCGACGACCGCCAGGCGACGCCGTCGAGCCGCTGGGAGACGGCGTGGATCTGGCCGGCCGCGGCGAACCGGTTCGCGTGGCGCGCCTACCTCGGCGAGCGCCACGGCGCGGAGGTCCCGCCGTACGCCGCGCCCGCACGCGCCGGCGACCTCGCCGGCCTCCCGCCCACGTTCCTGAGCATCGGCGCATGCGACGGCTTCGTCGACGAGGTCCTCGCGTTCGCGCAGCGGCTGGTCGGCGCCGGCGTGCCGACCGAGCTGCACCTCTACCCCGGGGCGCCGCACGGCTTCCGGCTCGCCGCCGGGTCCCGCCTGGCGCGGCGGGCGGAGCGCGACGCCGACGAGTGGCTGCGCGGACAGCTCCATCCGCCGGCCCGTGCCTAGCCGGGGCGCGCGCTGCCGCCGGTCAGCTCCGCGCGCGCGCCGATCGCGAGCCAGCCGGTGTCGCCGTCGACACGCACGGTGCGGCGGCCGCCGCCGTCGAGGTCGACGACCACGACCGCGTAGGGCGCCTCCAGCGGGCCGTCGGCGCCGAGCTGGATCGTCGTGAACGTGTGGACCGTGCCGCTCACGCCGCGCGCCCCAGCACCGTGACGACCGCCACCCCGCCCGTGCCGCCGACGTTGTGGGCGAGCCCGATCTCCGCCCGCTCGACCTGGTTGTCGGCCTCGTCGCGCAGCTGGCGGACCAGCTCGACGAGCTGCGCCACGCCGGTCGCGCCGATCGGGTGCCCCTTGGACAGCAGGCCGCCGCTCGGGTTCACGGGCAGCGCGCCGCCGACGCGGGTCGCGCCGTCCGCCGTCGCGTGCGCGGCCTCGCCACGGCCGAACGCGCCCAGGTCCTCGAGCGCGATCCACTCCGCGATCGTGAAGCAGTCGTGCACCTCGGCGACGTCGACGTCGCCGATCTCGAGCCGCGCCTCGGCCAGCGCCGAGCGGGCCGCGGCGGCGGCCGCGGGCAGGCCGACGAAGCTCTCGAGCCGCTCGGGCGAGACCGGTCCGCCCGCCTGCCCGACGGCGCGCACGTCGACCGGCTGCTCGATCCCGTGCGCCGCCGCCCAGTCCGCCGACGTCACCAGCAGCGCCGCCGCACCGTCGGAGATCGGGCTGCAGTCGTACAGCCCCAGCGGGTCGGCGACCGTCCGGCCGGCGAGCGCGGCCGCGCGCGTCACCGGCGTCTGGAAGTGGGCCTTCGGGTTCGCCGCCCCGTTCGCCCGGGCCTTGACCGACACGTCGGCGAGCAGCTCGCGGTCGACGCCGTACTCGTGCAGGTAGCGGCGCGCGAGCAGCGCGAAGAAGCCGGGGAAGGTCAGGCCTGCGGCATGGCTCTCGGACGCCGTGTCGTTCGCCGCCGCGAGCGTACGCGTCACGGTCGCGGTCGTGTGGCCGGACATCTTCTCGGCTCCGGCCACCAGCGCGACGTCGACCGCACCGGACCGCACGGCCGCGACCGCCTGCCGGAACGCCAGGCTGCCCGACGCGCACGCGCCCTCGACCGCCAGCGCCGGGATGCCGCCGAGCCCGAGCCGCGCGGCGAGCACCGCCGCGGGGAACGCCTGGCCGCCGAGGGCGAGCCCCACGAACGTGCCGAGGAACAGCGCCTCGACCTCGTCGGGACGCACCGTGGACGCGCGCAGCGCCTGCTCGGACGCATCGGCGGCGAGGTCGATCAGCGAGCGCTCGTCGGCACGTCCGAACGGCGTCTGGCCGTAGCCCGCGATCTCGACACGGCGCATCAGCGGCCGGCGTCGACCGCGGGCCGGCGGTCCGCCCACGGCAGCGCCTGCTCGAGCTGGCTCCCGAGCCGCAGGAGCGTCGCCTCGTCGCACATCGGCGCGGCGAACTGGACGCCGATCGGCAGCCCCGCGGCGCTCATCCCCAGCGGGAGCCCGAGCGCCGGCGTCCCGGTCGCGTTGAACATCGGGGTGAACGACGCGTAGCTGAACAGCTCGCGCATCCAGCTGTCGGTGTCGTACTTCGGATCGTTCAGGCTCATGAACTCGACCGGCGGCGCCGGCACGTTGATCGTCGGCGTGACGAGCACGTCGTAGCCGCCGAGGAAGCTGCCCACGAGCCGCGACATGTCGTTGAGCGTCGCCTTGATCTCCATCACGTCGATCGCCGTCACCTCGGTGCGGCGGCGGTACGCGTCGAGCGTGACGTGCTCGACGGTGTCGGGACCAGGCTCGAGCCCGCTGGCGGCCGCGACCTCCTGCACCCCGTAGCCGACGTCGAGCACGGTCGCCTTCGTCACCGCGGTCACGAACCGCTCCCAGTCGAACGCGGGCGACGCGACCTCGACGTGGTGGCCGAGGCCCTCGAGCGTGCGACCGACGGCCTCGACGGTCGCCACCACCTCCGGGTCGGTCGGGCGCTCGGACCACGAGTCGGTGGTCAGCGCGATCCGCAGCGGACCGGGATCGGCGCCGACCTCCTCGATCCACGGCCGGTCCGGGCGGCGCACCAGGAAGGGGTCGCCGGGCAGCGAGCCCGCGACGGCGTCGAGCATCGCGGCGGCGTCGCGCAGCGTGCGCGTGAGCGCGAACTCGACGACGAACCCGAACAGGTCCTCCTGCATGTCGGGCCCGAACGAGACCCGGCCGCGCGACGGCTTGAGCCCCACGAGCCCGTTCCACGAGGCCGGAACGCGGATCGAGCCGCCGCCGTCGTTGGCGTGGCCGACCGGGACGGCGCGCGCGCCGACGAGCGCGCCGGTGCCGCCGGTCGAGCCGCCGGCGCTGCGGGTGACGTCCCACGGGTTGCGCGTGGCGCCGTGCCGGAGCGACACGGTCGTCGGGCCGAAGCCGAACTCCGGCGCGGTCGTGAGCGCCGCCGTCGCGAAGCCGGCCGCACGGAACTGCTTCATCGCGAACGTGTCCTCGTCGGCGACGATGCCGTCGCCGCTCAGCCGCGTCGCCATGATCGACGGGACGCCCGCCGCGTGGATGACGAGGTCCTTGACCACGAACGGGACCCCTGCGAACGGGCCGTCCTCGGCGTACTCGAGCGGCTGCTCCCACGGCCCGGCGGCCACGGCGTTGATCTCGGCGTCGACGAGGCGGATCGCCTCGAGCGCGGTGGCGTAGACCTCGTCGGCGGTGACCTCGCGGCGACGGATCAGCGCGGCGAGCGCCGTCGCATCGCAATCGGCGTACTCCCTCAGCTCCATGGACCACATTCAATCATGGCTGATTGTGGTTGGCAACGCATGTGATCAGCCGGATCGAGCCGGCCCGCTGAGCTGCACGTCGCCGCGCTCGATGGCCGGCACGGTGGCCTCGGCGACGCGCTTCCAGCCGTCGAGGTCGCGCTCGATCCAGCGCTCCGCCCCCTTCAACATGCCGCGGAGCACCAGGCCGCGCATGAACTGCGCCGTGAGGTCGACGAAGACGTCGAACTGCTCCCCGTGCTCGTCGCTGTCGGTGAAGAGCCGGCGCAGCAGCTCCCGCGTCTCGGGTACGAGCGAGCGCTCGACCTCGTAGAGCGCCTTGTTGAGGTCGGCATCGCCCCGCGCCGCGACCCAGAGCTCGGTGTGCGCCATCGCCCGCGGCCCCGCGTAGGCCTGCCACATGACGTCGATCGCGGCGCCGATCCGGTCCGGGCCGGTCGGCAGGTCGTCGACCGCGCTGCGCAGGCCCGCGTGGAACTGCTCGGTGACGTGGCGCGCGACCTCGGCCATGAGCGCCGCCTTGGTGGGGAAGTGGTGCTGCTGCGCACCGCGCGAGAGCCCGGCGCGCTTGGCGACGTCGGGTGTCGTCGTCGCGCTCGCACCCTGCTCGGCGAGGCACTCGACGGCCGCCTCGAGCAGCCGGGTGCGCGTGGTCGAGCTTCGTTCCTCCTGCGAGCGCCGCCACTCGGTTCGACGAGCCATCCGCGTTCCTCCAACCGATCAGTGACACATTCCGTCCGGCCTGAATGTAGCCGGTGACGCTAGAGGCCGTACGACCTCGCGATGATCGAGCGCTGGATCTCGCTCGTGCCGCCGTAGATCGTCGCCACGAGCGCCTGGCGCACCAGCCGCTCCATGTCGTACTCCGAGGCGTAGCCGTAGCCGCCCAGCATCTGCATCCCCGCGAGCGCGGTCCGGCGGGCCGCCTCGGTGACGTACAGCTTCGCCATCGACGACTCGCGCGTGCGCCGGACGGCGGGCTCGGCGTCGACCTGCCGCGCGACCGCGTACGTGAGCAGCCGGGCCGCCGCGAGCTCCGTGGCGAGGTCGGCGAGGCGGTGCTGGAGCACCTGGAACGAGCCGATCGGCCGGCCGAACTGGCGCCGCTCCTTGACGTAGGCGAGCGCGTCGTCGAACGCGCGCCGGCCGAGCCCGAGCATCGCCGCGGCGATGATCAGCCGCTCGCCGTCGAGCCCGGCCATGAGCTGGGTCCAGCCGCCGTCGACCGCTCCGAGCACCGCGTCGGGGCCGACCTCAACGTCGGTGAACGCGACCGCGCTCGTCTCGCGGCCGCCGAGCGTGTCGATCCGGCGGACATCCATCCCCGGGTGGTCCGCCGGGACGAACAGCATCGACAGCCCGTCGTGCTTGCGCTCGCCGCGGGTCGTGCGGCAGACGACCAGCACGTGGCTGCAGATGTGCGCGTTCGAGCAGAACACCTTCTCGCCGTTGATCACGAAGCCCGCGTCCGTGCGAACCGCCGCCGTGGTGAGCGCGCCCACGTCGGAGCCGGCGTCGGGCTCGGTCATGGCGATCGCCTGGACCGCGCCGGCGGCGATCCGCCCGAGCACGGCGTCCTGCTGCTCGGGGCTGCCGAAGCGCTGAACCGTCCGGGCGACGATCAGCGTGGTCAGGTAGCCGTTGATCGGCAGCAGGCCGTGCGCGGTCTCCTCGAGGAACACGCAGGCCTCGACCATGCCGCCGCCGGCGCCGCCGTGGGCCTCCTCGATCCCGACGCCGAGCCAGCCGAGGTCGGCGAGCTGCGCGTAGACCTCGTGCGAGTGCAGCTCCGCGTGGTCGCCGGTGAGTCGCCGGCGCTGCTCGGGCGTGCCGCAGGTGCGCGCGCAGAAGTCGCGGATCGCCGCGGCGAACGCCGCCTGCTCGTCGCTGAGCTCGACGTCCACGGTCAGGTCCGGGCGAGGATCGTCACGACGGCCGAGGCGACGTCCGGGCCGAGGTAGCCGCCCGCGTTCTCGGCGAGCGCGATCCGCGCCCCCTCGACCTGGCGGTCGCCGCTGCGGCCGCGCAGCTGGTCGCACAACTCGACGATCTGGGCCGGGCCCGTCGCGCCGAGCGGATGGCCCTTGCTCTCCAGCCCGCCGCTCGGGTTGACCGGCAGGCGGCCGCCGAGCGACGTCTCGCCGGCGCGGACGAGCGCCGGGCCCTCCCCCGGCCCGCAGAGGCCGAGCTCCTCGAGCGCGATCAGCTCCGCCGGGGCCGCGGCGTCGTGGCACTCCACGACGTCGACCTGGTCGGGACGGATCCCCGCCATCGCGAACGCCTGCGCGGCGGCGCCGGTGACGGTCCCGTTCGCGCCCGCCCGGCCGCCCCCGAGGGCGATCCCGAGCACGCTCACGGCCTCGGTGCCCCAGCGCGCCGCGCGGTCCGGCGTCGTCACGACGATCGCGGCCGCGCCGTCGCTGACGGGCGCGCACATCGGCAGCGTCAGCGCGCCGGCGATCGGCCGCGCGGCCAGCACCTCCTCGACCGTGAACGTGTGCTGGTACTGGGCCTTGGGGTTGCGCGCGCCGTGCGCGTGGTTCTTGACCGCGACGCGCGCGAAGTCCTCCGCGGTCGCGCCGGTCCGGGCCGCGTAGTCACGCGCGAAGCGCGCGTAGATCCCCATGAAGATCGCCTGCTGCGCGCCCTCGGCGGCGAGCTCCTGGGTGATCGGCCCGAGCCGCTCCTGGTCGACGACCGAGAACAGCGCCTCGCCGGCGCGCCGCTCCTCGTCGAACATCTTCTCCGCGCCGACCGCGACCGCGACGTCGAAGAGGCCCGCGGCGACCGAGAGCCACGCCTGATGCAACGCCGTGGAGCCGGAGGCGCAGGCGTTCTCGACGTTCACCACGGCCGCGCCGTCGAGCGCCGACTCGGCGAGCCAGATCTGCCCGCGGCTCGATTCCTGGTTCTGCAGCAGCCCGCCGAGGACGTTGCCGAAGTGCACCATGCCCACCTCGTCGGGCGGGCACGCCGCGTCGGCCAGCGCGTCGTCGACCGCCTCGCCGACCAGCGACTTCATGCGCCGGTCCGCGAACTTGCCGAAGCGCGTCATCGACGCCCCGGCGATCACCACATTACGCAAGGGGAGCTCCCATCACAATCAATCTTGCCTGAATGTTCATAGACGCGCCGAGGCGCGCTCAGCGCCCCGCCAGCGCATCGTGCACCGACTGCGAGCTGTCGAGCGAGAAGCCCGTCGCCGTGAGGCCGGCGTCGACGGGCAGCACGACGCCGGAGATCCACTGCGAGCGGGGGCTCGCCAGGAACAGCACGGCCTCGCCGACGTCCCAGCCGGTGCCCTCGGTCCGCAGCGGCGCGGCGAGCCGGCGCCGCTCGCGGTCCGCCTCGCTCAGGCCGTGCGCGGTGATGAGCGGCGTGTGGACGAATCCGGGTGCGACCGCGTTGACGCGGATGCCCTCGGGCCCGTGCTGGGTCGCCATCGTCTTGGTCAGCGTGTTGATCGCGCCCTTGGTCGCGCTGTAGGCGACGAGCGGGATGCCGCCCGCAAGGCCTGCGACCGACGACATGTTCACGATCGCCCCGCCGCCCGCCGCGCGGATCGCCGGCAGCGCGAAACGCGACATCAGCA
>Ga0190265_10001220_pt1 | contig 16839 bp, 14 predicted proteins | sample Popmic124T_FD_133135 | JGI IMG/M metagenome (GOLD analysis project Ga0190265, IMG submission 133135) | Populus adjacent soil microbial communities from riparian zone of Indian Creek, Utah, USA - 124 T | ecosystem: Environmental > Terrestrial > Soil > Riparian zone | place: USA: Utah | collected...
AGCGGCATCCAGGCCCAGACTTCCTGCGTCGAGGCAATCGCGATCAGGCTGAGCGCGGCCAGGATCGAACATAGGATCGCAAACCGCGCCCCGCCCAGCCGCCGCGCCAGCGCCGGAATGAAGGGCGCGGATGCAATGAAACCCAGCGGCGTCATCGCCGCCGACAAGCCGATCAGGCCGGGTGTCGTCCCCTGCCGCTCCAGGATGAAGCTGAGCAGCGGATAGGTCAGCCCCTGTGCCACGGCGAACACCGTGACGGTCGCGATGATGCCCGCCATCGCGGCCCATGGGATCCGATCCTCTCGCGGTGATGTCGTGCTTTCGGCAGTCATGCAGACCATGTCTCTGCGTCGTCAAGTAGAGTGCCTGCGGAAGGAGACGGTGAGCGTCCGGGTCTCCTCGCCGCGCTTCACGGTGAAAACCGCCGTGTCCCCCCAGCGCTTCCCGGCCAGGAGGCGGTTGAAGACCTCCTTGTCCATGACCGGCGTGCCGTCGAAAGTGAGAAGGAGGTCCCCGGTCTGGAAGCCGGCCTTGTCGGCCGCCGAGCCCTTGGTCACGAAGAGGACCTTGCGCGCGGCCTCCCCTTCTCCCATGCCGGTGGAGAGTCCCAGGCCGGGCCAGACGGGATCGGATTCCGGCGGCACTCCCCAGACGAAGTCGGCGTAGGAGGCCTGGACCTTGTCCACGGGATCGCCGTCGTCGTCACGCACCGGGACCGGGATCAGGGCCGCGATCCGGCCGCCGAATTCCTTCTCGAAGCCGGTGGCCACCTGGCGCTGGATGCCCAGGCCATAGGCCACGTGGCCCGAGCCGGCCAGGAGTACCATCACCGACCCGGGCATCACCGATCCGGGGGCACCGTGCTCGCGCAGCGCCTTGACGGCGTTGTGCCCCATGGTGGCGTCCCAGGTGGACTGGGCCGTGTACATGGCCTCGAACTGCTCCGGGCTCATGCCGCCGTGGAGCGGATCGTCGCCGCCGAAAAAGGAGCGGATCAGCGTGCGGTGCTCCTGGCTCGTGGTGTCCATCTGGCGCGGCAGGTGGGCGGCCTCCTCCGGGCTCAGGGCGTCGAAGCCCTTCTGGCGCACCGCGGTGATGGCCTCCCGCGGCGCGTTGACGGCGAACATCCGGATGCCACGGTCGCGGGCAAAGAGGAAGATGTCCCGGTAGTAGCCCCAGTTGTACCCCCAGCTCTTGTACCAGCGGGAGAGGCGGACGAACCCCTCCTCGGTCAGCAGGCCGTCGATCCACTGGTCGAGGTACCGCTGCTCGGTGTAGGGGAACATCTCCAGGCCGATGAGCACCGGCCGCCCGGCCCGGTGCAGCTCCTCGATCACCCGGAGCTGGACCTGGTGGAAGTCGGCATCGGTATGGCTCTCCCCCACCAGGAGCAGGCGCACGCCGGAGAGCCGCGGGGCCAGCTCCGAAGGCGCCAGGACCTCGCCGGTGCCGGCGTCGGTGATGCCGTCGAGGACCACCGGCGCCTCCCGGTCCTTGCGGGCGGGATCGCCGATCGCGAGATGGAGGGACGGATCCTCCGCGGCGAGCGGGAAGGCCAGGAGGAGGAAAAGAGCGAAAGCATGTCTCATCAGCCGCTTACTCCGTGTGAATCCAAGAGTTTAGGGGTCCTCACAATTTCAGGGGGCAGCCACTGCCCTCCAGAATTGGACCACAATTTCAGGGGGCAGTCGCGGCCTCGGCCTCACGAAAGACTTTCTCCGCTCCCTCTCCGACAGCGCCCGCCGCATCGCCGCAGCCTCCGCCACGCTCGCCCTGGGGCCGTTGCTCCTGGACCTCCATGAAGTCCGCGAGCGCACCTCCTGGCACGGATGGTTTCCAAACGCGAAGCGGACGGTCCGGATCGCGTTCCGGACGGTGCCGACCGCGTTTCGGATGATTCAAACCACGTTTCGGACAGTGCCGAAGGCGATCCGGATGGTTCCGATGGCCTCGCAGAGGGCTCGAAACATGCCGAGGATGGTTCAGATCGTGGAGCGGATGGTTGTGGATGCGGAGCGGACGGTCCGGACCGGATCACGGATGTTGCCCAAAGCGTTCCGAACGCAATGAGATCGGGACCGTCCGCAACGCATTCAGGACCATCCGCAACGCACTCGGCACCGTCCGCAACGCACTCGGCACCGTCCGCAAGGCACTCGGCACCGTCCGCAAGGCATTGCGAACCGCTCCGAACGCGCTGCGGACGGTCTCGATCGCGTTGCGAATGGTTCCGAACGCATCGCGGACAGTCTGGGATGCCTTGCGGACGGTTCGAACCGCGCCGCGGATGGTTCGGAAGGCGAATCGGACGGTTCGGAACGCATTGCGGATGGCTCCAAACACGCCGCGGACGGTTCGGAACGCATTCTGAACCGTCCGCAACGCGGTCCGAATGTCTCCGAACGTGTTCCGAACCGTTCGGAGCGGGAACAGGAAGACCCGAAACCCTCTCGACGCCGCGCCGTTCTGTTCCGTATCCTCTTGGAAGGAGGACACCATGACCCAGGAGGAATACGAAGAGCGCCGGCGCGCGCTCGAGCAGGAGCTGCAGTCGGACCTCGCCCTGATCCACGCGGCTCACGAGGCGCGGATACGTTCTCTCGACAGGCTGAGGCAGCTCGCCACGGAGGAGAACGGTTCCGGCCCCGTGCCCGTCCCTTTCAACGGCGGGCATGACCGGGTTGGAACGGTTCACAAGACCGTTCCCCCGGCGCCGGCCGCATCCCGGAAGGCGGCGCGTCCACCGGGCGCGTTCCTGGGCGATCTCGACGCCGTCCTTTCCGAGCTCCCGGAGGTGTTCGACAAGCGCGACGTCGTCCGGCTCGTCGGCTATGAGCCCACTCACCCGACGTTCTTCCGAGCCCTCACCAGGCTCCAGAACGAAGGGACGGTCGCGAGCCTGCTGCGAGATGGGCCCTGCCACAGAACCGCTTGCTACGGGTGGCGGATCTCCATGCTGCGGATCAGCCCGTCCTCGATCCTATAGACATGCTCGACCGTGCCATCCGACATGACGTTGCCGTGCAGATCACGCACGACCGCATGCACCGTCACTGCCGTGCGTCCGCTCTCGTCGGTGGCGAACCCCAGAGGGTCGACGCGCGGGTTGATCGCCGCCCACTGGCGCGTCCAGTAGTCGCGCACACCCTGGTGGCCGGTCACGCGACCACCTTCCCATCCGTTGGGCCATTCGACGTCCGGATGCATGGTCGTCAGGGCCGTGTCGATGTCACGCGCATTGAACGCGGTGTAGACGGTGGTCAAGAGGTCTCGCTCAGTCGGCATCACGACAGTTCCTCGGGCCCGGAGCTCTGCTGTGGGCGCGGTAGACTTTACGCCCGGCCCAGCGGGGCGCAATCATACAAAAGAATATCGACCGCTTCCCCGATCACATGCACCTGATTACCTGCGGTGACGCACATATCCTTCAAAATCCATTGTACATGTACGTTCGGCCGCCGGTAGGAACCTTCGGAGTCGTGGATGAAAGCAAAGGCTGAGCCTGAACCGCGGAATAGGTACCACCCTCTTCTGAGGACCGACCGGGAACCGGAGGGGCCTAAGAGCCCGAGGGCCGCCTGGCACGAAGGGCGCTGTAACATCCGGAGACCCCGATCGTATAGTCTGCTATGACTATCGCACAGACCGACGAGTCGACGCCTCGGAAGCCGCTCCGGCTGTGGCCCGGCGTGGTCATCGTCATCCTGCTGTGGCTGGTCAGGTTTGTCCTCCCTGTCGTCGCGCCCGATGCCATGCAGATTGCGGTGCTCGGGGGAGTCATCGGCGGGTTGGGTATCCTCTTGTGGTGGGTGTTTTTCAGCCGGGCGCCCTGGTTCGAGCGCTTGGGCGCCGTCGCCGTGATGATCGTCGCGCTGTTCGCGACATTGCCCTTCCTCCACGAGTCGATTGCGACGGGGGCGATGGGGATGTTGTTCTACATCCTGGCGGTCCCGGGCCTGAGCCTCGCCCTCGTCGCGTGGGCGGCGGCCAGCCGCCGTCTCTCAAACGGACTTCGGTGGGTGGCGATGGTCGCGGCCATCCTGCTCGCGTGCGGAGTGTGGACGCTCGTCCGGACCGGTGGCTTTACCGGCAACCTGGATAATGATTTCGCTTGGCGGTGGACGGAGACTCCCGAGGAGCGGCTCCTGGCCCAGGAGCCGGTGGCGCTCCCGGCGGCTTCGCCAGCAGCGAAGGCCTCCGGGGAACGGCCCATGGCCCAAGCCGGCGGCGAGCCGGCGGCGCTCCCGGCGGCTCCGGCAGCAGGGGGGACTCCCGAGGAACGGCTCGCGGGCCAGGCCGCCGAGGAGCCAGCGGCAGTTTCGGTGGGCGCAGTGGCTCCGGCTGGAACGGAGACGGGAGCCGACTGGCCCGGCTTTCGCGGACCCGAGCGCAACGGCATCGTTCGCGGCGTGCGGATCGAGACCGACTGGGCTGCATCGCCGCCGGTCGAGCTGTGGCGCCGGCCGATTGGACCGGGCTGGTCGTCCTTTGCGATCCGCGGCGACTTCCTCTACACCCAGGAGCAGCGCGGCGACGACGAGGTCGTCTCCTGCTACAACCTGACCACCGGCGAGCCGGTGTGGAGACACCTCGACGCGGCCCGGTTCTATGAGTCGAATGGCGGCGCCGGTCCGCGCGGGACGCCGACCCTCAGCAACGGTCGCTTATACACAATGGGTGCGACCGGAATCCTGAACGCGCTCGACGCCGGTGACGGCTCCGTCGTGTGGTCCCGCAACGCGGCATCCGACACCGGCACGGAGGTCCCGGGCTGGGGCTTCGCGAGCTCACCGTTGGTGGTCGGCGACGTCGTCATCGTTGCCACAGCCGGCAAGCTCGCCGCCTACGACCTTGCCACCGGTGATCCGCGCTGGTTCGGCCGGGACGGTGGCGACGGCTACAGCTCGCCCCATCGAATGACGATCGACGGAGTCGCGCAGGTCCTGCTGCTGAGCGGAGCCGGCGCGGCCAGCGTCGCCCCGGCCGACGGCAAGCTGCTCTGGGAGCACGCGTGGAAGATGGGCACCCGCATCGTGCAGCCGGCCCTGACCGCGGACGGCGACGTCCTGATCAGCGCCGGCGAGGGAATGCGCCGCCTCGCGGTCGCGCAGGGACCCGGCGGATGGACCGTCGAAGAGCGCTGGACGTCGAATGGATTGAAGCCCTACTTCAACGACTTCGTCGTCCATGATGGCCATGCCTTCGGCTTCGACGGCCGCATCCTCTCGTCTATCGACCTCAAGGACGGCAAGCGCAAGTGGAAGGGCGGACGCTACGGCCAAGGCCAGCTCGTCCTGTTGCCTGACCAGGACTTGCTGCTGGTGGTGTCGGAGCAGGGTGAGCTGGCGCTGGTCAGGGCGACCCCCGACCAGTTCACGGAGGTCGCGCGGTTCCCGGCGATCGAGGGCAAGACCTGGAACCACCCGGTGCTGGCCGGCGACGTCCTGCTGGTTCGCAACGCCGAGGAGATGGTCGCGTTCCGGCTGTCCCTCGCGGGCCGCTGAGGCCGTATGAATGAAATAATCGACTTGAGCCAGGAGATCTTCACGGGCATGCCTGTCTTTCCCGGCCTTCCGGAAGTAGAGATCACCATGCACGTCTCGCATGAACAGTGGGATGGCATTCCCGATAGCGAAGTCGTTTCACCCGCCGTGAACCGGCTGATACTGGGCGAACATACAGGTACGCACGTCGATGCCATCAACCACATGGCACGTCAGTACCGGGAACAGTCTATCGACACGATGCCGCTGACGATGTTCTATACCGAGGGCATCTGCCTGGACCTGTCTTATAAAGGTCCGCTTGATTTGATCGAGCCAGCGGACTTGGAGCGCGCACTCTCCGAGGCGGGTCTTGAAATCAAGCAGGGGGACACAGTTCTACTGTATACGGATCATTATCGGCGCGCATTTGGGACAGATGATTGGCACAATGGACCTGGGGTTAGTACTGACACGGCACGCTGGCTGGGGCAGCAGGGGATCGCGGCTTTTGGCGTGGAAACGATGGCGCCGGGTGTGATTGACGTTTCCAACAAGGAAGTTCATCGTATTTGCGGGGAGCTGAGCTTTACCCATTACGAGAACATGATCAATTTGCACCAGCTAATCGGCCGGGGACGTTTTCGCTTTATTGGTCTGCCGCTCAGGATACGTGGAGGAACCGGCTCGCCTGTGCGGGCAGTTGCTGTCTTCGAGGGGTGAGGCAACCGGAAGAGTCCGGCAGGGGATAGACTTCTCGCATGCTCGAGGCCGATCTCACCCGCCTGACCCTCGGACCTCTGTTCCTGATCTGTTTGCTGGTGGTGTTCTACCTGCGCGAGCGCAAGGCGGCCCGCCTGTTCATGGTGATCGGCGTGCTCCACGTGCTCGGGGGCCTCTGGGTCGGGCGCGAGCCGCTCCTGCGCATCTTCCGCGAAGGCTTCCTCGGGGAGGCGGACTCCGGCCTGGGTAACGTCCCTCCGGACGCGGACAAGGAGCTCCTCTTCTGGTTCGTGCTCTGGGGGGTGTTCACCTTCGTCCTCGGACAGCTCCTCTCGTGGATGGAGCGGCACGGCCAGCCCCCTCCCGCCTGGCTCGGATGGGAGCTGGTCGTCATCAATCTCTTTGCCGCGGCCCTGATGCCCAAGGGAGGGTTCTGGCTGGTCCTGATTCCCTCGTTCCTGATCATCCGGGAATCGCGACGGCCTCAGGCGCCGTGAGCTCCACCCGCCGGGCCTCCGGTTTGAGCCGCCGGGTCCGGAAGCGGGCCATGCAGGGGATCTCAAACCTCCAGGCATAGCTCTCGGACGTCTCGGCACAGGCCGCCTCGAGGCGCTCGGCCATGGCGTCGGGATCGAATTCCAGATGGTCGAGATCGATGCCGCGGATGTAGGCGGCATTGGTCGCGGCCCGGGGATCGTCGAGCACGGCTGCGGTGACGTGGGCCATGGTCCAGCGGGCCAGGTCGCGGATGTTCTCGAGCTGCTCGTCCAGCACCTGTCGCGCCTCGTCAATACCGACTCCGACCTTGTAGAAGGTCATCTCGGCGGAGACCAGGGCTCCCACTTCCATGAAATCGAAGAAGACCGGCTCCGGGGCTTCGAGGACCACGTTCTCCTTCTTCCACCGGTAGTAGGCGGCCAGGATGCGATGCATGCCCTGGTTCATGGGCCCCAGTTGACTGAACCGGCGCAGGAACCCGGGCAGGAACGCCTGGTTGATGTGCAGGTCGTTGATGAAGGGGAAGACGTAGAAGGAAAGGTAGATGGTGAGCTCCCAGACGTAGCGCAGGGAGAAGGCCTCCTGGTCTCCCAGCGTGCAGTAGCTCACGGCGAAGCTGGGAACGTAGGCTTCGTAGATCGCCCGGGCCAGGGGCTCATAGAAGCGGATCTTGGTCTCCAGCTCGCGTTGATCGTTCGTCAGGATGCAGTCGGTGATCAGGGTGTTGTAGGTCGAGATCAGGTCTCCGCCCGGGCTGTAGAGGGGATCGGTGAAGCGGCAGGCCTCGCCGCAGAGAGCCCAGCGGGAGGGCGAGATCGTCTGTCCGTTGTCGAGGGCGAAGCTGGTGAAGCCCGAATGGTAGAGGATCTTCCGCTGCGGCAGGTCGCGGGCGTAGAGCGGGTACTCGCGGCAGATCCACTCGACGAGCTTCTCGGGTGTGGAGACGTCCTTGAAGGCGACGTTGGCGGAATCGAACACCAGCCCCAGGCTGGTCTTGCCGTGGAGAGGGATCTCCCAGAACCAGTAGCCCTCGCCGCAATAGTGATTGGTGGCGAGGAAGGTGGGGAAATGCCCCAGGGTCCCCCGCTCGGGCCGGACCCGGATGGCCTTCCGGTCGAGGTTGGTGCACTTCTCGGGGTCCAGGAGCCCCTCGACCCACATGAACGAGGAACCGTGCCGGATGGGGCTCGGACGGTCGAGGTCCTTCTTGCGGACCAGGAAGCGGCCCCGGCCGGAGGCGTCCACCACCCAGCCGGCACTGCCGGAGACCTCCTGGTCTCCCGCCTTGAAGCGCGCTTGGAAGCGGAAACTGTGGGGACCGCCGTCTTCCGACAGGTCCACCTGCAGGTCGGCCATGGGGTGGATGATCTCGAAGCCCGGGCACTCGCGGTTCTTCTCCAGGACCGCGGCCTCGAACTTGTTGCGGTCGAGCTGGTAGGTGGCGATGTTGGAAATCTTGCGGATGTAAGACTGGCTGAGGTCCTCCCAGACGCCGCCTCCGCGCTCCGACTTCCAGTAGAAGCGGAGGTTGTACTTGAGGAAGTGCTCCCGCAGGAGGTGCTCTTCCATTTCGAGCACCCGGGAGTAGTAGTAGCCGCTCACCTGGACCGTGGCCTCCCCCACCTTCTGCTTCGGCGTCGGGACCTCGGCCAAGCGGTCCAGCATCAGGATGCGGATCTCCGGGCGTTCGAGCAGGAGCTGGCGGGCGAGTGTCAGGCCCGCGAGGCCGGCACCGATGATCAGGACATCAACATCGCGATTACTGCGAAGGTTCTTCTCTTCCATTCTCCAAGGCCCCCATCCTGGTGGTCGTCGTGCGGAGCAAGCCGCGATCTCTTGGGCGCAGGAGCGCTGCCTTTCGTTTCAAGCTGTAGGGTACACCGGAAAGTTGAGCCATACTCTCGCAAGGAGGTGCTCAGTATGCCGGTCATCTCGCCCGATCATCCAGCTTTCACCGTTATCGTCCGGGTCAAGGTCTCTCCCGAGCATCAGTCCGAGCTGCTCGAGCAGTCGCGGCGGATGGTACCCATCTTCCAGAAGCAGCCGGGCTTCATCTTCATGGCCGTGCACCGCAGCCTGGACGGCGAGGAGGTCACCAGCTATCTCCAATGGGAGAGCCAAGCCCACCACGAGGCCTGCCAGGCCAGCCCGGAGGTCGCCGCGGCCGGCGGCGAGTGGATGCGCTTCATCCAGTCAGGCCAAGCCACTTTCGAGGTCCGCACTTACGAAGTGGCCGCCGCGGCCGAGGCTCCGGGGAGATAGCCATGGCGGAACGCAAACAGGTGCCGCGCACGTCGCCGAAGAAGGGCCAGAGCCTGGACGAGTACATCGCCGGCCTGGAGCCGTGGCAGGCCGAGATCGTGTCCGCGCTCCGCAAGCTCGTCCGGGAGGCGGAGCCCGAGCTCGCCGAGGTCATCAAGTGGGGGCAGCCCGTGTTCGAGGCCGGCGGGCCGGTCTGCTACATCAAGCCGTTCAAGAAGCACGTCAACTTCGGCTTCTGGCGCGGCGCCGAGCTCGAAGATCCCGAGGGGCTCCTGGAGGTCGGGGGCTCGAAGATGGGACACGTCAAGCTCGAGAACGCGGGAGGGATCCGGAAGAAGGCTTTCCAGGACCTCGTGCGGCAGGCGGTGGACCTCAACCGGCGCCTGGGCAATCCAACCGCCACCCGCAAGTGACGCCCGGTCCGCTCAGGGCAGCGCCTTGCGCTCGTCCGAGGGCTTCGTGTTGACGTTGGAGACCAGGCCACCGTCGATCTGGATGCTGACGTAGGGCGTCTCCGGCGAGGTGCAGACCTGGACCGTGACCGCGTGCGGCCGCCGTCCGCCGTCCAGGCTCCAGGTCCCATACCCCGTGAAGGTGACCGTGTCGTACTGCCCGCCTTCCGGCCGCGACCCCAGGGAGTGGACGAAGCTCGCCCAGGCCAGAGTGGTGAGACGGAAAGTCCCCTCCTGCTGGCTGTGGTTCGTGTACTCGAAGAAGGGGGCCTCGCGTTCGGGATCGGCCGCGATCGAGTAGAGGTAGGAGAACTCTTCGCCGGTCGAGGCCCGCACCCTCTTCGCCTCTCCCCGCTTGACCGCCTTCGGGTCGCCTTCGTCGCCGATCGCCCGCAGCCAGAGGAACGGGTCGAGCGCCGAGCCCGGGCCGATGACGAAGCCGGTGGCGAGGTCCGGCGCCGGGAAGAGGAAGCCGGGCGGATAGGGGATGTTCACCTCGGCCTTGAGCCGGAACACCGGCTCGCCGCGCGCCCCGCGCTCCAGCCGCGCCGGTCCGCGGAAGAAGAAGGACGACTGCGGTGTGCGCGGCTCCACCCGCACCAGGGCGAAGAAGACGTCCTGGCCAATGAGCCCCCGCCGCAGGACCTCGTTCAGGAAGTCACCCGTGCGCAGGTCCACCGCTCCCACCGCCAGGTCGAAGGGGTCGTCGAGGAAGTTCACCGCGTCCAGGAAGTAGGTGCGCAAGGGGAACCTCAGGAACTCGTCGTGCCCGATCGGGCCGGGGTAGAGGCGGCCCGGGAAGACGGCGGCCAGCGGCTGGGGGACCGTGTCGGCCAGGAGGCCGCCCGGCGAGAGCGAGGAGACGGCTACCGAGACCGAGTCGCCGAAGCGCTCGCCGAACTGCACCTCCAGCCGGCCCATGACGTGCGAGCGTCCCTTGGCGTAGCCCCCCAGGGTGTCGGTGTTGAGGGTGAACTGGTCCCCGAAGCTGGAGTTATGGGTGAACAGGGTCAGCTCCTGCACGCTGTTGAACGGCACGTCGAGGAGCTCCCCGGCCTCCTCCGTCTCATCCGGCTCCCGCGTGCTCAACTGCATGTGAGGGTGCATGGCCATGCCGCTGGCCGGGATGCTGGCGAAGTCCGCCGCAGGGCTGGAGAACGGGAGCGCCCAGGCCACCGGATCGTTGCCGAGCCGGGAGCCCAGGGGCAGGAAGGTGCTGCCGTAGAACGTGAAGTCGAGCCTGCCGTCCGGCCGCGGGTCGAACCGTGCCCAGGCCGATCCATACTGGCCCGGGAAGGTGATGGGCTGGGTCGGGAAGTTCGGGTTGACCCGCACCAGTCCGAACAGGGCCGAGTTCCGGAACTGGACGAAGACCTGGAGGTTGGAGACCTCTCCCGTTGCCAGGTTCAGCTCGCCCGACGAGACCATGGAGGAGTCGTCCGACACCCGCGCCTGGAGGACCGGCCAGCGGAAGAGCTGTGGCGCGGACAGCACCCCGTCGTCGCCGGCCAGCCCCTCTCCCAGCGAGATCTGAAAGCGGGTCACGTCACCCACGGGGGGCGAGAAGCGGAGGTGGACGTTGCCGCTCAGGTGGCTGTCGTACAGGATCAGGCCGCCAAAGAAAAGATCGCCGCAGCTCCCGTACTGGGCGGCCTTTTCGTCCGCGCAGTCGACGATGCGGATGGCGTCGCCGTGGTAGCTGGCCCTCCTGCTCAGGGGCAGGGTCTGCTCGAGCCCCGGGGGGAGCTGGAGCCTCCCCGGCCGCGGCGGGGGGGGCGGCCAGTCCTTTCCACCATTCACCTTGGCCGTCCCCCGCTTGGGAGGGCGTTTCGGCACCTCGGCCGCCATCGAGGCCAGGGGGAGCTCGGAGCGCACCGGACCCTCGGGAGGGCGATAGCTCACCACCGGATCGGAGGCGGCAACGCCATCCACGTCGATCCGGCCGAAGCGGGCGCCGTAGACGCGCTCAAGGAGCCGCAGCAGCTCGGACGCGATGACCGCGTGCCCGGTCCGGCCGGGAAACCAGCCGTTGAGGGAGTAGAAGCCGCCCAGGAAGTCGGCCGTGAGATGGCGGACGCCGGTGGCGATCCCCCCCTCCCGGACCCTGCGGATGAGCGCGTGCAGGTCGAAAACGAGGGCGCCGTGCTCCCCGGCCGCCGCGCCCAGGGCGTAGTTCATCTCGTCGACCCTCGCGCTGATCGCCCGGGCCTGCGGCTCGCGCAGGAGGCAGGAGGACGGCAGGGGCCGGACCACGCCCGCGAGGATCTGGTTGCCGATCTCCACCAGCCCCTGCAGCGTGACGCGGTCTCCCGCGGCCAGGCCATAGGCGGTGGAGAGCGCGGGAGCGGTCACCCGCAGGACCCGGGCCGCCGCGTCGAGGGTCGAGAGGTGGGCCGTATCCAGGGGGTCCGGCACGGTCAGGACGACAACCTCGGCGCCGGACTTCCGGAGTGCGGCCACGAGCCGGGTGGCGTCCTTCCGGAAAGCGTCCGCGGAGGGCAGCCGCTCCGGCTCGCCCGCGACGGCCGCGGCACTCGCTTCGATGGCCTCGGCATAGCCGAGCTCGACCAGGGCGAGGGTGGGCTGCTGGCCGAGGGCAGCCTCGAGCTGGGTGGGGAGCTCCGTCTTCCCCTCGATCAGACCGGGCACTCCGAGGACGAGGTTGAGCGCCGTCCGTTTCGCGTCGCCGCGGTGCACGATCGGCTGGGCGGGGCGCAGCTCCAGGGCATCGGCCAGGTGGAGCCCCGGCACGGAGAGGTTCTGCGGTATCGCTAGCATCGCGGCTTCGGAAAGGTCCTCGCGGACCGTGTCCTGCATCATCGCCGGCACGCGCACGGGGAGCCGGGGCAGGCCGGGCAGGTCGCCGAGACCGGGCGGCTGGATCAGGGGGAGCCGCAGCCCGGCCCGCATCTGGCGCGCCATCTGCGCCGGGAAGCTCTCCCGCTGAAGGTCGGCTTTCAGTCCGAAGTCGGCCATTCCGGCGGCGAGCCCCTCGCCCAGCACAACGATCCGGCCGGTGCTCAACCTGCCGCTGTCGATCCGTCCGTCCGGCTCGCCCGGGTTGGGCGCGGGGCCGGGAGGCCGGTCGGGCCGTTCCGGGCGGCGGTCCCTGCCGAGGATTTCGCAGATCTGGTCCTGGTGCCGCTCCTCGTGCGCGGCGGTGAGGCGGAGGATCTGGGGGACGTCGTTCGCGCCAAGCAGGGGGTGCTGGTAGGTCATCCGGCAAAAGTCGAGGTCGGCGTTCTGCTCGAGCAGGCGGCGGGTCTCGTCCAGGGACCGGCGCAGCTCCTGGCGCAGCTCGTCCGCCGGCTTCCCCCGCCGCGGCCTCAGCTCGTCGGAGGTGCTGGCCGCGAACAGCCGGTTGCGGACCATGGCCTCGCGCACGGAGAAGGGCATGAACAGGCTGGCGAGAGTGGACGGGATCGACAGCAGGGGCAGCAGGCTCCTGGGAACGAGCGCCGGAGAGAGGCCCGCCGTGGTGAGGTCGCGCCACAGGTAAGGACGGCGGCCGGAGCGGGCGAGCGCGATCAGCTCGGAAATCACCTCCCGGTTGGCCTCTTCGGCCTTGAGCAGGTGATCCAGGACCTCCCCCACCGACCAGCGGTCCTGCACCGGGACACGGTCCAGCTCCTGCTGGGAGAGGCCCTCCACGAGGTCCAGGGTCCGGGCGCGGGCGGATTCGAGCCGCGCCAGCTCGGTCTCGGGAATCATGGATTTCCTCCTGAGCGACTGCCATCCCCTCTCTCCACCTCACTATGGGCGGCCTGCGTGAGCTCCTCGTCGTTGACGGTCGGGAGCACACAACCGGAAGCCTCGCAGTCGTGGAGGGTGGCGTCGGCAAAGCCGCGCTCGATCAATTCCTGGATGTGCCCGCGGTCCAGGTTGAGCAGCCCCAGGGCGCCGCCGCTCAGGTCGTCCCGCGGGTGGTAGCGGTGGATCGTCAGCGGCCGGTAGCGGAGGAACTTCTGCACCCGGGACAGGATCTTGTTCACGCTCTTGGCCAGGAGCTCCACCTCAGGGTTGCCGATGGTGCGGCCCTTTTCGATGGCGTCGAAAATCTCGATGCTGCGGTTGATGACGGCCGCGTCCCCGATGTCGTCGTTGACCGTCCTGGCCCAGGAGATCGCCTGCTGGCGGTAGATCGTGGCCAGGGTGCTCTGCAATGCGCCGAAGGGGATCGCCCGCACCTGGGGGTCAAGGTAGATCACGTGCAGGATGTCGGCCCCGGCATCGGTCGCCAGCTTGAGGGGGGTGTTCATGAGGACCCCGCCGTCGACGTGCGGCTCGGCGCCGATCGTGATCGGAGGGAAGATCCCGGGGATCGCGCTGGACGCCATCAGAATGGCCGGCCCCAGACGATCGGTCATGTCCAGGTTCTGGTAGACCTCGAGCGCGCCCGTGGTCCAGTTGGTTGTGGTGACCCGGAGCTTGCGGCTGGAGCTGCGGATGCTCTCGAACCGGATCGAGTCGCGGATCGTCTGCTCCCAGGGCTCGGTCGAGACGAAGGTCGTGAAGTTCAGCAGCTCCACGATCCTCTGCCGCAGGTTCGCGTCGCGCTGGGTGACGAAGTTGACGGCGCGCTGCAGCCCGTCCCAGCCCACCACCGCCCCGTCCTGGAGGAACTGGAGAAAGGGCTGGAACGGGTTCGGCAGGTAGCGCGAGGGCTCCAGCAGCTCGAAGGGATCTCCCCGGAGGCGGAAGGCGCCGTTGGGCCGGCTCGCGGTCTCCGCCAGGCAGTCCAGCCAGACCGACTCCAGGTTCCCCGCGGCGGAAGCGCCGTACGTGTCCCACTGGCTGGTCAGGAAGGCGGCGTTGAAGGAGCCGATGGAAGTGCCCGCGTAGACGTCGGGCACGAGGGGCGTGCACCGGGTGGCGGGCGACTTGCCCACCAGGAGCGCCTTGAGCACCCCGACCTCGTAGGCGCCGTTGGCGCCGCCGCCCGAGAGCACCACCGCGATCCTGCACTCGCCCTTCATCCCAGGCTCCTGCCATGGATCGCCCAACCGGGCAGCGAGGCCGCGTCCAGCCAGTCCCCGACGAGCCTCCAGGTGGCGAGCGACCCCGCGATGGTCTGGTAATGCTGCATGAAGTGCTTGACCAGGAAGTCCCTGTCGAGCTGGTCGCGGGAGATGCAGAGCTGCTCCGCGGCACCGCCGCCGGTGAGCAGGTTGGCGAGATCGACGTAGGCGTAGACCGGGTCGACCTGCAGGCGGGTGAACGGGAGCGCGTCGAGGAGGCTCCTCATGGGCGCCGTGAACGGCGACGCGAACCCCAGGGTCATCGCGTCCATGGCGCTCAGCCCCCAGCCGAGCGGGTCGAGGGAGACGTTGACCAGGCGCTCGGGCCGGTTGGCCACGAAGACCATCTCCACCCGCGTCTCGCCGCTCTCGCGGACCTCGAAGTCGATGAGCTCGATGGCGGCGTCGAACTCGCCCGGGCCGTAGGCGAACAGGCCCTGGCGCGGGTTCTTGAGGAAGGCGTAGCCGAGGCCGTAGCGCCCCAGCACCCCGGGGGCGGGGTCTTCCTCGATGCGGATGAAGTCCCGGGTGAGGACAAGGAAGCTGTCCTCCTGCAGCGGCAGGACGAGCTGCGGCGTGCCGGGGCCGAACGGCCGGAAGGTGAAGCTGAAGTCGAAGATGCAGACCTTGACCACGATCCAGTCGTACGTGGTCCCGATCTCCCGCAGGTCGACGATGGCGAAGCGGTCCTCGGGCGCGAAACTCCCAATCCGGCCCGTGTCCCGACGCTTGTACCAGAGTTGCTGGAACCCGAACCCCTTCAACGAGGGGTCCTCCCCCGGGCACCAGCTCAGGAACCGGGGCAGGCCAGAGGCGGCCTGCCCCCCGGATTCGGCATACCCCTCGGGCTGGCGGAAGTCGCTCACCCGCATGAAGTACCGCAGGACGAACTGGCGCATCTGGTCGCGCATCCAGCGGGCCGCGTCGACCCTGCTGTCGCGGGGAGACTTCGGACGGTCGTAGAACATCTCCTGGAAGTTGCCCATGAGGGGCAGGCTGCGGCCGTCCACCCGGCCGCGGTCGAAGAAGCCGAAGCTGCGGGCCGGGTCGTTGAACGTGCGGCCGAGCTCGAAGCGGTCCGCGAACGCCCCCGTCCGGCGGACCTCCTCCCACCAGCGCAGGAGGTCCAGCCCGCGCCCGAGGTAGACATCGACGCTGTCGAGGACGCTCTGCTCGTCGTCCCGGGCTCCCTCGCCGGAGCCGTGGATCATCCGCCCGAGGGCGCCGTCGAGGTCCCGCTCCAGGTCCTCGAAGACGGTCACGCCGCCGCCTCCCGCCGGAAGAGGAAGAGCGCTCCGCACCGGCCCTCTTGGCGGACCCGCGGTACCGTCTCGCGCAACGCCCGCTTGCAGGGCCGGGAGACCACACGGCTCCAGACCTCCCGGACCGCAGGGCAGGGCTCGTGCCGCAGGAAACGCTCCAGGACCGCGTCCTCGCCGTTCGACAGCGCCCACACGGTGGCGCCCATGGAGACGCCGTGCGCGAAGACCTCCCCCTGGGACGGGCCGGGCCCGAAGGCCTTCAGAAAATCCTCGAGTACCCCCGGGTCGCGGAAGTTGACCAGGGTCAGAGCCCAGACGAGGCCGCCCAGGACCTGCCGGCGGGCCGGCTCGTCCGGCGCCTCGGCGAGCGCCTTGTCCAGGGCCCTCTCGCCCGGCGCGCTGGCGGGCATGGCGTTGGTGGGGACGAAGTAGAGACCGCGCCCCACTCCGTGCCAAAACAGAGAGCGCGGCTCCTCACCCATCCCGAGGAGCATCCGGTCGAGCTCCGGCACCCGCTCGGGCCGGAGCGTCCGCGCCGCGAGCCCCAGCGCCTCGAAGACCGCCGCGGCGCAGCCCGGCCGCGCGGTCCGCTCGCACAGGCCGGCGAAGGCGGGCAGGATCTCGCTTACTTCCCCGTCGCGCCCGGCGGCCTCGACAGCCCGCCCGGCGAGGGAGATCCCGACGCCGGTGTGTAGGGGCAAGAGGACCTCGGGAGCCATGGGCGCGCACAGAAGGCCGGCCAGCGAGCCCTCGTCCCAGGCGGAGTCGCCCAGGGCCTGCCCCAGTCCCTCGAGGCTCCAGAGGCGGTCCCAGGGCTCCCGCGCCAGAGCCGGCTGCAGGGCGGCGGCGAGCGCAGCTCCCCGGGTGGGGAGCGGGCCGGCCGCGGCTGAGGCCCGGAAACGGCCGAACGCATCCAGCTTGTTCTCCAGCTCCCGCCAAGCGGGGCGCTCCGCTCCGAGCTGCCGGAGGCCCAGGCGCGAGAGCTCCCAGGGGAGCCGCAGCATCGATCTCAGGAGGTCTTCCATGTCGCACCCGCGCGTCGAAGTCAGCGCCACGCGCCGGAGAGCGCGCAGCGGTACCTGCCTTCGGGATCGTGGATGCGCAGCACGTAGAGCGTCGCCAGGGCGTGCGGCGCGATGCC
>Ga0190265_10001221_pt1 | contig 16832 bp, 9 predicted proteins | sample Popmic124T_FD_133135 | JGI IMG/M metagenome (GOLD analysis project Ga0190265, IMG submission 133135) | Populus adjacent soil microbial communities from riparian zone of Indian Creek, Utah, USA - 124 T | ecosystem: Environmental > Terrestrial > Soil > Riparian zone | place: USA: Utah | collected...
GTCCCGCTGCCGAGCGAGATCGCCCACGACACGAGCTTGGCCCCGCCGATCACCAGCAGCGCGTGCGTCGTGAGCTCGCCGCGCAGGGTTTGCTCGATGTTCTCGTAACCGACGCCGAGCGTGCGCGGCACCAGCCAGCCGACGGCGCCGACCGCCAGCCCGCCGAGCGACGGCCACCACATCCAGTGCAGCGGCAGGCGCTCGAAGTGATCTTCGATCCAGTACACCAGCCGGGTCACGCCGACCGCAGCCAGGCCGACCAGCGCTCCGAGCGCGACGTACGCGCCGAGCGCGAGCCCGGTCGGCGCGATGACCTCATGCATCGCGAACACCGGCGCGCTGCCCACGAACGCGATGCGCACGGCGCACGCGCTGGCGGCGGCGAGCGCGACCGGCACGACCGAACGGGCGCGGTACTCGAACAGCAGCAGCTCGATCGCCAGCAGCACGGCCGCCACGGGGCTGCCGAAGGTCGCCGCCATGCCGGCGGCCGCGCCCGACGCCAGCAACGTCTTGCGCTCGTCGGCGGTGACGTGGACGAGCTGGCCGACCAGCGAGCCGAGCGCGCCGCCGGTCGAGATGATCGGGCCTTCGGCGCCGAACGGGCCGCCCGTGCCGATCGCGACCGCGGCGGAGAGCGGCTTCAAGAACGTCATGCGGATCGGGATGCGGCTGTCGTTGAACAGCACCTGTTCCATGGCCTCGGGGATGCCGTGGCCGCGGATCGCCTTGGAGCCGTAGCGCGCCATCAGGCCGACGATCAGCCCACCAGCGGCGGGGACCGCGATCACGGCCAGCCCCAGCGTGTGATCCCACGGCGTGCTCGCGGCGAGGCTCACGCGCTGGTGAAACACGGCGTTGGTGATCAGCGCGATCAACGCCGCGAGCACCTGCGCCGCCAGCGCGGCGATCAGCGCGACGAGGATCGCGAGCGCGGCGATGTACAAGCTGCGCGTATCGAGCGGAGTGGCGCGCCGCACGAGCTGCAGCTCGGCCAGCGCCGGCGCGAGCGACGGAGCGATCGGGATACCGGTTGCCGGCGTGCCGGCCGGCGCGGAACCGGGGCCCGAGTCAGCGGCGCGGGGGTCAGCGGCCACGGCGTTTGCTCCCCTTGCGCTTGGCCACAGGCTTGCGCTTGGCCGCAGGCTTGCGCTTGGCCGCAGGCTTGCGCTTGGCCGCAGGCGCGTCCTCGAAGAACAGCTGCGGTTCGACGCGCTCGGCTCCGAGCGCCTCGACCACCTCGACCAGCGCGTCGGCGACCACGCGGCGGTGCGACGCCGGCAGCGCCGCGATCGCCGTGACCAAGCGCACCTGCGGCAGCTCCGGCGCGCGCCCGAGCGCCGCGCGGCCCTTGGCGGTGAGTCCGATCTGGGTCCGCCGCTTGTCTTTGGCGTCGAGCTTGCGGACCACCAGCTTCTTGGCCTCGAGCTTGCTCAGCACGACCGAGACCGAGCTCGGGTCGGTCAGCGTACGATTGGCCAGGTCCCGTACCGACTCGGCCGGCCGATCCGCGAGGCGCGAGAGCACGAACAGCTGCGCCGGAGCGATGCCGGCTTGCACCTCACTCTCGCGCGCGACCAGGCGCAAGTGGCGCACGATCCGCCGCAACGCATCCAGGATGCGGCCCGTGTGGTTGGCGACTCGGCGCTTCGGGGCGGCGGCGCTCGCGCGCGAGGCGCGGCTCGAAGCATGGGATCCCATGGGTTTCCCGCTGTAACACTTCGCCGCTCGAGCGGCAAACACCGGGATGCGCACGTTGGCAGCGGCTTCACCGTCGACTACCCCTTCGAGCCCAATGGCAGCGCGAGCGCAGCGAGCCCGGCGCGGTTGCGCCGAAGGGGGGCGCACTCTGAGGACGCGACAGCGTCCGAAGAGGCGAGCCGAGCGGCCCGCAAGGCCGCGAGCACGACGGGGGGCTTGCCCCCCGAATTGACTCGCTAACGCACGAGCGAGAGCTGCGGGGCGGCGCCGTAGGCGCGCAGGTGGCCGCTTTCTTCCGCGACGTAGAACCAGCCGCGCTCGTCGACGCGCAAGCAGTCGGGCACCAGGTCGCAGCCGGCCTGGCCGAGCGTGCTGCCGTCGTGCGGACGCAGGACGTGCAGCTGCGCCGACGGCACGAACAGCGCGCCCTGGCGCAAGCGCGGCTCGAGCTGGCGCGGGACGTCGTCGGTGAGCGGGTTGGCGAGCGCGCGGCTCCACAACACCGCGCCGCTCTCGATGTCGAGCGCATGGACGCGTCCCGCCGGTGTGTTCACGATCAGCGCGCGGTCGATCGCCAGCGCTTGCCCGCCGTTGTCGAGCCCGGGATCGGGCTCGCGCCAGCGCACCGCGCCGCGCTCGGGGTCGATCGCCAGCAGCTTGGCTTGGCGCGAGCGGCCGATCGGCACGATCACCAGGCTGCCCGCGTCGACCGGGTCGGCGCTCGGCGCGGCGGGCAGCTCCCGGTGCCACAGCTTCTTGCCGCTGTACAGATCGATGCCGAACACCGCGCCCGCGCCGCCGCGCAGCTCGCCGGCGACGGCGATCACCACGTCGCGGCACACGATCGGCTTGACGCAGAAGCGCACGCGTTCGCCGAAGCGCCAGACGGCTTCGCCGGTCGCGAGGTCGAGCGCGTCGACCGTGCCATCGCCCGACGTCACGCACAGCACGCGGCCGCTGCGCGCGAGCTGCGGCGTGCTCTGGCCGTGCAGGCGAAAGCGCCAGCGCGGCTGGCCGGTACGCAGGTCGATCGCCGACAGCTGTGGTCGCGCGTCGGCGAGCACGGCGAGCGGCGGAAAGCTGGTCGAGGTCGCGTACAGGCCGGTCGTCTCGCCGGCGCCGCGCGCCCACACCCGCGTGCTCGCGTAGACATGGCCGTCCTCGACGTCGTGCAGCGCGAGCTCGCCGTCGGGCAAGCGGCGCAGCAAGGTGCGGCCCGCGAGCATGGTGGTCGCGCCGGCGCTCGGCAGCGTCCACAGCACCTCGCCGCTGCCGCGGGCAAACGCGAACGTGAGCTTCTGCGTGGCCACCACCAGACGGTCGCCGCACAGATACACGGCGCTCGCGTCGAGCCCATCGATCTCGGCGCCCCAGCGCTCGCTGTAGCGCAGCGCGCCCGGCAGCGCGGCGACCGCAGCGCCGCGCGCGACGCCGGTGTTGCCCGGCGCGTTGGCCGCGTCCGTGCGGGCACGCAGCGCAGAGAGCTGCGCACTCGCGCGCCCCGGCAGCTCGGCAAGCGCGTCCGCAGCTGAAGCGGCGCCGTCCTGTGTCTGGTCGCCGGACAGGCGCAGGCGCTCGGGGTCGCGGTTCTCGAAGCTCTGCACGCGCTCGCGCGCGCGGATGATGTTGCGCAGCGCGCGGATCTCGGCGCGCAACGCCGACAGCCGCAGGTTGTGGCTCTGCCGGCGATCGGCCGCCACCAGCTTGCGCATCAGATCGGACGCGAGCCGCAGGATCGGCAACGCCGCTTCGCGCACGCTCAGCGCCGGCCAGGTCACCGCTTCCGCGCGCCCGCCGCCCAGGGTCAGCGCCACGCTGCCCGCGCGCTCGCGCCGCACCGCCACCCAGAAGTCCGCGCTGCGCAGGCGCACGTGCACGTTGCGCTCGGCTTGCCACGCGTCGCACAGCGCGCGCACCGCCGCGACCATGCGCTGGACCGCCAGCGCGATCGGGCCTTCGACCACGGTCAAGCGCCGCCCGCCGGCGAACGCCCACAGCGTCCCGGGAAAGAGCAGCGCGTGCACGTCGTCGAACGCGTGCGCTTCCGATGCGCAGTCTGGCGCGGGCACGATCTCGGCGGTGAAACCGAAAGCCAGCGGCGCCTCCGGGCCAGGGCTCTCCAGGCTGCCGCCGCTACAGCGCAGCGCTTCGAGCTGCGCGTGCGGGTCCGGCTCGAGCGGAGTCTTGCGCAGCCGCTCGGCGAGCTGCTCGAGCGCGGCCGCGGTGGCGCGCTCGCCGCTCTGCGCGGCACCCGCGCGGCTCGCGCGCACGCACACGTCGATCGCGCTGCGCAGCGGGACCTCGCGCTCGCGCAGCAAGAGCTCGGGCGTGCTGTCGGTGCCGTAGCAGTCGATCAGCACCGAGCCGCCGCGCCGCACCAGCGCGATCTCCACGGGTGTCGAGCGCAGCGGGAGCAGCGCCTTGCGGCGGCTGCCGTCCGCGAGCGCGGCGAACGCCGCGATCAAATCGGGCAGCGCCGGCAGCTCGAGCGCGGCGAAGCCGTACCCGAGCAGGAGCTCCCGCAACTCGCCGACGGAATCGCCATCGCTGTGCCGAATCGGCGTCAACGAGGCGGCGCTAAGGGGCCAGACGTTGTCTTCGAGCATGCTGACTCGGCCAACCGATTGGGGCCGAGGTCGATGTTAGTAGGGTGATGTCGGAGCACGAAAAAAAGAGCCCCCGCGCCGGAAACTTGCAGTTGTGACCCGCTGCCCGATCGAGAGGTCAGCGCGATCCGGCGTCGGACGGTTCGACGCGTAGGGTGATCTCGAACCGCTCGCGACCACGGCGCCGAGCTGCTGATCGGCGATCACCTCGACGTCGAGCGCCAGCATGCCGCGGAGTGTCCGGCGTTCGTTCGTGCGCCTGCGCGATGCATTCGCGCGCGAGCGGCATGAAGTCGTGGTTGAGGTGATGGAACCAGCGAGCTCAGCGCGAGTCGAGCCCGAAGGGACACGGGTCAGCGGCTCCGCGGCGGAGCGGCGAGTGCCAGCGAGCAGGTGTGGTCGAACGCGTTCGAGAACGCGGCGTCGCTGTGATCCGTCGCGATGTACGCGCGGCCGGCTGCGCGCAGCCAGGACGCGTGCGCGGGGTTCGCGAGCACGGTGTCGATGGCGACCGCGAGCGCGGCCGCGTCGTCGCCGCGCGCGACCTCCGCCGCGTGCGCGAGCGGCAGCCCTGCGCGAGCGCTGGCCGCGAGCACGCACGGCACGCCGCGCGCGAGCCCGTCGAGCAGCTTGATCGGCAGGCCGCCGGGAGCGCGGCGCGGGATGACCACGAGCTCGGCGGCGGCGTGCACGGCGCGGCGCGTGGCTTCGCCCGCGAGCGGGACGACGGTCACGCGGCCCTCGAGCCCGGCGCAGCGCGCTTCGTGCCACAGCGGCGCGGGATCGCTGGCGGTGGCGACCAACAGCTGAACGGGGGACCGGCGGTTCAGCTGCGCGAGCGCGGCGATCAGGGCCTCCCAGCCCTGATAGCCATCGAGGTTGCCGAGGTAAGCCACGAGCCGCGTGCCGGCTGAACGCGCGAAGCGGGCGCGAGCCCTCGCGCGTTCCTCGGGCGTGATCGGCGGCGGCAGCGACCAGGGGATCGGGACGTAGTGAACGCGCGCTGCGCGCGGACCGGCGAGCGCGGCCATGCGTTCGCCCAGTAGCGGGGACACGGTGGCGACGGCGGCCGCGTGCTGGACGAGCGTGCGGTCGAGCGCACCGCCGGCGCACCCCAGGACGCGCCGCAACGGAGCGGGCGCGTAAGTCGGCAGCTCTTCGCGCAGGTCGGTGTGGGCGAAAAAGATGGCGGGGTGCGTGCGCCAGGTGAGGAGCGCCGCTTCGACGTGGTGGGCGATCACGAGCGGCGGCGAGCTGGCCAGGGCGGGTTTCGAGCCCGCCGCCAGGAACGACGGGCGCCGCAGCTGCGAAGCGAGCACCAGGTCGGCCAGGACCTTGTGCAGGCTGGGGCCGGAGCGCAGCGAGCTGGCCGGAGTCCAGGTCGGGCCGCAGTGAACGGTATAAGGAGGGCTCGGGCGCGGGACCCCCGCGGCGTAGGACAGCAGGTGGGGATCGCGGCCGGCCCGGGCGAGCGCGCGCAGCATGGCGTCGATCGCGGCCTGCGTGCCCTGAGGTGAGGGAAACGGGAGCGCGGCGACATGCAGGGTGCGTTGCACACCCGCGGGCACGGGTTGCGCGGCCTTGGCGCGATCGGCCGGGATGCGTCGCGCGAGTGGAGCAGGGGCGCTCAGCCGTTCTTGCCGATGATGGTCAGGGTACCGCACGGGGCCTGGAGCTTACCCGCGTGTACGGTGACCGCACCGCCGTTTGAGTCGGGGTGGATCTGAACCGAGATCTTGGTCTCGGTCCGCTCGATCATGCGCGTGACGCGGCCCGCGATGCGCACCAGCGGGGCCTTGCCGAAGCCCGCGCCTTCGATCTCGAGCAGGCCACCGCGCGGGGCCTCGGTGGTGAGCAGGGTGCAGGTCGGGGCCGGTGCAGCCGGCGCTTTCGGCGCCGGCTTCGGGGCCGGCTTCTCGGGCGGGGCGCTGACGAAGCGGCCGCCCGGGTCCTGCCCCTCCCCTGCCAGCACCGCGGACGGCGCGATCAGCGCGCCCGCAGCCAGGCCGGCCGCCAGCACAACGCTCACCGCCCGGAGCCAGCTTCGCTCGTGACCCCTGGATTTCGTCGCCATGCGCGCCTCCTGTCCCTCGGGGTTCTACGCGCCGACCCGTGGGCTATTCAAGCTCGGCGAAGCGAGTCGCGCGCGGCGTGGACCAGGGTCTGGATCTCGTCGCGCAGCGCGGCGGCGAGCACTTCGCGCTTTCCGTGGGCGGGGAGCGGGGTGCCGACGCACACGGCGACCGGCGTTTTGACGCGCTGCGCGGCGCGCAACACGTGCTGGCCAAAGCCCTCGTTGACGAACTCGCAGCCGGGCAGATAGGCGATTCCGACCGGCAGCAGCTCCACGTCGAGCCCGCGCAAGCCGGCCAGCGCGCCTCCCAGGAACGGGTGCACTTCGTCCCCGGCGTGCGTGGTGCCTTCGGGGAACACGATCACGGTGTGGCCTGCGGTCAGGCGCCGGCGGATCTCGCGGATCGCCTTGGCGCCGCTGCGCGGGTCGTTGCGATCGACGAAGATCGTGCCGCTTTCGCGCGCCGCGAAGCCGAGCATCGGCCAGGCCGCGAGGTCGTGGCGGGCCAGCACGAAACCGCCGAAGCACTCGAGCAGCACGATGATGTCGAGCGGCGAGCGATGGTTGGCCACCACCAGACGCGGCCCGCCGCCCCAGCGCGCGGGCTGACCGCTGAAGCGCCGCTCGACCCCGAACAGGGCGAGCAAGCCCGCCGCCCAGCGCCGCACCCAGCGCAGCATGACCTGCGTGCGCCGCGGCTCCGGCATGCCGCGCATGCGCAGCAGGGCGGTCTGCGTGATGCCCAGCGAGAACGCACCCAGCGCGACGCCCCGCGCCGCGCTCAAGCCGAGACCAGCGAGGGAGCCGCTCACTGCAGCTCGGCCAGGCGCTTCTTCGCGGCGGCCTTGTCGAGCGGGCCCTCGCCGGCCAGCGCTCGCTGCAGGTGCTCGCGCGCGAGCTTCTTGTCGCCGCGCGCGGCCCACGCCTCGGCGATCAGCGCCAGCAGCTCGGCGGAGCGCGGCGCGCGCTCGAGCGCCTTGTCCAGCCAGCCCCCGGCGAGGACCGGACGCTTGAGCGAGAGCGCGAGCCGGCCGGCGGCGAGCAGCGCCTCCGGGCTCTCGCGCTTGAGGTCGCCGGCGGCGCGGTACTGCACGAACGCTTCCTCCGGCCGGCCGGTGTGCTCGTACAGCTTGGCCAGCGCCAGCGCGGCGTCGTAGTCGTTCGGGATCAGCTCGAGGGCGCGCTTGAGCTGCGGCTCCGCCTCGGGGTAGCGGCCGAGCGCGACCAGCGCCGCGGCGTGCTGCGCGACCGCGCTGGGATTGCCCGGCGAGCGCTTGAGCACCGCGGCCAGCGCGGGCTCGGCGCTGGCCGCGTCTCCGGCGCGCAGCTGTGCGATCGCCAGCGCCAGCTCGGCCTCGATCCACTGCGGCCGACCCGCGAGCGCCGCGCGCAGCAGGCTCACGGCTTCGGCACCCTTGAGCCGCTTGCCGAGCTGCAGCTGCACGTCGGGATCCTTGGGGTCGAGCGTCTGCGCCTTGCGCAGCGCCGCGAGCGCCTCGGCGCCGTGGTTCTGGACCTCGTGCACGGCGGCGAGCCCGACGTACACGTCCGCCGTCGCGCGCGTGGTCAGCGCGCGTTCGTAGCTGGCCTTGGCGGCGGCGAAGTCGCCTTGCATGCGCTTGGCGTCGGCCTCGGCAAGCTGGGCTTCGTAGTTGCCGGGGTCGGCGGCGAGCGCCTTGTCGATGTGCTCGAAGGCGCGCGAGGCGCGGCGCCAGACCAGGAACGCGCGCGCCATGCACACGTGGGTCAGCACGTGGTTGGGGTTCTTCTTCACCAGGTCACGGCAACCGGCCCGCGCCTGGCGATACTCGTCGGCCGCGAACTTGACCCGCATCGCCTCGTACAGGCCGTCGATCGAGCCCTGGGACAGGCGCACCACCGTCTTCATTTGCGCCTCGGCTTCGCGCAGGCGACCGGCCTCGATCAAGGCGTGGCCGAGCGCGGTCTGGGCGGCGAGGTCGGTCGGGGCGGCCTTGGCCGCGGCGCGCACCTCGGGCAGCGCGTTCTCCTGCGCCCGCGCCGCGGTCGTGAAGGGCCCTCCCAAGCCGGCGAGGAGACCCGCACCCAGCAACGCAAACGCAGGAAATTTCACGATCGATCCCCTTTTGGTCGAGCCAGCGGCCGTGGCTGGCTCGGGCGGGACGCCGCCCTGCTGGAGTTTGTTCAGCAACGCGGAGTTTACAAGGAGGGAGGGCAAGGAGTAGACGTGCACCCCCATGGCCGCCCGTCCCCTTCCTATCCTCTGCGCCCTGGGCTTGCTCGCCGGCTGCCTCGTGGGCTGCGCTTCGAGCGAGCTCGGCGCGGCCAGCTACGGGGACAACGCCGCGCGCGCATACCGCGCGGCGCTCGACGAGTTCTACGACGACGACTGCTTCGAGGCCGAGCCGCTGTTCCGCAACGTGCGGCGCGAGTTCCCGTACAGCCGCTTCGCCGCCGTCGCCGACCTGCGCGTCGCCGACTGCAACATGAAGGACGGCAAGTACGCCGAGGCGATCGAGGCGTACAACCAGTTCGTGCGCTACCGGCCGTCGCACCCCGAGGTGCCGTACGCGCGCTTCATGGCTGCGCTCGCGCACTTCGAGCAGATCCCCTCGGACTGGCTGCTCGCGCCGCCCGCCTTCGAGCGCGACCAGCACTACGCGCAGGAGAGCCTGCGGCTCTTGCGCCGCTTCATGCTCGACTTCCCCGAGGACCCGCTAATGCCGCGCGCGCGCCGGATGGCGGAGCAGGCCGTGAGACTGCTGGCCGCGCACGAGCTGTACGTCGCCGATTTCTACCTGTCGCGCGAGCACCCGAAGGCGGCAGCTGGCCGCCTCAATACCCTCCTGCGCAGCTATCCCGGCAGCGGGTTCGAGCCCGAGGCGCTGTACCTGCTGGGCGAGAGCTACGTGCAGATGGAAGACGACAAGGCCGCGCGCCGCGCCTTCCAAGAGCTGGTGACCCGCTTCCCCAACGACGACTACGCCAACAAAGCGCGCAGCGCGCTGGGCGACCTCGGCGGGTGAAGAGGTTCGCGGGAAGGCGGGAAGACGGGAAGTGAGAAATTGATTTCTACTGCCTGTCTTCCCGCCTTCCTGTGAGCTCTTCAACCCTGCTTCTGTTGCTTGCGCGAGAAGGCCCGCGGTACCCTGGACGCGACGGCGTTGCGCTCGTGCGCGCGCCGGACGCGCATGGACGAGAAGCTCAAGCAAGCGATTGTCCTGGGGCGTGAGCACTTCGAGAAGCGCGACTACGACCTCGCCGAGCGCCACCTCGCGCTGGTCCTGGCCAGCGGGCACCGCTTCCCCGACGTGCACAACATGCTCGGCGTGATCCATCACGACCGCGGCCGGCTCGACGCCGCGCGCGACGCCTTCAAGCAAGCGCTGGCGATCAACCCCCACTACACCGAAGCCGCGCTCAACCTGGCGGTCACGTACAACGATCTCGGCGAGTACCAACTCGCACAGGACGTGTACCGCAGCGCGGTCCGGCGCGACCTGCGCGGCCGCCAGGAAGTCGACCCCTTCGCCAAGGGCAAGATCGCCAACCTGCACGCCGACCTCGCGCGCGCGTACGAAGAGGTCGGCATGCCCAACGAAGCGGTGCAGGAGTACCGCAGCGCGATCCGGCTGTGCCCGCACTTCGCCGACATCCGCGTGCGGCTCGCGGAGATCTATCGCCAGCTCGGCGATCACGTGGCCGCGCGCTACGAGCTGGAAGAAGCCGTGCGCGCCAAGCCCGAGTACGGCCCGGCGCGCGTCGCGCTCGGCGTGCTGTTGCTGGTCAACGGCCAGCGCAAGCAGGCGGTCGAGGTCTGGCAGGAAGCCTTGCGCCGCGATCCCGAGAACAAGCTGGCCGAGATTTACCTGCGCATGGGCAACAACCCGCCGGTGCCGAGCCAACCTCCGCCCGACGGCAACGGCTGACCTCGATCATGATCCAGGTGCGGATCGAGCCCGCTTGCGTCGAGCTCGCGCTGCCACCAGGTGAGCGTCTGCTCGACGCGCTCGACGATGCGCAGCACATGCAGAGCGCGTTGCCGAGCCGCTGTCGCGCCGCCAATTGCGGCGAGTGCCTCGTGCGCGTGCTCGAAGGCGGGACGAAACTGGCCCCCGCGAGCCCTCGCGAGCGCGCGCTGCTGCGCGAGCTCGACGCGGGCGAGGACCAGCGTTTGAGCTGCCAGATCCACGCCGAAATCGGCGCGAGCGGCACGGTCGTGCTGCGCGCAGAAAGAGACTCACAGGAAGGCGGGAAGACGGGAAGGACTTGAGTTTTTCGGCTCCGACTTCCCGCCTTCCCGCCTTCCTGTGAATTCTCTCCTACCTCCAAACAGGGTCGCGCGAGGTACGGTGCGAGGTTGTCGTCAAGCCTGCGAGCATGTGTAGATTCCGTACATGTACCTACGGTATAGTCGGCCGCGCTCGTCACCGCGTGGTGGGTGCTCGCCCTTGGCGTTCATTGCTCTGATTCTTGGCGCTTTTTCCCTTCCGGACCCCGAAGGCAATCCATGACAAGCGACTCCACGATCGAGGTACTGCAGGGCGAGCTTGAGCGTCTGTTCGAGCTCGACGAGATGGTGCGGCTCAGCGCCGACTTGCTGGGCTTCGATCCCGAACGGATCGGGAGCACCCGCAGCAAGGGCGCGTTTGCGCGCGCGCTGGTCGGTTACTGCGTCGATCAAGAAGCCACCGAGGCGTTGATCGACGCGATCCTGTTGTCGTCGAGCCAAGCCGACGCGGGCCTGCGCCAGGCCGCCAAGCACGCGCCCAACGGCGAGCTGCGTCCCGGTACGCGGGTCGCGGGCATGCGCATCGTGAAGAAGATCGGCGAGGGCGGTCTGAGCATCGTGTACCTGGCCGAAGGCGAGAGCGTCGACGGCGAGACCCAGCGCGCCGCGATCAAGGTGATCCGCCCGCAGTTCGCGCGCGACCGCGCCGCCGTGCATCGCTTCACGACCGTGAACCGAATCATGCAGTCGCTGCACTCGCCGGGGCTCGCGCAGATCCTCGGAGTCGGCCAGCTGGAAGACAGCCGCCCGTGGGTCGCCGCCACCTATTTGAGTGGGCAAACCCTGGCCCAGCGCATCGAGCGTACCGGCAGCCTGCACATCAACGAAGCGCGCCCGCTGTTCGTCGGCGTGCTGCAAGGTCTGGCCGCGCTGCACAAGCGCGGCGTGCTGCACGGCGACGTCAAGGTCGAGAATGTGTTCGTCGCGCGCGGCACCGGGACCGACGGCAGCAGCGAGCCGACCGGCGTGCTGGTCGACGGCGGCGGCGACCGCTTGCTGACCCGCGCCCCGCTGGCCGCGGGCACCACCGGGCTCCTGCCCGTGCTCGGCACCGCCAAGGCGATCGCGCCCGAGCAAGCGCGCGGCGCCGAGCCCGACCCGCGCACCGACATCTATCAGGTCGGCACCTTGATGTACGAGACGCTGACCGGCCGCCCGCCGTTCATCGGCGGCTCCGCGATCGACGTGATCGCGCAGCACCTGTCGGCGACGCCGCAACCGCCGTCCGCGCACGCGCGCAAGGGTTGGGTCTCGGCCGCGCTCGATGAGGTCATCCTGCGCACGCTGGCCAAGGATCCCGCGCAGCGCTACCAGAGCGCCGACGCGCTGCTCGACGCGCTCGAGCGCGCGATCCGCCGCCCGATCGTTCAGCGCCCGCTCGACGAAGGCGTCTTCCAGGAATCGCGCCGAACCTTGCTCGCCGATCCCGCGAACAGCGAGCAAGCCGAGCGCGTGGAAGAGCTCGCCGGCGCCGCAGGCGTGCTCTCGCGCGCGGCCGAGGTGCTCAAGGAAGCGGCAGGCGCCGCCGACGACAACGAGACGCGCTTGCTCCTGCTGTTCCGCGTCGCGCGCATCTACGACATCGAGCTCAAGGATCCCCTGCGCAGCGAAAGCGCGTACCAGCGCATCCTCGAGATCGACCCCGGCAACGAGGTCGCGCTGCGCGGCGTCGAAGCGCAGAAGCGCGCCAGCGGCGATCACGAAGGCCTGGTCGGCCTGCTGCTCGACCGGATCGAGCGCGAGACCGACACGCAGACGCGCAAGGCGCTCCTCCAGGAAGTCGCCGGTCTGTACGAGAAGCACCTGCGCGATCCCGGCAACGCGCTGTTCGCGCTGTCGCAGGCGCTGATCGCGGCGCCGGGCGACGTCGAGCTCGGCAAGCAGATCGAGCGGCTCGCGGGCAACGACCCGGCGCGCTGGACCGAGCTGCTGGAGACGCTGAGCGCGTCGGCGCAGCAGACCCACTCCACGCTCTTCACCGACGACCAGACCCAGCGCGCAGCGGCCGCCGATCAGCTCGAGCTCGCGCGCCAGACGCAAGCCGACGTGCGCGCGACCGTCGAAGCGGAGATCGCCTCGCTCGCCGACGCGATGAGCCAGCAGCAAGCGGTCGTGCACAGCGAGGTCGAGGACGCCGAGCAGCTGCTCGAAGGCGCCAAGATGGAGCTAGAGGGGGCCGAAGCCGGCCTCGACGACACCGCCCGGCAGGTCGGCGAGCTGACCGAGTATGCGCAGGCCCAGCGCCAGGGCGCCGAAGCCGGACGCGCGCAGGCCGAGAGCCACGTCAACGCCTACGAGCAGCTCGAGCAAGAAGCGGGCGCGGCGCCGACGCCGGAGCAACAGCAGGAGTTGGCGCGCATCGCCTCCGAGGCGGAAGCGCTGGTCGCAGCCGCCGAGCAGCAAGAAGCCGACAGCGAGCAAGCCGCCGCCAACCTGCAAGCCGCGCGCGAGAGCTTGGCCGAGGTGCAGCAGGTGCTCGAAGCCGCGCAGCATCGCGTTGTCGAAGCCGAGAACCGCCTGCAGGCCGTGCGCGAACGCCTGGGCGTCCCGCACGCCGAGCCGGGACCGAGCCCCGAGCAACGCGCGCGCCTGACCGCCGCCGAGCACGCGGTGACCGCGGCACAAGCCGCGCTGCAGGCGTTCGAGTCGCGCGACGCGATCGAGACCGCGAACAAGCGCGATCACGACCTGCAGACGCTGGCGACCACATACGTGCGCATGGGTCGCTGGTACGGCGAACGGCTGTCGCGCCCGGACTTCGCGCTCTCCTGCTTGTCGCAGGCGCTGACCGTGGACCCGAGCTGCGACCCGGCCTACGACGCGCTGGTCGATCTGTACCGCAACTCGCAGTCGTGGCCCGAGCTGGTCGCGATCCTGCTGCAGCGCGCCGACCGCGCGAAGAGCCCGCTGCGCGGCCGCGACTACCGCGCCGAAGCCGCGGGCATCATCTCCGGCAAGCTCAACGATCAAGCCCAGGCGCGCACGCAGCTGGAGCGCGTCCTGGTCGATGACCCCGAGCACCCCGAGGCGCAGAAGGCGCTCGGCGAGATCCTGCGCGACCAGGAAGACTGGACCGCGCTGGCCGCGGTGCTCGAACGGCGCGCCAACGCGCTCAAGGGCCAGGAGCGCGGGGAGCTGTACGCGCAGCTCGGCGAGCTGTACGAGGATCGCGAAGGCGACCTCGACCGCGCCGAGCTCAAGTACCGCGCCGCGATCGAAGCGCAGCCGCGCCTGCTCAACGCCTGGAAGGGCCTCGAGCGCGTATCGGCGCGCAAGGACAACTACGAGGGCCTGGTCGAGAGCTTGCGCGCTCAGGTCGACCTCGCGCCGACGCCCAAGCAGCGCATCGCGCTGCTCGAGCGCATCGGCGCGCTGCTCGAGGAAGAGTTCGTCGACCACACGCAGGCCGCCGAGTGCTTCGAGGACATCGTCTCGGTCGACGCCGGGCACGAAGCCGCGAACGCCGCGCTCGCCCGGCTCTATCGCCACCTGCAGCGCTACGAGGACCTGGTCGAGGTGCTCGACCGCCACGCGGGTACGGTCGGCGAGCCCACCCGCAAGATCGAGCTGATGCTGCAGGCCGCGCGCGTGTTCAGCGTGGACATCGGCTCCCCCGAACGCGCGATCGATCTGTACGAAGACGTGCTGCACATCGACGAGCAGCAGAACGAAGCGCTGACCGAGATCGCGCGGCTCAAGAGCACCGCCGGCGACGTCGGCGCGGCGGTGAGCGCGGTCGAGCGCCTGGCCGACCAGGAGTACGACCCGCAGAAGCGCGCGCAGCTGTTCGTGCGCGCCGGCAAGCTGCTGGCGGAGAGCGGCAACCGCGACGGCGCGATCGAGCGCTACAAGAAGTCGCTCGACCTCGACCCGCACCTGGTCGAGGCGATCGAAGCGCTGCGCGACATCTACAAGCAGCGCGGCGACGCGCGCGGCGCGGCCGACATGGTGCTGCACGCGATCCAGATCGCCGACGGTGATCTCAGGCGCGCGGCCTTGCTGGCCGAGCTCGGCGGCCTGTACCGCGAGCAGCTCGACGCGCCCAAGGAAGCCCAGGAAGCGTACGAGCAAGCCCTGCAGCTCGACCCGACGCGCACCCTGGCGGCGGCGGGGCTCGCGCGCATCGCGCACGATCAGGCGCGCCATCAGGACGCGGTCGACTACTACGGCTTGATCGAGCGGCGGCTCGACGAGCTGCCGGCCGAGGACGCAGCGGCGATCTGCACCGGCATGTCCGCCAGCTACCAGGCGCTCGGCGACACCATGCACGCGGTCGGTGCGCTCAAGCGCGCCTGCGAGATCGCGCCCGACGACCTGCCGGCGCTCGAGCGCTACGCCAAGCTGCTGGTCGAGACGGGCGACGCGAGCGCCGCCGAGCGCACGTACGAGGGCATGATCGAGCAGTTCGGCGACGAGCTCGACGCGCAGGGCCGCATCCGGCTCTTGCTCGCGCTCGGCGACGCGCGCCTGGCCGGCCAAAAGGGCAAGCGCGCGATGGAAGTGTTCCAGCAAGTGCTGGACCTCAAGCCCGACGACGAGGGCGGGCTCGAGGGCATGACCCGCGCCTACGAGCAGCAGCAGAACTGGACCGAGGTGGTCAACCTGCTTCAGCTGCGGGCGCGCAAGGCCGACACCGAGGACGCCAGCTACGACCTGCTGGTCCGCACCGGCGACGTGTTCCTCGAGCGGCTCAACGATCGCGAGGCTGCCACGCAGACCTACGTGATGGCGCTCGACGTCAAGCCCGACAGCCGCAACCTGCTGATGAAGCTGATGGCGGTGTACTCGGACTCCAAGGACTGGCCGCGGCTGATCGAGATCATCCTGCGCATCGCGGCGATGGTTCAGGACGCCGGCCAGCTTGCCAAGTACTTCAACACCGCGGCGACCATCGCCCACACCGAGCTCGGCCGCTTCGACGAGGCCGCGAACTACTACGAGGAAGCGCTCGCCTACCTGCCGACCGAAGGCGGCGACGCGCAGTTCGAAGGTCTGGTGCAGTGCCTGACCGAGAACCAGGACTGGGAGCGGCTCGAACGCGCGTACGAAGCCCGCATCACGCGCATGAAGCAGGCCAACGCCGAGCCGCAACGCGTCGCGCTCCTGCTCGACGCCTGCGGCGACATCGTCAACACCCGGCTGGGCCGCCTGGTCGATGCGCTGCGCATGTACGAGGAAGCGCTCTCGCTCGAGCCCGCGAACCCCGAGCGCCGCGCCGCGCTGACCGTGATCTACAGCAAGGAGCCCAAGCGCTTCTTCGAGCGCGCGGTGGCCTCGCACCGCTTCTATCTGGAAGAGGACCCGTATCGGGTGGAGTCGCTGCAGTCGCTCCGCAAGATCTACACGAGCGGCAAGAAGCCCGACGAGTCGTGGTGCATGTGCCAGGCGCTGCGCTGCCTGAAGATGGCGGATGTCGACGAAGAGAAGTTCTTCAAGAAGTACCGCCTGACCCGGCTGCCGAAGATGAAGCAGCCGATCACCGAGGATCTCTGGCGCGACCTGCTGCTGCACCCGGGCCAGGACCCGACCTTGACGGCCATCTTCGCGGCGCTGCAGCCCGCCGTGATCGCCGCGCAAGCGCAGCAGCTCCAGGCGCTCGGGATCCACGAGCAGCACCGCATCGATCCCAACGGCGACCCCAACGCGATGCCGCGCATGCTGGTGCACGTGTCGGAGAGCACCGCCACGCACCTGCCGCCGATGTACTACAGCCCGCGCGATCCCGGCGGCTTGTCGTTCCTGTTCACCTCACCGCCGGCCGTCGGCGTGGGTGCAGGCGCGCAGGCCGGCGGTCCGCAGCAAGCGCTGGCCTTCGTGGCCGGCCGACATCTCAGCTACTACCGGCCCGGCCAGTACTTCCGGCAGATGGTGCCGACCGGCACCGGCCTGCGCGCGTGGTTGCTCGGCGCGATCCGCACGGTCTCGCCGCACTTCCCCGCGCCCGCCAACATGGAAGGCCAGGTCAAGGAAGCCGCCGGCGCGATCCAACACGCCTTGGTCGGTCCGCACCGCGACGCGCTGCGCAGCCTGACCCAGAAGCTGCTCGAAGCTGCCCCCGAGCTCGACATGAGCGCCTGGATGGCGGGCGTGGACCTCACCGCCGACCGCCTCGGCTTCGTGCTCAGCAACGATCTGAAGATCGCCAACGCGGTGATCGAAGCCAGCCCCGAGGACTCGTCGA
>Ga0190265_10001222_pt1 | contig 16827 bp, 14 predicted proteins | sample Popmic124T_FD_133135 | JGI IMG/M metagenome (GOLD analysis project Ga0190265, IMG submission 133135) | Populus adjacent soil microbial communities from riparian zone of Indian Creek, Utah, USA - 124 T | ecosystem: Environmental > Terrestrial > Soil > Riparian zone | place: USA: Utah | collected...
GCCTGCCCCTTCTGGAGGGTCGAGACGCGCACCGGCGCGCCGTCGCGCCAGGTGGCGAGGCGCACCACCTCGGCCGGGAAGTCGATCATCTCGGTGCGCTCGTAGCCCTCGAAGTGGGTCTCGGCGAGCTCTGAGTGGCCGCGCACCACCTCGCGCAGGGCGGCGATGCGGTTCTGCACGTCCGCCGTGGCCTTCCTCGACTGCTCGCGCTGGGCGTCGAGCGCCTGGGTGAAGCCGGCCTCGTCGACGCCGAAGCGCTCCTCCTCGGCGATCTCGCGGATCACTTCGAGCGGCAGGCCGTAGGTGTCGTAGAGGCGGAAGACCATCGGGCCGGGGAGCGCGCTCTTGCCCTCGGCGCGCAGGCGCTCGATCTCCTCCTGCACCTGGCGGGCGCCGTTGGCGACGGTCGAGAGGAACTTCTCCTCTTCGGCCCTGATGGTCGCGATCGAGGCCTGCCGCGTCTCGGCGAGCTCCAGGTAGGCGCCCCCCATCACCTCGCCCAGCACGGGCACCAGCTTGTGGAGGAACGGCTCCTCGAAGCCGAGCCGCATGCCGTGGCGCACCGCCCGGCGCAGCACCCGGCGCAGCACGTAGCCCCTGCCCTCGTTGCCGGGGATCACGCCGTCGGCGAGCAGGAAGGAGACGGCGCGCAGGTGGTCGGCGATGACGCGCAGCGAAACGTCCTTCTCGGCGTCGTCGCCGTAGCGGACCTTCGCCAGGTCGGCCGCGGCGTGGAGGATCGGCTGGAAGAGGTCGGTGTCGTAGTTCGAGGCGACGCCCTGGAGCACCGCGGCCACCCGTTCGAGGCCCGCCCCGGTGTCGATCGAGGGGTTGGGCAGCGGCGTCATCTCGCCGGCCTCGTTCCGCTCGTACTGCATGAAGACGAGGTTCCAGATCTCAAGGTAGCGGCCGGACTCCGTCCCCTCTTCCCAGGGCACCGCCGGCAGGTCCGGCCGGAGGTCGACGAAGATCTCGCTGCACGGGCCGCAGGGCCCGGTGTCGCCCATGGCCCAGAAGTTGTCCGCCTTGCCGCAGCGGTGGAGGCGCTCGGCGGGCAGCGTCGAGAGCTTCAGCCAGAGGTCGTAGGCCTCGGCGTCCTCTTCATAGACGGTCGCCGAAAGGCGCTCGACGGGGATCTTCCAGACAACGGTGACGAGCTCCCAGGCGAGGCGGATGGCGTCGGCCTTGAAGTAGTCGCCGAAGGAGAAGTTGCCCAGCATCTCGAAGAAGGTGTGGTGGCGCGGGCTGGGTCCGACGTTTTCGAGGTCGTTGTGCTTGCCCGAAACGCGCATGCACTTCTGCACCGACACCGCGCGCGGCGACTCCGGCCTCCGGCTGCCCAGGAAGTAATCCTTGAACGGCACCATCCCGGCGTTGGCGAAAAGCAGGGTGGCGTCGCCCTGGGGCACGAGGGGGGCGCTGGGGTAGGCCCGGTGGCCGCGCTCGCGGAAAAATTCGGTGAAGCTGGTGCGGATGTCTGCGCTTTTCATTCTTCGATCTCGATCTCTTCCAGGCGGCTGCCGTCCGGCCGCTCTTTCAAAAGGGCAAAGATAGCACGGCGTGAAAACCCCTTTCGGGCCAGGTGGCGGGCGAGCGCCATGGGGTCTTTGCCGCCTTTTCTGTCCCAGGCGTCGGCGGCCTCGCGGGCGGCGGGAAGGTCGTCGTCAGGCATCTCGGCGAGGGCCTCGGCGGCCGCCGCGGGGTCCGCGCCGCGCTTCTGGAGCTCGGAGCGCAGCCGCGTCCGCCCCTCGGGGCCGCGGGCGAGGCGGCTGCCGACGAAGCTCGCCGCCGCCTGCCGGTCGTCGAGGTAACCCTGGCCGGCGAGCCGGTCGAGGGCCGCTTCGACCTCCTCCGGCGGGAAGCCCCGCCGCGCCAGCTTGGCCCCGAGCTCGCGCCGGAAGTGCGGGCGGACGCCAAGGAGCTGGACGGCCTTGTCGTAGGCCGAGGGCGGCACCTACTGCTCGATCTCGAACTGCATCGATCCCCCCATGAGGTCGCTGTCGCCCGGCATCTGCAGCGACGACTCCATCTCCTCGCGGGAGATGTCGGAGGTGAACTGCACGCCCTGGATCTTGAGACGGAACTCGTCGGGGTTGCTGGCGCGCTTCAGCGCCTCGTCGAGGGTGATCAGGCCGCTCTTGTAGAGCTGGTAGAGCGACTGGTCGAAGGTCTGCATGCCGTACTGGCTGGTGCCGAGCGAGATCTGCTCGCGGATGTACTTGGTCTTCTCCTTGTTCTCGATGCACTCGCGGATGTAGGCGGTCGAGATCAGCACCTCGGCGCCGGGCACGCGGCCCATGCCGTCGGCGCGCGGCACCAGGCGCAGCGAGATGACCGCCTTCAGCACCTGCGAGAGCTGGATGCGGATCTGCTTCTGGTGGTGCGGCGGGAAGACCGAGATGATGCGGTTGATCGTCTCCGTGGCATCCAGGGTGTGGAGGGTCGAGAAGACGAGGTGGCCGGTCTCGGCCGCGAGCAGCGCCGTTTCGATCGTCTCGTAGTCGCGCATTTCGCCGACCAGCAGCACGTCGGGGTCCTGGCGGAGGGCGGCGCGCAGGGCGTTCGAGAAGGCGCGGGTGTCGACGTCGATCTCGCGCTGGTTGACGATCGACTTCTTGTCGCGGTGGAGGAACTCGATGGGGTCCTCGATGGTGATGATGTGCTCGGTGCGGGTGGCGTTGATGAAGTCGATCATCGCCGCGAGGCTGGTCGACTTGCCCGAGCCGGTGGTGCCGGTGCAGAGGATCATGCCGCGCCGTTCCTCGCAGATCTTCTCCAGCACCGGCGGCAGCATCAGCTCGCGGATGCTCTGGATGCGCGCCGGGATGACGCGCAGCACCAGGCCCACCGCGCCGCGCTGCTGGAAGACGTTGCAGCGGAAGCGGCCGAGCCCCGGCACCGAGTAGGCGATGTCGAGCTCGAACTCCTCCTTGAAGCGCTGCTTCTGCCGCGCGTTCATCATCGAGAACGCCATGGCGATGGTGTCCTCCTGCATCAGGCGCTTCAGGTCGCCCAGGGGGATCAGGTCGCCGTCGACCCGGATGACCGGATGGCTCCCGACCTTGAGGTGGAGGTCCGAAGCCTTGCGCTCCACCGCGATCTTGAGCAGGTCGTTGATGTTCATCGTTCGCTCCTCGACAGGACGGGGACGGGAGACAGCCAGCCGTGGCGGTCGTCGATCGTGCCGCTGGTGATGCCCTGGAACTGCTCCATGATCCGCCGGGTGATCTCGCCGGGGCAGCCGGCGCCGACCGGGATGCGGTCGACCGAGCGCACCGGGGTGATCTCGGCGGCCGTGCCGGTCAGGAACATCTCGTCGCAGGTGTAGAGGTGGCCGCGCGGCACCATCTCGCGCCGCACCTGGATCCCTAAGTCGCGGGCGATGGTGAGCACCGCGTCGCGGGTGATGCCGGAGAGCAGCGAGGCGGCGACCGGCGGCGTCACCAGCGCGCCGTTCTGGACCAGGAAGACGTTCTCGCCCGATCCCTCGCTGACGAACCCGCGGTGGTCGAGGGCGATGCCCTCGACGTAGCCGTTGGTCAGCGCCTCCATCTTGATCAGCGAGGAGTTCAGGTAGTTGCCGGTCGCCTTGGCGACCGCTGGCAGCGCGTCCGGCGAGACCCGGCACCAGGAGGAGACGCAGACGTCCACCCCCTCGTCGCAATCCTCGCCCAGGTACTTGCCCCAGCCCCAGGCGGCGACCACCACGTCGACCGGCGAGCGCAGGGGGTTGACCCCCAGGGTGCCGAAGCCGCGGTAGGCGATCGGGCGGATGTAGCAGGACGCGAGCTCGTTGGCGCGGATGGTCTCGAAGATCGCCTCGGCGATCTGCTCCGAGGAGTACGGCAGCGGCATGCGGTAGACCTTGGCCGAATTCTCCAGCCGGGCCAGGTGCTCGGGCAGGCGGAAGACCGCCGGCCCGCTCGGGGTGGCATAGCAGCGGATGCCCTCGAAGACCCCGGAGCCGTAGTGCAGGGCGTGCGTCAGCACGTGGGTCGTGGCCTTCTCGAAATCGATGAGCTGGCCGTTCTTCCAGATCCACTGGACGCCGGCGAAGGGGTTGGACAAAGCGACCTCCTTGTTGCAGAAAAGCCGAAAGCTTACCCGCGATGCTAGCCCGAACGCCTCGCGGGTGTCTATGGGGAACCGAGACAGCACCTCGGGCTTCGCCCTCGGCCCTCACCACCCCAGCCCTCCTCTCCCGGCCTCCCACCCGTCCGCCGGGGAGAGGAGGGAGCTCAAAGCAGCAGGGCTGCAGCTCCGACGAGCGCGGCGGTTTCGGCGCGCAGGACTCGGTCTCCCAGCCCCACGGGACGCCAGGCGGCGGCGAGCAGGCCGGCGCGCTCCTCGGGGGAGAAGCCGCCCTCGGGGCCGATCAGGAGGGCGCCCCTCTCCCCTGCCGGTCGCCCCCAGCCGCCGCCGCCCGGCTCGGTGTCCAGGAACCAGCGGTCGGCCTCGGCGGCGCGGGTGAGGGCGGCGATCTCGCTCCAGGCGTGGGGACCGGAGATCTCGGGCAGCAGGGAGCGGTGGCACTGCTCGACGGCCGAGGCCGCGACGCGGCGCAGGCGGTCGAGGGTGCCGGCGCCCAGGTCGCGGGGCGCGCGGGCGGTGTTCAGGAAGCGGATGCCGGAAACCCCCACCTCCGTCGCCTTCTCGACCAGCCACGAGACCCGCTCGGGGCGCAGGGTGGGCACCAGCAGCTCCAGCTCGTAGGCGGCCTCGTTGCCCGGAGCCGGCACGCCGAGCGTCACGGCGGCCGAGGTGCGGTCGACGCGCGCCACCTCCCCCGCCCGCGCCCTCCCCCGGCCGTCCACCACCCGCAGCCGCTCGCCCACCCCCAGCCGCCGCGCCCGGAACAGGTGCTGGTAGGCCTCGCCCTCGACGCGCAGCTCGGCGCGGTCGAAGGCTTCGGGGTCGGCGAGGAGGGTGATCATCGATCTCCCCCGTCTAGGGCGACCCGGAAGGCCACCCACTCCCCCGCCTCGCGGCGGTCGCGCTCGACCAGCCCGAAGCCGCGGACGCGGTCCAGCACCTCCCGGCCGCGTTCGGCGAGGATGCCGGAGAGGATCGCCTCGGCACCCGGCCGCAGCCGCCGGACCAGCGCCGCCATCTCGGGCAGGATCTCCTCGGGGATTACGTTGACCAGGGCCAGGTCGAACAGCGGCAGCTCGCGGACCGCCGCCAGACGGCCGGCGAAGAAGCGGGGGTGGAGATCGTTCAAACGGCTGTTGTCCCGGGCGTGGATCGGCGCCGCCGGATCGACGTCGAACCCCACCACCGCCGTGGCGCCGAACACCAGGGCGGCAAAGGAGAGGACGCCCGTGCCGGTGCCCACGTCGATCACCCGCCGCCCGCGCACCTCGGCCGCCTCCAGCAGCTCCAGGGCGAGCGCGGTCGACTCATGGCTCCCGGTGCCGAAGGCGGCGCGGGCCGGCAGCCGCAGCAGGCGACGGCCGGCCGGCAGCTCGACCGGAGCGTCGTCCGGCTCGCGGGGATCGACGAACAGCGTGGAGGCCACGGGGAACGGCCGCGCCCGCTCGCGGTAGGGAGCGAACCAGTCGGTCTCGGGGACGTCCTCCTCGCGCTCCAGCTCGATGTCGGGACCGGGACCGGGAGGAACCTCTGCCGAGTCCGCTGCGAACCAGGCCTCCAGGCGAACCCGGCCCTCCGGGCCGGGGCTGGACTGCACCCCGAGGGTGCCGGCCTCCCAGAGGTCGGCGAGGAAGATCTCCTCGAGCTCGGGAGCCAGCAGGTAGAGGTAGCGCCGGTAGGTCAAGACGGCTAACCGAACAAGCCCTTCTTCACGCGGTCGAACACCCCGCGCTCCTCCTTGACCGGGTGACCGCCGAGCTCGGCCAGCCGGCGCAGGAGCTGGACCTCTTCGTCGGAGAGGTCGCGCGGGTTGGGCACCGCGACCTCCACCGTCACCACCTGGTCGCCCTTGCCGCTGCCGTCCAGGCGGGTGATGCCCTGGCCGCGCAGGCGGAAGTCGCGCCCGTGCTGGGTGCCGGCGGGAACGTCCAGCGTCGCCGTGCCGTGGAGCGTGTCCACCTCGAGGGTGGTGCCCAGCACGGCCTGCGGGTAGCTGATCGACTGGCGCGCCAGCACCGTCGAGCCGTCGCGGCGGAAGGTCTTGTGCGGCCGCACCTGGAGCACCACGTAGAGGTCGCCCGCCGGGCCGCCCCGCCGGCCGTCCTCGCCCTCGCCGGTCAGGCGCAGGCGGGCGCCGGTGTCCACCCCGGCCGGGATGTTGACGGTGATCGAGCGCTCGCGCTCCACCCGGCCCTCCCCCCGGCACTCGGTGCAGGGGTCGGAGGTCACCCGGCCCTCGCCCTGGCACTGCGGGCAGGTGCGGGCGACGGTGAAGAAGCCCTGGGTGTAGCGCATCTGGCCGCGCCCGCCGCAGGCCGAGCAGACGGCCGGCGGGGCGCCGTTGGCGCTGCCGCTGCCCGTGCACTTCTCGCAGGATTCGAGGCGTGGGATGCGCAGCGTCGTCTCCGTGCCGAAGGCCGCCTCCTCGAAGTCGAGCGTGAGGTCGTAGCGCAGGTCGGCGCCGCGCGTCATCCCCGGGGAGCCGCCGCCGCCCCGCCGGCCGGCGCCGCCGAAGCCGAAGAAGTCCCCCAGGATGTCCGAGAAGTCGGCGAAGATCGTGGGGTCGAACCCGCCCGCCCCGGCGCCGCCCACCCCTTGGTGGCCGAAGCGGTCGTAGCGCGCCCGCTTCTCGGTGTCCGAGAGCACGGCGTAGGCCTCGGCGGCCTCCTTGAAGCGCTCCTCCGCCGCCTTGTCGCCCGGGTTGCGGTCCGGGTGCTCGCGCACCGCGATCTTGCGGTAGGCCGCCTTGATCTCCTGCTGGCTCGCCGTCGTGCTGACGCCGAGCACCTCGTAATAGTCGCGTTTCGCCATTTCTTTCCTCGTCTAGCTGGAGCCGCCCGTCCGCGAGAGCATCACGTCGGAGAGCGTGCGCGAGACGGAGTTCAAATCGTAGATGGCGGCCTCGAGCTCGGCACGCCGATCGCTGTTGAGCGCCTTGCGCGCCGCCAACAGGGTGTCGTGGATCTTCTTCGCGTCGGCTTCCTTGAGCATGTCGCGGAACTGCTCGTAGACCTTCTCGTTGCTGTAGATCAACCCTTCCAGGCGGTTCTTGAGCTGGCGCGACTCGCGGCGCTGCACGTCGGCCTGCGAGTTGTCCGAGGCCTCCGCCACCAGGCGTTCGACCTCGGCCTCGGAGAGGCCGCCGGCCGGGTTGATCTGCACGCTCTGGGAGAGGTTGGTCGCCATGTCACGCGCCGAGACGTTGACGATGCCGTTCGAATCGATGGCGAAGGTCACCTCGATCTGCGGCACGCCGCGCGGCGACGGCGGCACGCCCACTAGCTCGAAGCGGCCGAGCGACTTGTTCTCCATGGCGACCTGGCGCTCCCCCTGGAGGACGTGGATCTCGACCGTCCCCTGGTTGTCCACCACCGTGGTGAAGATCTGGGTGTTCTTGGTGGGGATCGTCGAGTTGCGCTCGATCAGCTTGGTGAACAGGCCGCCCTGGGTCTCGACGCCGAGCGACAGGGGGGTGACGTCCAGGAGGACCAGGTCCTTGATGTCGCCGCGCAGGATGCCGCCCTGGATGGCGGCCCCCATGGCGACCACCTCGTCGGGGTTGATGTCGCGGTTGGGCTTGCGGCCGAAGATGCGCTCGACCGCCTCGATGACCATCGGGGTGCGCGTCTGGCCGCCGACCAGCAGCACCTCGTCGATCTGGTCGGCGCGCAGGTTGGCCTCCTTCAGGGCGTCGCGGCAGGGGCCTTCGGTGCGCTCCACCAGGTCGCGCACCAGGGTCTCGAACTGGGCGCGCTGGATGGTGCGGGCAAGGTGGCGGGGGCCGGTGCGGTCGGCCGAGATGAAGGGCAGGTTGATCGTCGCCTCCTCCGCCGTCGACAGCTCGCACTTGGCCCGCTCCGCCCCCTCCTTGAGACGCTGGAGGGCCATGCGGTCCTCGCGCAGGTTGAGGCCGGTGTCGCGCTCGAAACCCTCGATCAGCCAGTCCATGATCCGCTGGTCGAAGTCCTCGCCGCCCAGGTAGGTGTCGCCCGCCGTCGAGCGGACCTCGAAGATGCCCTCGGAGAGCTGGAGGATCGAGACGTCGAACGTGCCGCCTCCGAGGTCGTAGACGGCGATGGTGTTGGCCTTGCCCGGCCGGTCGAGGCCGTAGGCGAGGGCGGCGGCAGTGGGCTCGTTGATGATGCGCAGCACCTCGAGCCCGGCGATCTTGCCGGCGTCCTTGGTGGCCTGGCGCTGCGAGTCGTCGAAGTAGGCGGGGACGGTGATCACCGCCTCGCGCACCTCCTCCTGCAGCACCTCCTCGGCGAAGTCCTTGATCTCGCGCAAAAGCAGGGCCGAGATCTCCTCCGGGCTGAACACGCGGTCGCGGATCTCGATCTTGACGTCCCCGTTGTTTGCGGGAACCAGCGTGTAGGGGAGCATCTCCCGCGCGCGCTCCACCTGCGGGCCGTCGAACTTGCGGCCGATCAGGCGCTTGACGGCGAAGACGGTGTTCTGCGGGTTGGTGATCGCCTGGCGCTTCGCGATCTGGCCGACCAAGCGGTCGCCCTCCTCCGCGAAGGCGACGATCGAGGGGGTCGTACGGCTCCCCTCGCGGTTGGTCAGCACGACGGGCGCCGTGGCCTCCACGATCGCGGCGCAACTGTTCGTCGTGCCGAGGTCGATGCCGAGGATCTTGCTCATGGGCGGGGCTCGCGGGTTCGGTCGTCCGGATCGGTTCCACAGGACGGCGCCGAGCGCGGCCGGTCGGCAAGGACCGGGCCGCGAGGCTGCCGCGCCTGCGGGGCGAAGTTCTTGCCTATTGTACGTGCACGGACGGCCGGGTGGGCGGTCTCACAGCGTGGGGCCTACCTCGTCGCTGCCTCCGCCCCCTGCAGCGGGCTTCTCCGCGGGGACCGCGACCTTCACCATCGCCGGGCGCAGCAGCCGGTCGTGCATGAGGTAGCCGCGCCGCAGCTCCTCCACCACGGTCGGCACCTGGACGTCCGGCCTCTCCTCCCGCGCCACTGCCTCGTGGAGCGCCGGATCGAAGGGCGCACTCACGGCATCCACCTCACGGACACCGTGGGTGCGCAGCAGGTCCAGCATCTGGCGGTGGATCATCTCCACGCCCCGCTTCAGGTCCTCGGCGGAGCCGCCGGCCGACAGCGCCAAGTCGAGGTTGTCGACCACCGCGACGAACTCGCGCAGCGGCTCGAACAGGGCGTAGCGCCGCAGCTCCTGGCGTTCGCGCTCGTTGCGCTTGCGGAAGTTGTCGAAATCGGCAAGGGTGCGCATCAGGCGGCCGCGCACCTCCTCGACCTCGCGGCGCAGCCCCGCCGACTCGTCGGTGCGGCCGGGTTCCGGATCGCCGTCCCGGGCGCCCTCCACACCCTCGACCGCCGCCACCGCCTCGCGCATCGCGGTCTCCAGATCCGGGCTCTGCTCGTCCAGGTCGAGGGCCACCTCGTCCCCGATCGGCTCTCTGCTCTCGTCAGCCATGCCGTGTTTCCCTCGTCTTTTTGTCCGGTCCGCCCGAGAAGCTCTCGGCCAGAGCCCGGCTCAAGGTCTCGCCTAAATAATGCACCAGAGGAATGATCTTCTGGTACTCCATACGCGACGGGCCGAAGACGCCCAGCGTCCCCAGCGGACGCTCCGCGGTGCCGTAGGAGGTGGCGACCAGGCTGAAGTCGAGCTCCGAGGTCAGGTCGCTGTCGTCGCCGATCACCACCCGCACGCCGTCTCCCTTGAGGCACTGGTTGAGCATCTTGACCAGGCGCGCCTTGTCGGTGAACGCCTCGAACATCCGGCGCACACGCTGGATGTCCGAGAGCTCGGGCTTGGCCAGGATCATCGAAGCGCCGTCGACCAGCAGGCCGGGAGCGCCGTCGAGGTCCAGGCCGCGCTTCGCCATCTCGATGGTACGCGCCAGGACCCGGTCCATCTGCGCCCTCTCCTCGGTCATCATACGCAGGATGCGGTCGCGGATCTCGCGCAGGGTCTGCCCGGCGAAGCTCTCGGTCAGGTAGTTGCCGATCCGCACCAGCTCGTGACGGGGGATCTCCTCCTCCGTCTCGATCACCTTGTTGTCGATGAAGCCGTTCGCGGAGACCACCACGCAGAGCACCTTGCGTCCCGACAGCGGCACGAAGTCCATCGCCTTGAGCACCGTGTCGCCGAGGGCCGGCGTCACCACGATCCCCACCTGGGTCGACAGCTCGGAGAGCAGGTGGGAGGCGGTGCCCATGAGCTGATCGGCGTCGCCGGGCGTGCCCGACAGGTTCGCATCGATGTAGCGCCGGTCCTTGGCGGAGACCGCCCGCACCTCCATCATCGACTCGATGAACAGGTGATACGCCGCCGAGGTGGGCACCCGGCCGGCAGAGGTGTGCGGCTGAACCAGGTAGCCCCACTCCTCGAGGTCCGCCATGACGTTGCGGATCGTCGCCGCCGACAGTCCGAGCCGGCCCTGCTTGGCGACCGACCGCGAGCTGACCGGCTCGGCGTTCAGGACGTAGGCCAGGATGACGTCCTTCAGGATCTCGCGATCCCGGGCCGTCAACTTGTCAGAGTCCCTGATGTCCGCCATGGCCTCATCTTCCGTGTCTAGCACTCTCACCATGAGAGTGCTAACGCCATGGTACGCTCCGGACCCCTTCCATGTCAAGGTCTCGATACCTCCAAACTATTGAAGTGAGAGGACTTTCGGGGCTACTCTAAGCGCCGTGGACGGCACCCCGGCAGCGTTGAACGGTCTCCGCTTCTCCCTGGTCGGCCCGGGCAGGGTGGGCGAGAGCCTGGCGCGCTGGGCGGTGGCGGCCGGGGCGGAGCTCGTCTCGCTCGCCGGCCGCTCGGCAGACGGGCCTTCCTGGCCGGGCGCTCCGCCGCGGACGGACCTCGGAGAGCTGGCGACCGCCGGGCAGGACCTCCTCTTGGTGGCGGTAGCCGACGCTGCCCTGCCCGACGTGGCCGCCACCCTGGCCCGCCGGCCGCAGGCGCTGGTAGCCCTCCACACCGCGGGCGGCCTCGACGCCTCGGCGCTCTCGCACCTACGCCGCGCCGGCACGGCCGTGGGCTCGCTCCACCCCTTGAAGGCCTTCCCGCGCCCCCTGCCCGACCTGGCCGAGGCGCGGCGGGTCTTCTTCGCGGTCGACGGCGACCCCGATGCGCTCGCCCTGGCCCGCCGGCTGGCCGAGGCCTGGGGGGGAGTCCCCGGCGAGGTGCCGCCCGAATCGCGCACCCTCTATCACTTCGCCGCCACCCTCGCGGCCGGCGGCGTCGTAACCCTGCTCGCCGCCGCCGCCGACCTCGCCGCCCGGCTCGGCCTGCCGGAAGCGGTGGCCGCCGGCTACCTGGAGCTCTCCCGCGGGGCCGTGGCCGCCGCCCGCGAGAGCCTCGACCGCGGCGAGCCCCTCGCCGCCGCCATCACCGGCCCCGTGGCCCGCGGCGACAAGGCGGCCGTCGCCCGCCAGCTCGAAGCCCTCCGCAGGGTGGCGCCGGAGAAGGTGCCGCTGGCCGAGGAGATCGCGCGGGAGACGGTGAGGCTCAAGAGCCGCCTGTAGAGGCTCCGCATCATCATCTCCCCGGGATTGCCCGTGATTGACGCCACCCCCGGGGCGAGTGCTATGCTCCAAAGTCCCTTACAAGCCCTCGTTCCCTATGGTTTTCTTCAATTACAGCACAATGCAGATGGCGGCCAAGGTCGTCTATTACGGCCCAGGCCTCTGCGGCAAGACGACGAACCTCCACCACATCTACCAGCACACCGCCGGGGAGTCGCGGGGCGAGATGGTCTCCCTGGAGACCGAGACGGACCGCACCCTGTTCTTCGACCTGCTGCCGATCGACGTCGGCTCGATCGCCGGCTTCAACACCCGCATCCAGCTCTACACGGTGCCCGGCCAGGTCTTCTACAACACCACCCGCAAGCTGGTGCTCAAGGGGGTGGACGGAGTGGTGTTCGTGGCCGACTCGCAACGGGCGATGCTCCAGGCCAACGCCGAGTCGTTCCGCAACCTCGAGGAGAACCTGGCGGAGATGGGCCTCTCGGTCGAGACCCTGCCGGTCGTCCTCCAGTACAACAAGCGCGACCTGCCCGACATCTGCAGCGTCGAGGAGATGAACGCGGCGATCAACCGGCACAACTGGCCGTGGTTCGAGGCCTCGGCGGTCTCCGGCGTGGGAGTGTTCGAGACCCTCAAGGGGATCTCCAAGTTCACCCTGATGGCGCTCAAGAAGCGTCTGGGCCGCAGCGGCTCGGAGACGGCGCAGCGCCCGGCCGCGGCGGCCCCCAGGCCGGCCCCGCCACCGGCGGCGCCTGTGGCTCCTCCCGTTGCTCCGCCAGCGCCGCCGCCCGCGGCTCAGGCCACCGCCCCGCCGCCGCCGAGCGCACCCCTCCATTCGGGCGCGTACCCGCAGGTGCCGCCGCCCGCTCCCCAGGCGGCGCAGCCCGCAGTGCCTGCCCCGGGGCCGTCCGCGGCCGCTCCGGCACCGCCACCGGTCAGAGCGGCGCAGCCGCCGGCGAAGAGCCGCTCCTCGATGGACGTGCTCGGCGAGCTCGAGAAGCTGCGGCGCGAGGCGGCGGGCCCCCAGGGCGCACGCCCCGCGGCACCGCCCCGGCCACCTGGGGCCCCGGCCGCCTCTCCTCCCGCCGCGAGCAACGGGCGGGGCGAGCTCACGCGGACGATCGAGATGACCTTGAAGCGCGCTGATCTACAGCGCGCCCGCAGGTTCCGGGTCAGCTTCCAGGTAGAGGACGACCAGCAGAGGGTGGTGGACGCCGTCCGCGACCTGCAGGTAGACATCAAGGACGCCGCCGGCCTCGAGAAGCTCCTGCTGCGCCTGAACATCGCGCTCAATACCAAGGAGTAGGGCATGCGCTGCCCCTTCTGCGCCGAAAACCGCGACCGCGTGGTCGACTCCCGGGAGAGCCGCGACGGAGTCACCATCCGCCGTCGGCGCGAGTGCCTCGACTGCGGCCGCCGCTTCACCTCCTACGAGCAGATCGAAGACATCCCCTACATGGTCGTCAAGCACGACGGCACCCGCGAGGAGTTCAGCCGCAAGAAGCTCCTCGGGGGCCTGCTCAAGGCCTGCGAGAAGCGGCCGATCCCCTTGAAGAAGCTGGAGTCGATCGTCGACGCCACCGAGGGTATGCTCCACGATCAGGAGGACCGCGAGATCTCCACTCAAGAGATCGGCGCCTTCGTCATGGAGCGGCTGCGCGAGCTCGACCAGGTGGCCTACGTCCGCTTCGCCTCGGTCTACCGCCGCTTCGAGGACATCGACGCCTTCATGGATGTTGTAAAGTCATTGCTCAAACCTGGTAAGGAAGCCTGAGAGATGGCGCCACGCTATGCCTCTTTGTTCCTCATCTCGCGTTTCCAGGCCGAGATCGAACGCCTGTTCCAGGATGCCATGCAGCTCGGCGAGGGGGAGATCCCCATCGGCGAGTGGCAGCCGAGCGTCGACGTCGTCGAGACCCTGACGGCGATCGTGATCCTGGCGGAGGTCCCCGGCTTCGCCGCGGCCGACCTCAAGATCGAGGTGCGGGGGACCCTGATCTCGCTTTCCGGCACCAAGTCGACGCCGCTGCCCGGCGCCCAGCGCATCAAGTTCCACTGCATGGAGCGAGGGCACGGCCGGTTCGTCCGCGAGGTCCACGTCTTCACCCCGGTCAACACCCACAAGGGAACGGCGCGGCTGGTGGACGGGCTCTTGACCATCGAATTTCCCAAGATCCAGGAAAAACGCCTGGAGGCTCGGGTATTGCATATTGAAGAGATCGAAGGAACTGCCGATGAGTAAACCCCCCACCGAGCCACAGGAAGAGGCGATCAAGATCCCCGACGTCCTGCCCGTCCTGCCGCTCAAAGACACGGTCGTCTTCCCCTACATCATCCTTCCCCTCTCGGTGGGCCGAGACAAGAGCGTGGTGGCGGTGGACCGCGCCCTCGCCGAGAGCCGGGTGATCATGCTGGTCGCCCAGCGCGACCCTGCGATCGACAACCCCGGGGAAGCCGACCTCTACACGGTAGGCACGGCGGCGGTGATCATGAGGATGCTGAAGCTGCCTGACGGCCGCATCCGCATCCTGGTCCAGGGTCTTTCCCGCGCCCGCCTTCACCACATCAGCCAGATGGATCCCTACCTGCAGGCGAAGATCGAGCGCATCGACGAGCCGCGGCCCGAGGCCAAGCCGCTGGAGATCGAGGCCCTGGTGCGCAGCGTCAAGGAGAGCCTCGACCGCGTCGTCACGCTGGGCAAGGGGATCTCGGCCGAGGTGATGGTGATCGCCGCCAACCTGGAGGATCCGGGGCGGCTGGCGGACCTCGCGGCGAGCAACCTCGACCTGAAGCTCGCCGAGGCCCAGGAGATCCTGGAGACGATCGATCCGATCGAGCGCCTGCGCAAGGTCAGCGACGCCCTGGTGCGCGAGATCCAGGTGCTCACCATGCAGCAGGAGATCTCCTCCCAGGCGCGCGGCGAGATCGACCGCAGCCAGCGCGAGTACTTCCTGCGCCAGCAGCTCAAGACCATCCAGCAGGAGTTGGGCGAGGGCGAGGAGCTCACCGAGGAGGTCGCCAACTACCGCCGGCTGGCGGACGAGAAGAAGCTCTCCCCGGAGGCGCGCGAAGAGTTGGAGCGCCAGGTGCGGCGCCTGGAGCGCAGCCACCCAGAGAGCGCGGAGACGCAGATCATCCGCACCTATCTGGACTGGCTGACCGCGCTGCCCTGGGACGTGACCTCGGACGACAACCTGGACCTCGACAACGCCCAGCAGGTGCTCGACGAAGACCACTACGACCTGGAGAAGATCAAGGAGCGCATCCTCGAGTACCTGGCGGTGCGCAAGCTGAAGGCCGACACCCGCGGCCCCATCCTCTGCTTCGTCGGGCCGCCGGGCGTCGGCAAGACCTCGCTCGGTCGCTCGATCGCCCGCGCCCTCGGCCGCAAGTTCGTACGCATCTCGCTCGGCGGCGTGCGCGACGAGGCGGAGGTGCGCGGCCACCGCCGCACCTACGTCGGCGCCCTGCCCGGCCGCATCGTCCAGGGCATCCGCCAGGCCGGCACCTCCAACCCCGTCTTCGTGCTGGACGAGATCGACAAGATCGGAGCCGACTTCCGCGGCGACCCGTCTTCCGCCCTGCTCGAGGTGCTCGACCCGGAGCAGAACTGGAGCTTCGTCGACCACTACCTGGGCCTCCCCTACGACCTGTCGCGGGTGATGTTCATCGCCACGGCGAACATGCTGGAGCCGATCCAGCCGGCGTTCCTCGACCGCATGGAGGTGATCCGCCTCACCGGCTACACGCAGGAGGAGAAGGCGCGGATCGCCCGCCGGCACCTGATCCCGAAGCAGATGAAGGAGAACGGCCTCGCCGAGGAGCAGGTCTCGCTCACCGACGACGCGGTGCAGGAGATCATCGACGGCTACACCAAAGAGGCCGGGCTGCGCAATCTGGAGCGCGAGCTGGCGGCGATCTTCCGCAAGGTGGCGGTCAAGGTGGCGCGCGGCGATGCCCAGCACGTGGAGGTGGACGCCCAGAAGGTCGCCGAGTTCCTCGGTCCCCGCAAGCACTTCACCGAAGAGTTGCTGGACCGCGACCGCGTGGGGGTGGCGACCGGCCTCGCCTGGACGGCCGTAGGCGGCGACCTGCTGTTCATCGAGGTCGTCGCGGTACCCGGAAAAGGGCTGCTCCTGATGACCGGCCAGCTCGGCGACGTGATGAAGGAGTCGGCCCAGGCGGCCCTCTCCTACGCCCGCGCCTACGCCGGCACCCACGAGGGCTTCGCCGAGGACTTCTTCGCCAAGCACGACATCCACGTCCACGTGCCCGCGGGCTCGATCCCCAAGGACGGCCCGTCGGCCGGCATCACCATCGGCACCGCGATCCTTTCGGTGCTCACCGGCAAGCCGGTCAACCGGCGAGTGGCGATGACGGGAGAGATCACTCTGCGCGGCGACGTGCTGCCCATCGGCGGCCTCAAGGAGAAGGTCCTCGCCGCCAAGCTCGCTGGCATCCATACCATCCTGGTACCCAGGCTCAACCGTCGTGATCTGGTCGAGATCCCGGAAACGATCAAGAAAGACCTCACCTTCCACTTCGTCGATCACATGGGCGAGGTCGTGCAGCATGCGCTGATCGATCCGAATCAGGAGCCGGCCGCTCCCACCATCGATCCAGCCGCACAGCCGCAGCCTGCGGCCGTGTAAATTTTCTGTAAACAGATCGATTCACATGCCGCTCTCCGGTGAAGATCGGCTGCTTCACTGGTTGCGCTCGCGCCTGCGCGGCGGGCTGATCGGTGACGACGCCGTGGTGTTGGGCGATCGCGGACAGCTCGCGATCACCGTCGACAGTCAGATCGAAGGCGTTCATTACGATACCGGCCTCGATCCGGCGCACCTCGCGCGGCGGCTGCTCGCCGTCAATCTCTCAGACCTCGCGGCGATGGGAGCGCAGCCCGCCTGGGCCCTGCTGGCGCTCGCGACCGCCCGAGGTTTCGATCATCGGAGGTTCTTTCGATCTCTGATCGCCGCCTGCGACCGCCACGGCGTACTGCTCGCCGGCGGCGATCTCGCGACGAGCCCGCGCGCCAATGTCGCTACGCTGACACTGATCGGAACGCAACCCACCGGGGGCCGCTGGCTCCGGCGGAGCGAAGCAAAGCCCGGGCACGACCTCTGGCTGGGAGGACCGGCGGGCGAATCCGCCGCCGGCCGCATGTTGATCGATCGCGGCGCGCGCTTCGATGGACGGCGAGTCGAGCTGCCGCAAGCCTTCGAATCGC
>Ga0190265_10001223_pt1 | contig 16819 bp, 15 predicted proteins | sample Popmic124T_FD_133135 | JGI IMG/M metagenome (GOLD analysis project Ga0190265, IMG submission 133135) | Populus adjacent soil microbial communities from riparian zone of Indian Creek, Utah, USA - 124 T | ecosystem: Environmental > Terrestrial > Soil > Riparian zone | place: USA: Utah | collected...
GCCCGTGGCCAACGCCACGAGCGCAGCCAGCAGCAGGGTCAGCGCCGCGAGGGCGAAAGGCTTGCGGCGGGAACGCATCGGGATATCGGTCTCCTTGCGGTTGACTGCTTGTCGTCGGGCGGTCGAATCGCTGCGGGCGCTCATGCGGAAGGCATCTCCTGGTCGTCTGGGCGCGACCGGAGGCTGCGCCGGTTGAGGGCGAGGGGATTCGCGGCAGCCGGAGCACGTCCCGGTTCGGGGAGGGCGTCGGTCGCGGAGGGCCGCGGGGCCAAACCAGACATCACTCGGTACTGCTCCTCTCTCCTCGTCCACTTGCCGGTCGGCGCTGGGCGGCTCGTCGAGCCTTCGCGGCGGACGGGCCGCCCAGGCACCTCAAAGTTTCTGGACTTACCCAACATAAACTTGGAGGTATCTGGATGTCAAGCGGGTACCGCGCTTTTGGCTCTGCAAAGCCAGCAAGAGCGGCGTCCCAGCGGCTTGGAGCTCGGACCACGGTGTCTATGCCCTGGCCCCTCCGACGAGCCCGTCCACACTGAATAGCGGCTAGAGAGACGTGCTATTCCCTGAACCCAGGGTCACCCGCCCTAGCTCGCAACCGCCGCGAACGCCGCTCCAGAGCGGCCCGAGCCCTTGGTCCAATGCGTCCATCCGCAGACCAGAGAACGGGGGCGGCACGAGAAACTCAAAATTTATGGTTGCACCGAGGGAACGGAGCGTCTATGGTGGTCGTGCATGTGGGACCAGGCCAACATCAAGCTGAGCGGCGGTCCACACGGCATCCCCCGCCCGGTCGTCAGCAAGATCCAGCGCGATCGGCTGATGCGGGCGATGGCCAGGACGGTCGCCGAGTTCGGCTACCAGGAGACCACGGTTCGCCGCCTGCTCGGCCGCGCCGGGCTCTCGCGCCGCACCTACTACGAGCTGTTCGAGGACAAGGAGGACTGCTTCCTCGCGGCCTACGACGAGGTCGTGGACCACGTCATGGGGCTCGTCGTCGAGGCATACGAGGAGGGCGGCGAGCCCGAGGAGCGGATCAGGAACGGCCTGCGCGCGTTCCTCCAGTTCTGCGCCGCCGAGCCGGACATAGCGCGGATGTGCGTCGTCGAGGTGCTCGCCGCGGGCCCCGCCGCACGCGCGCGGCGCACCGAGACGATGGAGCGGCTCTCGAGCCTGATGGCCGAGGCGCTCGAGGAGCTGCGTGGGGACAAGAAGCTGTCGAAGCTCGCAGCGCGCGGCCTGATCGGCGGCGTGCACGAGCTGATCTACTCTCCGATCGATCGTGGCGAGACCGAGCACCTGCCGGAGCTCGCCGATCAGATCGTCGCGACGCAGGTCGCGCCGCTCGTCGCCGTCAAGGTCTGATCTCGCTCTAGGAAGCCCAAAACCAGACACACAGGCGTACCATTTGGGTACCCACAGGGTGTCCGGCCGCGTTAGACTGTGGACGTGACATCGGTGGGACTCCCTCATGGCGTCTAGAAAGGGCGCCCGCCCCGGCAGCGGAGGCGCTCCGCGCCGCCCGGCACGCCGCCGGCCCGACCAGATCCCCGGTGGCCGTCACGGCCTCGCGCCGGAGCAGGTCGCGGAGTCCCAGCGCGGCCGGATCCTCGCCGCGATGACCGACGCCGTCGGCCGCGACGGCTACCAGGCCGCCCGCGTCGCCGACGTGATCTCCCACGCCGGGGTCTCGCGCAAGACCTTCTACGAGCACTTCGAGGACAAGGAGCACTGCTTCATCGCCGCCTACCAGCAGGGCCTGGCGCGCCTGCTGTCGGTGACGCTCGACGCCTTCGAGGCCCAGGACGAGTGGGTCGACTCGCTGCGCGCCGGCCTGACGGCGCTGCTCAACGCGCTCGCCTACGACCCCGCGATCGCTCGCGTCTGCTTCGTCGAGGTGCTCGCCGCCGGCCCCAAGGCCGTAGAGACCCGCAACGACGCGATGCGCGGCTTCTCCTACGTCTACGACGCCGGACGCATGGAGGCCGAGCAGGACCTCCCCGGCTTCACCGGCATCAGCATGGTCGGCGGGCTCAGCGAGATCCTCTACCGCGAGATCGTCGCCGGCGCCACCGCCGAGCTGCCCCAGCTCGTCCCCGAGCTGATGTACATGAGCGTGTTGCCGTTCCTTGGGGCCGATGCTGCCGCCCGCGAGCTCGAGCGCGGACGGCGCCGGCACTCGCAGGGCGACTAGACCAGGCCTGAGCCTCAGTCGCACGCGGCGGTTCGGCTCGCCAAGGCGAGTATCTTCGACAGCGACGATGGGCCGCGGGGAGGCATCCCAGCAACGCTGCGCGCCCCCGGGCGTAAATCCTCGAAGCCTGCCCGCGGCGACCCTCGACCAGGATCGGCGGCTGCTCGAAGCGACGATCGACGACGTCGCCGCACGGACCGAGCGCGCCCTCCTGGCGGCATATGTCGGCCGCCGCGAGCGATCGCCGGAGGAGCGCTTCCGCGATGCGTTCCTGACGCTGGTCGACCTCGCCGGGAACGAGCCGGCGGCGTTCAAGCTCTGGCTCGTCGACGGTGTCGGCGCCGGTCCCGACGCGCTCGCGCGCGCGGACTCCCTGCGAGCCCTGCTCGAACGACTGGCGAGCGCCGCTTTCGAGGGACGGCGTCACGAGCCGGCGATGCCCTCCGAGCTGGTGAAGGCGATCGTCGGAGGCCTGCACCTCGTCATCCACGCCCGCCTGCGAGCTGACCGCGCGGACGAGCTCGCGGAGCTGGCACCCGATCTGCTCGCATGGGCGCTCAGCTATCGGCCCCCGAACGGGCGATTGATGCCGCGGCGCATGCCCGATCCCGATCCCGTGCCTAGTCCCTCCCCACGACCCAGCCGCCCGGACGACGCCGTCGACGCGCTGGTCGGCGACCGCGAGCGGCGACTGCTCGAGACGACCGCGGACGCCCACCGCGGCGGCACCCACTGGCCGAACGCCATCGGCACCGGCTTCTACACCTTCTTCGCGTCCCTGGCGGGGGATGCCCGTGGAGCTCGCCTCGGGGATCTCGCCACCCGCTCGGGAGGGACAGCGGCGCTGTCGCTGTGCGAGACCCTCACCGCGAGCTGCGAAACGCTCCTTGCGGGGGGCTACCGCCTGAGCCCCTGGACGCCGCCGATCGCTTCCGAGGCGATCGGCGCGTCCGTGGCGGCCGCCTTCCACGAGTACGTCCAGGAGGGTCGAGCGGATCGGCTCTACGAGCTCGCGCCGGTGGCTACGTTCCTCGCTCTGGCGCCCTTCGTCTCGAACGCCCAGGCAACGGCGATCGCCACCGAGAGCAGTCCGAGCGCCTCGCCCCGCTAGCGCTCAGCGCCCCCTCGCGGCCGGCCGGAGACTGGATGAGGGTCAGCTGGATCCGGACGGCCGCGAGGGGGCGCTGAGCAAGGGCGGCCCGCTAGACCCGCCGATGCGCGCGCGGGACCCGCCGCCGGGCGGCCAACTCGACCTGCTTACGCTCGGTGACGTCCACCACGGTGTTGACTGTGCCGCGGCGGCGGCCGTCGTCGTCGACCAGCGGCACGGAGGTCACCTCGATCCACACATGGCGGCCGTCGGACTGGGTCAGCCGGCGATCGCACCGCTCGGCGTCCATGCAGTACTCGCCGCGCAGCATCTGGGGCAGGTCGTCGAGGAAGTCCTGCATCGGCCGTCCCACCACGGTCGGCGAGGGGGCGCCGAGGATCTCGGTCATCGCGTTGTTGACGTAGGTGGTCACGCCCTGGCGGTCAGCGATCCAGACTCCGACCGTCATGTGGTCCATCAGCCAGTTGGGCGGCGGCGACCAGCCCGGCCCGTCGAGCGGAGGCTTGCCGTTGTCCCGCGGGCCGTCGCCGCCATCGCGGCCGCCGTCCCCGTTGCGCGACTCGCGCCAGCCGCCGATCCGCACGCCCAGCCGTGCGGCCGTCTTGACTCCCACCCGACGCAACACGATCTCCTCTCGCAGCGAGTACTCCGGCTCCCTGGTCTCACGCAGGACGGCGATCACGGCCACGGCGCGAACGCCGTCCAGCACCGGCACCAGCAGGGCGTGGGCGCGACGCAGCCCGACACCCACCTCGATCCCCAGTTGCGACAATCGTGCCTTGCGGAGGCGGGCCGGCGCCCCGTGCCAGGCCACCTGACCGGGCCAGTGGCTGTCGGGCTCGAGCGTGGCCTGGTGCAGGAAGGTCTCCAGCGCTGGGCGCAGGCGACGGTCGCGGTGGTGCGTCGCCGCCGGCTCCAGGCGGCGACCACCGTCCACCACTCTCCAGACCACGCACGCGTCCCCGACCATGTCCGCGCCCGCGCGCGCCGCGCGGGCAAGGGTCGCGTCCCGAGTGAGCGGCGCGGCGCCGGGGGGCGCGTCAGGGAGCGCGACGCGCCCGTCCCGGCGCGGGGCCTGTGGAGGGCTCGGGAAAGCTGCGGGAGCGGCGGCGTGCGATTCCTGGGCCAGACTGCCTGTGCTCATGCGGGGGCTTCCTTCCGAGGCGTCCGGTCTGCGCGGGATGCGGTCAGACCAATCACGCCCACTCTCACCACGGTAAGACTCCCGTTCTATAGGAGCAACCCCCCGTTTGGGGGGGATAGGGCCCTCCCAGACACGGCCCTGTTCACCGGAGCCGTAGACGTACCTCAGAAGCCGGTTCGTGGAGCGGAAAGACTGGACTCGGGGCTTTATAAACTGTAGGGTTTACGGCGAACTGCAATCGACTCGCGAGCGCCCAGGGCGGGCGGTTGTCGATCGGAGGCTCGCACGTGGCACCGGAAGCGGAGAACCGAGCCCAGCTAGGCGAGGCAGGCGCGGCGGCGCCCGTAGCGCCGTTCGACGACTCGCCGCGGGGGCGCACGCTGAAGGCGATGGTCGAGGTGATCGCCCACGGCGGCTACCACGATGCGACGGTCGACCGGGTGCTCGAGCGGGCGCGTGTCGGTTGGGAGGAGTTCATGCGCTTGTTCGGCGATCTCGACGGCTGCTTCATCGCCACGCTCGAGGGAGGATTCGAGTTGGCCGCCGCACAGGCCACCGAGGCCATTGCCGATTTGCCGCGGGACGCTGCGATCGAGGCCGTCTTCGAGCCGGCGCTGCGGGCGGTCCTCGAGTGCGCCGCCGCGAACCCTGGACTGACGAACCTCTGCCTGGTCGAGGCGCCGGCGCTTGGCCTACGCGCACTCGATGCCCGTGAGACCGGCCTGCAGCGGTTCGTCGACCTTCTGGTCGAGCGGTCGGGAGCAGCGAATCGCACTGACGGTGGCGCCCCGCCGAGCCTGGCCGCGGAGATGGTGGTCGGTGGCATCCATGAGGTGATGCAGCGCAAGGCGCGAGCCGGGGAGCTCTCGGAGCTGCCGGGAATAGCGGCGGAGCTGCGCCAGCTGTGGCTGCCGGCGCTACGAGAGACCTAGCTACCGCGCAGGCCTTGTCCAGCGCGTCCATTGACGGCGCCGCCAAAGTGCCCTTACAGTGAGCGGCGAGGGTCAGCTTCGAATAGCCGGAAGCATCGACGTGTCTATCCGAAGTGACCACAGCTGATCGTCATCACGCGTCCCCGCTGGCACTGGCCAAGCATGCGTCGATGGTTAGTATTGGTCAGACCAATATGGAGCACGAAGCGGGATCCTCCGCGCCTGTACCAGCCCTGACCAGCACCCCGTGGGGTCCGGCCGAGGAGCTCCGGGCGAGGAAGCTGTCGCCCGGTCCGAGCAACTCGCGCGATGCGGTCGCCCGCAACCAGCGCGAGCGTCTCTTCGGCGCCATGGTCGCCGTGGTCGCCAAGCAGGGCTACGAGAGAACGCGCGTCGCTGACATCCTCGGCCTCGCTGGCATCTCTCGCAGCGCTTTCTACAAGCATTTCCAGAACAAGCACGAGTGCTTCCTGGCGACGCTCGACGCGCTCGTCGCCGACGCCGCGTGGGTAGTGTCGAAAGCGGACCTCGGCGGTTTGCCGTGGGAGGAGCGGCTGCGCACCGTCTTCGACGCGGTCATCGCCATGATCCTCAACCAGCCTGCGGCTGCCCGGGTCTGGTTCGTCGAGATCTACTCGGCCGGACCGGAGGCGGTCGCGCGGGCGGAGCGGATGGGCGATGCGCTCGAGAGGCTTGCCGCCGACGCACTGCGCGGGACGCCCGATCGCGCAGACATGCCATCCGAGCTGATCCGCGCGGTTCTAGGAGGCCTGCGGCAAATCGTCCAGACCCGCCTACGCCACGAGCGACAGCACGAGCTCCCGTCGCTGGTCCCCGACCTGCTCGCGTGGGCGCTCAGCTACCGCATTCCGCAAGCGCGGTTGCGACGCCCCCGCAAGCCGCCTCCCCTGCCCCAGGCAAATCCGGACCCAAGCGAGCAGCGGGAGCGGATCATCGCCGCGGTGACCGAGATCGTCGCGGAGAAGGGCTATGTCGGAATGACGATCACCGAGATCGCACAGCGCGCCGCGATATCGCTGAGCACCTTCTACGCGCACTTCGAGAGCAAGACCGACGTCTTCATTGCGGCAATCGACGACGGCGAGCGGCGACTGCTGGAGACAACGCTCCCGGTCTATCGACAGGCAACCGACTGGGAGTCCGCCGTACACGACGGACTCCACGCGTTCTTTGCCTTCCTGACGCGCAACACCGCGACGGCCCGGCTCGGCGGGGTCGACATCTTCACAGCGGGAGCGCTCGCCCTGGAGCGACACGAGAGGTCGGTCCAGGGCTTCCAAATGCTGCTCCAGCCCGGCTACGACGCACACCCCGCGACGAACCCGCTCGCCGCGGAGGCCGTCGGTGGCGCGATCGCCGCGCTGATGTATCAGCAGCTCAGGCGCAAGGGGCCGGAGCGGCTCTATCAGGTGGCGCCCACGGCGACCTTCCTCGCGCTGGCGCCGTTCACCGGGACAGAGCGGGCGTGTGAGGTCGCCAACGAAGACTGGCGGCCCACCAAGCGACCGGCGGGAAGGGGCTGACGACAGGGCCCTAACGCGTCGCGACGGCCAGCAGCGTCCCGGCCCGCCGACGCACGTCAGCCTCGAATCCAAGCTCGCTCAGCAACCCCGCCAGCGAGCGGCGGGTCAGGAAGCGGAGGTGCGGTGAAAGTGGAGGAAAGCGGCGCTCGAAGCCTCGTACCAGCACATCGAGGCCCGTGAGCCGCGAGTGCGCCGGCGTCGTCAGCGCGAGACGACCCCCGGGCCGCAGCACGCGGCGGACCTCCGACAGCAGCAGCTGGAGGTCGCGAACGTGCTCGATCGTCTCCGCGCAAAGCACGAGCTCGAAGGCGTTGTCGGGGAGCGGCAGCGCCGCATCGGGCTCGAGCGCGACGGCGCTCGCATCGGGAAGACGGGCCTTGGCTCGCTCGAGCGCGAGCGTCGAGACGTCCGCAAGAGTCAGGCGCTCGGCGTCGAGCTCGACCGTCAGGCGGCCGTCGCCGCAGCCGAGGTCGAGCGCGTCACCGACGTGACCAAGGCTTTTTACGAAGCCCGCGAGATGAGCCGCCGGAGGCCCCGGATCGTCCGGCAGCATCTCCCACAGCTCGTCGTCGTAGCGACTCGGCACCGCTACCCCGGCTTCCGCGCGATCAGCATCAACGTGTGCCCAAGCCGTGCCGCTAGCCGACGCGAGCCCAGCGCGCGATCGAGCCGCCACGCGCCGCCTTGAAGCGCGGGTGGCAGGCGGCGCCACGAATAGGTCACGGCATGCAGCTCCGGCCGCAGACCGGTGGCGCTGGCCTCTCGCTCGAGCCGGTGCGGGGCGAGCGGGATGTCGTCCGGCGTCCCATGGATGGCGGTTCCCGCCCCAAGCCAGTTGGCGAGCGCAAGTCCCGCACCGACCGGATGGAGAGAGCCCGGCTCCATGGCGACCATCGCCCCACCGGGACGCAGCAGCCGGGCCGCCTCGACGAACACCGGTCGCAATGGCCCTTGATAGGCGACGTGGTGGAGCACGTAGCGGTAGAGGACCACGTCAAACGATCCGTCAGGTAGCTCGCCGAGCTCCCCCGCGCGACCCGCGAAGCCCTCGTCCAGCTCACCGGCCAAGACCAAGGCGCGGGGACCCTGCTCGTCGAGATCCACGCCGGTCATCCGCCAAGCCGGTCTGGGGAACAGGTGGCGGCCGGGGTCCCGGCCGCAACCCACCGCCAGCGCCGCTCCTCCCTCCAGTGGGAGACGCCGGCGAAGGATCTCGCGCTCCCGCTCGCGCAGGTGCTCGTAGTGGACCGCCAGCGTGTCGGGATTCGACACGCGGTCGAGCAGATTGTCGGCGCGGTACTCCTCGCTCACGCTAGGAGAGCCTCGCTCCGTGACCTCGTGTCTCGCTCACCAAGCGCCGCGCGAGCGGACGACCGCCGGAATCGTCTTCAGCAGGATCGTGAAGTCGAGGAAGATCGACCAGCGCTCGAGGTATAGGAAGTCGAGCCGCACGAGCTCGTCGAAATCGAGCTCCGAGCGTCCCGAGACCTGCCACAGCCCGGTCATCCCGGGCAGCACGAGGTAGCGCTTGCGGTGCCAGTCGTCGAGCAGCTCGTAGTCGCGTCGCGGCAGCGGACGCGGACCGACGAGCGACATCTCGCCGCGCAGAACGTTGAAGAGCTGCGGCAGCTCGTCTAGCGACCAGCGCCGCAGCAGTCCGCCGACGCGCGTCACGCGCGGATCCTCGCGCATCTTGAAGATCGCCCCACTGGCCTCGTTGTGCTGCTCCAGCTCGTCCTGCAGCTGGTCGGCCCCTTCGTGCATCGTGCGGAACTTCAGGCACGCGAACGGGCGACCGCCGATGCCGGGGCGGATCGAACGGAACAGGACCGGGCCGCGTGAGTCGGTCCTCACCGCGAGCGCAATAGCCGCGAGTAGCGGCGAGAGCAGGATCAGCAGCAAGAGAGCGCCAACGATGTCGAAGGTCCGCTTGATCGCGAAGTCGAAGCCGTCGAAGACCGGGGGCTTGAGCTCGAACAGCGGCAGCGACTGGCCGGGCACGAACTCGACGCGATCCATCAGGATCTCCATCGTCGAAGGGGCGACGCGGATGCGCTTCCCGTGACGGTGACAGCGGTCGACTAGCTCGACCGCCTGCTCCTGCGGGAATGCCGGATCGGCGATCAGCACCTCGTCGACGCTGTCGAAGTTGCGCTCGAGGCCACCGAGCGAGCCGAAGTCGCGCAGACCGTCGGTCTCGCGTGGCGTCAGCGAGACGAACGCGAACGGCTCGACCTCGGAGCTGTCGCGCAGCGCATGCGCCACGGCGTCGATGTGGCTCCCGGAGCCGACGAGCACCGCGCGACGGCGGTACCCGGCGGCCCGCAGGATCGTGCCGCTCACCCGCTCGAACAGCCAGCGAAACGCCGACACGTAGACCAGTGCGAAGAACAGCGAGCCGTAGAAGATGTAGTACGAAGAGAACTCGTGGCCCTCGATCACCGCGTAGATCAACACCACGAGGGTGACCTGGAATAGCGACGCGATTACCTTGGAGAAGCCGGGCCGCTGGCCCCGGTCGCGGTAGAGGCCGGAGCGCGCGAACAGCAGCAGCATCACCAGGCAGGCAAGCGGCGCATACTCTTGCGCCTGGTCGAACGTCTGGTCGAGCGCGTCCGGCGCCCTGAACGCGGCCTTGATCGCGAGTGCGGTCCAAATCGCCAGGAACATGCCGGCGACGTCGAGCGCGGCCAGTGTAAGCAGGCGCGTACCACGCCGCACGACCTCGAAGCGCAGCACCGTCTTGAGCAGCGGGACACGTCCCGCGCGCACGTCGCGCGGCGGCAAATCGACCGGCGCTGCCGGCTCCAGCTCTCTCAGCTCTCTCGCGAGGCCGTTGCCCATCCGCTTGCTCGCCTTCGATCGCCCTCTGTCTCTCCCTGCACAGAGAGCAAACAGCTCAACCGTCGGAATGTAGCGCGACTTTCCGCCGTATCCTTGGACGCTCATGGCCACCACCCCCGATCACAAGCCCTCCATCGCCCCGATCGTCGGTCCCGACGATCCGCGCCGCTTCACCGACTCCGGCATCGAGATCAAGCCTCTCTACACAGAGGAGGACCTGCCGGAGAACCTCGAGCGGAAGCTCGGCAAGCCTGGCGAGTACCCCTTTACCCGCGGTGTCCACGAGCGGATGTACCGCGACCGTCAGTGGACGATGCGCCAGTACGCGGGCTACGCGACGGCGCAGGAGACCAATCAGCGCTTCCACTACCTGATCGATCACGGCTCGACGGGCCTGTCGATGGCGTTCGACCTGCCGACCCAGCTCGGTCGTGACTCCGACGACCCGCTCTGCCTCGGCGAGGTCGGCCGCACCGGCGTCGCGATCGACACGATCGACGACATGCGGCGCGTCTTCGAGGGCATCCCGCTCGACAAGGTCTCGACGTCGATGACGATCAACGCCCCGGCCGCCTGCCTGCTGTTGCTCTACGAGCTGGTCGGCGAGGAGCAGGGCGTCGAGTCGCACGTCCTGCGCGGCACGACCCAGAACGACATCCTCAAGGAGTACATCGCGCGCGGGAACTTCATCTACCCGCCCGAGCCGGCGATGCGCCTGACGACCGACCTGTTCGCCTACTGCCGCGAGCGGGTGCCGAAGTGGAACACGATCTCGATCTCCGGCTACCACATGCGCGAGAAGGGCTGCTCGGCCGTCCAGGAGGTCGGCTTCACGCTCGCCAACGCGATCGCCTACGTCCAGGCTGCGGTCGACGCGGGGCTCGACGTCGACGAGTTCGGCCCGCGCCTCGCCTTCTTCTTCAACGGCCACAACAACGTCTTCCAGGAGGTCGCTAAGTTCCGCGCCGCCCGCAGGATGTGGGCAAAGATCATGCGCGAGCGCTTCGGCTCGACCAACCCAAAGTCGCAGACGATCCGCTTCCACACCCAGACCGGCGGCGTCACGCTCGCGGCGCAGCAGCCGGAGAACAACATCGTGCGCGTGGCGCTGCAGGGCTTCGCCGCCGTCTGCGGCGGCACCCAGTCGCTGCACACCAACGGCTTCGACGAGGCGCTCGCGCTGCCGACCGAGAAGTCCGCCCGGATCGCGCTGCGCACCCAGCAGATCCTCGCCGCCGAGTCCGGCGCGACCGATACCGTCGACCCATTCGCCGGCTCCTACTTCGTCGAGTCGCTGACCGACGAGATCGAGGAGGGCGCTCAGGCGTTGATCGACAAGGTCGAGGAGCTTGGCGGCTCGGTCCACTGCATCCCGTTCATCCGTGCCGAGGTCGAGGAGTCGGCCTGGGGCTACGAGGAGCGCTACCGGATCAAGCAGGACATCGTCGTCGGCGTCAACGAGTACGTCACCGACGACGTCGACGAGGTCGAGATCCTGCGCGTCGACCCGAAGTCCGAGCACGAGCAGGTCGAGCGGCTGAAGGAGTTCAAGGCGAATCGCGATCAGGACGCCGTGCGGGCCCGGCTCGATGATCTGCGCGACACCGCGCGGGGCAAGGGCAACCTGCTCCACCCGATCCGCGAGACGCTGAAGGCGCGCGCGTCGATCGGTGAGGTCTGCGGCGTGATGCGCGACGAGTTCGGGGAGTACTCAGAGGCTTGACGCCAGCGATCGGCCCGCGCGAGCTGGTAGAGGGGGCGGTCGGGAGGGCGCTGCTGCGACTGCCTGTACCGGTCCAGCGGCTGCTCGTCGGCAAGCCGACGAGCGTGGACGGGCTGCAGCTGCACCCCACCTCGCAGCTCCTGCTGTTGCTAGAGCGGCTGTCCGGTACGGCGTCGAACGCCGACGCCGATCCATCTCCCAGGCGGGCGCGCGAGCTGACCAGGCGGCAGGCACGTGCGGTCGCCGGGCGCCGGATCGAGCTGCCGCGCGTCGAGCCGGTCGAGATCACCGGGCCCGGCGGCCCGATCGGTGCCCGCCTTTACGTGCCCGAGCGCGGCCCCGACGCCGGCGGACTACTCGTCTACTACCACGGTGGCGGCCATGTGAAGGGCGATCTCGATACCCACGACACCACCTGCCGCTTTCTCGCCAAGGCCGCGGGCGTGGGCGTGCTGTCCGTGGACTACCGGCTGGCCCCCGAGCACCCGTTCCCCGCCGCCGCCGAGGACGCCGTCGCCGCGCTGCGCTTCGCCTTCCAGAGCGCCGAGCGCCTCAGCTTCGATCCAGGCCGGATCGCCGTCGGCGGCGACAGCGCGGGCGGCAATCTCGCTGCCGTAGCCACCCTCGCCGCCAAGGCCGGCGAGGCCCCGATGCCCGCGTTCCAGCTCCTGATCTACCCCGTCTGCGACTTCTCCGAGAAGCGCCCCTCCTACAAGATCTTCAGCGACGGCTTCTACCTCACCGAGGCCGACATGGACTGGTTTCGCAACCACTACCTGCCGGACCCCGAGGCGGCGAGGGGCTGGCGCGCCTCACCGCTGCTCGCGCCCGACTTCTCCGGCCTGCCGCCCGCCTACGTCCTGACCTCCGGCTTCGACCCGCTGCGCGACGAGGCCGAGGAATACGCCGAGAAGCTCCGCGCGGCCGGCGTCCCGGTGGCCCTCCGCCGCCACGAGGGCCTGCTCCACAGCTTCGCCAACCAGGCCGCCGTCAACCGTGCAGCCCGCGACGCGATGCTCGAGGCCGCCGGCGCCCTGCGCCTCGGCCTGGCCCAAGCCGCTACTCCTTGACCGCGACGAACCCAGCGGCGGCGAAGTCCTCGTCGAACGCGAGCGCCTGAGTTATTCGGCGAGCGCGCATGAGCGCGAACGAAGTGGCGTCGACGAATGAGTAGACCCGCTCGTCATGGCGCCGCAGCCATTTGACGGCGCCGTCTTCGATCTCTTCGGACACCGGCGCCAGATCCACTCGTGGGGACGCGCCGATCGCGTCGAGCAGGTCGACAGCCGCACGGTGTCCCACCCGATCACGAATGAACGTCCAAGTCTCACCGCGGACGAGAGTGGTCGTAACAAGCGGGTGATCGGCGTAACGCACGAACAGGGCCTTGGCCTGTTCGTGGCGAGCATCGCGATGAAAGTGCAGCGCTATCCAGAACGACGAATCGACGAATCGACGAATCGACGAAGAGCATGACTACTTCGGTGTCGTCTTCTTAGAGCGATCAGCTCGACGAGGTACTCATCGACGTCCTCGACGGGCTCAGCGTCGCTTGCGCCGACCATCTTCCAGATCGGATCCTCCTCGAGCGGCGGCAGCGGACGGAGGGTTCGGCGCAGCGACTCGCGGACAATCGATGCCTTCGATCGTCCCTCGGCGCTCGCGCGCCGCGTCAACTCCAGGTCGAGATCCTCGTCAAGCATTATCTGCAGGCGCTTCATCGCTGAAGTGCATCACATCACCATAGGTCGAGTGACGTAACGTGTTAACGCCGGTACGTGACAGCTCTGTACCGGTGGAAGGACTCGGGGAGAGCCGGACGAAAGCCGTGGCGATGGCCGATCTCACAGCACAACGCACGTTGGTGAAGTCGCCCCCGGAGCTTTGGTCGGAGCTGAGCGAAATCGAGAGCCTCGCGAGGCACCTCGGCGAGCTTGGCGAGATCCGGATCACGAAGGTCGAGCCCGAGACCACTGTCGCCTGGGAGGGCGAGCAGATCAGCGGAACAGTGGAACTCGAGCAGTCCGGCTGGGGAACCAAGGTCACGTTCCACGCGACCGTTCCCGAGCCGGACCCGGCCGTCGAGGACTCGGCCGCCGAGCAGGCTCCGACCGCCGCGCCCGAGCCGATCGCGCACGCCCCCACCGTCGCGCGTCAGCCAACCACATCCGGACGCCCGCCAGCCGCGCTGCCGGAGCCCGCTCTGATCGCACCCGCACCAACGCCGGAGCCTGGTCCCGCGACCGGCCCGGAGGAGAGCGTCGAGCCGAAGCGCCAGGGCTTCCTGGCACGGTGGCTGTTTCGCCAGCGGCAGCCGATTGAGAGCATGCCGGTGGTCGCCGAGCACGAGCCGGCGGTGACCGAGCCAGGGTCGGCGGTCGCGGCGGTCGCGGAGTTAGAGCCGGTCACGGTCGAGATGGATGCGGTCGCCTTCGCTGCCGAACGGGAGCCGGAGCTGTCGGAGGCGGATCGAGCGCCGGCGCGGGAGCAGGAGACCGATGCGCCAGCACCGATCGACGTCGAGCGTGTGCGGGAGGTCCTGGACGGTACGCTCGACGCGCTCGGCCAGGCACATCACCGGCCGTTCTCGCGCGGCTGACGCCGACTCCATGCAGGCGGCGGGCCCGCCCCTGACTCCGGGCCGGCAGCGCCCCCCGGCTGACCGACCGGCCATCGTTCGAAGCGTTTGAACCCTTGGTGTGGTGCCATAGGCCGACCAAGGGTTCAATGAGCGCCCAATGCGGCGAGGCGGCGCCGGTCAGCCGGTTGCCGAAGCGCCGCGGACTAGCGCCAGCAGTGCGTCAGCGGTTCCGGTGGCATCACGCTCGCCGGTCCCAAGTCGTCGCACGGCAAGGCCGGTCATAAGGGCAACGACGGCACGCGCATGACGCGCGGGCTCGGGTACTCCCAACGCCTCGAGCGCCGCCGCGGCGAAGTCCTCGTAGGCGTCGAAGCAGCGGCGCGAGGCCTCCTGGAGCTCAGGGTCACGGGCTGCCTGGAGGTGCAGCTCCAGCTCCGCTATCGGCTCGAAGCTGTCGGCCGACCGGCGCACGACCTCCTCGACCTCCGCCGCGACGGCCGCGGCCGTTGGCTTCGACGACCGCAGCTCGGCGGCGATCGACTCCAGGCGCGCCACCTCCTCGCCGACGTGCAGCAGCAGGCTCTCGCGCAGCAGCCGGGTCTGACTCGGGAAGTGGTAGGTGAGCGAGCCCAGAGCCACGCCGGCGGTCGACGCCACCCGGCGGTTGCTGACCGCGCCGATCCCGTGCTCGCCGATCAGCCTCAGCGTCACGTGAAGGATCCGCTGCCGTGTGTCGGTGGAATCGAGGGTCGCCATCGGAGGCACCCACCACGCGGGCGGGTTGCATCAGAGGTTACTCTTGTCGTTCGTTCGTTCGAACGAACGACAACTTCGACAGGCAGGGAGCCGAATGGCAACAGCAGCGCGACAGATTCGCCCCGGAGACGCCGAGGAGCTCGCCTTCGCGGGACTACGCCGCCAGTCCGCCCTCGTGGCCTCGCGCGAGGTCTCGTCACGCGAGCTGGTCGAGCTCTCCCTGACGCGCATCGAGGCCGCCCAGCCGGTGCTAGGCGCATTCCGCCGCATCAGGCGCGAGGCGGCGCTCGCCGAGGCCGACGAGGCGGATCGACGGACCGCCGGCGGCGAACGGCTGCCGCTGCTCGGCGTTCCCGTCGCCATCAAGGACGACATGGATCTCGCCGACGAGACCACGCCCTTCGGTTGCGGCGGCAGCTTCGAGCCGAAGACCGGCGACGGCGAGGTAGCGCGCAAGCTGAGGGCCGCGGGCGCCGTGATCGTCGGCAAGACGAACACACCCGAGATCGGGCAGTGGCCGTTCACCGAGGGCCCCGCCTTCGGCGCGACCCGCAACCCGTGGAGCCTCGACCACACGCCCGGCGGCTCGTCCGGAGGGTCGGCCGCGGCGGTCGCCGCGGGCCTCGTCCCCGCCGCCGCGGGCTCGGACGGCGCCGGGTCGGTGCGCATTCCCGCCGCCTGGACCCACCTCGTCGGCATCAAGCCGCAACGCGGACGCATCTCCACCTGGCCGGACCCCGAGGCGTTCAACGGGATCACCGTGATCGGACCGCTCGCGCGAACCGTCGACGACGCCGCGCTGATGCTCGACGTTATGTCCGGCAGCCATCCGGGCGACCTCCACCGCCCCCCGGCTCCGGCCGAGCCGTTCGAGGCGGCCGCGCGACGCGACCCGGGTCGGCTGCGGATCGCGCTGTCGACACGCATCCCCTACAGCGGCGCGCCCGCCACGCTCGATCCGGCGGTGGGCGCCGCGGTCGAGCGCCTCGGCCGCGTGCTGTCGGCGCTCGGACACGACGTCGAGCCGGCCGACCCGAGCTACGGCCTCGTCGGCGCGAGCTTCATGCCGCGCTCGACCGCGGGGGTGCGCGAGTGGATCGAGCGCGTGCCGGAGCGCGATCAGCTCGATCCTCGGACGCTTCACAACGCCCGCGTCGGCCGCCTGCTCCGTCCCGCGCTCGGGCTCGCGCGTAGGCTCGAGAGGCCCCTTCAGCGCCAGATCGGACGTGTCTTCCGACGCTTCGACGTCGTATTGACGCCGACGACGGCCCAGCCGCCCCTGAAGATCGGCGCGATCGACGGGCTTGGCAACTGGGACACCGACAAGACGATGGTCGCCGCCTGCCCGTACGCCTGGCCCTGGAACGTCGTTGGCTGGCCGGGCGTCAACGTGCCCGCCGGCTTCACCGACGGAGGCCTTCCCGTCGGCGCCCAGCTGCTCGGCCCGGCGAACAGCGAGGGACTCCTGCTCTCGCTCGCCGGCCGGCTGGAGGCTCACGAGCGCTGGCACGACCGCCGCCCCGCGCTCTGACGGCCCCTCGGCGAAGGCCGGCCCTAGAATGCCCGGCCCTATGCGCCAGAAGTCCCCAGAGACCTATGACGAGAAGCTCGCGCAGCTCCAGGAGCTGCGCGAGCAGGCGGTCCACACCAATCCGCAGGCGGAGGAGAAGCAGCACGCGCGCGGCAAGCTGACCGCGCGCGAGCGGATCGAGAAGCTGCTCGACGCGGGCAGCTTCCAGGAGCTCGACACCTTCGTCCGCCACCGCACGTTCGACTTCGACATGCAGCGCAACCGGCCGTGGGGGGACGCGGTCGTCACCGGCCACGGCACGATCGACGGCCGGCCCGTCTGCGTCTTCTCGCAGGACTTCACCGTGATCGGCGGCAGCGTATCTGAGGTCGCCGCCGAGAAGATCTGCAAGATCATGGACCTCGCCGTGAAGACTGGCGTCCCCGTAATCGGCATCAACGACGGCGGTGGCGCTCGCATCCA
>Ga0190265_10001224_pt1 | contig 16817 bp, 16 predicted proteins | sample Popmic124T_FD_133135 | JGI IMG/M metagenome (GOLD analysis project Ga0190265, IMG submission 133135) | Populus adjacent soil microbial communities from riparian zone of Indian Creek, Utah, USA - 124 T | ecosystem: Environmental > Terrestrial > Soil > Riparian zone | place: USA: Utah | collected...
CATCGGCACCGGCACCACCTTTCGTTCGCTCGAATTCGGGGTGCGCGTGGAGGGGGGCGGCCCGCTCGAGATCATCTCTTACCGCGACTCGAACCAGCCCAACACCCCCGTCGAAGACCCGTGGCAGATGTTCAACCGCATCTTCGCCAACGGCAACCTCTCGACGACGCAGCTCGCCAAGCTCATCGCCGAGCGCAAGGGCGTGCTCGACTTCTTGAAAGACGATATCGCGCGGCTCCGAGGTCGCGTCAGCGCGAGCGATCGCGCGCGCCTCGACGCCCATCTCACCGGCATCGGCGGCATCGAGCAGCAGCTCAACCAAACGAAGGCGGGGTGCACTCCGCTCACGATGCCGGCCAAATTCGACCACAAAGACATCGCCAACTTCGACAAGGTGAGCCAGCTGCAGATCGACTTGATGATCCTCGCGCACGCCTGCGGCTTGACCCAAGTTTCCACGTTCATGTGGGCCAACGCCGACAGCTGGCAATATTTTCCGTTCGCCGGGGTCAACGAAGAACATCACTCGCTTTCGCACGCCGGCGACAGCGACGCCGCCGCCACCGAGAAGCTCGTCAAGATCAACACCTGGCATGCCGGGCAGGTCGCCATCATCCTCGACAAGCTGGCGGCCACCGCGGAGGTCGGCGGCGGATCGATGCTCGACAACACGGTCGTCTTGTGGGGCAACGAGCTCGGCGTCGGCAACAGCCATACTTATCAGAACATCCCGTGGGTCATTGCCGGTGGCGCGGGCTACTTCAAGACCGGCCGCTACCTGCAGTACAAAGATCAGAACCACAACAATCTGCTCGTCTCGGTCTGCCACGCGCTAGGTCTCACGGACACGACGACCTTCGGCATCCCCGAGCTTTGCACCGGGCCGCTCTCCGGCCTCACCGCCTGACTCGGCGGCGATCGCTACCCGCCGGTCCTCAGGTCGTGCCGCGCGGAAAGGTCGCGTCGCCGACTTCGTCGATCTCTTCGACGAGAAGCTCGGACCTCACCCGCTTCAAAAACTCTTCGCTGGCTCGGCGGGCCTCGGCGATGCCGTCCGAGCCGTTGGCTTGTTTGCTCTTTTCGAGCGCGCCGTCGATCCGGGTCACGCTGGCAAAGAGCTGACGCTGTAGATCGGCCGGCAAAAGATGCGAATTCTGACGCATCACCGCGGAGAGATGACTCAAGGCCGAAACCTTGGCTGCGCCGTCTCTGGCGGGGGGCGCCACTGAAAGCGCACGCACCACGGGTTCTCCCGCCCCTGCGATCTCCTCGAGCGCGGTGAGGCGTTTGGCGATCACCTGACGGCGCATCTCCGCCCTGTCCCCGAGCTCCGATTTGAAAAGCTCGAGCGCCCGTGCCGCGTGCTGCCGGTCTCGCTCGAGCTCGCGCGCGAACTGCTGGCGCTTCTCCTCCAGCGACTCGGAATACTTGGCGCGCAGCATTTCGAGCTCCCTGGCGGCGATTTGCGTGAAGGCCGTCATGATGGCGCTACGAACCGCGAACAAAAGAAAGACGACGATCGCAGCGCCCACGGCCCCCCCCGCGACCGCTACGCCAATCGAGCTCAGTACAGTCAACATTGTCTCATGGTACCCGGAGAGGGGCGCCTCGCCCCTGTCGCTTCGAATCCTACATCGGACGCGCTCAATTCCCGAGGGGGAAGGGCGCGTTGCGAACGATCGCAATGCGCGCCGTGTTCCAGGGTGGGCCGGGATTTTGACCCGGTTGGGCGCCGATCAATACCAATGAAAAACGATCCCCGAGGCTGAGGCCGGCTTCGGCGATGTCGCTCGCGGCGAGGGCGGAGGCGAGCGAAGCCGTCAGCGCAGGGAACGTGCCGGCGGGGGAGGCGACCCTCAAGGCCGCGCTGCCGACCGTGGGCCCAAAATCCTCCAAGGGCACCGGGATGAGCCCATCTCGCGGCACGATCTGGTACGGACCGATGTCGACGGAAAGGGCCGGCGTGCTGCCACCGGTGCGCTCGATGGCGACCCTTGCCGCCGCGACCGCCGTGCTGGCGTGGACTGCCTGAAAGCCAACCCTCGGCCCCACATCCCGCCGCGAGAGGCGCACGAGAACGAGCCCGGCATTGGGGGCACCGGTCGACGCGCCGCATATCGCCGCGCGCGGCGGTGGCTGAAAGACGTCGATCCCCGACGCATCGGCGACGTCCGCGTCACCGGCGCTGTCGCCCGCGCCGGGCGCGTCCCCTGCGCCATCGGTGCCGTCCCTCGACTGGGCGGCGTCTGCCGGACCATCGGCGCCGCTCCCGGCGTCGGATGCGTCCCCGGCGTCGGAGCCTGCCTCTGCGTCTGCAAAGGGCCAGGGTCGCGCACACCCCGTGACGACACCGAGGTAACTTCGCCCTTCCGCGAGGGTGCCTGCCGGAATGAGCGGCAGCCGCAGCGCGACCGGCGCGCGCGCGGCACCGTCGTCGCCCGCGGCGCCGTCAGGCGCATCCAAGATCGCGGCGCACGTCTGTCCCCCCTCGGCGCTGGAGACGACCACTCCGACCACGGCATACGGATGCACGTCCATCGTCGACAGATCGATGGTCCCTAGGGCGCTGAAGACCGAGCTCTTTCCGAAAGCCAGATTCGTGGGGCCCACGGCTTGGTCACGCATCTCGCGATCCCCGAGCCTCGGCACGAAACAAAATCGCGCGCTCTCGACGTCGACGAGCCCATTCGTCCACGTGAGGCTGAAGCGCCCCGGCGGTTCGGGCGGTTCGGGCGGCTCGCTCGTATCCATCGCGTCGGACGGCGAGGCTTCGAGCACGTCCGACGGCGAAGCATCGAGGCGTCGCTCGTCGCTGCGAACATCGGCGATGGTCGCGTCGGTCACCGTCGCCGCGTCCACGTCTTTTTGCGCCAATAGGTCGTGATTCCCCGAGCACCCGAACAGTGCGCCGCCCGCGGCTACGACGCGCATCGCCGCCCGCGGAAAACGCAACAGGGTCTCGATCGCGGACGTCACGTCCACCACTCTGTCAGTTTCTTCCGGCAGTCGGGTAGGCAAATGGCCGACCGGTAATCTGCGGAGGAGCCGCGGAGAAGTGTGCATCGCTTCGGCGCCTTGCTAAGCTACGCCGAAGGGCGTACGTGGGTCTCACCGACAAAAAGCACCCTCAAGACGAGTGCGAGGTTGGTCAGGACGATCTCCAGCACCTCAAGCGCTTGCACGACCTTCTGGCTGCGCTCAACGATCCCTACGTGAGCCGCCGGAAAATCGAGATGCTGACGTCGTACAGCAAAGTGCTGTCTGCCCGCGTCATGCGTCATGCGCGCGCCCGCCAGCGCTCCATCGATTCGCTCGGCGCCGCGCTCACGCTCATCGGCAACCGAGGGCTCGAAACCGTGCTGCTCCAATTTCTCGAGGACCTCACCATCTACAAGGGCGAGCTGGAAGCCACCAAAGAATAACCGGGCGGACTCCGCGCGCGCGACGGTCCGTGTCGGGAACCCACCCACAAGCCGCGTAGGTGCCTTTTTTGCGCTTTGGGATTGTCAGGTACGTCCGTTACTCTCGTTGAGCGCCCTCCCAGAGGGTGGGGGCTCAAGGTCAACTGGATGCGCGCCGACCTGAAAGATCGTCTCGAACGCTGTCGTACGTTGCCCACGCTTCCGGCTCTGGCACTGAAGGTTTTGGAGCTTTGCCAGAAGGAAGACCTGAACCTCAACGAGATCGCGACCGTCATCGGCAACGACCCGGCGCTCGCCGCCAAGCTGCTGCGCATGGCAAACTCGCCGGTCTCCGGTCTCAAGCGCCCGGCCCGCACCGTGAGTCACGCGCTGGCCCTCCTGGGCGTCAACACCGTGCGCACCCTCGCGCTCTCGTTCTCGCTCGCCTCGGACATGAAAAAGCCCGGCAAGGGCGTGCAGCAGGGCGTGTGGAAGCGCTCGATCCTCTCCGCCATCAGTGCCCGCGAGATCGCGCGCGTCGTGGAATCGCGTCTCGCCGAAGAGGCGTTTCTCGCGGCGCTGTTGCAGGACATCGGGGCGCTCGCGCTCGCCCAAATCGATCCCAAGGTCGCTGCCGCCAACTGGGAAAAATCGAAAGGGGACCACTCGCTCCTCATCGATCTCGAGCGCGAGACTTTCGGCGCCGATCACGCCGAAGTCACACAGTGGCTTCTCACGCGCTGGAAGCTTCCGGGCATTTTCGGTGACGCGGCCGGCGGAAGTCATGTTGTCGACGGAGCGCCGGAGCCGCGCGACGACCCCGCTCAGGTCGAGAAAATCGTCCGGCTGTCGGGCTGGGTCGCCGACATCTGGATCCGCGAGGAAGCCGCCCCCGCCATCGAGCAGGCGCGCCGCCGCGCTCAATCGATCTTGGGCCTCGGCGAAGAGCGTCTTGCCCCGATCTTGAAGGAAATCGCGGCTGCCATGACGGGGGAAGTGGCCAAGCTGTTCGAAGTCGACGTGGGCTCGCCCGACGACATCCAAGCCATCCTCGAGCAGGCCAAAGAAGCGCTGGTGGAGGCCACCTTCCGCGCCGAGCAAGAGGCTGACGAAGCACGCGAATCGGCGACGGAGCTCGAGCAGAAGAATCGCGAGCTGGCCGAAGAATCGCAGACCGACAAGCTCACCCGGCTCTACAACCGCGATCGCTGCGATCGCTACCTTGCCGAGCAATTCCAGGTAGCGCAGGTGAAAGGTCGCCCCTTGAGCGTCCTTTTTTGCGACGTCGACTTCTTCAAGAAGGTGAACGACGGCTACGGTCACGCCGTCGGCGACACCGTGCTGGTCACCGTGGCCGGTCTTCTCTCGCAGCGGATGCGCGGAGCCGATCTCGTGGCGCGCTACGGCGGCGAAGAGTTCGTCATTCTGTTGCCTGACACGCCGGCCGCGGGCGCTAAGGTCGTCGGCGAGCGGCTGCGCGCGCGCGTGGAAGCCGCGTCGATCGAATACGGCGGCGAAAAGCCGATGAAAGTGACCATCTCGGTCGGCAGCGCGTCTTTCGAGCCCGGATCCACGTTCAGTTCGCCTCTCGACCTCGTCAAGGCCGCCGACGCCGCGCTCTACGCCGCGAAACGCGGCGGTCGTAATCGCGTGGTCGATGCTGCGGATCTCGCGCCGCGCAGCGAAGGCGCGAGCGCCACGCTCTGAGCAGCACGCCGCGCGCCGTTCGCGCCGGCCTCCACGCGCGGCGGCGCCGCCCACGGCGTCCCCACATCGATCGCCGGCGCTGCTGAGCGAATCGAGCGGCGTTCACGTGGTGCACTGTGGGTCGTCGGTCGACCCGAGCGGCGCTGCGCGCCCTTCCGTCGTCGCTTGGCAACTCCGACGACGAAGGGCGATCGCACCTTCCAACCGCCGAGCGCGGCAAACGTCGCTGAGCAACACGAAGGGCAACCTCCGATGCGTCGCGGCTCGTGGTCATTTTCGCTTCGAGACTTTGAATTTGACGTTCGTTACCGTGGCCGATCGCTGCACCTGGCTCGCAGGCGCGCGGATTTCCGCTTCAGGACTTTGAAATTGATTTTCGTCATCTACAAAACGATGCTCTTCGAAGGCCGGGCAGAGCGTACGGCCCTTGGCCCCGCCGCAACCGCGACAACCTGCCATCACCAATCCCCCCCAGCGGGCGGCGCGCGCTCGCGAGAAGCGCCTGACGGACCACGTTGGTGAAAGATCCGGCGAAGGTGCGCGCTCTCGGGGTGTAATTTCAACTACTTACGAACACTTGAAAGTGATTATCACGTGCGCTATCACGTAGTCTGCAGCATGACCGACTCCCAGTTCCGCTCGTCTACCCGCGGGGTCGAGACACCGGCCCATGGCATCGCGCCTGTGGCGCGAGTGTCCGCGGGGGGCACCGATCTCGGTCGCTCGATGTCAGCGCTTCTGGGCAGCGTCGTTACTCGCGAGGGAGTGTCGCCGCGAGCGCGGTGGGGAGTGGTTGTATGATCGTGTGCTCTTGTTTGGCGGTCAGCTCCGCAGAGATTGAAGAGCTGGTCGAAGATGGCATCGACACGGTGAGCGCCGTAGGTGCCGCATGCGGCGCGGGCACCGATTGCGGTTCTTGCCGGACGCAGCTCGCCGAGCTCATCGCAGTGACGCGTCTGCTGGCCCGAAAATCCTGCCGCGCGCCGTGCCTGGCACCTTCGGACCACACCGCCGAAGGGCCTGCGAGCTTCGGATAAACAGCGAGCCGTTGGCCCTCCTGCGGGGCGTTCGAGCAGGGGCTTAGCTCGCCCGATGGTTCGCGCTTCTCGCGTGATCCCGCACGTCGAGGTCGTTCTCGACTTTGAAATTGATTTTCGCCATCTACGCGAAGACACGAGTCTGAGCAGCGTCCGAAGGCGTACCGGATTCGACTGCCTCGCGCGCCCGCGCGGTGTTAGGGTGAGCGCACCATGAAAGGCAACCGCGACGTCATCGATCTATTGAACAACGTTCTCACCGGCGAGCTTACCGCCGTCAATCAGTACTTTCTTCACGCCAAGATGTGCGAAAACTGGGGCTACCATCGTCTCGCCGAGCGAATTCGCAAAGAGTCCATTGACGAGATGAAACATGCCGACAAGCTCATCGAAAGAGTCCTCTTTCTCGAGGGCGTGCCCAACGTACAACGCCTGGGCAAAATCACCATTGGTCAAAAGGTGGCGGAGCAACTCAAGCTCGATCTTGCTCTCGAGATGGAAGCGATCCTCGCCTCAATGACGGTATCAAGCTATGCCGAGACAATGCCGACAACGGCACCGAGGATCTGCTCGTGCACATTTTGACGAGTGAAGAATCGCATATCGATTGGCTCGAGGCGCAATTGGCTCAGATCGACCAAATTGGCGAAGCGCACTATCTGGCCCAGCAAATAAAAGACTGAAAGACCGATTTGCATCGTCAAGCCGTCGCGCGCCAATGCGAATAGCGCTGGCAATGACTCGTCGCTTTTTCCCCCGAGTGGTGAGGCGATCATATTGAAGATAGTGATTGGCCCCCCGTGTGATTTCATGGTCGTCATGACTGACAACATCGGCCTTGCTCGATGCGATTTTGTGGTCAATGTGAACGTGGGCGGGGTCGACGTCGTTCATTGTCGATAGGCTGCGTCGTTGAAACTCGTTCGTTGACGATAGCGTCGACGTGCTGCGCTGTGGATGCGCGGACTGCCGCTCCCCCGCGGTGGCGGCCTTCAGTCGCGACGCGAAAGATGGGGCTTTCGCGCGAACGGCCGATTCTAGCGAGCTCGCATCGGCCGGTCTTGCGGCGAGCCGCGCGCGCCTCGTGCGATGGCGATGGTCGCCGAGAAATGCTGCAGCACGACCCGCGGGGATCGGCGTGAGGTCCGCTTTTGCGAGGCCGTCAAATCGTTGACGAGTAGCGTCGAGCGGCAGACGCCTACGGGCACCGGAGGTCTTTACGCGTGCGGAGAGCCACCGCCGGCCGGCGGCGGCATCCTGATTTCGCTACGTTAGACGAACGCTACCGAGCGCGCTGACCATCGGAAATGGGCTTGTTTCTTGCTGAAAACAGGGGGGAGCATGGCGACCATCGACATCGGCAGGGTAGGAGGGCGTGGGGGCATAGGGGATACCCAGGGCGCCGAGTCTTCGCCCGAACCGCGTGCCGATGCGGCGTTCGAGCGACAACTGGTCACGGCGCGCGGCGTAGCGCCGTCGCAAGCGGCGCGGACTTCCGCGGGCAAAAACCGAACGATCGCTGCGCAAACAACGCACCTCAGCGGCGGGGAAGCTGCCACTTCGCTCGCGGCGGCCTATCAGAACGTGTTTCATGAGCCGCCTTCGCCGGCGACGCTGCGCGTCCTCGTGGCGCAATGGTCGCACGAGACCGGCGGCGGACGCGCCATGATGAACTTCAATTTCGGGGGCATCAAAGGGTCGAGCCCGTCGGGGCTCTCCGCCGCTTACCGGACGACCGAGGGGCAGGGGGCAGCCGAGGTGAAGGTCGTCGATCGTTTCCGCGCCTACGACTCGGCGATCGAAGGCGCCACCGATTACGTGAAGTTTTTGGCCAAGCGTTTCTCCGGAGCAATGTCCCAGGCCCAGAAGGGCGATGCGGAGGGCTTCGTGCGTGCGCTCAAGCAGGGCGGGTATTTCACCGGCTCCGAAGAAGACTACGTGCGATCGGTCACGCGATTGACCGAGCAGGCGCGCGTCAGTGGATTCGACGCGGTCGGCCGCGCCGCCACACCGGCCGTACAGGAAATGGCACGAACGTCCGGTCACGCGAGCGCCGCGCGACCAGCCGCCAGCGGTCTCGGTGCGGTCCCCCGCTCGGTCGCGATCGACGAGGGGTCGAGCGATCCTGCCGCGCAGCTCAGGGCTTATTACGCGGCCGATGCCCTCGCCATGGCCGACGAGCTTTGCCGCGCGGCCATGCGGATCGCGGCCGCCGACGACGACCGACGGAAGGGCTAGGCTCGGCCGACTCGGAAGCGCGCCGCTCGAAGTCGGACGAGCCCCGCCGACGGCGAAGTCGAAGAGAAGTCAAAAAGGGGGGAACCGTGCACTAACCATGGTAGGCGATGCCTCCGAGCCGATCCATGCGACGCCATGCCTTCGCTTCGTCCATGCGGCGTCACGTCCTCGCGGGCGCGCTCGCGCTTACGCCCCTCGGCTGCGGCAGCGGGGGGGGGGACTACTATTATATTACTGAAATCAACGGCGAAGGAGACACCGTGCTCCTCCAGTTCGTCTTCACCTGCGGTCTCATCGAGATCGATTGGAATGGTTCTTTCGGCGGACCGCCGAGCCACCGCATCGAGCTCGTCATCCAGCACGACGCGCAGGGGGACGACTGCGCTGAGGATCCACGCGACGTTGCCTTCGACGTGGGACCGATGAAGCGGTCATTTCGTGCCGAACAACCGGCACCGTCGCCGCTCGGTTTGCGCATCCCCCCCTACACAGAAGAGCAGGGGGCGATCTGTCTACCGAATTTGTTCGTGGACGAGCCGTTCAAGGGGCGCCGATGCAAATAGGTCCCCCCCAATCGCCCCCGCGACGAAGATGAGCCGCCAAGGGGCGCTGGCGCGCCGCCTCGCTCAGACGGGCAGCGGCGCCCCGGCCGCCATCGACGGCCTTGCGGAGAGCCGCAAGCTGAGCTCGCGGAAGAGCTTCTGGCGCGGTGTCATCCAGAGCTCGCGCGTTGCGAGGTGGGAGACGAAGAGCGCCGCGCTGTTGCCTTTGCCGAAATGCAGCGAGGGAGGGACCGCTTGGGGGAGGTTGGCGAGCGCGCGCGCGATCGCGCCGGCATCGTCGGCAACGTTCATGATCGAAGGGTAGAGGAAACGGTTCAACTGACGCGTGCCGACGTTGACGGTGGGAACGCCGTACACGGGCGCTTCGCAAATGCCGGCGCTGGAGTTGCCGACGATGGCGCGCGCGTGTTTGAGCAGGGTGAGGAAATATTCGAACCGCATCGAAGGAATCAGGCGAAAGCGTGGATTTTGGGAAAGCTGCAGCACGCGCTTCAAAATCACGTCCGACCCGGCGTCGTTGTTGGGATAGATGACGACGAAGTTGCGCGAGGAGCCGACCAACCCTTGTACGAACGCGTCGGCGTGGACAGGCAGCGATTCCTGCTCGGTCGTGACCGGGTGGTACATGGCGATCCCGTAGTCGGAAAAGCCGATGCTGTATTTGTCGAGCACCTCGGGGAGCGCCGGCAGATCGCCGGAGAGCATGATGTCGATGTCCGGCGAGCCGATGACGTAGACGCTTTCCGGCGCTTCGCCCATCTGAATGAGCCGGCGCTTGGCTTCGTCGTTGGAAACGAAATGCAAGTGCGAAAGTTTGGTCACCGCGTGGCGGATGAGCTCGTCGATGGTGCCGGAGAGCTCGCCCCCCTCGACGTGCGCGACCAGCACGTTGTTGAGCGCGCCCACGATGGCGCCCGCCAGCGCTTCCACCCGGTCGCCGTGGATGACGATCAGGTCGGCCGGAAACTCCCGCAAGTAGAGCGACAGCCCCTGCACCGTATTGGCGAGCACCAGGTCCATCTGCGAACCGATGGCGTGGTCCTGGTTGATGAAGGAAAAAAGGCGGTCGAAGCCCGCCTTGCGAATCTCGTTCACGGTCGATCCGTAGCGAGCCAGCATGTGCATGCCGGTGGCGAAGATCTGGTATTCGAAACGCGATGATTCCTTGATCCGGGTGATGAGAGGCTTGAGCTTGCCGAAGTCGGCGCGCGTGCCGGTCAAAAACAGAATTTTCTTCGGCACGTCGCCGTCGGCGGGCTCGTTCATGCAGGTGCCCTGATCGAGCCTGTGCTCGTGCTCGTCGCCTGCCCATCGGCAGCAATGTCTTGCCACTTCAGCTGGTCGTTCATGCCCACTGCGCGGCGGGCCCGCCGTCCGAGGAGCACTTCGTAGTGGGCGGCTTTGATCTCGCCGGTGCCCGGACGCTTGACCCACAGGTTGTCGGGGCCGAACGTTTCTCCTTCGGCGATGTCCCGCGTCGCCACCACGCAAGCGTAGGCGAAATCGATGGTGGGTTGCTCTTCCGGCAAAATGTCCTTGGTGCCTCCCAGGGCGGCGTGAATGGCGCGCGTGCCTTGGACGAGCTCGGCGAGCTCACGCGGATCGATGGAGATGGGAACGTCGGGTCCGGGCCAGCTCTTGCTCGAAGTGAAGTGCTTCTCGACGATCGACGCGCCGAGCGCGACGGCCGCAAAGCAGGTGTAGTTCCCGAGCGAATGATCGGACAGACCGAGTACGGCATCGTTGAACTCGCGTCCCAACGCGAGCATGCCCCCCAGACGCACTTTTTCATAAGGCGTGGGGTACATCGACGTGCAGTGGAGCAGGGCGAAAGGCACGCGACGGCGGCGCAAGATGGCGACGGCGGGCGCGATGGACCTGAGATCGTTCATCCCCGTGCTGAGGATGATGGGCTTGCCGTAGGCTGCGATGTGCTCGATGAGCGGGTAGTTGTTGCACTCGCCGGAGCCGATTTTGTAAAAGGCGACCTTCATGCGCTCGAGCCGCTCGGCGGCCGCGCGCGAGAACGGCGTGGAGAGGTAGATGAGGCCTTTGTTCTCGACGTAGCGCTTGATGAGGATCTCTTGCTTTTCGTCGAACGCGCATCGCGACATGATGTCCCAGATGCTCTCTTTGGCGTTTCCGGGAATGACGTTGTTGGGAATCATCTCGTCGTCGATGACGTGCGACTGGAACTTCACGCACTCGCAGCCGGCGGCGTGAGCGTCGTCGATCATCTGAATGGCGCGATCGAAGTTCCCTTCGTGATTGATGCCGATCTCGGCGATGACGAGGGGGGAGGCCCCGGGCCCAATGACCCTATTTCCAACGCGAAATTCCATCACGCGGCTCCTTTGCTGTGAAGCTCGGACTGAGGGGCGAATTTCTTCCGGTACTTCGTGAACAAGAACTCGGCCACCTGGAAGTCGAGCAACGTGTCGATGTCGCCAAGGGCATAGAGGGGATCGATGACGAGGGGCGCGATGTGGCTGCCGAAGAGGTCCTCGCTGTCCGTGACCATGGCCGCGCGCGACACGTAGACGACGCCGTTTTCGAAATACTGCTCGGCCATGTCTTGCGAGCGCATGCCGGGGCGATACGCGGGAAGGAAGCGCCCGTTTTCGATGGGGCCCAGTTTGTGGTGACTCTTGGTGACGGCGACGACCGAATCGGGCTTTTCCCGCCGAAAGAGCTGGACTGCGTCGGTGACGATCTCGGCCGTGCGGAGGGGGCAGTTCGGTTGCAAAGTGATGACCCCTTCCGCGGGCGGCCCGCTGTCGGCCAGCGCCAGGAGGGCATGGCGAATGGCGCTGGCCGTGGTGGAGCGGTCGGTGGCAAGCGCCGGTGGACGCGCGACGATCTCCGCTCCCGCTTCGCGCGCGATGCGCGCCGTCTCGGGGTCGTCGGTCGACACGCACACGCGGTCGATGACGGGAAGCGAGCGCGCCAGCGCGATGGAATGGCAGATGAGTGGGCTTCCGGCGAAGGGGAGAATGTTCTTCTTCGGAAGTCGCTTGGAGCCACCGCGGGCGGGGATGACTGCAATCATCATGGCTGAAAAGCGCAGGCTGGCGCCGCTTCACGAATTGCAGCAAGCGTGCCGGGACTGCCGGGTGCGGAAACGCTGATGGAAACGCGCGGAGCACGCGCGTAAACACCCCTACGGCGCTTCCGCGGTTCGATTGACGCGACGCCGGTATTTTCGGGCGTCAAGAATCTGACGCTCGGCGCCAGCCGTCAGGGCGGCCTTCTGTCCGAGCCCAGCGACCCGTCACGGTTTCAGCTGCGCCATCAAGTCGGCGACGGCTGGGTCACCGGGGTTTACCTTTTCTGCCAGCTGCACTTCCAGGAGCGCGTCGGCGCCGCGGCCCGCTCCGAGAAGGGCTGAGGCGAGGGCAAGGTGCAAGGCCGTGCCGTGATCATCGTCGTAGCTGCGCACGCGCTCGAGCGCGCACACCGCCTGCTCGCAGTCTTGCCGCGCTGCAGCCTCTTGAGCGAATTGCAAAGCGACATCGAGCGACTCGGGCGCCAGGTTCGACGCCGTATGCCAGAGATCACCGGCCACCTCCGGACGCGCTCGTGCAGCGACGAGAGCGAGCGTACAGGCGACGTCGATTTCGGTGGGGTCGAGACGCTCGGCGGCCGAGGCGAATTGCGAGGCCTCGGTCAGATCACCCATGGCGAGGGCGATGCGAGCCAGGCCGGCCAGGGGGCGCGGATCTTCGGGCGCGATTTCCCGCGCCTTGAAAAAAGAGAGGATGGCCCGGTCACCGTTGCGCGCGGCAAGGCCGAGCGTCGCTTCGGCGAGCCATGCTTCGACGGCAAGCGTCGAACGGGTCGCTCCTCGCGCTTGGAGGAGATCTTGCTCGGCGCGTTGGGTGTCGCCCTCGGCGGCGCGCTCCAGCCCCCGCCGCAACGCCTCCCAGGCAGGATCGGAGAAAGGAGATGCAAGGCAGGTGAGGAAGGGGCCGTCGGTTCGTTCCCAGTTCACGATCTCGTAGCCACAGATAGCGAGCAGGCTCGATAGCGACGCTTTGGAAAACGCTCGTCGCGCCGGTGCCTTCAATTGTTGGGCGGGATACGCCGCCATCTCGGCGATGTAGACGAGTCTTCCGAGCGGCAATGCGCCGCGCAGCGCGATGAGCATTTTCTCCGGCGCGGCGACATGGCCGAGGACATCGATGATCACCGCGGCGTCCACCGAGCCCACCGCGAGCGGCATGGTGAGATCGCCTGCCATGAGCCTTGCGTCGGGCGCCATGTGCCGAGCAAAACTGAGGGCGAGCTGACTCTTGTCGAGGCCGATGACCTCCGAAACGCGCTGGCAAAGAAGCTGGCTTCCCGCGCCCGAGCCGCATCCCGCGTCGAGCACGCGCCTCGCGTTTCCGAGGACTGCGAGCGCTTGATCGTAGAGGCTCAGCGTAGGGGGCGCCTCGCTCGCGAGCCCGGGATAATAACGTTCGCGACTGCGCTCCACACGCACACTCGCGCCGGCGGCAAACTGAGCTACCGCATCGAGCGCGCCGGGGCGCGCTTCGTAGAGCGGAGCTTGCGGAGTCGCTCGACGAATCACGCGCGAGTCGGAGAGAATGCCTTGCATGGGTGTCCCCCTCTTTTCGCTACGGCGTGGGTCGCACCGCGGGACCGGCCGCTGTCGCAGGTTCGCCCGAAGCGCCCTGCTGCTTCAGATTGCTGACCGCGATGGTGAATGCTTCGCGGATCGGCGTCATCACCCGCATCACTTCTTCGATGGCCTTGGGATCGTTGTGGCGGTTGGCGTGGGTGATGCGCGTCAGACAAAAATCGTAGATGCGCGCTAGATTTTGGCAGAGCTCGGGCGCGTGCTCGGGTGCGAGCGACGACAAGAGCTCCGAGATGATGGCGTGGGCTTTGGAGATGGCTTGTCCAGCCTTCGCTCGATCTCCGCCCTTGGTGAGGCCATGGCGGGCGATGTGGAGAAACTTGAACAGTCCGTCGAGCAGGGCCACCAAGATGTCGCCCGGGCTCGAGGTGGTGACCTTGACGGCTTGGTAGCGGGCGATGGTGGCTTCGATCATGCGACTCGTCCTCCACCCTGCAAAGGGCGTGCGCTACCGGTTGTTGTAGAAAGCGGCCGCCATGTTGGCGACTGCCTGTCCCATGACCTTGTCGGCACCCATCTTGGCGTCCATGTGGGCAAGCGATTTTCGGAGGCGTTCGGCGTACTGGGCGACGCGGTCTTGCTCCTGGAGCGCCCGATCGTCGATCTTTCGGGCCTGATTGGCGAAGCTCTGCTGGCGCACCGCGAGTACGCCCTTGGCGGGGTTGGTGATGTCGGAGACGACCTCGACGAGGTTGTTCATCAGGCCACCCGACGACGCGCCGACGGGTCGCGCCAGAAGATTGACGACGCTGCCCGCGTCGGCCGAAAGGGCCTTCGACAGCTTGGTGCTGTCGAGCGTCAAGAGGCCCTTGCTGTCGAGCGCGATGCCGAGATCGGCGAGGTTCTTGTAAGGCCCGGTGCCTTCCCTCTTGGTGGCGGCGGCGCTCAAGCGCTGGGTGACGGTGCGAATGGCGGAGTCGCCGGCCAGCGTCTGGAGCTTCGCTTTTTGCATTCCGAAGCCTGCCGCGGCTTGCGATGCCTTGATTACGGCATTGTAGGCGCCCACCAGGGTCGCGATCTTCTTCTCCAGCGCGGCGCCGTCGCTGGCGACGGTCAGGGTCACGGGACTGGTCGTCTCCGCGGTCAAGGCCAGCGTCACGCCGGGAATGACTCCCGTGATCTGATTGGTGGACCGCGTGACCTGGAAGCCGTCGATGGTGAGCTTGGCGTCTTGTGCGCCTTGCACCGTCTTGCCGCCGGTGGGTGAGCTGCCGTCGCCGTTGAGATCGAGCGTGGTTCCGCCGCTCTCGTTGAACGTCAGGGCATTCGCGGCGCCGGTGTCGAGTCCGCGCACCTGGAGCCTGTATTTCGAGCCATCGTAGAACACCGAGGCGCTGACCCTAAGGCCGAGTTGGTTGATCTTGCCGGCAATCTTGTCGAGGGAGTCCGTCGCCTCCACCGTGACCGCAGTGGCGGTTCCGCTCCCGACCTGGAGGGTAAAAGAGCCGGTCTGTCCCAATGCGCCGGAGTTCGAATCGAAGCTCTTGGTGTACGTTCGCTGTTCGGTGGCGAGGTCCTCGACCTCGATCTTGTAGAGCGCAGGGAGCGCCTCGCCGTTGGCGCTGGCAACGATGCTCGCGTGACTGGAGGTTGCGGTGAGGCCGCCTACGCCCGCCGTCGACGACATCGCGCTGGCGGCGCTTTGCAGCGAGGCCAGCGCTGTGCCGATGTCGGACAACGTAGAGGATGCGGTGCGGTACGACGACGCTTGGCTTTGCAGCTTGTTCAGCGTCACCTGGTTGGCTTTGACCAGGCCATCAATCAGCCCCTCGACGTCGATTCCCGACCCGAGTCCGCCCATCGTTACCGTGCCAGCCATGTCTTATTCCTCCTATGGATCCGCAAAACACGTGCCGGCGACACACGGGTCGCCGGCACCAATTTTACGGATTCAGTTGCGTTATCGGAGCAGACCGAGGGCCAGCTGGGGGGCCTGGTTGGCTTGGGCGAGAACCGCCGCCGCCGCCTGGCTCAGCACCTGGCTACGCGAGAGAGCTGCCGACTCCTCGGCCACGTCGACGTCGCGGATACGCGAGTTCGCAGCGGCGAGGTTGGTGCGGACCGTCTGAATGTTCGAGATCGTGGTCTCGAAGCGGTTCATGACGGCGCCGAACCGGGCGCGGGTGGTCGAGACGTCTTCGAGCGCGTCGTCGATGTCGTCGATCGCGGCGAGGGCGTTGCTGTTGGTCGTGCCGGTGAGGACTTCCGACGCCGAGAGCAGCGTGGTCATGCCGAGACCGCCGAACGTGACCGCGATGCGGTCCGTCGCGTCCGAGCTGATGCCAACTTGGAACGAGACCGAGTTGTTGGTGGAGCCGATGAGCGCCGTACCGTCGTAGCTGGTCGAATCCTGGATACGGTCGATTTCAGCCTTGAGCTGCTGAAACTCGGTGTTGAGATAGTCGCGAGAACCTTCGCTGGCGCCGTTGGACGCCTGAACCGCGAGTTCGCGCATACGCGTCAACAGGCCGGTGATCTGGCCAAGCGAACCTTCGGCGGTCTGCGCCATCGAGATACCGTCGTTCGCGTTGCGCTCGGCAACCGAGTACGAACGGATTTGCGACGTGAACGAGTCGCTGATGGCAAGGCCTGCGGCGTCGTCAGCGGCGGTGTTGATGCGGTAACCGCTGGAGAGCCGGTTGAAGGAAACTTGCAGGCCGCGCTGAACCGAGTTGAGGTTCTTCTGAGCCTGGAGTGACGCAACGTTAGTCTGAATCGTGAGAGCCATGTTCGAGATACCCTTCCCCTTCTTGGAGATGTAGATGAAGGCCGCCTTCGCGGACTTCGTGAGGCGTCATTGCCTCGCGTCGTGGGTGAACGGTCAGGGGGGATTTCCCTTAAAGGAATCCTCCCCTGTAAGAAGACAATTTCCTGACGCTCTGCGGAGCGCGGGGACGAAGGTGTAGGTGTTCGTCGCCGAGGTGGTCGACGCGGGGACGGCGCGGGCGCGTCATGCTGGCGGCAGGCTCGTCGATTCCACGACGGCTCTGCTGGATCGCGGTCGTGCTTCGATGTTCGCCGCGGAGCTGGCAGACGGCGCGCGACGCGCGTCAGTCTTGCAGCAGACTCATCGCGTGGGAGGCGAGTTGATTCGCCTGCATGAGCGTGGCCCCGAGACCCTGCCCGAGGATCTGCGCCTTGCACAACCCAGCGAGCTCCTCCGCGTTGACTGCGTTCTCCAGCGGCGAGCTGGTGCTGGTACGATTGGCGCGATCGACCTGCACGGCCG
>Ga0190265_10001225_pt1 | contig 16813 bp, 11 predicted proteins | sample Popmic124T_FD_133135 | JGI IMG/M metagenome (GOLD analysis project Ga0190265, IMG submission 133135) | Populus adjacent soil microbial communities from riparian zone of Indian Creek, Utah, USA - 124 T | ecosystem: Environmental > Terrestrial > Soil > Riparian zone | place: USA: Utah | collected...
ACCGCCTGATGGTGGAAACCTCGCGCGACGCCGACCCGCGTGAAGACATTTACAAGCTGGTGAAGGAAAAGAACTGGTCGCTGCGCGAGCTACGGCTCGAGCAGAGCAGCCTGGAGGAATTCTTCGTGCGCATCACCGCCGAACAAATGGCCCAGAAGCGACAGGTTGAAGGCAAGGTGCGGGCATGATGCAACGCGTCTCAGCATTGACCCAGCGCGAATTGTCCGCGGCGTTTTTGTCGCCCGTGGCCTATATCGTCGCCGCCGTGTTTCTGGTGGCGTCGGGCTACCTGTTCATGTCCAACACCCTGATTGACGGCGGCGAGGCGTCGATGCGGTTCATGCTCGACACGATGGCCTGGCTGTTGATCTTTGCCGTGCCGATGCTCACGATGCGGCAACTGGCGGATGAATTCGCCACCGGGACGATCGAGACGCTGATGACGGCGCCGGTCAGCGACATGGAGGTGGTGCTCGGCAAGTTTTTCGGAGCGCTGATCTTCTTCGTCGCCCTGCTGCTCACCACCCTGATGCACGTGATTTTGCTTTCGCGGTATGGGCAGCAGGACATTCCGGCCGTGCTGTACGGTTACGTCGGCATGATTCTGCTCGGCGGGCTTTACATCGCCGTCGGACTGTTCTCCAGCTCGCTGACGAAGCATCAGCTTGTGGCCGCGATCATCGGCGTCGCCGTGCTGGCACTGATGACCGTGCTGATCGACGCTCTGGCCTCGTTTCAGGGCGGGCAATGGCGCGTGGTGCTGAGCAACATTAACGTGCTGCACCACTATCACAATTTCAGCCGCGGCATTTTTGACACCAAGGACATTGTTTTCTTCCTGACCGGAACGGCGCTGTTTCTGTTCCTCACGGTCAAGGTTCTGGAGTCCAAGCGATGGCGGTAAACACAAGCCAGACCTCCGCGGAAATGGGCGGACGCCGTCTGGCGATCGGCGCAAACGTGACGCTTTCGATCCTGATCGCCGTGGCGCTGGTGGCGGCGATCAATTGGATCGCGTCGCTGCGCTACGTCCGCAAGGACATGGCGACCATCGGCAACTACGGCATCAGCGAACGCACCCGGCGCATCCTCAGCGGGGCGAGCGAGGCGAAGGCGACGACCCAGCCGGCCGAGAAAGTCACGAATGACAACATCCACATTTCCGTCGTCTATGCGCCGAATTCGAAGGACGAAAAACAGCAGGAGTACATTGACCGGCTGCTCGAGTATTGCGACGAGCTGCGAGCTTCCTCGAACAAGGTTGTGGTGAAGCACATCGCCACGGCGCGGGAGCGCGAGGAGCTTGCCGCGGAAATCAACAAAACCTTCGGCGGCGAGGCGGACCAGCACCGCAAGGCGCTGGAATCCTTTGAAGGGCTGCGCACTCAGTTAATGGCCGCCTTGCAGCAAATCAGCACGCAGAGCGATGCCCTGCTTCAGGCCGAATCGTGGCTCAGCGATTTTCCGTTGTTCACGCAGATCAATCTGAAGCTGCGCGAGATGCAGAAGCAGCTCGACGAGGCTGCGGAAGAGATCAAAAATCAAACGGGCGAGGCGGGCATCGCCAAATACGGCGAGGCCACCACGCGGGCGAAAACGGCGGTCGAGACGATCAAGCAGACCCTGGAGGTCATCGGCAAGCTCACGGGCGAGCTGACCAAGCTCGCCGACGAAGTGACGAAGCCTGACTCGCCGAACATCAAAATGCTTCGCGAGGTTGCGGCCTCGGCCAAGAGCGAGATCGATTCATTGCGGCAGACGGTGGGCAACGAAAACGATCCGCCGCCGGCGGACGTCAAGGGAGCGCTCAAGGCCTATGCCGACCGGGGCGTTCAACTCGGCGCGACGCTCGATTCTTTGGTGCAGCGGGTGGACGATTTCGCCAAGCAGTTTCCGATCGTTCGCCAGCACGCAAGCTGGACCACGCGGGTTCAATCGGGCCCGCTGATGATGCAGCTCGAAGTGGCCGACGTGCTTGACGACATGGGCCGAAGCCTCGGAGAAACCCGCCTGCAACTGCTCGGCATCATCGACACCGGCGATGCCGAAAAATTGTCGCAGGCCCTGAAGTCGACGCGGCAGAACACCACGCGCATGGAGAAAAACGCGGCCGTCTGCGAACGGCTGCTGACTGAGCTCGCCGACCGGCTGTCGAATCTGGACGAGGGATCGAAAGCGTTGCTTGAGGCATCCCGCGACAACGGTCTGTTCAAGAACGAAGTTCAAACGGTGGCCCAGGTCGAGACCACGCTAAAGGATCTGCCCGAGCTGAAAATGGGCTCGGTCGTCGACAAGCTCAACGAGGACAACTCGCTCGTCATCAAGTACGGCGACAAGATTCGCGTGGTCGACTTCGGAACCGTCTGGCCGGTTCGAGAGAACATGGCCGGCGGAGAATCCGACAAGGAAGAGGAAGTCCGAACCTTCAACGGCGACAGCGCGATTTCGTCGGCGATCCTCTCTCTCACCGCGGCCGAGCCTTTCGCCGCTGTCACCATCGTCTCCTTTGAGCCGGAGGCCCCTCAGCAGCGCAGCCCGTTCATGCCTCCCCCGCCGCAAAGCTCCGTGCCCGCGGCCGATCTGACCGAGGCCAAATCGCGCCTCGAAGCGGCGAATTTCAAGGTCTACGACTGGAACCTCGCCACGACCAAGGAGCGCCCGGAGATTCAATCGGGCTTGAAGGACATTCTGATTCTGCTGCCCCCCGCTCCGCCGGCGCCGCCCAATCCGTTCGCCGGGCAACAGCCCGAATCCCCGATGTTCGGCGATGAGCAGCGAACCGTCATTCGCGGCCTGATCGACAACGGCGCTCGCGCCCTCTTCGTCGGCGCCTGGGAAGTTGTGCCCGGCGGATTCATGGCGAATCGCTTCACAACGCCGCCCTATGGCTACGAGCCGGTCCTCGCCGACTGGGGACTGCGCCTGGACAACGCCACCCGGATCGTGGCAGTCGAGCCGGACGTACGCACACCCAACGGGTTCTACGTCAACGTGCGCAAGTTCGGCTACATGCCGCTGACGGATTTCACGGAGCACCCGGTCGGCAAGCCCATGGAGGGCACGCGCTTCCTGGTCGAGAACTGCGCCCGCATTGAGAAGCTGGCTGACGCACCGACGGGCGTAAAGACCGAAGTGGTCGCCACCGTTGCGAAAAAAGAGGATTACATCGGTGCGTCGATTGATGAGATCATCCAGATCATCAATCGCATCAACGATCGCGGCTCGGACGGGCTGATCCAGTTGGACCATCCCCCCATGCGCGATCGCTTCGATGTCATGATGACCGCCACTCGCGAAGGCGCGGATCAAAAGGCCGCGACCAGCATCGCGGTGATGGCGTTCGGCCAGAGCATCGGCGATCACTTTGTGAAGCGGCCGATCCTGGCGGACGCGGAGCGGGCCCGTTTCGCTCCGGAGCCGAAGGAGTCGCTCGACCTGCTGGTGAACTCGATTTACTGGCTCAACGACACGGAAGGCTATATCGGCCGCGGCCCGTCGCCGGTTCCGCGGGTGCGCTCACTCTCCGACAACGAGCGCCGCTTCACAAGAGCATTTGTGTGGCTGGGGTGGCCCGCGATCGTGGTCGCGCCAGGAATCTTCCTGTGGTTTGCACGGCGCCGGTAATCATCGCCGTGAACCGTGAACAAACGCGCGCCAAACGGCAGGCCCCTGGCAGAGTTTTTGAGTCGTCAGGAATTTGAAGGAACAGGTCTTACCCAATGAACCCAAAGACGACAATTGTACTGGTTGTTGCATTGGTCCTCGCGGGCGTCGGTGTGTGGCTGGCTCAGCCTGAGCCCAAGCCGGTCGATGCGATCGACGATGCCGCCCCGAAACCGCTGCTTGAACTCAAATCCGACGACGTGGTCGCCTTCGAGATGAAGCAGGGTAACAGCGCTGCCCTGTCGATGGTCAAGGAGGACAACAAGTGGCGGATGACCGCCCCACAGACCGGCCCGGCCGAGTCCTTTGCCGTCAACAGCGACGTGGGCAAGATCGTCGGGCTGCAATACGAGCAGGCCTACGACGAGGGACACGCCGATCGCCCCGGCGACGAAATCAGCTCGCTGGACAATCCCCTCAAGATCATCAAGCTCACCGACAAGGCGGGGAAATCCGTTGTCGTCAAGATCGGCGAGCGGCAGAAACTCTCGAAGAAGACTTATGTGCAGATCGAGGGCGACAAGAAGGTCTATCTCGTCAATTCCGACGTCAACGCGGAGATCAAACGCAAGCCGACCGACTATCGCGGCAAGCGCGTCGCAGAGTTTCCGGTGGCCGAAGCCGTGCGCGTCGAGGTCTCGGGCGCGGAAAATTTCACGCTGGTCAAGTCCGACGCGGGCTGGACGCTGGAGGAGCCTTATAAGGCCCGGGCCGACTTGCAGGCGGTGAATAAGATTCTGAACGGCGTGTCCAACATGAACGCGCTGGAATTCGCGGCCGACGATCCAAAGTCGCTTCGGCCATACGGCCTCGAAAACCCGCGGCTCACCATCGCCATCACCACCGAGAAGAAGACGCCCAGGCCCGCTCCCGAAGTGGAAGGCCCCACGTCGCAGCCGGCCGAGCCGGAGTACGACGTCACCACTTCAAGAATCTCGCTGGCCTTGGGCGGCGCCGCCGAGGAGCGGGTGTTCGCCAAAGTCATCGACCCACCCAGCGCCGCCGTGTTCCAGGTCAATCAATCGGTGGTAAAGGACCTCGGTCCCGCGCCCGAAGAGATTCGCGACAAAAAAATCGCGGCCGTCTCACCCGGTCGCGCGAGCCAGATCACCATCACCGCCGGAGCCGAATCCGTCACGCTGGTCAAAACCGGCGCAACGTGGCAGATCGCGTCGGGCGGCGACGCAGCCCAGCGCGAGCCGGCCGAGCATGCGGCCGTCGACGATCTGCTCAAGGCCGTGCGCGAGATGAAGGCGTTGGGTTTCGAGGCGGGCGATCCATCGCAATTCGGCCTCGCCGATCCTCGGGCATCTATCGAGATGGCCGTCGAGGGCCAGACCGCGCCGCTCAAGCTGCTCGTCGGCGCCGAGACGCCGAGTAAGACAGGCGCGTACCTGAAGAACGTCACGGATGATTTCGTCGCGGTCGTGCCGCTGGACGCCGCGAATTCGCTCATTGTCAAACCGGTGTCATTCCGCAGCCGCGAAATCCTCGTCACCGATGCATCGAATATCAATCGACTGGAAATCGCGCGCGCCGGTGAAAACCTCGTCCTGGAGAAAGAGGGGACGGGTTGGAAGCTCACCGCGCCTGTCGAAGGCAGTGCGGATTCCGCGAATGTCGAAAAGATCACCGCGGACCTTGCCTCGTTCCGCGGCCGCCGCGTCGTCGCCCCCGCCGCCGACGCCGCGAAGTACGGATTGAGCGACGGCGCGACGGCGATAAGCCTGACCGTCACCCCCCCGGCGCCGGCTACCCAGGCGACCACGCAGCCCGTCGAACCTCTGCCGCCAGTCGTCCACAAGATTCGCGTCGCCCGCCACGACGGGCTGGTGTACGCGATGAAGGAAGGCGGCGCGATGATCTATGAGATCGACGCGAAAGTCGCCGACGATCTCGAAGCCGAGCTGCTGGAGGCAAAAGTGTTCGCGATCGACCCCGCGAATATCGAGTCGGTCGCGTTCGAGGGCGCCGAGAAATTCGCCTTCGAGAAGAAGGGCGAAGCGTGGAAGCTTGTGGGCGAAGGCAGCTTCCCCAGCGACCAGGCCAAGCTCACGGCGCTCTTCGATGCGATTCGCGACCTGAAGGCGAAGCGTTACGTCAAATACAAGGACGCGACGCCCGCGGAGTTCGGCCTCGACAATCCGGAGATGACCATCGTCCTTCGCGAGACGGGCGGCACTGAGCACCGTCTGCTGATTTCCCCGCGCAACGCCACCGAAGGCGGCCGCTACGCCGCGACCGGAACAATCCCGGGCCGCGTGTTTATCATCAAGCCCGAGGATTACACGAAGTTATCCAAGAAGGTCACGGATTTCCGGAAGACGGCGTGATGCGAAATCGCGCCGGCAGTCCGGTTTAGCCGCGGCCCGGCAGGGTCCTGGTGAGCGCGAAAGAAATTCCGATCCAAGATTCTCTTTCGATCGCAGTTTTTCGCGCGCCCGCCGACCCGTTGGGTCCGGGCTAAACAGATCACGCCCCCGCCGCTCCGTCTTCTGAACAAATTCTCTGACAGATATCCACTACGGATCGCATCTGCGCCACGTCGTGAATGCGAACCATGTCGATACCTGACAGCGCCGCGTGCGCGACGGTGGCGGCTGTGCCAAACTGAACTTCCATCGATGCCGGCGCGGGTGTGACGCCATCCGCGCTCTCGCTCAAAATCCGCCCGATGAATCCCTTTCGCGACGCGCCGATCACGACCGGCCAGCGCTCGCCATACGCCGCGGCCGAAGCACGAATCAGCGACAAGTTGTGCTCCAGCGTCTTGCCGAAGCCGATGCCCGGGTCGACCATCATGTTGCGCTCGACATCCACGCCGGCCGCCGCGAGGCACGCGTCGCGCTGCAGAAAGAACTCGCCGACCTCCGCCACCACATCTGCATAGCGCGGCTCAGCCTGCATCGCCTCCGGCGTGCCCAGCATGTGCATGATGATGAACGGCGCTGCGGACCGGGCGAGCAGCGCCGGCATTCCCGCGTCGTGCCGCGCCCCAGACACATCGTTCACGATATCCGTGCCGGCGTCGAGCGCCGCGGCGGCCACCTGCGCCGATTGCGTGTCGATCGAGATGGGCACGGCGATGCCGCCGCGGCGGATCGCCTCGATCGCCGGTAATACGCGCGCCATCTGTTCGGCATCCGAGACGCCGCGCGAGCCGGGCCGCGTGGATTCGCCGCCGATGTCGATGACGTCAACCCCTTCGCGCACCATCTGCCCGGCACGGTCCAGGGCCGCGGCCGGGTCGAGATAGCGGCCGCCGTCGCTGAAGCTGTCCGGCGTCACGTTGAGAATCCCCATGATCAGGCAGCGCGAGCCGAACCGAAGCTCGCCGTGCGGCGTTGAAATGACGCGGCACGGTCGCGGGGCGGCTGGAATGCTGTTCGAGTCCACGACGAGATGATAGGCTGAGCGGCCGCCTGCATGAAATGATCCCATTCCGCACACGAATGACGAGCCGATGAAACCGATTCCCCGCATGTTTCTGATGCTGTCACCCGCCGGGGCGCTCGCCTTGGCGTTCGGGTGGCCGACGCTGCACGCGGATTTCACCAGCGGCGACGATCAGCGGTTTGTCACCGACCATTTTCTGGTGAGTCACCCCTCCTGGGAAAATGCGGGCCGGCTGCTGGGCATCGTCCACGGCGACTTGTATCAGCCGATTCCGATGCTGACGTTTCAGGCGAATTACGCCCTGGCGTCACCGCGGAATGAATCCCGCTTCGGCGTCGATCCCTTCGGGTTTCATCTGACCAATGTCATTCTTCACGCGATCAACGCCGCGCTGGCGACGCTGCTCGCGCGGCGGATTTCGGGTCGGGACAGCATCGCGGTATTGACGGGCCTCATGTTCGCGTGCCATCCCTTTGCGATGGAGAGCGTGGCCTGGGTCAGCGGGCGGATGATGCTGCTCGCGACAGTGTTCAGCCTGACCACGGTGCTGCTATTTCTCGGCCGCGATCAAAACAGAGCCGCGCCCGCAAGGAAGCGGTCACGCCATGACGGCGATCCGGTCGCAATCTCGAAGAAAGACGCATTGAAAGAACGCGTTGCTCTCCTCCCCCGTCTTGCTGCACAGTTCCTTGCCATTCTCGCGTGGGCATTTGCGCTCCTCTCCAAGGTCATTCCCACGATTCCACTGGCCGCCGCAGTCGTGAAGTTCACCGAGACGGGAAAGCTGTCGCGTCGATCGACGACGACGCTTGTGATTCTGCTCGCTCTGTCGTCGGCCGGGATTGCCGGCGCGTTTTACACTTCGCGATCCGCCGGGTTCGTCAACGACGAAAGCGAGTTCAATTCGTCGCCGGGCCAGAACTTTCTTTTTGGAAGCTGGTACTACCTGCGAAGCTTCATCGTCCCAACAAAACTCTCACCCTGGGTGCCTCCGCCCTTTACCGACACGGTAAGAGAAGCCGAGACGCCCAGTCTCGACATGTTCGGAATCACGGTCGCGCTTGGCGCGTTTCTTTGCCTGCCGTTTATTTCCAGGCGAGTCAATCCAACGGTCTTCATCGGGCTTGTCACTTTTGTCATTCTGCTCGCGCCCTTCCTACTGGCGCCGTCGGCGCGGCGATTCATCGCGGCGGACCGTTACATGTATCTCCCGATTTTCGGGCTCCATCTCGCCATTGCCGGACTGATGATCCAGGTCTCGGACAGGCTCGACGAGCACTTGCGCCCCTCGTTTCGGCATCGGTATCTCGTGCTGCCGAGTGCCTTGCTGCTGGCGTTTTGGCTCTACCTGAGCTGGGCGTTCTCCGCGACATGGAAGGACACACTCAGCCGCGATCGAAGAATCGCGACGGCCTACCCCGACAATCCGCTTTCCCATTACGAGCTGGCGAAAGCACATAATTTCGAGGGGCAGCCGCGCGCCGCTTTGGACATCATCGAAAAAGCCCGCGAGCGCTGGCCGGAGAATCCGAGGCTGGCGGCGCAGGCGGGTGAAGCGCATTGGCGGCTCAATCAATGGGAGGCAGCGGAGAAAGAGCTTGCGTTCGCAGTCGAGCAGATGCCGCGGCACTCCACCACCCGCTACCACCACGCTCTCGCGCTGGCAAAGCTGGCGCGACACGACGAAGCCGTTACGGAGCTGAATCGAATCCTGGAATTTCGCCCGGATTTTCTGCCGGCGCTCACGGCGCTCGGCCGCATACACACCGAGCAGGGGGATCGCCATCGAGCCGAGGATGCCCTCGATCGGGCGCTTCGCCTGAACCCGAACAGCCGCACCGCCCTGTTTCAATTTGCCGAAATTCGCATGTCCCAGCGCCGCTGGACCGAGGCGATCAATTTTCTGCGCCGCATTCAGGCGGTTGATCCACGCGACGCGAAGGCGAAGTTCAACCTGGCGATCTGCCTCGTGAACACCGGCGAATCGACGCAGGCGGCCAAGCTCTATGACGAGTTGATTGAAAAAGACCCGACCAACGTCACGCTGCGTCTCAATCGCGCGGGCGTCGCGGCGCATCTCGGCGCGACCGAGAAGGCCGAAACCGACTACCTGTTTGTCGCCACCGAGCGGCCAGATCTGATCGAGGCGTACGTTGGCTTGCACACATTGCTGTCCCCCGAGCGGCGCTTCGGCCGCATTTTGGAGGTCTGGCAGTTTCGCGCGGACAAGCTTGGTAGGACGCCGGAAACGCAGTCATGCCTTGTTTGGGGATTCGTTTTGACCGGCACGGAGGACACAGCCGAGACGATGTTTGCGGCGTTGCCGTCCGGCTCGAACGAGCGCCTTTTTGCGGCGTGGGCATTCTCGATCGCCGCATTACGGCGGGGTGAAGGCGAGCCTGCATTGGTGCGAGTGCAGGTGGCCCTCGAAGAGCGAAGCGCTGCCGAGAGTCAGCCATCCGGCACGCCCGAGTGGCAGATGCGGATCGTGGAATCGGCGCTGAACGATTTGCCGCGAGAAATCAAGGATTCGGAGGCTGGCAAAACTGCACTCCGACTATTCCTTCGCTACGCCGGGCAATCCGCGCGGCGACAACAAGAAACATGATTGTCTCGATATCAGGGCAATCCCGCCTGCGACGAGCGCTCACCGCTTCCTGACGGGCGCGGCCTGTCTACCCCCGCACCGCCCACTTCATCATTTGCGAAAACCGCGGCGCCTTGCCCTGCATCAGGAGTCCGACGCGGAAAATGCGGCCCGCCATCCACACGCACAGGAGCGTGACCGCGATGCATCCGGCGATCGCCACCGGCGCCTGCCAGATGGGAACGGGCGCTTCCATGGCCTTCCGCATGGTCATCAGCATTGGTGACGTGAGCGGAAAGATCGACAGCGCCGTCGCCAGAGATCCGCTCGGATCGCGGAGAATCGGCGCGATGAAGAACATCGGCACGATCATCGGGAACATCACCGGCATGATGAGGCTCTGCGCTTCCTTGAGCTCGTTGCAGGCCGAGCCGGCGGCCAGAAACATCGAGCCGTACATGAAAATCGCGAGCACGAGAAACGCGACAAACCACCCGACCAGGCTCGGATCGATCATGTCCGTCTTGCCGTAGTACAGCGCCACGACGTATCCCCCCGCCGCGTAAATACCCAGCAGCGTCACTGCGACAAAGGCGTGGCCCATGAGCTTGCCGAGCATCAGCTCGAAGGGCCGCATGGAACCGAGCAGGACCTCGCTGATGCGCTGCATTTTCTCTTCCAGAACGCCGTGCAGCAGCGGCTGCACCGCCACCATCAGCAGCATGAACATCATCATCAGCACGAGAAACGGCTTGATGAAGCTGACGGCCGCGTTGGCCGCCTCGGCCTCCCTGATGTCGCCGGCCGCCGTGCGCGACATAAGGCCGTATCGCTCGATCTCCACGGGCGTCAGTGCCTTACGAACGACACCCATGTCCAGTCCCGCCTCGGCGAAGCGCATGGCCTTGACGCGATCGCTGATGGCGAACGACAGCCACTCCGGCAGGTCGCGATAGGTCCCCTTGTTGCTGTAATAGCGAAAGCCCGCCGGCTGAGAATCGCTGCTTCCAAAAATGTCGTCGCCGATTTCGACAATGGCGAAATACTGGTCGAACATGGCCTTTTCGCTCAGGTCCATCAACTGAGCACGGTGATCTTCCTCGGGCTTGATCTCGATCAGTTCGTAGGTCGGCTCGATCTGGCGCTTGGTCTCCGGATCGAAAACGTCATTCGCATTGCGCTCCTGCGCCGCTTTGGCAAGCTCGCCGAACAGCCGGCCGCTCCGATCGATCACCGCGACTTTTTTGACGCTCTTGTCGCCGCGCTTCTCGACGAAATACTGGACAAGGATGCTGCCGGTCATAAACACCGGCATCAGAAACACCCCCACGACGAATGCCTTGCTTCTGACATTCGACCGATACTCGCGGCGGGCCACGGCCCAGGCTTTTCGCATGACTACTCAGCTCCTCAAACTGTCGCTGCGGCTGGGGCCTTGTCGCTGGATATCGCCGACGGCCCCGCGATGCGAACGAAAATATCGTGCAGCGTCGGGCTGGCGATCTCGAAATGCTGCACCCGACCGCGTGCGGCCAGCTCCCGTAACACGACCTGGGCATCGGCGCCATGCGCCATGCGCAGCTCCTGCAACTGCCCGTAATCATTGACGCGCTCGACACCCGGCAAATCGAGAAACGAGACCCCGTTGCCTTCCAGGCGGACGCGAATCGTGTCGCGGCCGTACTGCTCTTTGAGCGCCGCGAGCGTGCCATCAAGCACCTTGCGGCCCTTGAAGATCATGAACACGAAGTCGCACATTTTTTCGGCGACGTCCATGTCGTGCGTCGAGAAAATGATGGTGGCGCCTCGGCGCTTGTGGTCGAGAATCACGTCTCTGAGCACCTCCATGTTGACCGGATCGAGGCCGGAGAACGGCTCATCGAGGACAAGCAGCTCCGGCTCGTGCAACACGGTCGCGAGGAACTGCACTTTTTGAGCCATCCCCTTTGAGAGTGCCTCCACCAGGCGCGTCCCCACGCCGGCCAAATCCACGCGCGCGAGCTGCTGATCGATCTGCTGATGGGTGACGCGGCGGCCCTTCAGCTCCGCATAGAATTTCAAAATGTCATAGACGCGCATCTTGCGATACAGCCCGCGCTCTTCCGGCAGATAGCCCACCCGGTCCGATGCAGCCTGGGCCTGTGTCACGTCGTCGCCCAGCACGAAAACCCGCCCGCGATCGGGATGAAGAATGCGCATGATCATGCGCAGCGTGGTGGATTTTCCCGATCCGTTGGGACCGATGAACCCGTACACCGCGCCGCGCGGCACGCTCAACGAGAGATCGTCGACCGCGGTCGTGGCGGCGAATGATTTGGTGACGCTTTCCAACCGGACTGCTTCAGTCATGCACAAACTTCTCGAGCCGTTAGATTCGACCGAGGCCATCAAGTAGGGTGGGTCGGCCTTTTGACCCACCGCTTCTAACGCGACCCAACCCTACCCTACCCTACCCTACCCTACCCTACCCGCCCCAATCCATGGCCGCACCAACCTGATTGACGCCCAGCGCCGCGGCATAGGCCAGGACGGTCATGTAGCCGAACATAAACGCGGGCCACTTCCACGCGCCCGTCTCCCGCCGCGCCACTGCGAGCGTGCTGACGCACTGGCAGGCCAGCACGTAAAAAATCATCAGGCCGATGCCGGCGCGCGGGGTGAGGACCCGCCGTCCGTCGGGCCAGGTCGCTCGAGACATCTTTTCCCGCAGAGTGTCGGACGTATGGTCGGACTCGCCGACGGAATAAACGACGCCCATGGTTCCGACGAACACCTCGCGGGCCAGAAAGGATGACAAGATACCGACACCCAGCCGCCAGTCGTATCCGAGCGGACGGATGGCCGGTTCAATGAACCGCCCCATGCGTCCAAGGTAACTCTGGCGCAACTGCTCGGCCGACACTGCGTTCGAGAGTGCAGCGTCGTCCGTCCCCGCTGCTGCGAGTCGCACCCGGGTTTCTTGCGGGAGCTGTACCGGATCGAGCCGGGGGAAATAACCCAGCGCCCATATGATGATGCACACGGCGAAAATCGTGGTGCCGGCGCCGGTGAGAAAGAGCTTACTTCGGTCCCACATGGTCCTCAGCACCGCGCGAGCCTGCGGCAAATGATACGGCGGCAACTCCATGATGAACGTCGGTGTCGGCCCCTTCAACAACGTTTTCTTCAGCAGCACCGCCACGAGCAGTGCCGTCGCCGTGCCGAACACGTAGAGTCCGAACATCATTCCGGCCTTGAGCCACAGGCGGTCTCCGAAAATCGCCGCGATCACGATCAGATAGACCGGCAGCCGCGCCGAACAGCTCATCAGGGGCGCGATCAGAATCGTAGTGAGCCGGTCGCGCGGGTTTTCGATCGTGCGCGTGGCCATGATGCCCGGGATCGCGCACGCATAACTCGACAGCAGCGGAATGAAGCTGCGCCCGTGAAGGCCGACGCGGCTCATGACCCGATCCATCAAAAACGCCGCCCGGGCCATGTAGCCCGAGTCTTCGAGCACCGCCAGAAATAGGAACATCATGCAGATTTGCGGGAAAAAAACGATGACCGAGCCGACCCCGCCGACGACGCCGTCCGCCAGCAAAGATTGAAGTGGTCCCTCCGCCATCGCGCCGCGGATCGCGTCGGCTACGGCGAGCTGGCCTGATTCGATGATCCCCATGAGCGGCTCGGCGCCGGAGAAAATCGCCAGGAAAAGCGCAAACATCAGCGCGGCGAAAATCGCCACGCCATAGATTCTGTGGGTCAAGATCGCGTCAAGTCGGTCCGTCCACGATCTGCCGGGAGTCTTGGCATTTCCTATCATCGCGGGCCGCGCCACCCGCGCAGCCACCTGGGAGATCCACGCATACCTCGCCTCGATGGCCGAGGCGGCGGGATCATGAACGAATTCTCGAATCGCGTCGGCCGACTCGCGAAGGCTGGCGGCGTCCTCGGACCCGAGGCGCGATAGAAAGCGAGTGGCCGGCTCGACCCCCGCGCGATCTTCCGACAGGTAATCCGTCAACCACAGCAGGGCGCCCGCGCGGGCGGCGTGGGACGGGATGACCCCCGACCGCTCGATGGTCCGTTGTACGCGGGCCGCGTGTTTCTCGAATTCAGGGGCAAGACTCCAAGGCCGAATAAAGGGTTCGCGCGGGCGCAGCGCCCCGAGGGCGGCCCGGATTTCATCCAATCCGCGGCCGGTCTTTCCGCTCGCGGCGACGACCGGCACGCCCAGCTCCCGCGAGAGTGCCTTACAGTTGACATGCAGACCCCGAGCCTCGGCCACGTCGATCATGTTGCAGGCGATGACCACCGGCGTGCCGAATTCGATGATCTGCGACGCAAGATAGAGGTTCCGCTCCAGGTTGGAGGCGTCGATGACCAGCAAGATGGCATCAGGCCGCGCAGTCCCGGGCTGCCGGCCGAGCAGAACGTCGCGGGCGATCACTTCGTCGGGCGAACGAGCGCAGAGGCTGTAGGTGCCCGGCAGGTCGAGCAGCACGATGTCGGTGCCGCTCAGGCGGCCCTCGCGCTTCTCGACGGTCACGCCGGGGTAGTTTGCGACGCGCTGCCGCAGCCCGGTGAGTCTGTTAAAGAGCGTAGTTTTTCCCGAATTGGGATTGCCCGCGACGGCCACCTGTCTGATCTGCAGGCCCGTCTCACGCCGTTGAGTGGCCGCGGTCATCCGTCGGCGTCCTCGATCCGCACCATCCCGGCCTCGGACCGGCGGACGCTCAGGCGATAGCCCCGAACGGCCAGCTCGAGAGGATCACCCAACGGGGCGACGCGCACGAGGCGGACCGTGGTCCCACGCGTCAGGCCCATTTCCAGCAGGCGGTGCCGTATCCCCGCCTCACCAGCAACCAGGGTGACACGACCGGACTGGCCGGGACTCAGATCAGCAAGGGCGTTCGGCATGATGGTCTATCCTGGAGGCCGCCGGAAGAGCCGGCGAGTCTAATTGAGACTGATTCTCAATTAGGCTATCGCGTCGATTTGACGTCGTCAAATGCAATTCGCGGGCGAATTGGAATGGGCGGGGAATTAGGGAATGCAGACAAAGGTGCTTCGCTTAGGCAACCTGGTCTCTTGACGACGCCGGCGACTCAACTTCGTCATCGTCGTCATCGTCGCGGCTCGGCGTGACTTCTTCGCCGAGGAGCCTTTGTTTCATGACCCGGCCGATCTTGAATTTGACCGTGCGCTTTTCAGGAACCTGGACGCGCTCGAGGGTCTTGGGGTTCTGAGCGATACGGGCGGCGCGAACCTTGCTCTCGAACACGCCAAAGTCCCGGAATTCCAGGCGGTTTCCCTGGCCCAGCTCCGAAATGATGTCGTCGAGAAAACTCTGGATGACACGCTTGACCACCACGCGCTTGTTGCCGGTGCGGTCCGCGATTCGATCAATGAGTTCTTTCTTCGTGACAGTTCGCATGATAGGAGCCCTGAGCAAAACCCCGAGATTTCTGGACACGATCGGCGGTTTGACCTGACGACGCCGCGCTTCGGTCTTGCTCTGAGGCGCCCGAACGCCTGCCGCGCCGTCACGAATTCTGAACCCCTCAAATTGACGTAACCTATCCTACCGTAATCAGTTCCCGCTTCGCAAGTGGCGATTCTACCGACAAAATCGCCATTTTTTCGTTCCAAGTCCTTCCCCTATACGAAGATACGTCCGAACGATACGTCGCCTTCCAGCCGACCTCCCTGCGCCGCTGCCGCAGTTAACTACCTATCCAATTTGGTTTTATGGCTTTGCGCAACTCTCGGGCGTTCGTCAGTCCATTCGAGCGTTTTGAAAGAGATGCCTCGTCAATTACTGCGTTTTTTGGATAATCCCGCGAAGATGAATCCACGTGAATTTCGTCGTGACGATCGCAACGGAAAGTTCCGCCATTTCGCTGCCGCACTTGGCTCGACCTGCATACTCATCCTCTCAGGCTGTTCCGAAAAAGGTGAAACCGGAAGAATATTTTTGCGCGCTTTTGTGGCCGCCAGCTTGGGGGACGTGGTCGCGGAACTCGCCCAGAAATTCGAATCACAAACAGGAACGTCGATTCGAATCAGCCAGGGTTCGAGCGGTCGCCTCGCGCGACAAATTCTGGATGGCGCGCCGTGCGATCTTTTTCTTCCCGCCGATGTGGAATATCTCGCGTTGCTCGAAGAAAAAGATCTCATCGTTCGAAGCTCCCGGCGCAGACTCGCCGGAAATTCCCTTGTGCTGATCGGCGGTCGACCGAGCGGGCAGCAAGAGGAGCTTGGAGAAATGCTGCGACGATCGACGGGGTTCATCGCGATCGCCAGTCCCGAGCACGCGCCGGCGGGCAAGTACGCACGGCAGGCGCTGCAGCGCGCGCATCTTTGGACAGACTTGCAGCCCCGCATCCGCTACGCCGACGACGTTCGCTTTGCGGCGCGCTACGTCGCTGACGGTGTCGCGGCATTCGGCGTGGTCTATCGAACCGATGCCCAGGCCCTGGGCGGCGCGGTGCATATCCTTCACGAGTTTTCCGCGGGCGATCACGATCCGATACGATACGAGGCCGCGCTCATCGCGCGGGCGTCGGCTCGCGAGTTGGCTCGGGAATTCATCCACTTCGCTTCAGACGACGCAAACCGCGGCATCTGGAAGACGCACGGCTTTGCCGCGCCTTGAGGTCGCATGGCTTTTTCCGACAATGATCTACATGCCATCATAATGTCGCTCAAGGTGTCCGGTCTCGCCCTGGCCGCCTTTCTCGCGCCGGGCACGCTGGTCGGACTCTGGCTTGGCTTGGGCCGGTCGAAACTGCGCGACGTGGTCAACCTGATCTGCACGTTGCCCCTCGTCGTGCCGCCGGTCGTGACCGGCATTCTCCTGCTGAAATTGCTTCTCGTGCTGGGATTGCCGCTGGCCTTCACCTGGTGGGCCGCGGCGCTGGCGTCGGGCATCGTCGCCGCGCCGCTCCTGATTCGCACGGTGAGCGCCGCCGCCGAGAACACCGATGCTCGACTCCTCACGGTCGCCGCGTCGCTGGGCGCCGGTCGAGCACGGAGTCTCGCGACCATCGTGGCGCCGCTCTGCTGGCGCGGAATCCTCGGCGGCGCGCTGCTATTCTGGGCGCGGGCCATGGGCGAGTTCGGAGCGGTGATGGTCGTCGCGGGAAACACGCCCGGATTGACGCAGACGATTCCGCTGGCCGT
>Ga0190265_10001226_pt1 | contig 16791 bp, 13 predicted proteins | sample Popmic124T_FD_133135 | JGI IMG/M metagenome (GOLD analysis project Ga0190265, IMG submission 133135) | Populus adjacent soil microbial communities from riparian zone of Indian Creek, Utah, USA - 124 T | ecosystem: Environmental > Terrestrial > Soil > Riparian zone | place: USA: Utah | collected...
TGGTTTGTGGCGGCACGCCCACGGCTTGTGGCGGCACCCGATCGTCGTGGCGCCGCGCTGACAGGTTGCGGCGAGAGCCGATCGGTTGCGGAGACTTGCCGATGGGCTTCAGAGACTCGGCAAAGCGTCTCGGGAAACGGCCACGGGTTTGGCGGGACGGCAAAGGTTTTCGGGAAGACGGCGAACGCTCCTTCAGGAGCCACCTAGGTCCGCCGCTTTGCCCCACGAGGTTCCTGCCTCCTCGGCTGGTCCGCAGACCGGGCAGTTTGGCCGCAGCGAAGCGCAGGCCAAGCTGCATCTTTTGGGGCTGGATCCGGATCCGGGAACGACCGTAGCGAGTTGCGAAGCAATTCGCGGGCCCCAACTACAGGAACTTGGGCCTTGGCCTGCCGTAGCGGGTCCGGTGTCTCAGCGGTAGCCAGTGTGTTTTCGACGCCCGTCTCTGAACCGCCATAGAAGTGGGTCGCTACCGCCGCATCTCGCGTGCTGATCTCTATAGGCCTTCCATCACGCGAAAGTTGCCATACCCATGACTTCTTTCCTTCGGCCCTTGAGGAAAACCGATTGAGCAAGAAACGGGGGACGAAATGGTTACGGCGACGGTCCGCCAAAAGGCCTCCCATTCAATTCTACAGTGTTTGGCGCCCAACGCTGCTGCCCCTCACCGGCGGAAGGCGAAGCCTGCCGTCCGTGTGCAGGGGCCGGGTTCGGCGGCGCGCTTTCTAAACCGAGGCAGCAACTCGTCCTTCCATGCCCTACTTATGCCCAGAAGCCCGTGCCGCTCGCGACCAGTGTATAACCGGCTTTGGCCTGATTACAGTCTTCTGCTGTTAGGATCATTGCGGCGCCCGTTATAAGCACCACTACCGTAGTAGCTAGAGCCAAACGAATACGGGCACGTTCCCTGAATCCTCGACCTCTTTGCCCGCTCTCTAACGCCAAAGGCTTCGGCATTACACGCCCTCAGTGAAGGGCAGCTTCGGTGGCTAACCTGATTAGAACCGCCTTCAGCGCGTCAAATGTCAGCCCGCCCACTTTCTCCCGTACGAGTTTCTTTGCCTTCTCCCAACGTCCTTGGTCTCTGGAAGCATCTAGAAACTCATGCCCCGCCCAGGTGAGGCGCTCGGGCTGCCAATCGCTACCTCCATAGCCCGACTGGTCCTGGGCTTCAATAAGACCTGCCTCGCTAAGTAGCATTACATGATAGGAGATCTCTTCTTGCGAAAAGTCATCGAAATTGAGATCGGTTTCTCCATCAAGGGGAGCTTCCTCCACCGCGAAGAGAATTCGCCTTGCCAGATCCATGTCACGCTTCATTGCTTCACCGGCTCACCGTGTCGCCGAACGGCCCTGCCGATGAGCGGCGGCTTGCCGTCCGCTCTATCGGCTGGTTCGGCGACCGACCTCAATCAGCACCAACCAACTCTGCCATCACCATGTCATGGTCTTGCTCTAGTTCTCTATATTCTGTGCGCAATTCCACATCCTCGCCATCCGCAAATTTCCTAAAGTCGCTCAAAACCGACTGATAGAGTTCGATTGCTTTACCCTGACATACGATTCTCTCAGACTTGTCAAGCGAGTTGATGCCAACGAAATGGAGAGCCTTGAGTCGCGCAGTCCTGAACCTGAAGCGATTACTGTCCATTTTCGCACGCTCCGCTGCGTCGGGGTGTACGTCAGAGTCAAATGGGGGTTCCTTAGAGGAAAACTCAACAAACTCCCTATATGCCGCCAGCAACTCGTCAGAGTCATCCGCTTGTTCGATTTTGGATAGCAACCCGTTATATTGATCGACTCCCAGGTTGTAGTACGTCGTCTCAACCTCGTTCATCAGTAAGTCCCTCCCCTTCCTCGCCCTCTCAGCCTTAGAAGGATCCAGCCACTTAGGGACGAAGAGTATCGACAAAGTGAGAAGCATGGCCAATCCAACAGGCAAGCCAAGTCTCTCATAGTTCTTCTGCCACGTAGAGTTTTTGTGCAGCTTGGCTTTATACAAATAATCAGGACCCAGCCCGAATGCCAAAGCCATAGCAACAATTACAGACAAAATTGAACCGAATAGACCGAGATAATCAGAAAAGCCGAGGGCTAATGTTCCTGCGCTTAGGCCAACCAAGGAAAGGAAGAGAAGGTACGTCTTGAAGGCTTCACCGACTGCCAGAGGGACATCGCCTAAAATCTCGTAATGACCAAAGGTAATGTCCTTATCCTTCTCCTTCTCTTCGGTCTCCCCAAGATATGTCACCCGGAAGGATCGCAGCGGTATCAGAGGAAAAGTAGCAAGAACGAACCATTTATTAGTAATGAAAGACCCGTTCTCATCTGCATCGGTCGCTCCATAAAAGACTGTGCCGCAGCCGTTGATATTTTTATACATACAAGCTCCTCTCGCTTGACCTCGCCATATTCCTAGTAGCGCATTGAGACGCCGAACCGCGACTTCTACCTTCACCGGCAGCGGCTCAGAAAGAGCGCGATCAGCGAACAAATGCCTGCGCCCATCTCACTGACTCCGGCGAACTTAGTCGAGTTTACGCTTCTCGCGTATCAACGTCAAAGCGATAGAGCTTGGGACATAAGCACGCCGGAGCGAGTTGAAGCCTTCTGACTCCTGGCCGTGACGGATAAGCGGCTTATCCAGGGAGGATGGAGGCGCTTCTGCGACGAGTCCTGTTGGATCAGAGGCCTGGAAGGGCCTGAAGAAGGGAAGGCTTCTTATCGTGGGGTTTGACGGATAAGCAACCATCGACGAGAAGAAGGGTGGGCGGGACGAGCCAAGGCTCTCTGGCCCGTCCCCGGGTTCTTGACAGGGCAGTCCCCGGCCGTACAGGGCCTGCGACAGACTGCGGGGTCAGCCCCTCCCCTACATCCTTACTCAGCAATCCGAGATTGACAGAGCACTCGTTTACCCCGAGCTGTCCCGAGGGAAGCTGATCTCCTGGCTCTCGGCGCTCTATACCACCTCCACCCACTCCAGGGGTAACCCTTCTTCCCCGAGTATGAGGGTGGCGAGACGGCGGAAGCTCTCTCCCGAGTCGGTCACGCACAGGTGGCTCGCGGGCGGCTGATCCCCCGCCTCCAGACCGCGCTCGGCCAAGCCCTGGGCCACCACCTCGGCCACGGCCTCGGCGGAGTCCACCAGGGTTACGTCCGGGCCGGCAACCCGTTGAAGGACCGACTTGAGCAGCGGATAGTGGGTGCAGCCCAGGACCAGGGTGTCGATGCCGGCTTCGAGGAGAGGTGCAAGGTAGCGCTGTGCCACCTCCTCGGTGACCGGATCGTCGTGCCAGCCCTCCTCGACCAGGGGGACGAAGAGCGGGCAGGCACGGCTCAGGATCTCCAGGTCGGGCCGCAGACGGCGTAGCTCGCGGGCGTAGGCGTCCGAGCGGACGGTCGCCTCCGTGGCGATGATCCCCACCTTGCCCCGGCTCACCTCGGCCGCCTTGCGGGCACCGGGCTCGATGACGCCCCAGGTAGGAAGGCCGGGATGATCCAGGCTCGGCAAGGCCAGCGCCGACGCCGTGTTGCACGCCACCACTACCGCCTTGACCCCGCGCTCGACCAGGAAATCGATGTTGCGCCGGGTGTAGCGGGTGACCGTGTCCGGCGACTTGCTGCCGTAGGGGAGACGGGCCGTGTCGCCCAGGTAGAGGATCGACTCCCGCGGTAAACGGCGGCGGAGCGCGGTGACCACGGTCAGACCGCCGACCCCCGAGTCGAAGACTCCGATCGCGTCGATCACTGCGCGATGAGCTTCCGGTCCGGCCGGATCGGCTGGCTGAGGTCGAGATGGCCGCCGAACGTCAGGCGCTGGAAGCCGTTCCAGAGCAGCGAGACCCGCTGCACCTCCGGCACGTTGAGGCAGACCGAGTCGACCAGGCTGTAGACCCGCTGGATCTCCTCCGTCGCTCCCGAGGAGGGCGGATCGGGGTGGCCGTCCCAGACGAAGTCGAGGTAGGCCACGTCGCCCGAGAGGAGGACGGAGCCCAGCCTGACCCCTTGCGGCAGCGGACGGTAGAGGGTCTGCCCCTTGGGTCCGGCGAGGAGCCCCTGGACGATCTTGCGGGTGCGGTCCCGGGGGGATTCGGTGACCTGGAGCTCGCGGCGCTCGCCTGCGATCCGGCCGCCGTCGGTCGGGAAATAGAGGACGAACTGGACCGGCTCGGTGGGTCCGCCGGTTTCCTCCACTCCGCCCTGGGTGCCGGGCCGCCCATCCCGTCCCGCCTGCAGCCACCAGACGAGGCCGCCGACGAGCAGGAGGAGCGCGGCACCGAGGACCAGCCCCGCCGCGCGCCGGCTCATGGAACCCCGGGTCCTCTGGGGCGGGGGGTGGGCGCCGCTCCCCCCGAAGCTCCGGGAGCTCCCGGGGCGGGGGGCGTGCCCGCGGGCGCCGGCACCGTCGGATCAGGCTTGTTCTCCACCAGGGCCTTGTAGCGCTGGATCGACCGCGCTAGGGCGGCGATCAGCGCGCCGCGGTACTCGGGATCCTGAAGCTTCTTCTCCTCCTCCGGGTTGCTCAGGAACCCCAGCTCGACCAGCACGGCGGGCATGGCCGCGCCCATGAGCACGCGGAAAGGCGCCTGCTTGACGCCGCGGTCCCGGAGCTGGAGGGCCTGGTTGAGCTCCCCCTGCACCAGCTTGGCGAAGCGCTGGCTCTCGGACATGTGATGGCTCTGCGCCAGGTCCCACAGGATGAGCTGGAGGTCCTCCATGGTCTCCTGCGCGCCGGGGTCCGCGGGTGTTCCCTGGGGGGACGCCGTCCCCTCCTCGTTCGCGGCGGCGGCGGCGCGGGCCGCGGAAGCATCCGTGGCTTCGGCGCTCAGGAAGTAGGTCTCCGCGCCATGAGCCCCGGAGCCGAGCGACGAGTTCAGGTGGATGGAGATGAAGAGATCGGCCTTGTTCTGATTGGCGAGCGCCGTCCGGTTGTCGTGGGGGACGTTGGAGTCCGCGTTGCGGGTGAGGATGACGCGGAGGCCGGACTGCTCCAGGCGCGCCTCGAGGTCGCGCGCCAGGGTCAGGGTCAGCTCCTTCTCCATGACGCCGCTGGGGCCGATGGCCCCGGTCTCGGTGCCGCCGTGGCCCGGATCGATCACGATGGTCCGGATGCCCGGCGTGTCTCGCGGCCGGGCGAGGCTCGGAGTCGGGACCTGCACGGACGATGGCTGGTGGATGTCGAGCACGACCCGGAACGGGTTCTCCAGGACATAGCTCTCGACCTCGGCCCCGGGCAGGAGCTGGACGCGCACCTGCTCCGGAGTGATGGCCACGTCCTGGACCAGGGGGTCCACCACCCTCTCGAGCTGGAAGGGCACGGCCAGGCGGTCACCGACCATCTGGATGTAGACCGCACCGGGCTGCTGCTCGATCCGGTAGCGCGGCACCTCTCCGAACTGGAGCACGACCGTGGTGATCCCCTGCTGGTGGACGACGTCGGTGAGCACCGTGAGCTCGCGGACCCCGCGGCGGGTGATCAGGAGGCGCGACGCCTCGGGCCGCCACTCGAAGGAGAAGCCGGCGAGGTCGCCCCAGGTCTTGCGCAGGAAGTCGAGGGGGACGAGGATCCCCCCTTCGCCGCGCACCGGGGGCTGGGACAGGGAGACGAGCTTCTCCCCCACGGTGATGATGGCGCTGCCGATGCCCAGGACCACGTCGGTCTGGTCGATGCGGAGCGTCGTGCTCTCGCCGAGCTCGTCGGGAGTGATCTCGCCGCCCAGGCTGCGGGCCAGGGGCTCCAGGGCCACGAGGGGACCGGACGGGTTCATGCTGACGGGGACCGGGATCTCCTGCCCGTCTAGCGCAACCGTGGGGGTGCGGGTCGGCGCGGCCGGGGTGGGGGCGGGCGCCTGGAACGCGGTGGCGACGATGAAAACGAGGAGGAGACCGGCCAGCGCCAGGGCTCCGCGCATACGACTCTCTTTCACGCCGCAGAGGATACCATCCCGCCCGGGCTTTGAAAGTCCCTCTCGGAGTGTGGTAAATGCTGTGCCTGCCGCCGGGCCATCAGGCCGAGGGGGCCTTCAGGGGGAGATACCCAGGGGAGACACAGCGATGGAGATCCGGCAGTTTCGAGCAGTGATCCGCGCGAGGAGCTTCGACCGTACATGCCGCTTCTACGGCGAGGCCCTGGCCCTGCCGCGCCTCCAGAACTGGGACCGGGAGGAGGGGAGGGGCGCACTCTTCCAGGCGGGCTCGGGAGTCGTCGAGGTGCTCGGCCGCCCGGCCGGCGAGGACGACGACCGGATGGACGAGAGCTTCGAATACCAGGGTCCGCAGCACAAGATGTCCCTGGTAATGGTCGTGTCCTCGGCCGAGCAGGCCTACGCCGAGATCCACTTCCGCGAGAAGAACATCCCCGGAGGCCTGCGCAAGGACGACGAAGGCAACCTCGTCTTCGAGACCCACGACCCGGACGGGGTCAGGGTGCTCTTCCTGCAGAAGGACGCCTGAGCCGCCACAGGGAGAGGGTTGCCAGGAGCAGGGCCAGGGCGGCGAGCCCGAGGGTCCCGGCGGCCGGGACCAGCGCCGCGGGCAGGATCCGGACGCAGCAGGAGTCGGACGAGGTGCTCGATTCGTTGGTCCCGTCGCCGTCGGCGTCGAAGAACACCGTCCCCGGATTGCACAGCGTCATCCCCGCCGTTCCCGCGTCGACCGTGGCCTCGACGGTGATGGTCACGGTGTCGCAGACCGCGATCGAGCCATTCCAGAACACGGTGTTGCCCAGGGTCGTGACCGTGCCGCTGCTCGCGGCGGCGCCCACCAGGGTCAGGCCGGCGGGCAGCGTATCCACGAGCTCGTCTCCCGGGTTGTCTGCCTGGTTGGCCGGGCCTCCGTTGATCAGCACGAAGGTGAATGAGACCGCGCCCCCTTCGAACGCCACGGTGGACCCGCTGCAGAAGATGGAAACACCCAGCCCCGGGAAGACAGCGGTCGTGTCATCATCGGCGTTGTTGGCCAGGTCGGGATCGACGCCCCCTTCCGGATCGGTGACGGTCGCCTGATTGAACAGCGGGTCGACGCACTGAAGGCCGAGCTTCCCCTGCACCTGATAGATCCTCTCAGAATGTCCCGGCACATCCAGCCGGATCGAGAGGTCCCGCTCGCTGGAGATCATGCAGTCCGACCGGTTCTCGCCGATGCACCGGGGCTCGAGCAGCTCCTCGGGCAGCTTGTCGGTGACGAGGGCGTCCACCGCCTCGCACTGGCTGTTGTTCCTGATCTTGAGGGTATAGGTGAGGTCCGAGAGAACATCGGCGAAGTCCTGCCCGTCGTCCTTGGAAATTGCGAGGTCGATCATCGGGCACTCCACCCGGGTCGTCACCTCGGCGGACGCGGCGCCAGTGATCGAAGCGGTGTTCGTAAAGGCGCCCGGGCATGAGTGCTCGCATGGCACCTGGAAGCTCGCATTGATGGTGGAGCTCGCTTCTGGAGCGAGGCAGGCGAGAGAGCAGGGGAAGCCGGTCCCGCACAGACCGGGAGAGGGCACGAACTGGAGGCCGGGAGGAGCAGGATCGTTCAGCGTGGCGCCACAGACGGAACAGGCGCCATCGTTGAACACCTTGATCTGGTAGGAGGCGGTCTCGCCGGCCCTCACCGATTCGGGCCCCGATTTCTCGATCCTCAGCTTCGGAAGGGCGGGCAGCACCGTGTCAGTATCGGAGGCGCACCTTGTGGGCTGCCCGGAAACTGTGAGGCATGCCGTGTTGGTCAATGTGGTGACCCCGCAGGGGACGGTCCCGGTTACGATGAACGTCCTGGTTCCTCCGGCGGGCACACTGACGACCTCATTTATATTTGTGCTGGGTTCGCACTCATCCCCCAGGCACCATCGGAAGTCGATCAGGCCCGTCTCGTCGATCTCGTCTGTGACGGTGGCCTGGACAGCCCCTCCACTCCCGTTGGAAACGACAATCCGGTATGTGATTTCCTCTCCGGGAGAGACCGCGGCTCGGTCATCCGTCTTGCTGATGGTCACGCAATTAGTCAACACTCTGTCGATGTCGGGTTCGCTGCACACCTCGCCATCTCCGACCTCTACGCAGGCACGGTTGCTGACGTCTCCTGCAGCTCCGGGAGCCACGATGGCCTCGACGGTATATTCGACCTGACCATTCACAGGCAGGTTCACCCTGCCGAGGACATTTCCCGAGAGCCCGGCCGAGCAGGTGGCCCCGCCGCTTGACTCGCAGGTCGCGCTTACCAGATTCAGCCGCGCGGGAAAATCAGTCACATCGGCTTGGAGGATTGGGACAGAGCCTGTATTCTCCAAGTTGATCTCATAATTCAGACGATCTCCCGGGCAGACCTGCTCTTCGTGATCGGTCTTGGTGATATCCACCTCGGGTGGATCCAGGGGCGTGTACCCGTCCAATCGGCTGAGAGCTTGGCAGTGGCAGTTCACCGAGCCACCGGTAACATAAGCAATTCCGTTAAGCAGGACCGCCGGGGCTTGATCCCGAGCCCTGAGCATCGGCGTTTTGGATGTCCACTCGTTTGCTTCCGGGTCGTACTCGAACGTGTTGCCCTGCACACCGGAGCCGGGGATGAATCCGCCGAAGGCATAGATCTTACCGTTGGCTTCGACGGCGGCCGAGACCTGTTGGGCGATCGGAAGAGGGGCTCCGGCCGTCCATTGTTTTGTAGCCGGATCGTAGATTTCGACGATGGCAGTCTGAGAATCGCCACAGCAGTCCGGGGACCCGCCGATCGCATAGATCTTGCCGCCCACCGCCGCCGCGGCCAGGAATACCCGCGGCGTCGGCATCGGGAGCCCCAGTTCCCAGGTGTCCGTCTCCGGATCGTAGATCTCCAGCGCGCCGCTCGGACCGCTGCCGCCGAGCACATAGACCTTTTTGTCGAGTGCCACGGCCGCCAGACCAAAACGCGGCGTCGGCATAGGTCGCTTCAACTTCCAGGAATCAGCAGCGGGATCGTACTCCTGGACGACATTGCCGCTGACATACCCGCCGAAGGTGTAGATCTTCCCGTCGTCCGATGCCGCCGCGGCGGCGCCGAACAGGATCGTGGGCATCCGGCCCTTCACCACCCACCTCCTGGCCTGAGGGAGATAAACCTCGACCGTCGTCTCTTCATCAGCCGACGTATGGAACGGCGGCCCGAAGCAGGGTGATCCGCAACCGCCGAAGGTGTAGAGATTGTCACCATCGGTGGCTGCCGTGAGGAGACGCCGAGGCGTGGGCATGTCGGTGATTTGCTCCCAGGAGTCCTCCTGGGCCAGAGCCCTTCCACCGCCGGCCAACAGCACGGCGTCTGTCAGAGCCACGAGGGCTAACATGAAACGTCTGCGTTGCTCCATGCCTGCACCCATCTCGCGACGGATTCGCCGCGCTCACAGAAAGCTGGTTCTCTCGGTCTCGAACGTATTATACTGCTCACTAAAGTCAAGCGAGAAATCGACATTGCTGCATCTCTCTTCCCCGGCTGGCGGGCGCGCTCGACGCACCTCAGGTACTGTCCTGCTGGTCCTCCTTGTCTCGATCGCTCCTCTGGGAGCAGCAACTCCACCCTGGGCGGTGGAGAGCCCGGCCGCCGCCGGGGATGGAGCCCGCTTCGGGCTCGGCCTTGAATATCTCTTCGAGCATCAGGAGAGCCTGAGATTTGCGTCGCAGCAGAGCGTCATCTCTCTGCGGACGGAAGACGGGGGGATTCGGCCGATGGTGGTGGACGGCGATCCCGGTCTCCTGAACCGGAAGTTTGATCTCGAGTGGGAGTTGAACGGTCCCGGAGTCCGAGTTCCGCTGGCCTTGTCGTGCTTCCGGCTCACGGATCTCATCCGGGTCTTCCCGACGTTGATCCTGGAGGCCGCGTCGGTGGACGTCACGCTCGACTCCATTTCCAAGACAGAGGCGAATCCAAAAACCTCTCTCCAAGGCCGTGGATCGCTCTTCGGGGCGCAGATCGGTGTGACCGCGTCCCTCTGTGGAGCATGTCCCTGGTTCAACGGAACTTCCTATCACTACCGCAACGTGCCCAACTTCGATGTGGACCGCTCTCCCGGCTTCGTGGAGCCAGGCTTCGAAGTCCTACGCGACGAGGTCCGGTTGAGCCAGGAGGTTCACCAGGTCTCCACCAAGTTCGGGTATGTCGCGCCAGGCGGGCGGGTCGCCTACTACACCGGCATTCGAGGGCGGTGGACGGAGGTGGATATCGAAGACGAGCTGCGGCTCAGCGGGGCGAACCGTCAGGAGACTAGTTTGAGCTCGCGCACAAAGCTCGACAGCACGATAGTCGAAGCGATCGCCGGAGTGGACATTTATCTGGGAGGCTCCATCTTCGCCCGAACTGAGACTGCCTTCAGCAGTCAGGATTATGGAGCGCGATTGTCGGTCGTTTACGTAGGTCCTTATAAACCGGAGATCAACAGCGCAGGACAGAAGGAGACTCGGGAGGAAGTGGAGATGAGAGCCGAGGAGCTTGCTGGCGCGATCGTACCATCGCTCAGGCAGATCCTCGCCGCTTTCATGGAAGCGAGGGCCAGCCTTCCCATCGAGATCGGGGCGACAGGTATGGAAGTTTATCCCGAAGGGGCGGTGATCTCCCTACTGGCTAGTACAGAACGCGACCTGTTCCAAGCCCTGGGAGGGCGGGAGTTGACGGCAATGCGCGACTACATTCAACGGCTCTTCAGTGATGCTCGCGCGTCGCTTGGCGTCCCCTCTGATCCGCAGGTCACGCAAATCTCGTTCAGTCATCCTCCCGTGAAGATCGCCTCTCTTTCCATGTACGCTCTGCTGCAAGCTGCACAGCCGGCCTCGGCTTCACTCAATAAGGTGGACACCGACTCCTGGCTCGATCGGATCGGCCAAGCGATCGGAACCATCCTTGATTTCTCGGATAACGACGAGCTCCTTGTGGACCTTTGCGTCAAGAGCACTCCGAAGAATCGGGCTGAGTTCCGCATGCGCCCGATCAGCTACGAGCCCCCAGTGCCTATCCAGGTGAACACGAACGGTCCTCTCGTCATGGTCTGGCGGGGACTTTACAAGTACAGCTTGTCCCGGAGGGGATTCAAGCCGATCCAAAGTGAGCTGGACCTGGTAAGAAACTCGGAATCCATCCTGAACTGCCAGATGATTTCGAACTCGGAAGACGAGGATGTTCTGGCTTGTGACGTCCGAGCTGGCGACACCGAAAAGGAGTGTCCCTGATGAGTGCCCAAGGCTCCGCCATTCCTTCCCTACCCATGCCGCGACGATTCGTCCGTTACGTGCTCAGCTTTGGAATCAGCGTCGGTATTGGCATGGCGCCCTTCCTGGGCAAGATCAAGGTTCCAGGTTTCGAAGCCTTGCTGGAGCTGTTTCCGCGGCAGCTCCAGGGAGTCCTCATTCCGCTCTCCGCGTTCCTGATGGGCTTGGTAGCCCTTGCCATTCAGTTTTATCACTCGGAGAAGATTGCAGCCGGCAGCCTTCGCAGGTACTTTCGGATGGGCTTCATCGCCATGGTGCTGGGCTTTTTCCTCTTCGTGGTGCTTCACAGGCTGTTCGTGATCCGGGTTCCCCTCGGACGAGGAGAGAGCCATGCCGCGGTAGTTGTCACCCCAACGAGGCTTGAGACCTGCGGTTGCGAGCGTCGCTTGACCAACTACGATTGCGTTCGAACTCTTTCCTTCGATCCGGCGGCTCTTGCGACGTGCTGGGGAGGTGAAGCCCAACAGGTGAGAGAGCTTTCCTTGATGATCCCCTATCTGCTGCTCACATCCGGCTTTGGGGCGCTCATCGGTCTGCTGGTTCTCAAGGAAGACACTCCTGCAAAGCGTAAACAGCGCCGGAGCAGGAAACCGAGCTAACCGTAGCTCTCCCGGTGCACCTTCTCGTCCGGGACGCCAATCGCCTCGAGAGCATCGAGAACCGTCTCCAGAAACCGAGGCTTAGGCTCCTCCCCCTTCTCCTTGGCGACCAGACGCTCAAACTTGCCGATGCCGGGGCCGCAGGCGAAGACCTCGACGGCGGTGGGGTCCGGGATGTGCTCACGCAGGAGGGCCTCGGAGACCCGGCCGGAACGGACGTTTGCGCCGAAGGCCGCGACATCCGGCACTCGGCTCAAGGCGTGGACGACCTTCAGCTTGCCGGGGTGCGTGGCCGCCATCTCGTCGAGCTGGCGGCGGAAAATCACGTCGTCCCAGGTCTTGTTGCCGTAGACCAGCGTGTGCCGCAGGTTCATCCTGGTCCCCAGGCAGTGTCTGAGGATGCTGAAGTTGGGGACGATGCCCGAGCCCGCGCAGACGTGCACCAGGTGGTCGGTCCGGGACTCGATGTCCAACGGCAGCGTGTACGGTCCCCCGAAGCCGGTCACCACCATCCGGGTGCCGGGCGGCGTGCGGAAGACCAGCAGCGGGGAGAGGAGCGGCGGGTACTTGGTCACTCCCGACACGTAAGTCTCTTCCTTGATCGTGATCGCGAGCTGGCGCTCGTGCGGGGCCGAGGCGAGGGAGTAGGCGCGCGCCGGCTCCTTTTTCCCCTTGAGATCCTCGAAATACTTGCAGAAGCGGTCGAGGGAGGGGAACTGCTGCGGCTTGATTGTCAGGAAGTGCCCGGGCTGGTACTCAAGGCGGTCGTTGCCGGTGAACAGGACCAGGGTGGCGGTGTCGTCCGTCTCCTTGACCACCTCCGCGACCATTACCTCCAGCTCCTTGATGCGCGGCCGGGGCGCGGTCTCGGGGTCGAGAGATCTGCGGACGACCCGGGGTGCGGGCGGCGGCGACAGTGCGGTCTGGGGCTCAGCCATCTCGGCCATGCGGTCTCCTCCACAGATCTAAGACAGGACTTCGCGCTCTGTGGAACGCTCCTCCACGCCAAGATCCTGGCCAGTGCTCTGCCACCGGACCCGGTAGACGGCCACGGCGTGCGTCTTGCCCTTAAGCGGCAGCGGCTCCAGGTTCTCGCCGGGGGGCGGAGTGGCGAGCTCGCGGAAGAGCGGCTCGGCGATGAGGATCTCCCCGGGGCCGGCCTCGGAGCAGAGCCGGGCCGCCGTGTTGACCGCGTCGCCGATCACCGTGTACTCCAGGCGGCGGTCGCTGCCGATGTTGCCCGCGAAGACGTCGCCGAGGCTGATCCCGATCCCCACCGAGAGCCGGGGCCGGCCCTTGCGGCTCCACTCCTCGTTGAGGCGCTCGAGGGCGCGCTGCATGGCGACCGCGGCCCGGTTGGCGCGGTCGGCGTCGTCGTCGTGGGCGATGGGGGCTCCCCACAGGGCCATCAGGGCGTCGCCGATGAACTTGTCGAGCGTGCCGCCGTGCTCGAAGACGATCTCGACCATCACGGTGAAGTACTCGGTCAGGAGCGTCGCGATCTCGTCCGGGCTCATGGTCTCGGAGAGGGAGGTGAAACCGCGGATGTCGGAAAAGAGAACGGCCACCCGCCGCTTGGAGCCGCCGAGTTGGACCGAGCCCTCCTGGGCGGCGATCTGCTCGGCCAGGTCGGGAGCGAAGTAGCGCTGAAAGTTGGAGAGGACCACCGCCTCGCGGCGGGCGCGCTCGATCAGGCGGCTGTTCTCCAGGGCCACGGCCGCCATGCCCGAGAAGGCGGCGAGGAACTCCAGGTCCTCTTCGCTGAACGAGTGGGTGGCGCCGAGGTTGTCCAGGTAGATAAGGCCGAGGAGAGCGCCCTGGCTGTCGAGGAACGGCGCGGAGAGCGCGCTCTGCACCCGGTGATGGAGGATCGTGCCGTCGCCGGCCAGGTCCACGGGCACGTTCTCCAGGAGGACCGCGGCCCGTTCCTTGACCGCCTTGCGGGCGATGGCGCTGGGCACGCGCCAGGCCTCGGAGGGACCCTCCTCCCGGTGACGCGAGATCCGCGGAACCAGCTCCCCCTCGTCGCCGGCCAGCAGGATCGCGACCCGGTCGACGCTCATGACCTGGAAGGTGATGTCGACGATCCGCTCGAGGAGGCGGCCGACGTCGGTCTGGCCCGAAAGCTCCTTGGCGATGTCGATGAGAAGCTCCAGCTTCTTCTCCTGCCGGTCGGCGGGGGACTGGCCAAGGATGCGCAGGCGGGAGGTCCCCAGGGGCGTCTCCGCGAGCTTGTCCGAGATGTTGGCGGTGGAGCGCACCGGCATCTGGCGCAGGATGGTCGCGTCGAGGAGGAGGTCGTCGCTTGCGTACCCGAGCATGCCCGGCGTGACGATCGCCGTGGGCTCTTCCTCCTGGACTTCGAAGACGACCTTGCCGAAGGAAACCCGGGAGCCGGGGGGGGCGACGGCATCCCAGATCCGCTGGCCGTCGAGGAAGGTGCCGTTCGTGGAGGCCAGGTCGCGGATCCGGAGGCCCTCGCCGACGGCCACCTCGACCTCGGCGTGTTGGCGGGAGACAGTGGGGTCGTTCAGCGAGAGATCGCACGCTACGGACCGCCCCACGATAAAGGGGCGGCTGCTCGCGATCGGGACCGACTGCGGTCCCTCGGTGGCGACCAGCTTCCAGGGCATCGAGACCTCGCGCGGAGAGACCCGCAAGAGGGTACGGTACTACATTGAAAGGCAGGACGGGGGCGGAATAAACCCGGGTTGAACCCGGGTTTGGAGGTGTGTTACCCTTCGCCGGTCCGTTGGATGGCCGTCGGGTTGCCAACGGACACACGTGGCGCATTCGTCTAGGGGTCCAGGACGCCGGCCTCTCACGCCGGTAACACGGGTTCGAATCCCGTATGCGCTACCAAGCCCTCTTTTTCGGTCATTTCCGAGCCTAAAGCACTGAAAATCAAGGCGGTTACGGGGGTTCCAAGTGCCTCTTCGTGTGCCTTTCCGTCGAAGCTGACGCCCTCGGGGAAGATCAGCTTCTGGAGGCGCCGCTTCTGGTCCGGGTCTGCCGCTTCCCAAAGCTGGTAAGTCCTTGTCATGACAGCCCTCGCGAAACCGAGCGACGCCTCCATGTCGAAGTCCTCCACGGCCGCATCCCGGAGTTCCAATGACGTAAAGGTCAGGGCCTCTTCGAGGCCGGCCAACTCGTCGTCGTAGGTAGCCCGGTCGATGGCCTGATCGTAGATGTAGGCCTTGACGAGCCGCTTCTTCCGCTGCTCCAGCTCGCTGATGCGCCGCTTCACCGCGGCGGTTTCCTGGGCCGATCCACCCCGGAGCTCCTGCCAGAGAGTGAGCAGGGCCGCCTCGACCAGGCGCACCATCCCGGGCGCGAGCTGGACCCGGCGCAGAAGCTCCCCGAAGATCTCTTCCAGGCGCTCGGATCGGATCTGGACGGCGCCACACTCCTTGTTCCAGCACCGGTAGTAGGCATAGCGTTGGCCCGTATGGCCTCGGCTCAGGGACGCGGTGAGGGGCTTCCCACAGGCCGAGCAACGCACGAAGCCGCGAAGCGGAAACTCGGGGTGCTCCTTCGTCCGCTTCAGCATTCCAGGGGCCGCAGGGCGGCCGCTGAGCTGAATCTGCACCTGCGACCAGGTCGTGTGATCGACCAGGGCCTCGTGCTGGCCCTCGGTCTCGATCCCCCAATGGCTGGAGCGCACGACTCCCCGGTAGAAGGGATTGCGCAGCATCGGGCGAAACTCCTGGAGGCGGATGGCCCGGCCCTTCTTCGTGGCGAGCCCCAGGGCTGTCACTTGGCGGAGGACCTTCGCGGGGGCCTCGCCGGCGGCGACCGACTCGAAGGCCTTCCGCACCAGCCGGGCCTGTTCATCGGGGACCACGATCTTCCGACCCTCCGGGCTGCGGTCGTTGCGGTAGCCGATGGGCGCCTTCCAGGGCCATCGCCCGCGCGCCACGGTCTCCTTCATGCCGGCCTCGATCTTCTCCGCGCGCAACTCGTTGTCGAGCTGGTTGAAGACGGCGAAGACGCCCTCAATGGCTCGACCCGCGGCGGTGTCGTCCAGGGGCTGAGTGGCGGCGCGGAGGCGGACTCCCGACTTCATCAGGAGCTGCTTGAGGGAGGAGTGGACATAGACGTCTCGTGCAAAGCGCGAGGTGTCGTACACCACGAGGTAGTCGACCCGGCCGGGGCGAGCCCGAAGGGCCGACATCATCTTCCGGAGGGCCGTCCGGTCCGCCGTCTTCGCGCTCTCCCCTTCCTCGCGGTAGACGGCCTCGATGGCCCAACCGTTGCGAGCACAGTACTCGCGACAGGTTCTTTCCTGGACGTCGAGGGACAGGTTGGAGACCTGTTCCTCGGATGAGACCCGCGTGTAGATGAAGGCTCTCATGGATTCTCCTCCCGCCACTTGTGGCAACATTCGGATTCTTTACACGCTCTTTATATCATTTTTCGGCATCATCTGGCAAGCCGGACGGACGGGTTTTGGCCTTCTCGGCGAGGTAGATTTCGAGCAGCAGGCTGGCGAGTTGGTAGGCGTGGTCGCGCTGCTCTTCAAGCTGGCGCTCGTCGGCCGGCGCGTCCTCCCCGAGGATCTTCCGGCACTCTTCCAAAGACAACCGGCGCTGGCGGCGGACGTTCATTCGGCCAGCTCCGGACGGTTGCGGAAAGAGGTGGTTGCGCCGGCCCAGACCAGCTCGACAGTGCCGGTTGCGCCGTGACGGTGCTTGGCGACGATGACCTCCGCGAGGCCGCGGAGGCTCACATCGTCGGGTGCGTAGACCTCGGGACGGTGCACAAAGGCGACCTGATCGGCGTGTTGCCCGATCGCGTCGGATTCGGCCAGATCGGCGAGTTGCGGGCGCGCATCGCTGCGGCGGGTCGGCTCGCGGTTGAGTTGCGACAGGGCGAGCACCACCACGCCGAGCTCGCGGGCCAGCTCCTTCAACCGGCGGGCGATATAGGCGATCTCCAGGCGCCGGTGCTCGACGCGGATGCCGGCGTTGAGGAGCTGGAGGTAA
>Ga0190265_10001227_pt1 | contig 16790 bp, 12 predicted proteins | sample Popmic124T_FD_133135 | JGI IMG/M metagenome (GOLD analysis project Ga0190265, IMG submission 133135) | Populus adjacent soil microbial communities from riparian zone of Indian Creek, Utah, USA - 124 T | ecosystem: Environmental > Terrestrial > Soil > Riparian zone | place: USA: Utah | collected...
CTGTACGCCCTTAGCCCCCGAAGGTTCCACCGCCGCATCGACGCGGTGCGCCCGGACGATGAACCGCTTAGGCGCCGAGCCGACGTAGTAGAAGGGGTAGCACGTCACCAGAGTCAGCGCCGGCTCGGCCGTCTCCTCCAGCACATGGGTGTCCTCGGGCCGGACGATCTCGGTCCATGCGACCTGGTAGCGATAGGTTCCGTCCAGCGTCTCCAGGGTGATGATGTCGTTTTTACCAATGTCTTTGAGGCCGCGGAAAAAGCTGTCCCGGTGAGCGGCGAGCCCGACGTTGCCGTTCCATCGCGGCAGCGGGGTGCCCGGGATGTGTCCCGCCCCTCGCCGCAGGGTCTTCTTGTCGATCCCCTCGAGGACGAGCGCGGAGACGCCGGCGCTGGGGATCTCGATGCGGCCGAGCAGCGAGCCTTCCGGCCCGGGCGGCTCGGGCGGCGGCTCGGCCCCCCGGAAGGAGCCGAGGGCGTCCGTCTCGCGGGCCGGCGGCGTGCCGGCGGGCGGATCGCCCAGGGCGGCCTCCAGCTTGCGGCTCTGCCGGTAGTCGTAGATGTGGGCGTCGAGAAAGTCGTAGGCGTAGGTGCCGAGGGCGAGCAGGCCGATCAGCAGCAAAGCACGCTCAAGCCAGCGCATGGTCGATCCTCTCAAAACAAAATCCTCTCAAAACAAAACCACCCGGCACCACGACGGCGCCGGGTGGTCGTTGAACGTGTCGCGGTAGAGGCTGTGCTCAGATTCAGCCGTTCCGCTTCTTGGCAGCGGTGCGGACCGCGAAGGCGAAGCCCAGCGCCAGCAGGCCGATGAGGCCGATGGCCGGAGCGTTGCTCGCCGTGTTCGGCAGGCTGTCGGTGTCGCCATAGGCGCCCGTATCGGTCGTCGAGCCGCCGTAGGTGCCGCCGGTGGTGCCGCCGGTCGTCTGGTCATCCATGTTGTTGCCGGTGTTGCCCATGGTTCCGGTGGTCCCCATGGTGCCGGTGGTGCCAGTGCCCGTGCCGGTGGTGGAACCCGTGGTGCCGTCCTGCTGGTTCATGCTGGAGCCGGTGCCCGTTCCCGTTCCCGTGGTGCCCATCCCGGTCGTGGAACCGGTCGAACCCGTACCGGTCGTCGAGCCCGTCGTCGAGCCGGTGGTGGAACCCGTGGTGCCACCCTGGCGGTCCATGGTGGAGCCAGTGGTAGAGCCGGTCGTGGTGCCGGTCGTAGAGCCGGTGCCGCCCGAGGTCCCCGAGCCCGTCGTGCCCATGCTGCCGGAAGTACCCGTGGAGCCCGTGCCGCCGGTCGAGCCCGTAGCGCCGGAACCCGAGCCGCTCTGCGCCACCAGGGCGCTCGCCGCCGTCAACGTAAGGACCGTGGTCGTCGTCAGAATAAACCTTTTCATGCTCATGGTAAAACTCCTCTCCAGTTCTCGGATGAACTTCTTCTTCGATGTCTGGAGCGTGCCTTTTGGCACTACCTCCGGTTTCAACGTTACAACGTTACGGTGTTCGGGGCCCCCACCGCTTCTGCACGCCAAGAATTCATTGCAACGCGAGTGCCAGCTCCGCAACGAAAAGGCCCCTGAAAAGGGTTTGGGGCCCGATCCGCGCTGGAAATCTCCAGGCAGGTCGAGCCCCAACCTTTGCTCGCCCAGAGGGCGTGCTATGCGGTGTTAAGCACGGCGCTTGGAAGCGACGCGGGCCACGAAGGCGAAGCCCAGGGCCAGCAGGCCGAGGAGGCCCATGGCCGGAGCGTTGCTCGCGGTGTCCGGCAGGGTGCCCGAGGTGTCACCGTAGGTGCCGGTGTTCTCGCCGGTCTCGTTGATGCCGGAAGCGTCCGTGTCGGCGTCGGTCGTGCGGTTCACGTCCACGTCCACGGCGCCCGAAGCGCGGCTGCCCGTGTCGACGTCGACATCGACGCCGGTGCCCTGCTCGGTCTCAGGGGCGATGCCCGTGGTGCCCTGGCCCATCGTGCCGGTGGTGTTCGGGGTCGGCTGGACGGCGGTGCCGCGGTCGACCTGGGTCTGCGGGTTGCCCGGATTGGGCAGGTTGTTGTTGGTCAGGTCGGGCTCGCGCTGAATCGTCGGACCCGGAGGCGTCGTGTTGGCGCTCTGCGCAAACAGGGTACCGGTGGTAGCCGTCAGGGCGAAAACCATGGCAAACGAGAAGATGATCTTTTTCATGATGGTGCTCCTCTCCGTTAGGTGAACTGTAGTGTGCCCCCCGAGGGGCCCTTCGCTTCAACTGTTGGATTTCAAGGGGAGAGGGTTGCTTCGAAGTAGGTTAACGGCGCCTTCAACCCTTGCTCCCGACTACTGTAACTCCACGCTAGAAATGTATTGCAACGCTGATGCCACCTTTGCGGTGACATCAGCGTCCAAAGAGAAAGAAGCGGCAGGATAAAGGTGGGGATCAGGCCTGGGTCAGCGGCTTGTAGCGGATGCGGTGCGGCTGGTCGGCCTCGGCGCCCAGGCGGCGCTTCCGGTCCGCCTCGTAGGCCTCGTAGTTGCCCTCGAACCAGACGACCTGGGACTCGCCCTCGAAGGCGAGGATGTGAGTCGCGATGCGGTCGAGGAACCAGCGGTCGTGGCTGATCACCACGGCGCAGCCGGCGAAGGAGAGCAGGGCTTCCTCCAGGGCGCGCAGGGTGTCGACGTCGAGGTCGTTGGTCGGCTCGTCGAGCAGCAGAAGGTTGCCGCCGGCCTTCAACGTGCGGGCGAGGTGGACGCGGTTGCGCTCGCCGCCCGAGAGGTCCTTGACCCGCTTCTGCTGGTCCGACCCCTTGAAGTTGAAGGCGGCGGCGTAGGAGCGGGCCGGGACCTCCCGGCTCCCCAGCACCACGACGTCGCGGCCGTCCGAGATCGTCTCCCAGACCAGCTTCTCGCCGTCCAGGCTGTCGCGGCTCTGGTCGACATAGGCCACCTTGACCGTCTCGCCGACGCGGATGGTGCCGGCGTCCGGCTTCTCCTGCCCCACGATCATGCGGAACAGGGTCGTCTTGCCGGCGCCGTTCGGGCCGATGATGCCGACGATGCCGCCGGGGGGCAGCGCGAAGGAGAGATCCTCGATCAGCAGGTTGTCGCCGTACGCCTTGCGCAGGCCCTTGGTCTCCACCACCAGGTCGCCGAGACGGGGGCCGGCGGGGATGTGGATCTCGTTCGGGTCCGCCCGCCGCTCGGCCTCGCGCTCCTCGGCGAGGAGCTGCTCGTAGGCGTTGACTCGGGCCTTGCCCTTGGCCTGGCGGGCGCGCGGGCTCAAGCGCACCCACTCGAGCTCGCGCTGCAGCGTGCGCCGCCGCGCCGACTCGCCCTTCTCTTCGAGCTCCAACCGCGCCGCCTTCTGCTCCAGCCAGGAGGTGTAGTTGCCCTTCCAGGGGATGCCGTGGCCGCGGTCGAGCTCCAGGATCCAGCCTGCCACGTTGTCGAGGAAGTAGCGGTCGTGGGTGACGGCGACGACGGTGCCCGGGTAGTCGGCCAGGAAGTGCTCCAGCCACGCGACCGACTCGGCGTCGAGGTGGTTGGTGGGCTCGTCCAGGAGCAGCAGGTCGGGGCGCTGGAGCAGCAGGCGGCAGAGGGCGACCCGGCGGCGCTCGCCGCCCGAGAGCTTGGTCACCTCCGCGTCCGCGGGCGGCAGGCGCAGGGCGTCCATGGCGATCTCCAGCGTGCGGTCGAGTTCCCAGGCGTTGGCGTGGTCGATGGCGTCCTGCACCCTGGACTGTTCGGCGAGGAGCTTCTCCATGGCGTCGTCCGACATCGGGTCGCCGAAGCTGGCGTTGATCTCGTCGAACCGGGTGAGGAGGGCGCGGGTCTCGGCAACGCCCTCCTCGACGTTGCCGAGCACGTCCTTGCCCTCGTCGAGCCGGGGCTCCTGCGACAGGTAGCCGACCTTGATGCCCTTGGCTGGCCAGGCCTCGCCGGCGAACTCCTTGATCTCGCCGGCCATGATCTTCAACAGCGTGCTCTTGCCGGCGCCGTTCAGGCCCAGCACGCCGATTTTGGCACCGGGCAGGAACGACAGCCAGATATCTCTCAGGACCTCGCGGTTCGGCGGGTAGACCTTGCGGAGGTCCTTCATCACAAAGATGTACTGCTCGGACATGGAAACTTACCTCGATTCGGTTGAAAGGGAGGCTGGTGAAGGGCCCAGCCTGTAGATTCTACCTCACCGGGCCCTCGCCTCGCTCCTTCAAGCCCTTTCGAGCATACGCGCCACCTCCCGCAAAGAAGATTCCAGCGAGCCCTGGATCCAGCCCGGGGTGATCGAGACGTGCTCGCCGGCGAAGTAGATGGAGCCCTCCTCCCGCTTCGAGACCTGGAAGTACTGGCTCAAGTAGCCCGGCGTGGTGATGGCCAATGCCCCCTGCGCCCATTCGCTCCGGTTCCAGCACCAGGAGAGGGACTCCCGGAGGTTGCGGCGCGCCGCCTCTGCCAAAGGAGCGGGCAGGCTGGCGATCACCCTCTCGACCGGGTCGGGGTCCGCGCACACCGCGAGCGCGCCCTCGGTGACGGTGTAGGACGCGAGGAGCGTCCCCGGTCCGCTCGCCTCGGCGGAAACCGTCGCCGCGAAGCCGGATTCCTCGGGCGGGCTCTCGCCTACGTAGAGGCTGAAGAGGCCCTGGAGCTCTGCACCTTCGGCGGTCTCCAGGCGGATTCCCACCTCTTCGCCGTCCCCGGGCGCCCGGCAGGGCTCGGGCAGGGCGTCGGCGGGGAAGAAGGCCTGCCGCGGGATCAGGCCCTCCTTGTCCGTCCGGCCGCTGACCAGGCGGCCGCCACGCACGTTGAAAGGCGCGGCCTCCCACCAGCGCTGGTCGTAATTGAGGAACACCTTGGCCGAGGGGACGTAGGGGAGCGACTCGATGGCGTCTACTTTCTCCTTGGAGAAGCCGACGATCTCCAGATGGCGCAGGACGCTGAAAGGCAGGGTGCAGAGGAGATAGTCGAAGGGCTCCTCCGTCCGCACGGTCGCTGGGCTGTCCTGGATCAGCACGATCCCACCCTGGGCCCCCTGGCGCCGGATGCCGAGGACCCGGGTGCCAAAGCGGACCGTCCGCGGCTTGAGGCGGGCGGCGAGGCCGTTGGTCATCCGGTCCATTCCGCCCTTGATCTCACAGAGGATGCCGTTCCTCCGGCGGTCGTTCGGGTCGGCCTGGGCGAGCTCGTCCCGGAGGATGGCGGCGAGCGACCAGTCCCAGCTCGCCTTGAGGGACAGGGCGCCGCCCAGGAGCTCCAGGGCGCTCCGGCTGGCTCCCCGGCGCCCGAGCTCCTGGAGCCAGGACCGCGCGTCGAGCTCCCGGAGCTTGGGGAGGCTGAAATCTCCCGCCAGGAGGGCCTGGATCTCCGCCAGGTTGAGCTCCCGTAGAACGGGCGCCATGTAGAGGGTCAGCAGGGCGCCCAGGGCTCTTTCCGCCTCCGGGCTACTGTCCACGGCCCTCCTTTCGGCCGCGTTCAACCCCGGGTAGAAGAGAGGGAGGACCTGAGAGTGGAACTCGCCCGGGCGGACGAACCGGCCGCGGACGTCGAAGAAGCGGGTCGTGTTCCAGAAGCGCCGCCACTCGGAGGCGCCGAGGCCGGCGACCTCAGCGTAATGGTGGGTGTAGTCGTGGACCAGCGGCACGCGCATGGCCCCGCACTCGCCGTGCGAGCCGTTGGCGAAGCGATGGGTCAAGACCCGGCCACCCACCCGGTTGGAGCCTTCGAGGATCTGAACGTCATAGCCCAACTGCTGCAGCTCGTAGGCCGCCGCGAGGCCGGCGACGCCGGCGCCCAGGATGAGGAACTTGCGGCCCTGCCGGCGGGGGGCCTTCTTGACCCTTTCGACCGCCCTGCCGACCGGAACCCAATAATCGATGGTCTGGCTCATCGCTTGATCTCCACGTATTGCATCATTCCCCGGTCCTCGTGATCGAGGATGTGGCAGTGCAGGACGAACTTGCCGTCGAAGGTCTCGTAGCGCGATCTCAAGGTCAGGGGCTGGCCCACCTTCACCAGCATGGTGTCCTTCCAGTACTTGCGGGTCACCCTCCCCGATGAATCCTTTTCGATCACCTCGAAGGGATTGACGTGGATGTGGAAGGGGTGGCTCGCCCGCTTGGTTTCGACGTTCCACTCGTCGGCCTTGCCCAGTTGCAGAACCCGCGTGCTGCCGGGGAACTCCTCGTTGTCCACCATGAAGGCAAACGTGCCGTCCGGCTTGGGGGCGATGTCGAAGGTGGCGTTCTGGACCGGCCGCCCCTTGATCTCGTCGTCGCTCACGCTCGGGAGGCGGAACCTGGCGACCTGCGCACTGGTGGGCAGGCGCATGTCGGGCCCGGTGCCGCCGACCTCGATGACGGCAAGGATCTTCTGCTCCTCGGCGGTGGCGAGAAGCGATTCCTGGGCGCTGGTCTTCTGATCGATCAGGTAGTAGATGCCGGTGACGATCGGCGCCTTGGCGAGGACGTCGACCCGGTAGCCGGGCTGCAATTCGACTGCGCTGCGCGGCGCGACCTCGCCGGTGGGCAGCCCGTCCAGGGCGATCTCGTGGAGCCACCCCGGCATGGAGGAAGAGCCAATGCCCGGCGTCACGCCCACCATCAGGGTCTCGCGCACGCCGCCGTGGATCATCCGCCAGCGCTGGACCTCGCCGGGCCACATGGAGATGAGAGGGGCCACCTCGCCGTTGATCGTCGTGGTCTGCCAGGGCTGCGGCCACTTACCGTTGCCGAAAGACTTGTCGAAGTCCTCGACCACGCCGGGATCTCTGGTAGTGCAGGGAGCCTTGGGGTCTTTCTCCCGCGCCGCGCAGGTGTAGGGGATCTGCTGGAAGAGGAGGATCTCTTCGCGCGCCGCCTTGACCTCCGGCACGAGGTCCAGGCCGGCGCCCTCGACGATCAGCGCCCCCACCGCGCCGCTGCCGACCTGGATCGCAGTCGAGCCGTGGACGTGGGGGTGGTACCAGAAGGTGCCCGCCGGATGGTTCCTCGGGATCTCGAAGCGGAAGGAGAAGGTGCATCCCCCCGCCCTCACCTCGCGCAGCACGTTGTCCGCCGGGTCCTTCGGCGAAACGTGGAGGCCGTGGGTGTGCAAATTGGTGGTGTTGAAGTCCTTCGGGTCGGGCGCCACGCCGAGCGAGTCGACGACCGTCGAGACGTGATGGTGCTCGAGGGCCGGGCCCTTCTGGCATTCGCACGGCGGCTTCAGGCAGCGGAGCCTGTTTTCGAAACGGACGTTCAAGGCTTGGCCGGGCTTGACCCGCAGGACCGGCCCCACGAGCTTCCCGTTGTAGGAGCGCAGGGAGACGGAATCCTCGCCGATCTTGTTCGAGCGACTGTGCTCGAGCTTCAGGCTGACGGTTAAATCGCGACCGGTCGACCGCAGGGTCTCGAGCTGCGGCAGCGGCCTCGGCTTGGCGGGGACGGTTTGAGAAAGCATTTCAACCTGTGCGAGGGCCGGCAGAGCCATTCCCATCGCGAGGACGGCGGAGGGCAGGAACCGAAAGATTTTCGACATGGCGATTCTCCTGTTCAGAGTGATGGAACGGGCCGCAGGGCGATCGCGTCGAACGCGACGACGCCCTTGGGAAGGCGCGTCTGTACGATCGAGCGGGCCGGATAGGGCTGGGCGAAGTGGCGTAGATAGACGGCGTTCATCCTGTCGAAATCGCACAGGTCCGCGAGGTAGGCGGTCACCTTGGCGACGTCGCTCAGCTTGCAGCCGCCGGCTGCGAGCACGGCCGCGATGTTCTGCAGGGCCTGCTCCGTCTCGGGACCGATCCCGCCGTCCACCAGCCTGCCGTCCGGCTTGAGGCCGCCCATCGCGGCGGTGAAGACGAACGGTCCGGCGACGTTGCCCTGGCAGTAGGGGCCGATCGGTTTCGGGGCGCGGTCGGTTTCGATACACTTCCTCTGACTCGTCGTGTCCATGACGCTCCTTTCGTTTGACTTCAGGTCTGAGCACGGATCGGGAAGGGCAAGCGCCGTGCCATCCCCGTCGCCGGGGGAGAGCGGCGCTCTAGGGGGCCGTCGACACGACGAAAGGCGGGTTCGACACGACGGCGCAACGGTTTCGACACGACGAGGAAGCCCGCACCGCAGGGTGTCCCGGGAGCGGAGGAGTGGCACGCCGCTTGCCCCTTGCGGAATGTGAAATCGATAGCTCACAAAAGGAGATCGCGATGCTGGAGACCACCACGTCCGGGTTGTTGGAGGAGGAGGCCGAGCTCACCGTCACCGCCGCGCCGCGCCTCACGATTTCAGGCGTCACGTTCAACGAAGGCAGGCTGTGTCAGCCGAGGTACCCAAAGTTTTTCGCCTACTCGCGGGAGATCGAAAACCTCCAGTTCGAGCCGGCGTTCCAGATCATCGCGCCGGCGAAAGACCTGGAGATCGACGTCCTGTTCGAGATCCAGGCGGATCAGGGAGTCTGGTTCGCGAGCGAGGTGGGAGATCCAGGAACGGTGCGGTGCCGGGCGATCGACGATCCGACGACGAACAATGTCGCCGGATTGGTGAGCGCCGCCTTCGACGGAGACGACCGCCGGCGTTGCCTGTTGCGCTGGAAACGCTCGGAGCTCAGCAGCAAGGTGACGACGATCCGGATCTTCTGCGAGCGGTCCGTGCCGTCCACGGACCCCTGGGACCTGGTCGAGGGAGGGCTCTACCTTTCGGTCATCGACCGGCCGCGGGAGCCCGCGGAGCTCACGCCTGCATTCAAGGTTTCCCCGCGAGCCGACGCGACCGTCAAGATCGTCGGGGTGGACCGGTACGGGCGCGCGATCTACGACCTGTTTCAGCCCACCCCCGGCGGGCTCCCTCCGGCCCTGGAGCTCGAGCCGGCCGTCCGCTCCCGGGAAGGGGACGAGCACACCTTCGCGCTCGAGCTCGACCTGCCCGACCCCTATTCCTCGCTCGCCTTCGCGACCGTCTCACCCGGGAAGGCCAGGGTCACGTACCTTAAACCGCCGGAGCGTCCCCGGCAGCTCGTCACAACCGACACGAAACCGGGCGACAAGGTCTGCGATCTGGTGTGGCGGCAGGGCTACGAGCGGAGCGTCTGCAGGACGGACGAGCCCGGCTCGAGGACGCCCCTCTGCACCCGGGGAGCCACGGCGACTTTCTTCTTCGAGACCGCTGCCGGCCCGGGAGCGCTCAACGCCGCTCACCGGCTTGCCGAGGTGCTGGAGATCGACCCCACGGTCATCCAGCCGCCGGTCTGCACCTCGGACGGCGTCTGCCTCCCGCCGCCCAACGGCAAGTACTCAGCGGCCTGAGGTGGACGTGCCGGGCCGTGGGAAGCCGGGCTCGCCGCGCAGCGGCTCGAACCAGGGAAGGCGGAACCAGGAGAGAGCCTCGAAACCCAGCTCGCGGGCCCGCTCTGCATTGACCAGCGCCGCCGTGCGGTCGCCCACCAGGGCGTAGACGAGCGAGGCTTCGAAGGCCGCCTGCCCGTTCCGGGGAGCCATGCGCAGGGCATCCTGAACCGTTGCCACGGCCTCGCGGGAGCGGCCGAGATGGGCGAGCGCCTGGGCGCGCACCGTCAGGCGCTGCCACTCTTCCCCGGAAGGGTCCGCTTCCGACAGCGCAAGGACTCGCCGGAAGAGCCCGGCCGCCTCGTCCCGCCGGCCTTCGAGCCAGCGGGCCTGGGCGAGGTTCAAGAGATAGAGGTAGTTCTCCGGGGCTTCGGCCACCGCCTTCTCCATGGCCGCCGCGGCGCGGCCGGGGTCGCCAAGGAGCATGTAGGCGAGGCCGAGGTTGACCCGGGTCCCGGGGTCCGGAGAGCGGGCGGCCAGACCTTCGAAGAGGCGGGCCGCCCGCGCGGGGTCGCCGTTGGTCAGCTCGACCGTGGCGAGGAGCCGCAGGCCCCACTCGTTGCCGGGGAACCTTTGGAGGAGAGTCTCCAGGGCCTCGCGCGCGGCCTCCACCTCTCCCTGGCGCCAGGCGAGCGTCGCGTGCTGGTAGAGGTGCGACCAGGAGGGCTGGCGGTCCACCACGGCGCGGGAGATCTCCAGGGCCCTCTCCGGCTGGCCGCGGCGCTCGAAGAGGCTCGCCTTGAGCTCGAGCACGCGGACGTCGCCGGGCGCCAGGCGCTCGAAGGCCGCGAGGGTCGTCTCGGCGGAGTCAAGGCGGCCGGCCTGGATCTCGGCCCAGGCCCGCATCTGCCAGACCTCCGGGTCGCCCGGCGCCAGCGCCCGGGCGTGGTCGAGGAGCGCCAGGGCCTTGTCCAAAAGAGCGGGATCGCGTGTCGAGGAGGTGAAGAGGTTGACCGCGAGCTGTGCCTCCAGAAGGTGGGGATCGACGAAGGCGGGAGCGCGCTGCCGGAGGGCGTCGAGCCGGGCCAGCAGCTCCGTGGCCGACGCGCCGGTCCGCTCGACCAGGGCGCGCTTGACCGCCAGGAATTCGGCGTAGTCGGCGGCGGTCACGTTCAGCTCCGTCACCCCGGGCCGGGGCCGCCGCTCCGGGTAACCCTCGTGGAGGAGGACGGCGACCGCCCGGGCCGCGGTCAGCGGGTCTCCCAGGGGAACCTGGACCTGCCCGCTCCAGGTGACCGCGCCGTCGGCTCCGCGCAGGCGGGAGACCTCGACGGAGCAGGAGCGGGCCTGGCAGGCGAAGGAGGTCTCGATCACCTCGTCCGCCGCCACCGCCCGGGCCACGGCGGCCGGCGGGCCGGAGACGGCGTCGACCTCCGTCGTCCCCCGCGGGAAGACCCCCTCGAACGAGGTGAGCGCGCTCTGCAGGGCGCCGCGCAGGGCGAAGGCCAGGAAGGCACCGTCCTCCCCGCCTGACCCTTCCCTGGCGGCGGGCGCGAGCACCGCCACGGAGAGCGGAGGCTCCGCTCTACCCCGCATCAGGAGGAGGACTGCCACGAGCGCCACGAGGAGGATCAGCACGCCCGCGGCTACTGCCGGGGCGGCCCGCCTGCGCCGAGGCGCCGCCGCCGGAGCCCGGTTCGTCGCCGGCCGGCCGGGCTCGGCCACCGTGGCAGGGAGCGCGGTCGCCTGCCCGGTCTCGGTGCCAACCAGCCTCCGGAGGCGCTCGACGACCTCGCCTGAGTCCCGGGGACGGAGCATGGGGTCCTTCTCCAGCAGGTGGTCGATCAGCTCCGAGAGTTCGGCGGGGAGGCCGGGGACGATCTCATGGGCCGCAGGCGGGTGGTGGCTCAGGATGCGCTGCGCCGTGGCCGCGCCGGTCTCCGCGAGGAAGGGAGAGCGGCCGGTGAACAGCTCGGTGAGGAGGACTCCGAAGGAGAAGAGGTCCGTCCGCGCGTCCACCGGATCGCCGCAGGCCTGCTCGGGAGACATCACCCGCCAGGTCCCGAGGACCATCCCCTGTCCGGTCAAGGGGTCGCCTTCGGTCTCCCCGAGGAGCCTCGCGATGCCGAAGTCGGCGATCTTGGCCTGGCCTTCGGGAGAGAGGAGGACGTTCTCGGTCTTGAGGTCGCGGTGGATCACGCCGCGCTCGTGGGCGTAGGCGAGGCCCTGCGCAAGGAGGAGCGCCACCCGCAGCCCGGAGTCGAGCGGCAGGGGGCCGGCGGCGAGCGCCTGGCGCAGCGTACCGCCCGGCACGTACTCCATGACGATGTGGTCGAGCCCGTCCTCCGAGAGGAGGTCGAACACCTGCACGATGGCGGGGTGGGCGAGAGCGGCGGCCACCCGGGCCTCGCGGAGGAAGCGGGCGCGCCGTTCGGAGCCCGGGTCGCCTGCGGCACGCACGCGCTTGATCGCCACCTGGCGGTCGAGCCGCGGGTCGTAGACGAGGAACACCTCGCCCATGCCGCCGCTCCCCAGGCGGCGGATCACCCGGTACGGGCCTATCGAGACCGGTGTGGCATCGCTCACGGCTAACCCAAGCTGGAACCGAGGACCCCGCCAGTCTAGCGGAGTCCCAGGTCCTTGAGGCGCTGCCGGAGCGCCCTTTCGGAAACTTCGAGCTCGGCGGCCACCGCCTCGACATCGCCGCCGCACCGCTCCCAGGCCGCGCGCACCTCCTCCGGGGGCACGTCGGCCGCGGCGCGCACCCGGGTGGACTTCTCCAGGAGGATGTAGAGGGAGGTGCGGGCGATCCCCAGCACCTGGGCGGCGGCCTTCAAGTTCCAGTGCTGGCCGCGGAGGGCGGCGAGCATCTCTTCCTCTCCGACGTCGGCGGGCCGGCGCCGCGGGAGTGCGGAGGGCGGCGCGAGCGGGTGCGCCTCAGGGCCGGCGAGGACTGCTTCGGCCGCCGGGAGAGGCTCCATCAGCAGGTCGTCGAGCCCCGGGCCGGCGGTGAGGGCCGGCCGGCCCCGGCTGTCGATCACGAGCTGGCGCGCGGCGTTCTGGAGCTGGCGCACGTTGCCCGGCCAGGAGTAGCGGGCGAGGCGGAAGACCAGGGCGGCGGGCAGCCAGGGCTCGGACGCTGCGGGATCGACGGGTAAAGCCTCGCCCAGCCGCTCCAGCTCCTTCTGCAGGAAGAAGACGAGCAGGCGGCCGAGGTCCTCCCGCCGGCGGCGCAGGGGCGGCAGGCGGATCGAGTAGCCCGCCAAGCGGTGCATGAGCGGGGAGCGGAAGCCGCCGCTCCGGATGGCGCCTTCGAGGTCCGCGTCCGTGGCCGAGACCACGCGCACGTCCACCTTGCGAGCCGTTTGGCCGCCCACGGGCACCACCTCGCCGGTCTCCAGGGCGCGCAGCAGCATCACCTGCACCTCGGGGGGCGCCTCGCCGATCTCGTCCAAGAACAGCGTGCCCGAGTCGGCACGCACGAAGTAGCCCGGCGTGTCCTTGATGGCGCCGGTGTAGGCCCCGCGCACCGTGCCGAAGAGCTCGGCGGCGGCGAGCGCCGGCGGCAGCGCCCCCAGGTTCACCGAGAGGAACGGCCGGCGGGCGCGGGAGCCGTGCGCGTGGAGGGCCCGGGCCACCAGCTCCTTGCCGGTGCCCGTCTCCCCCCGCACGAGGACCGGCACGGGGAGGGGGGCCACGCGTGCGACTGCCTCTCGCACCGCTTCGACCTCCGCGCTCTCCCCCACGAGGCCGAAAGTGTCCCCGGCCTCGGCCAAGGGGGCGGGCCGGCGGTGGAGGAGGAGCACGACCCGGCCGGCGAGATCGAGCAGCACCCCGTCGTCCAGGGCGGCCGCGGACACGTCCATGCTCTCTTCCAGGGGCGTGCCGTCCACGGCCAGCCGAGTGGGGCTGCCGTCCCGGTGGAGGCGGACGCCGCCGCCGGGCAAGGGCGAGAAGCGCAGCGGCCGGCGGGAGAGGAAGGAGTCCGCGAGGGGCTCGCCGCGGAAGGCCCGGGGTGCCGTGAACCGGGGCTCCTGGCGCGAGAGCAGAGCATCCCGTCCGCGCAGCAGCTCGCCCAGAAAAGCCCGGTCGCCCACGCGGGAGAGGTCCGGGTGACCCAGCACGGTGAGGACCGTCAGGGCCTGCCCCTCCCTCGCCGCCCGCTTCTCGCGCGGAGCCGCCCCGGTGGGGAGATCGAGCGTCGTGCCCCCGCTTTCTGAGCTCATGGAGACCGCTAGTGTAGCCGAACCGCCCGGGATCGTCGTGCCGGGCTCAGGTAGGGGTTGCGACGATCGAGCGGAGAGCTCTAGCCCTCTGCGGCCCCCAGCCCGCGCAGCCGCTCGGGCAGGGCGGCCAGGAAGGGAGCCAGGTCGTCCGTGTCCGGCAGGGTGATCTCGATCTTGCCCCGTGGGGTCTTTGCGACCTTCCCCTCGCCTTCCATCACGAGGGGCACCGTGATCGCCTCCCGGTCCACCGGAATCTCGTCGGTCACCTCGAAGAGGCGGTTCATGATTTTCTGATCGATGACGCGCATGGTCTTGTCTTCCTCCCGCTTGGGGCTCAGCCGTGGATGATGCGGTACGGCACGGACCGCAGGACCTCCTCGATCGAGGTGACGCCGGCGCGGGCCTTGTCGAGGGCGTCCTCCAGGAGGGTCTTCATGCCTTTTTCGACGGCGGCGGTGCGGAGGCGGTGGACGGGGGCTCCGTCGGCGATCAGGTCGGCCAGCTCGCCGTCCATGACGAACAGCTCGTAGACGCCGACCCGCCCCTTGTAGCCGCGGCCTTGGCAGGCCTCGCAGCCCTCGGCGCGGAAGAAGGGGGCGTCGCCGGGCAGCCGGAGCCGGGCCGCGTCCGCGGGAGCGGGGAGGGCCTCGCGGCGGCAGTGGGGGCAGAGCCGGCGCAGGAGCCGCTGCGAGACGGCTCCCAGCAGGCAGCCGGCGACCATCCCGGGGTCGACCCCCAGGGTGCGCAGGCGCGAAACGGTGCGCACCGCGTCGTTGGTGTGGAGCGTCGCCAGGACGAGGTGGCCGGTCTGGGCGGCGCGCAGGGCGGCGCTCGCGGTGTCCTCGTCGCGGATCTCGCCGATCAGGATGATGTCCGGGTTCTGCCGCATGAAGGCGCGGGCGTAGTCGGCGAAGCCCATCTGGGCCGAGACCTGCTTCTGGTTCGTCTTCGGGAAGTGGTACTCGATCGGGTCCTCGGCGGTGAGGATCTTGTTCTCCGGCGTATTGACGCGGGCGATGGCGGCGTAGAGGGTGGTCGTCTTGCCGCTGCCGGTGGGGCCGGTCACCAGCACGAGCCCCTCGGGATTGGTGATCAGGCGTTCGAAGGCGGCGAGCGTCTCGTTGCCGAGGCCGAGCCGCTCCAGACCCAGGATGGGGGTCGTGCTGTCGAGCAGGCGCAGCACGGCGTCCTCGCCGAAGGGGCCGGGCACCACCGAGAGGCGGAAGTCGATCTCGCGCTCCTTGCCGGCGCCGCGGAAGAGCCCCTTGACGCGGCCGTCCTGCGCCTTGCGCCGCTCGGCGATGTCGAGGTCGGCCAGCACCTTCAAGCGGGTGAGCACGGCCTGGACGTTGTCGCGCGAGAGCGGGGTCGCCACCTGCCGCAGCAGGCCGTCGACGCGGAACCGCACGTCGACGTCCGCCTCGTAGACCTCGATGTGGACGTCGCTCGCTCCGAGCTCGACCGCACGCCCGAGGATCTCGTCGAGCAGGCCGGGCACCTCGCCCTCGCGGTCGAAGCTGAAGTCGCGCACCGCCCGCAGGAGGAGGCGCGTGCCCTCCGTCTCTGCGGTCACCACCCGGTAGCCCTGGTCCAAGGCCCGGCGCACCTCCCAGGCGTTCAGGCGCACGGCCTTGACCGGACGGCCGAGGGCCTTGGCGATCTCGGCGACCAGCTTCCGGCGGCCGGGGTCGAGCATGCCGACCGTGACCGGCCCGTCCGCGGCGGCGGCGCGGCCGAGGACGACCACGTCGTGCTCCCGGCAGTAGTCGTATTCGAGGAGCCGGACGGAGCGTTCGTCGACCTCGAAATGCGCGAGCTCGACGAACTCCTCCCGGCCCGGCGGTTCCTGGGGTTCGCTCGTCATGAGCCCAACTCTAACCCGCCTGGAACGATTCTCACATTTCGGCGTACCGCTTTGCCTCGTTTGCTGCACTCACCTTAATAGTCGTAGTTTGGGTTGGGGCCCGAAGCCTTTCCAGCTCAGACAGTTAAATGTTTAAACCTCTATTGAGGAGGCCTACTGATGAGAAATGTTGTACGAACCGCCGCCTGTGTGCTGGTGGCCGCCCTGGCCGTCCCGGCCGTCTGGGCGACCACAGCCGTGGAGCGTACCGAGGGTGACCTGATCCAGGAGGCAGTGGTCATCGTGACCGGCCGCTGTGTCGGCTTGAAGCCCACCTGGATCGACCGGGACCTCGTGACGCTCGCGACGATCGAGGTCACCGAGACCCTCAAGGGGAACCCAGTCTCCCAGGTGACGGTCGTCCTGCCGGGCGGCATCGACACCAACCGGCCCGTTCCGGTCGCCATGACGTTCCCTGCAGCGCCGGAGATCTTCATGGCTGAGAACGTGCTGCTCTTCCTGACCGCCGAGGACCGCGTGCAGAACGGCTATGCCGTCGCCGGCTTCTCCCAGGGCAAGTTCACGGTGGTCGAAGATGCCCAGGGCAAGAGCGTCGCGACGCAGAACCTGAGCTCGCTCAACCTGCAGAACCGCAAGGGTGGCATCACCCGCGGCGCCACCAAGGCGATCTCGATCGAGGCGCTCCGCCAGAAGATCAAGGAGAGCAACAATGCGCAATAAGCTCGCGAAGATCTCGCTGGCCGCCCTGCTCGCCGCCGCAACCGGCGCCGCTCCCGCCCTCGCCGGCGGCGCGCTGGAGACGGTCGACATCACCGGCAACGTGCCCTCGCCCATCCCGGGCCAGCTCACCGCCAAGCTCGTGCGGATCTTCTGGGACGCCCGCTGCATGCCGGTGCAGTATCGGGTCAACGACTTCGTCAACCCGATCCCCAACCCGCTGGGAGCGCCGTTCCTCACCGTGGCGGACGCCACCACCTCTTTCCAGGGGTCTTTCAACCGTTGGAACCAGATCCGCACCTCCTACAGCGACATGCGGATCGTGGGCAACCTCACCAACCCGGGTCTGCGCGGCTTCGACATGAAGAACGAGCTGACCTTCAACACCGCGGCGGGCTTCGCGGCCATCGCCTCGTCGCCCTCGGTGAGCTTGATTTCGGACGAGACCTTCGTCAACGGCGACGACATCGACGGTGACGGCGACTCCGACGTCTCGAGCACGATCACGGTCTGCCGCGACGCGGACGGCGACGGCGACATCGAATTCCCCCCCGGCTTCTACAAGGCGGGCACCATCCTCGATAACGACGTGCAGTACAACGTCAAGGCCACCAACGGCCTGCGCTTCACGGTGGCGGATGCGGACGTCGACGCCGTCACCCGCTCGGTCGACCTGGACACGGTCTCGACCCACGAGTTCGGCCACTCGCACGGCCTGTCGCACGTGCTCAACAACAACATCAGCGCGACGGACGGCAACTCGGCGACGATGTTCCC
>Ga0190265_10001228_pt1 | contig 16786 bp, 17 predicted proteins | sample Popmic124T_FD_133135 | JGI IMG/M metagenome (GOLD analysis project Ga0190265, IMG submission 133135) | Populus adjacent soil microbial communities from riparian zone of Indian Creek, Utah, USA - 124 T | ecosystem: Environmental > Terrestrial > Soil > Riparian zone | place: USA: Utah | collected...
GATCAGCAAGGACGGCTATCGCGACGTCTCCTACGAGGGCGTCGAGTTCAAGGTCGGCGGCGACGAAGACCAGGCGGTGGGCGTCGTCGGCGACTTCCTCGTCCTCGCCGAAGACGAGCAGGCCTTCAAGGATGCGGTCGACGCCTCCAGCGGCGACTCCCTCGCCGACGAAGCGCGTTTCGTCGGCGCTTGGAAGGCCACCTCAGAGGGCGCTCTCGCCGACGTCTACGTCGACGTCGGCGGCCTGATCGAGCGCTCCGGAGACACGATCGATCCGCAGGCTCGCCAGATTCTCGGCAACGCTGGGATCGATCCCAGCGACGCGACCGCGGTGGCCAGCGTCATCCCGGGCGCGGACCGGGTCGAAGTCGACCTCAGCAGCGACCTCGGCGGCGAGCGGGCGCCGACCGGCGACGCGTCCGAGCTGCTCGGCTCGCTGCCCGCCGGCTCCTTCGCCGCCTTCGCCGCGTCCGGTTTCGGCCAGCAGTTGCAGGCAGCGCTCGACACGCTCGACGAGGAAGGGATTCCGGGCGAGATCCCGCCGAACCAGTTGAAGAGCGGTCTCAAAGAGGCCGGGATCGACCTCGACAGCATCGTCGGCTCGCTCGAGGACGCCGCGGTCTTCGCCGTGGGCAGCGGCGAGAGCAGCCTCGGCGGCGCCCTGGTGCTGACCGTGGAGGGCAACCGGGTGGCGAACACGGTCTCGAATCTCGGCCTGCTGCTTCGCAGCGCCGGCGTTCCGGGCGTCACGGCTCTGAGCGGCAAGGCGAGCGGCTTCTCGGTCCGCAGCCCCGACCTTGGTCCCAAGCCCGTCGTCGTCGCCGCTGAAGGCGAGCGACTCGCGATCGGCTACGGCCTGCCGGCCACCCTCACCGGCCTCGCCGCCCGCTCCGGCAAGACGCTCTCCGATTCGCCCGCCTACAAGACCGCGGTCTCGGCGCTCGGCGACACCCCGATCGGCGCCTTCGCCGACGGCCCCGCCGCGCTGCGGCTTGCCGACTCGCTCGTCCCTGCGTCCGACAGCGGCTTCGAAGAGGCGAAGCGCTACCTGAAGACCATCGAGTACCTCGCCCTCGGCTCGGCCAGCGAAGGCGAGCTGACGACGGCCAAGCTGATCGTCGGCCTGAAGTAGCTGACGTCACAGCAGTCAGCGGAAGCGCCGCGTTCAGCTGGCGACGCTAAACCGCGGTTCAATGTGTCATTCCATTTTAGCTTTGATAATATCAATTGTCATATTGATTAATTCCCAATAACAAGGGATTGAACCCCGTGATTTATGAGATTCCAGCAATCGAGGCGCCCGAGGCCGCGGCCTTGGAGAGGATCGAGGATCTGAAGCGCCAGCTGCGCCACCGGGTGGCTGAACCGCGACGGTGGGTCGGCTCGGTGCGGCGTGTCCTCGGCGCGCGCGCTATCCAGGGCTCCAACGGCATCGAGGGGTACGACGTTTCCGTCGAGGACGCCCTTGCCGCGGTCGAGGGAAATGAGCCGGCGGAGGCGGAGGAACGGGATTGGCTTGCAGTGCTCGGTTACAGGCGGGCGATGACATATGTGTTGCAGCTGGCGGACGACCCTCACTTCGCTTACTCCTCGGCGCTCATCCGCAGCCTCCATTTCATGATGACCGAGTACTCCTTGGAGGCCAGCCCGGGCCTCTGGCGACCGGGTCCGATCTGGGTTCGCAACGATGCAACCGGGGAAATCGTGTACGAAGGCCCAGAGAGCGAGGCCGTTCCGGGCCTAGTTGAGGAGTTGATCGAGCAGCTCCAAGCGCATGAGGATGTCCCGCCAATGGTGCGTGGAGCGATGGCCCATCTGAACCTGGTGATGATTCACCCCTTCCGCGACGGGAACGGACGGATGGCGCGCTGCCTGCAAACGCTGGCTCTAGCGAGGGATCGCATCCTGTCGCCGGAGTGGATGAGCATCGAGGAGCACTTGGGGGCCAACACGCAGGCCTACTACGACATCCTGGCCAAGGTAGGGGGAGGAGCATGGCAGCGGGGGCAGGACGCGCGGCCTTGGGTTCGGTTCTGCCTGCGGTCCCACTACCTTCAGGCGGCCAGCGTTCTGAGGCGGACGCGGGAATCCGAGCGGATCTGGGTTGCTGTCGACGAGTTGCGTGAGGCACAGGGCCTGCCCGAGAGGGTCATCAGCAGCCTCTTCGACGTGGCGACGGGGCTGAGGGTTCGCAACGCATCCCATCGGAAGAACGTGGAGTTGACCGAGCTCGTCGAGATCTCGCACCAGGTCGCGACGAACGATCTCGGAGCAATGGCTCGGGCCGGGTTGATCACCCAGCGCGGCTCCAAACGGGGCACCTATTACGTTGCGGCCGATCCCCTGCTGGAGATTCGCAGCAAAATCCAAGGCGATGGTGTCGTGGTCGACGTGGACGCCCTCTTCGAGCCCGAGATGGCGAACTAGGCTGCAACCGATGGAGCCGTGGCTCAATCCGCTGTATGACGCAGAGGGGATGCGTGCTGTCGATCGGTGGGCGATCGAAGAGATGGGGGTTCCTTCGCTGGAGTTGATGGAGGCCGCGGGGCGAGCGGTGGCGGAGGCGGTTGGGGAGATGGCTCCGGAGGGGCCGGTGCGGGTCGTTTGCGGCAAGGGGAACAACGCCGGGGACGGACTGGTTGCGGCGCGCTACCTGGCGGAGGCAGGGTTCAAAGTCGAGGCGCTGCTGCTCTGGCCGGCCGAAGAGCTGAGCGGGGACGCGGCCGCCAACCTGGAGCGTTTCGAAGCCGAGTACGTGGGCGGCGACCTCGCAGCGCGACTGGCCGGCTCGGGGGCTGTCGTCGATGCGATCTTCGGCACCGGGTTCGCCGGGGAGCCGCGGCAGCCGGCGCTGAGCGCAATCGAGGCGATCAACGGCTGCGGCGCCCCGGTCGTCGCCTGCGACATCGCCTCCGGCGTCGATGCCTCCACGGGCGAGGTCGCCGGCGTCGCGGTCGAGGCGGATCTCACCGTGAGCTTTCACGCCGCGAAGCTCGGACACCGGGTCGCCCCCGGCAAGTGGCACACGGGCGAGCTGCGGGTCGCGCCGATCGGAATTCCCGAGGGGGCTCCGAGCGAGGCCGCGGGAGGGGAGATCGGCGACGCCGTGCTCGACCTGCCTCCGCGCCGGGGCGCGCAATCGACCAAGTTCAGCTCCGGCCAGGTCACGATCGCCGGCGGCTCGCGCGGTCTGACCGGGGCGGTGCGGATGGCCTCGCAAGCTGCGATCCGGGCGGGGGCCGGCTACGCGACCGTCGCCTTGCCGGCCGACCTCGAGCCGATCTTCGAGGCGGGCCAGCCCGAGGTGATGTCGGTCGGCTGCCCTGGCGGCGACGGCTGCCTGGCGCCGGGGTCCGCCAAGTCCCTGCTGCGCGCGTTCGAGCGCGCCGCCGCCGGGGTCCTCGGCCCCGGCCTCGGCCGCGACCCCGGCTCGGTCGAGCTGGCGCGCGAGGTTCTCGGGTCGATCGAGGCGCCGCTGGTCCTCGACGCCGACGGGCTGAACGCGTTCGCCGAGCATCTGGGCCCGATCGCGGCTCGCGGGGCGCCGACGGTCCTCACGCCGCATGCGGGCGAGCTGGGGCGTCTGCTGGGGCGCCCTGCGGAGGAGGTCGCCGCCCGCCGTCTTGCCTCTGCCCGCGAACTCGCCGGCGCCGCCGATGCGGTGGTCGTGCTGAAGGGCGACGACACGATCGTCACCGACGGCGAGCGGGTCGCCGTCAACGTCGTCTCGGCGCCGGCGCTCGCCACCGCCGGGACGGGAGACGTGCTCTCGGGCATGACCGCCGCCCTGCTCGCCCGCGGGTTAGAGCCGTTTGCGGCCGCCTGCGCGGCGGTGCTCGCCCATGCCCGCGCCGGTCGCGACGCCGCCGCCAGGATCGGCGCCGCCGAGTCGGTGATCGCGACCGACGCGATCGACTCGATCCCGGTGGGGCTGCGTCCCGACTCGCGGGTCGAATAATCTCGCCAGGATGAAGACCGCCGCCGAGATCATGGACGCAGAGGTGCCGGCCGTCTCACCAGACGCCGACGCCCGCAACGCCGTCGAGCTGCTGGCCAAGACCGACAAGGGTGCGATCCCGGTGGTCGACGACGAACGGCGCGTGGTCGGGATCGTCAGCGAGTCCGACCTGATCCTCAGCGAGGAGGAAGCGGACCTGCACCTGCCGCACTACCTCAACATCATGGGCGGCATCGTCTTCGTCGGCTCGATGAAGGGCTTCGAGGAGCGGCTCGACAAGGCCTTCGCGACCAAGGTCTCGGAGCTGATGACCGCCGACCCGGTCGTCGTGCACGACTACGCCAGCGCCGAGACGGTGGCGCGGACGATCGCCGAGAAGCACCACAACCACCTGCCGGTGGTCGACGACGAGGGCCGTCTCGCCGGCATGGTCACGCGGGCCGACGCGCTCGCGGCGCTCGTCGCTTAGCGATGGTGCGGGCGGTCGCCCGGATCGACACGGGCGCGGTGCGGCGCAACTGCGCCCGGCTCGCCTCCGAGCTGGATGGCGCGGAGCTGTGCGCGGTGGTCAAGGCCGACGGCTACGGGCACGGAGCGGATGCCTGCGCCGCTGCCGCGCTGAGCGGTGGCGCGACGAGGCTGGCCGTTGCGACCGGAGTGGAGGCGGCGCAGATAGGGCGCCGTTTCCCGCATGTCCCATTGCTGACGATGGGGGCGCTCAGCCCTGCGGATCTCGACGCCGCCCTCTCGGCTGGATCGGAACTGGCCAGTTGGCGCGCCGACTTCATCCACCATGTCGCCGATCGGGCCCGTGCCCAGGGCAGCAAGGCGCGCGTCCACGTCAAGTACGACAGCGGCATGGGCCGGCTCGGCACCCGCGATCCTGCCGAGATCGTCGCCCTGCTGCGGGCCTGCGCCGATAGTCCCGATCTCGAGCCGGCCGGAGTCTGGACCCACTTCGCCACCGCCGATGAACCGGAGTCGGACTTCTTCGACGAGCAGCTCACCCGTTTCTGCGCGGTGGCCGAGGCGGCGAAGGCCGAGTTTCCCGAGATCACCGTCCACGCCGCCAACAGCGCCGCGGTCTTCCGCGATCGCCGTGCGCACTTCGACATGGCCCGCTGCGGCGTCGCCGTCTACGGACTGGATCCCTTCCAGGGCGATCCCGCCGAGCGCGGCTTGGAGCCAGCGCTCTCGCTGCGTTCCTATGTCGCCGACGTGAAGCGGTTCGCCTCCGGCGACAGCGCCGGCTACGGGCAGACGTGGCGGGCGGATGGGGAGACCTGCGTCGGCGTGCTGCCTCTCGGCTACGGCGACGGGGTCAGACGCGGTCTCTCCAACAACGCGGAGGTGCTGGTCGGGGGGCGCCGCTACCCGCTGATCGGCACGGTCTCGATGGACAACGTGACGATCGACCTCGGTCCGGACAGCGAGGTGGGGCCCGGCGAGGAGGCGGTGCTGATCGGTTCGCAGGGAGAGGACTCGATCCGTGCCGAGGAGTGGGCGGCGCGGCTCGGGACGATCAACTACGAGGTCACCTGCGGGATCTCGGCGAGGGTTCCGAGGGTCGAGGGGTGACCCTCGCCGACCGACTCTCTGCGTCGCCGCTGGTCGTCCTGGCGCGGCGGGCCCTGGGGAGTGACGAGGGGGTTTGGCTGGTCGGCGGGGCCGTGCGGGACGCGGCTCTGGGCAGGGAGGTGACCGATCTCGACCTCGCCGTGAGCGGCGATCCGGGGACCGCGGCGAAGGCGATCGCCCGCGAGGCCGGCGGTCATGCGTTCGAGCTCTCCGCCGAGTTTGCGACCTGGCGCGCCGTGGCCGCCGACGGTTCCTGGCAGGTCGATGCGACGGCGCTGCGCGGCGAGACGATCGAGGCCGACCTGGCGGCGCGCGACTTCACGCTCGGTGCGATTGCGGTCCCGCTCGGCGGCGGCGAGCCGATCGACCCGCAGGGAGGCCTCACCGACCTCGAACGGCGGGTTCTGAGGGCGGTCGGCGAGCAGAGCTTCGGGGCGGACCCGCTGCGCCTGCTGCGCGCCGCGCGCCTCGCCGCCGACCTCGGGCTGGAGGTCGAGGCGGGCACCGTGGCGTTGGCGCGGGCGGAAGCGGTGCGGGCATCGGAGCCGGCCGGCGAGCGCCAGCTCGCCGAGCTGCGGCGCCTGGTCGGCGGCCCCGACCCGCTGCGCGGAGTCGCCCTGCTCGACCAGCTCGGCCTTACCGCCACGGTTCTGCCGGAGCTGGAGGCCCTGCGCGGGGTCGAGCAGGGGCCGAACCACCACCTCGACGTGCACGGGCACACGCTGGCGGTGCTCGAGCAGGCGCTCGAGGTCGAGGCGGACCTGGAGCGGTTCGCCGGCGACCGCGCCGCGGACGTGCGGGACCTGCTCGCCGAGCCACTCGCCGACGAGATGACCCGCGGCACCGCGCTCCGCTTCGGCGCGCTTCTGCACGACGTCGGCAAGCCGGCAACGCGCGGCGAACGCGGCGGCTACGTCACCTTCATCGGCCACGACAGCGTCGGAGCGGAGATGGTCGACGGAATCTGCCAGCGGCTGCGGGCCAGTCGTACCCTGACCGGGCACCTGCGGGGGCTGACGCTGCACCACCTCCGCCTCGGCTTCATGGTCCACGAGGTGCCCCTGCCGCCGCGTCGCGTCCACGAGTACCTGCGGGCGACGGAGCCGGTCGCCGCCGACGTGACCCTGCTCACGGTCGCCGACCGCCTCTCGGCTCGCGGCAGCGGCCCCTTCGCGACCGAGGAGGCGATCGAGGCGCACCTGAAACTGGCCCGGGAGATGCTCGGCGCGGCGCTCGACTGGTGTCGCGAAGGGCCGCCCCAGCCGCTCGTGCGCGGCGACGAGCTGGCGGCCGAGCTGGGTATCGAGCAGGGACCGGAGCTGGGGGAGTTGCTCGCCGAGCTGGAGGCTGCGCAGTACGCAGATGAGGTGGAGACCCGCGAGGAGGCGATCGACCGGGCGCGCCAGGTGCGCGGCTGAGCGGCGTCCCTTCAGATACGCTCTCGACCGCATGGGCAAAGAGGAGAAGATCGAGATGGAGGGCGAGATCACCGAGGCCCTCCCCAACACGATGTTCCGGGTGAAACTGGACAACGACCACGAGGTGCTCGGTCACATCTCCGGCAAGATGCGTCGCCACTACATCCGGATCCTCCCCGGCGACCGGGTGAAGATCGAGCTTTCCCCGTATGACCTCGATAGAGGTCGCATCACCTACCGCTACAAATAGCTCGTTCTAGCCGAAGGGTCGGGCTCCGCAATCTCGGCGATCAGGGCGGACCAGGCGAAGTCCACGGCACCCAGCCCTTTCCCATTCCTCGGGTCGTAGTACTCGCGTAGGCCCTCCTTCTCCACGGCGCCAATTAGGCCGGCGGCGAGATGCTCGGCCTCTTCGTCGTAGCCGAGCCGCCGCATCCCTTGCCAGACCAGCCAGGCGGTGTTGACCCAGGTCGGGCCGCGCCAGTAGCGGCGGATCGGGCCCCGGCCGCCGTCCGGTTCGTAGCTCGGTTCCGAGACGGCGACCGAGGGAGGGGCGACCGGGGTCAGGAACCTGTCCCCGGCGAGCAGGTGCTCCTCGACCAGCCGCCGCCCGATCTTCTCCGGCAGGTCCGGCAGGGCAAGCGGGGCGAGCGCGGCGACGGTGAGCACGCCCGGCCGGGCGCCGCCGGGCTGCACCTCGTCGAGGAAGGCGCCGCGCCGCTCGTCCCAGAGCCGCTCGACCAGGGCGGGCGTGACCGAGGGGCGCCCCAGCGCCTGCAGCGAGAGCGACCACAGCGTGTTGACCAGCACCTCGCAGAGCACCGGGCCGCCCCGGTCGCGCACCCGCCGCGCGTCCCACCCGAGCCGCCGGTTGCGGTGCACGAGCCAGGGGAAGCCGATCCTGCCGGTCGAGCGCCGGCCCCAGACCGGGTCGAACTTGGGCGAGGCGTCGAGCCCCGACTCGTCGGGCTGGACGATCCAGAGCAGGCCGTCGCCGTCGAGGTCGCGGTTGGCCGCGAGCCAATCGGCCTGCGCCGCGATCCGCGGCTCCGCGGCGGGATCGCCGACCGCGATTCGCCAGGCCCAGGCCAGCAGCGGCGGCTGGATCGTTCCGGTCTGCGGCGAGCGGCGCGAGGCGACGTTGTAGAAGGGGAGCCGGCCGAGCGAGACGGGCCGGTCCCAGAAGACCGTGTGGCCGATGAAGCCGTCTTCTCGCTGTGCGGCGAGCAGGGTCTCCAGCTCGGTCCGCGAGCGCGTCGGGTCGAAACGGCGCCAGGCGATCGCGGCGAAGCAGGAGTCCCAGTACCACTGCCACGGGTAGCGGGTCGGGCTGGGGCGGGTGTACGCGAAGCGGACGCCGGCGCGCTCGCCCTCCAGCCAGTTCTGGCGCAGGACCCGCCCGGCGATCTCGACCGCCGCGCTCACACCGCGGTGCGGCGCATGCCGCGCAGCGAGAGCGCTCCAAGCACGAGGAGCATCCCGGCCAGCGCCACGATCCCCGGCCAGGTGTCGGCCCAGGTGACGCCGCCGACGAATCCCTGGCGAGTCGCTTCGAGCACCTCGGTCGCAGGGTTGACCCGGGCGACGTCCTGGAGCCAGCCCTGGAGCAGATCGAGCGGCGCGTAGGCGGGGGTGAGGAAGATCAGCGCCAGCATTCCCGCCTGCATCAGAGGCGCCGCCGACTGGGTCTTGAAGCGCAGGGCCAGCATCGTCCCCCAGCAGGCCGCCACCGCCGTCATCGCGGCGACCATCGCGTAGACGATCAGCAGCCCGTCGAGGCCGGGGAAGTGAACGCCCAGCAGCAGCCCGACGGCGAGCACCGCGGTGGCGGCGGCCAGGGCCCTGGTGCTGGCGGCGAGCACGGTACCGGTCAGCAACACCCAGCGCGGGGCCGGGGAGACGAGCAGCCGGTCGAGCCAGCCCTGTTCGATGTCGCGGGCCAGGTTGACCCCCGCCGCCGCCCCGGTGAAGCCGGCGCTCTGGAGCAGCGTGACCGGGATCAGGAAGCTCTCGTAGCTGCCGGTGGTGAAGCCGGTCAGCTGGGTCAGGCCGCCGAAGACCCCGTTGAAGCCGAGGAAGAAGATGATCGGCGCCAGCACGCCGGGGATTACGGCCCCCGGCACTCGCAGCAGCTCGTTCCTGGCCCGCGCCATCAGCGCCCTGATCGTCGCCAGGTTGGCCTGCCAGTTGGGGAGGGCCGCGTTCACCCGGTCCTCACCCGGTGGCGGAGGGCACGTGCGCTGAGGACGAGGCCGAAGAGGCCGATGCCGGCGATCGCCAGCAGCGCTTCGAGCGTCTCGGTGACGGAGATCCCGGAGATCATCGGGTCCCGGATGCCGTCGACGATGAAGCTGAACGGGTTGTAGGCGGCGATCGTCTTCGCCGGCTCGATCATCAGGTCCTGCGGGAAGAACGCCGTGGAGAGGAAGAGGACCACGAAGACCAGCGGGAAGAGGCCCTGGACGACGCTGGCACTGCCCGTCCGCAGCGCGATCGCCGCTCCGATCGAACCGAAGACGAGTGCCGAGGCGGTGGAGAGGACGATCGCGACCAGCGCTCCGGCAACGCCGCCGGCGATCGTCACGCCGAAGGCCAGCCCGATCGCCAGGAACCAGAGCGAGGCGAAGAGCCCGAGTGCCCCGGTCCCGACCAGCCGCCCGAGCACGATCGTCGACCGGGGTATGGGCGAGGAGAAGAGGCGGTCGGTGAAGCCGGTCTCGATCTCGACCGCGAAAGCGATGCCGCCGCTGTTGCCGGCCAGCATCAGGGACTGCATGATCCCCCCGGCCAGCATGAACTGGAGGAAGCTGTCGACCGGCGGGAAGCCGGGCAGGTTGACGGCGGCGCCGACGCCGCCCGTCTGGACGGCAAGCAGCAGGGTGGGGAAGACGACGATCGGTGCCATCAGCTGCGGACGGCGGAAGGTCTGGCGAACCGAGCGCATCCCCAGGGCCCGAACCACCCGCAGGTTGAGAAGCAGCCTCTGGGTCAAGCCTCGACCGCCTCCTCGGCAGTCTCCTCGCCCTCCCCCTCCAGGTGGTGGCCGGTCTTGGCGACGAAGACGTCGTCGAGGGTGGGGTGGACGAGCTCCAGCGAGCCGACCTCGATCCCGGCCTCGTCGAGCGCCCTGACGACGAGCGGGATGTCGGCAGCGCCGTTGGCGACCTCGACCAGGACGGTGTTGCCATCGACGGGGGGCAGCAGCTTGCCGATCCCGGCACAGGCGCGCTCGGCCTCGACGATCGAGCCCTCCTCCAGCGCCAGCCGGATATGGGGGTTGCCGATCTCGGCTTTGAGCGAGCCCGGCGTCCCTTCGGCGACGATCCTGCCGCGGTCGATGATCGCGACGTTGTCGGCGAGCTGGTCGGCCTCCTCCAGGTACTGGGTGGTGAGGAAGACGGTCGTGCCGCCATCGTTGAGGGCGCGCACCTCTTCCCAGATCGTCTTGCGGCTGACGGGATCGAGGCCGGTCGTCGGCTCGTCGAGGAAGAGGACGCGGGGTTCGTGGACGAGCGCCGCGGCGAGGTCGAGGCGTCGTTGCATCCCGCCCGAGTAGGTGCCGACCCGGCGGTCGGCGGCGGCCACCAGGTCCACCCGTTCCAGCAGCTCGTCGGCACGGCGCCTGCCTTCGGCGGTGGGCATCCCCTGCAGAGTCGCCTGCAGGCGGATCAGCTCGCGGCCCGTCATCAGCGGGTCCAGCGCCGCCTCCTGCAGCGCCACCCCGATCGAGGCGCGGACCTCGCGTGCTTCGGTGGCGACATCGTGGCCGGCGACGGTGGCGCTGCCGCCGGTCGGCAGCAGCAGCGTGGTCAGCATCCGCACCGTCGTCGTCTTGCCGGCGCCGTTGGGGCCGAGGAAACCGTAGATTTCGCCCGCCTTGACCTGGAGGTCGACCCCCTGGACCGCGAGCACCTCGTCGAAGGCGCGCTCGAGCCCTGCGGCGACGATCGCCGGCATTAGTGCCCTGTCACGCGACGTCTGGCCGGAAATGACGGCCCCAGATCGCCGCCATACGGCGTCCTCGGTCGCCCAAATAGCGCCGCTATTCGGGCTCCCTGCGTCCTTGTCTGGCGACGACTGGACCTCGTCATTTCTCGACCAACGTCACGAGACAGGGCACTGCTAGACCCCCGTCGTCTCAGCCTCGGCGAGCGGCGGTTTCGACTCCACCCAGCGGCGGCCGTTGGCCCGCTCCAGCGCCTCGGCGGCATCGAGCAGCAGCTCGTCGCGCCCCCAGGCGGCCTGCAGCTGCAGCGCGATCGGCAGCCGCTCGGAGCTGAGGCCGACCGGGGCGCTGACCGACGGGATGCCGGTCAGGTTGGCCAGGGCCGCGCCGCGCACGTTGGCCTGGTCGGCGGTGAGCGTTCCCGAGGGAAGCTCGACCATCGGCGCCTCCAGCGGCGGGGCGGGGGCCGGGATCGTCGGCCAGGCGATCACGTCGACCCTCTCGAAGAGCTCGGAGAGGCGGCGACGCGTCAGCGTGCGGACGCGCTGCGCCTGGACCAGCGCCGAGGCGGGCAGCAGCATCCGGTACTTGAGGGTGCCGCGGGCGAGCGGGCTGAGGTCGGGATGGAGGCGGTTGAGCCCCTCCACGGTGGTCCCGTTGAGGCTCTCGGCGTTGATGATCAGGACAGCCGACAGCGTCGCCGCCACGAGGTCCGGCAGGTCGATCTCCACCACCTCACCGCCCGTCTCGGCTCGCAGGTCCTCGATCGCGGCCTCGCAGGCTTTCCTCACCTCGGGCGTCACGTCTTCGGAGACGGGGTCGCGGACGACGCCGATCCGCAGGCCCGCAGCATCGCCGCCCGCCAGCTCCTCGCCGAACAGAACCGAACCGAGCAGGCGGCAATCGGCGGCGTCGGCGCAGAGGGGCCCGGAGACGATCAGGTTCGTGATCGGCGCCATGTGGTGGCCCGCCATCGCGGAGCGGCCGAAGGTCGGCTTGAGGCCGGTAAGCCCGCAGTAGGCGGCCGGGAAACGGACCGAGCCGAGTCCGTCGGCACCGACGGCGCCGGCGACCAGGCGCCCGGCCACGGCCGCCGCCGGGCCGCTCGAAGAGCCGCCGGGACAGCGCTCGACGTTCCAGGGGTTGCGGCAGGCTCCGTAGACGGAGACGTTGCCGGTGCTTCCGGCGCCCAACTCGTGCATGTTGCCGACCCCGACGATCGTCGCTCCCGCGTCGCGCAGAGCGAGATAGGGACCGGACTCGCCCGGCGTGGTGGGGACGGGCAGCTCGGCGGCGCCGAAGCGCTGTGCCCGCCAGGGCAGCGGCCACTCGTCCTTGATCACGACCGGGACGCCCCGCAGCGGGCCGTCGGGAGCGGCGGCGAGCATCTCGCGCGAGCGCTCCGGGAAGGTCTCGACGATTGCGTTGAGCGCCGGGTTGCGCTGCTCGATCCGCGCCAGGGTCGCCTCGAGCAGCTCGGCGGGGTCGGCGTCGCCGGCGGCGATCGCCGCGGCCTGCTCGCGCAGCGAGAGGTCGAGCGCGGCGCTCACCGTGGCGCCCGCGAGAGGTCGGGGTTGCGCTCGGGAACGACCTCGCTGGTGTCGAGGGCGAGCAGCTCGAGGATCGGCGGCCAGAAGATCTGGTGCACGGCCCCCATCACCGCCAGGTCGACCTCGTCCGCCTCGACTCCCAAAGAGGCGAGACCGGCTGGGATGAAATCGTCGCTGCGGTCTGAAGCCTCCATCTCGGCCGGCAACCTTACCGGGGAGGGATTGTGCAGTTCGGCGAGAACGCCGCATCAACCCTTCCGTGACGGCAGAATCCCGCCCGCAACCATGGCCCGACGCCGGGGTTGCAGCTTGAGATCGTGCTGAGAGCAATCGAAAACCAGACCCGCCGCAGCCGCGCAGTCGCCGCGGTCACCCTTGCCTGCCTGCTGGCGGTCGCGATCGCCGCCGCCTGGCCGGGTGCCGCCGACTCGGCACCCGCCCGGGTCATCGTGCTCGGCCAGACCGACTCGACGCCGCCGCCGTCCTGTCCCGGCAAAATCGTCAACAACGTCGAGGTCGTGCCGTGCCGGGTCGAGGGGCACGTGACCGGTTTCCAGGCGATCGCCGGTGGCATCCCGCGTCCATACGAGGTGCCCTTCGACGGCAAAATCGCCGCCTGGTCGATCACGCTGGCGCGACCGTCGCGTGCCGACACCGACAAAACGACCGACGAGGTCGGGTTCTTCAACGAATTCCTCGGCAAACCCTCGATGGCGCGGATCGGGGTCCTGCGCCCGGTCGAGGGCTCCAAACCGCCCCAGTACACCCTGGTCCGCCAGAGCCCGCTGCAGACGCTCAACCGCTACTTCGGCAGCACCGTGATCTTCGCCCTCGACCACCCGCTCTCGGTGCTCCAGGGCCAGGTCGTCGCCCTGACGGTCCCGACCTGGGCGCCGATGTTCGCCTTCGGCGTCGAAGACGACAACACCTGGCGCGGCAGCCGCCTCTCCGACCACTGCTCTTCGAAAGAAGACATCCAGACCGGCCGCCCCCACCAGGGCGTCGGCAAAGCCAAGACCTACGGCTGCTACTACAGCGACGCCCGCCTGCTCTACACCGCCACGGTCGTCCAACAGCCGTAGCGCAAAGGTCACTCGCCTGCGCCGAATAATTGACATTCGGCGCGCCACACGTGCGTCGCGCCCGGTCAGGGTCGGGGCGTGCTCGCCGTCGGTCTCGTACTGCTCGTTATTTCGTTGCTTCCGCGTGTGGAGGATCCCTGGCCAAGCACGATCGGCATCGAATTCCCGTTCACGTGTTCGAGCGCGTGTGGGATCGCAGTCGCTGTCCTCTTCGCCGACTCTCCGGCGGCGCGACGGGACCGGGCAATCAGACGCGGCGGCGTCTTCGGCTTCTATGGCGGGGCACTCCTGTATCTCCTGTCGCTGGCGGTTCAGTTAGGCTCTCAGGGATGAAACGTATTGTCAGAAGTGAGTTTGGTCTGGCGATCGTCATGGTGGTCCTGACGCTCGTCGTGGTTGCCGCGACAGGCGCAGGCGCGGGTGCCACCCGTGCGATCGCTTTGGCCTTCGGGGTGATCGGGACGTTTGTCCTCCTCGGCCCCGATCGCATCGAACTCTGGCGCGAACAACACAGGAAGCCCTGAAACCAGGCGCGTTCTGACCAAGCAGTTCAAGGACGCAGGAGGGAAGTGTGCTCCGCACACGACCAACCGAGGACGCTGAAATGCGCCGGTTAGAGCGCGCTCTGGCGCAAACCGCAGTGAGGGCAGTCGCTGACGTCCAAGCCGATCAGCTGGTCGCAGCGGCGGCAGGCGCGCAGGTTGTCCGGGGTGCGCGGCAGGGCCGAGGCCGAGGGGGCGAGCGGCAGCACCATCGTCGCCGGCACCATCTCCTCGCCGGTCTCACGGTCGACGTAGACGGCGCCCGGCTCGGCGTGGGCCAGCGCCTCACGGCCCGAGGCCGGCGCCCGCATCCGGTAGAGCTGCTTCGCGTTCACGACGGCGAAGACTAATAGCTTGCGCGGAACCGATGCGCGTCCTGCTCCTCCACGGCTACATGCTGCGCGGTACCGGCAGCAACATCTACACGCTCAACCTCGCCAGGGCGCTGGCGGGGCTCGGCCACGAGGTCCATCTGCTCTGCCAGGACCGCGAGGTGCGGCCGGAGGGGGTCGAGGTCCACAACCCCGACATCCACGGCCTGCTCCCCGTCTACGTCAAAGATCCCTACGAGGGGTTCGAGGTCAAGACCTTCTCCGAGCTCTCTGACGTGGAGCTTCAGCGCTACATCGACGCCAACGTCAACGCCGTGCGGGAGGTAGCCGATGCTGTTGGCAGCTTCGACGCAGCTCTCGGCGGACATCTCGTCATGGGTCCAGCAATCCTTGCCCGCGCTGGCATCGAACCCTTTGCGGCCAAGATCCACGGCTCGGCGCTGGAGTACACGGTCAAACCAGATCCGCGCTTCCTTCCGTACGCCGAAGAGGGCATGAGCGCCGCAAGCTGCGTCCTCGTCGGCTCTCGCCATACGGCCGAGTCGCTCTGGGCCGCGCTACCCAACGTGCCGGGGCTCCGCGAGAAGACGCGTCTTGGCCCCCCGGGCGTGGACACGGAGGCCTTCAGCCCAAGGCCTAAACGATCCATCCGCGGGTGGCGTGGGGGGAGGGGGGCTGAGGACGCCCTCGCCCGCAAGTCCCCCTCCCCCCACGACAGGACCCGCGGCCGGAGCGGTTCGTCCCTGGTCGTCTTCGTCGGAAAGCTCATCGTGTCCAAGGGCGTTGACCTGCTGCTGGCTGCGTGGCCGCTGGTCAGGGCGAAGCATCCCGATGTGCGATTGCAGGTAGCCGGCTACGGCGAGTACGAGCAGGGGCTGAAGCGTCTGCTGGCGTCGCTGGACCGCGGAGACCTGGAGGACGCGCGCGAGGTTGCGCGGCTGGGGTGGGGGCTGGAGGGCGGCTCCGAGAAGCCGTTGCCGATCCTGTCGGCCTTCCTGGCAGATCCACCGGAGGGCTACGTCGAGGCGGCGGAGGGCGTCGCCGGCTCGGTCGAGTTCATCGGCAGGCTGGAGCACGACGAGGTGGCGGAGCTGCTGCCGGACGCCGAGGCTCTGGTCATGCCGAGCACGTTCCCGGAGGCCTTCGGGATGGTCGCCGCGGAGGCGGCGGCATGCGGGGTGCTGCCGGTCTCCGCCGGGCACTCGGGGATGCGCGAGGTCTCGCGCGAGCTGGCGGCGGCGCTGCCCGGCGAGGTCGGCCGGCTCACCTCGTTCCCGGTCGAGGAGGGCGCGGTCGAGGCGATCGCGGAGCGAATCGACGCCTGGCTTGACCTGCCGGAGGCGCAGCGGGAGGCCGCCCGCAGGGCGCTCGTCGCCACTTCGCGGCGGCTCTGGAGCTGGGAGGGCGTGGCGCGCGGCATGCTGGCCGCCTCGGCCGGTCGGCTGGACGAGCTGCCCGCCCCGCAGTAGTTAGTGCCAGGCGTCATTTGAGGCCTGAAAACCTCCCGCCGCCGCTTCAATAGAATGCCCGCCCGCCCCGATGTTTGGCCGCCTCCCGATAGCGAAGATGTTTGCCGCGACCGTCGCCCTGACCGTGGTGATTTCCGCGGTGATGGTGCCGATCAACTGGAACGGCGAGGGCGCCTCGACCGCCGCCGGGCCGATCGACACCCTGCTCGACGTGATGATCGTCCTCTCGGCCTTCGTCTTCGCGCTGGTGATGGTGATGCTCTTCTACGCCCTGTGGAAATTCAAAGCCAAGCCCGGGGACGAGTCCGACGGCGAGCCGATCCACGGCAACACGCGGCTCGAGGTGGCCTGGACCCTGATCCCGACGATCATCGTCCTCTTCGGCGCCGGCTACAGCTGGGCGGTGCTCGACGAGATCGAGGATCCCGCTCCGAACCCGCTCAAGGTGCAGGTCTTCTCGCAGCAGTTCGCCTGGAGCTTCGGCTATCCGGGCAAGGGAGAGGCTTGGTCGGAGGGCGAGCTGCACGTCCCGCTCGGCCGCCAGGTCCACTTCAAGATGCACGCGCTGGACGTGATCCACTCCTTCTGGGTGCCCGAGTGGCGGATCAAGAAGGACAACGTGCCCGGGATCACGACGACCGCGATCGTGACGCCCGACAAGCCCGGCACCTACCAGCTGATCTGCACCGAGCTCTGTGGCTTCGGCCACTCGACGATGCGGGCCGTGGTCGTCGTCGAGCCGCCGGCCGAGTTCCGCAAATGGGTCGCGGGCCTCGAGGACAAAGTGCCGGCCCCGTTGATGGAGGCAGTCGTCCAGGACACCGAGACCGACCCGATTCCGCTGGGGGCGGGCGGGGCATAATGGAGGCAATCCGATGACGGCTGCGATCAAGCGACCCGGATGGATTCGA
>Ga0190265_10001229_pt1 | contig 16784 bp, 14 predicted proteins | sample Popmic124T_FD_133135 | JGI IMG/M metagenome (GOLD analysis project Ga0190265, IMG submission 133135) | Populus adjacent soil microbial communities from riparian zone of Indian Creek, Utah, USA - 124 T | ecosystem: Environmental > Terrestrial > Soil > Riparian zone | place: USA: Utah | collected...
CGCGGGGATCGTCATCCTCCCGGAAGCAGCGCCCGAAGGTGAGCTCACCGGCAGCCGGGTGGTGAAGAACGGCGTGGTCCAGACCGGACTGAACGTGGCGCGGTACGAGGACGGGAGCACGATAGCCTCCAAGGCAATCAAGATGCGAGGCAACGTGATCGAAGGGATGATCGCGGGAGACGCGGTGGTGCTCGCGGTTGACGCCGAATCCCAGACCTTTGTCAACGTGCTCGACGTCGCGACGGCGACCGTCCGTCTCAAGAAGGACGTTAAGATCAAGGGTCAGCTCGAATACGCCGAGCTGACACCGGCCGGCCTGCTATACGTCTCGCGGCCAGCCGCGGGTACGAACGCCGAAGCGAGCGTCATCGACCTCTCTTCAGGCCAGCCGCGGTTCAAGGACATCATCGAGAGCGCCGAACGGGACCACTTGCATCATGCGGTGGAAGGTCGGACCCTCTACGTCTTCGCCAACCGCGACCGTCAGCTGTACGCAGTCGACCGCGAGGACGGCACCTACAAGGCACTCGGCAGCGAGATCAAGCTCCAGGGCGGTGAGGGCCCCCTTGCGATGGAGATCCGGCCGGAGGGTATCGTGCTCATCGCGTCGCAGAACCTGGTTGTCCTCGGACGCGACGGTCAGGTCAAGCAGCAGGCGTATCACCCCGCACCCCAGCTACCGGGGCTGCTTCGAGCGCTGCATGCGGTGGATGCCATGCGGGCCGGACTACGGGGTGCCGCAGCGTCGGCATATGGCGACGCCTTCGCGCAAGCGTCCCGACGTGCAACCGACCCGGCCACACGGCAGCTGACCGGCGAGCTGGCAACCGCGTTCACTCAGGGAGGCGCCCAGCTGCAAGGCTACTCGCGGCAGTCCGCCGCCATGGCCACAAAGCGCTTCAAGGCGTCGCTGGCCGTGCCCGGATCGGTCTTCATGCTGACCAAGGCGCCGGAGGGGAAAGGAAACGTTCTCCTCCAGATCGACAAAGCCAGCGCACAGCCGCGGGCCCGAGTGGATCTTGGCAAGGAGAAGGAGCCAGTGTACGCGGTGGACGATATCGCCGGGATGCTGTTCCTGCGGACGGCGCCGGGGACGCTAACGGGGTACAGGCTCTGAGATAGCAGCGGTGGGAGCTGTGGGGACGCACCGGGAGTCAGGGCCTGGGGCCTATGGTCAACCCATCATCTCCCAACATGTTAGTAAGAGACACATGATGTTAATTGTTAGCCTTGGAGCACTGAACCATCGACTCTAGTGGCCTGACTCTAAACTCTACACTCTCGACCTAATTGAAAAACTCCCAACTCACCCCGAAAACGCTTCCGTAGGCGGGGATCTCAAACCCTGGCACATAAGGGAGAGAGGTCGATGTCAGATTCCCTCGGTCCCAGTAGATCGTAAACTTGTCCAGCTGGATCTGGATCAGGCTTCGAAGGAAGGTGGCGCCCTTAAGGGTGATCGGCAGCCCGCCCGCATCGCGGCCAATCACCCCGGTGCCCCAGGTTTCCAGGGCCAGCCTGAGCTTGAGATCGAAGATCCCGCTGGGGAACTTCCGGAGGAACTTGGAGCGGATGGTGCCTGCCACCATCGAATGAGTGGGAGGGACGCCGTCAGGCGTGACACCCCGAGGATCGCTGTACCAACCCTCGAGAGTCATCCACTGGAGCGGTGCCAGCCGGGCCGAGGCGGTGATCCATTCGGTGCTGGGGCTAGAGGCGAGCGAGACGATGCGGATGTATTCCGGATAGGCCGGCGGAGCAAAGAGCGACGTACGGGCGTAGGCCACTTGGAAGCCTAATCGGGCGCGGTTCCACCCCAGCGCCGCCTGATAGTCGCGAACGTCCTGTTCTGGATCGGTGAGGATGGCTGGCGCTGCAACCACCTTTCCAATCCGCGCGGTCCCGGTGACCGCGAGCCCCCGAACCAGCTCCAGCCCGGCGGAAAGATTGGCGTAGTCGCTGCTCCGGCCGCCGAAGTGTCGCAGGTGCACCAGCTCTCCCCAGGTGCTGAACGGCGCGACCGGGTTCCAGCCCACACTGGCCCGCGCGTCCAGCGGCGTCCAGCGGGTGCGATGGAATGCGGAGCCGGTGACCGAGAAGCTCGGTGCCCGGTAGCTCAGGTACCCGCCGATCTGATCGATCCGCTGCTTGAGGCCTTCGCCGTTCCAGCCGGTGCGAGCATAAATCAGGTCGATCCGAGGGCCCAGCCCTTGGGTGCCGCGGCCCTTGAGCATTACCCGGATCTGCGCGTCGGTCCGCGTGGCGTCGTAGCCCAGGCCGATGGTGTCCTCGAAGCCGGCAGCCACGGTTACATAGGGATCGCGTTTTGGGCGGGAATGAACCAGCTGGTACTGCACCCCGAATCGCTCCGAGGGGATGTAGTTACCCTGGGCCCAGACCTGGGTGTTGGAATAGTCGCTCCCGGCGCCGCCCGCGGTGGGCGAGCTCAGATAGTCCCCGGCGAGGCCGAAGCCGAGTCCAGATTGGAAGCGACGCTCCAGCGAGCCCTCGTAGCGGGCGTAGTCGTTGTCGCCGCGGGCAATTCCGATCCGTGACCGGGGTGCCAGGAGGTCGTGTCGCCTGGTGAAGAGGTGCACCCTGAGCTGGCCGGGCCAGCGCTCGACCTCCATCCGGTCGAGCAGGCTGATGGAGAACAGTGCGGGATCCACTCCGAGGCTGTCCACTCCCGCGGGCACGTATGGGACCCCGTCCAGGTAGTACTCCGCCGAGGCAGATCCTCGCCCCTGGAAGCTCACCGGCTCCGGCCTTCCTATGTACCCGCCACGCCAGAGATACACGCCGGGCACCTGGGTGAGGAGGTCGCCTACTGTGGCTGCGTGGCCCCATTCGATCGAGTCACGGGTGAAGACGATGCGGGTGAGCGGTGGCCGCGGCCCCTCAACATCGAGTAGCGGCATGACGGGAACCCGGACGCTTTTCTGGAGCTGTTCCTTCAGATACCGCTCGGTGGTGCTGACCGTGTCCTGTTCGGACTCGATGGTGGTAGTATCGTCGGCGGCGATCTGGGCGTGTAAGACGGTGAGCGGTGAGCGGTGAGCGGGAAGCGGTAAAAACGCGGTGAAGGGCGACGAGAACGCGATGAACACCAAGGTGGTTAGTCCTGACACCCTCGCTGCGCTTGGGATGACACCCCTGGTCGTCCATCGCCCCCGCTCACCGCTCACCGCTTACCGCTCACGCTTTCCTACCCAGCACGAACTCCGAGAAGAGACGTACCCCTACCCCCGTTGGTCCCTTGACCCGGGTTGCATCCTCCCGGTCGGAGTAGGCCGTGCCGGCGATGTCGAGATGGGCCCAGGGGAACCCATCCACGAACTCGCGCAGGAACCAGCCGGCGGAGATGCTCCCCGCGGGTCGTCCCCCGCTGTTCTTGACATCGGCGATGTCGGATTTCATCAGATCACGATAATCGTCCCATAGCGGCAAGGGCCAGACCCGCTCGTCCGCCCGGTCCCCGGCGAGCCGGATCTCGTCCACCAGCTTGTCATCGGTTCCCATGACGCCGGACGCGGAGTGACCCAACGCCACGACGATGGCGCCGGTGAGCGTGGCGATGTCCACCACCGCGGTCGGATCGTAACGCCGGGCGTACGAGAGCGCGTCGGCCAGAATCAGCCGACCCTCGGCGTCGGTATTGATAATTTCGATCGTCTTGCCCAGGTGGCTGGTGACCACATCGCCCGGTTTGACCGCGGTACCGGAAGGCATGTTCTCGGTGCTGGGAATCAGGCCCACCACGTGCACTTTGGGCTTGAGCCGGCCCAGCATCTCAAAGGTGCCGAGCACGGCGGCGGCGCCGGACATGTCGTACTTCATGTCTTCCATGTTCTGCGCCGGCTTGATCGAGATGCCGCCGGTGTCGAAGGTAACGCCCTTTCCTATCAAGACGACGGGCGCAGCGTCCGATCCCTTGTATTCGATGGCAATGAAGCGCGGCTCTTCGGCGCTGCCCTGCGCCACCGACATCAGGGCGCCCATCTTCTCCTTGATGATGGCGGCCTTGTCGAGGATTGTGATGCCAAAGCCGTGACGCTGAGCCAGCTCGCGCGCGACGGTGGCCACGAAGCTCGGCGTGGCGACGTTGCTTGGTAGCACCTGGAGCCCGCGGGCGAAGGTCTGTCCAGCGCCGATTGCCTCGCCCACCTTGTGACCCGCGATCAGATCTGCGGGCCCGTCGTGCGCCAGCACATCGAACCGCTCGAGCGGCGGCTTCTTGTCATTCTCCGGCCGCTTCATCTCGTTGAACTGCCAGGCGCCCTGGTTGAGCCCCTCTGCCATCATCTGGCCGGCGTCGGTGTGACTGACCTTACCTCGGGCCTCGGCCGAGAGGTGGAAGGCCGCGCGGGGCACGCCGAGGGACCGCGCACGCTTGGCGGCCACAGAGGCGGCGCGGCGAATGGCGGAGCGGTCTACCTCGTCCGGTTTGCCGAGGCCGACGAGCAGCACTCGCGGCGCGGGACCGGGAGGATACAGCACCGCGGTCTCGTCCTTCTTGGCCGAGAAGTCACCGCTCGAGAGCACACGGCTGATCGAGCCACCAGTCTGCTTGTCCAGTGCGAACCAGGATGGAGGCAGCGGTCCGCGCGGCAGCGCGAGCGCGAGCAGCGGGGTGTCATAGCCGGCCGGCGCGGCCGCCACGACCGAGGTCTCGAACGGCATAGGTGATGATGGTGGCATTAGGGTAAGTCCCGATGAGGGATTCCGCGGGTTCCAAGGTATACGGGGCGGCATCCCGGCGGCAACGGGCGGAAGGGCCCGATTGAGTCGGGGAAAACGAGATTAACCGACGGGTATCAATCAATCATCAACAACGGATTCTCTTGTCGTTGGCTGCCGCTACTATCGCGGCACCCATCGATTCCGTAGCTTCCCGGCACCTCGGTCCTGGAGACGTCGTGATCGCACCGGCACCAGCCACGCTCGAGGGCCACGGGGTCCGGCTGGAGCCCCTGAGCCCCACTCACCGGGATGGGCTGGCGTCGGCGGCAGCAGACGGCCGACTCTGGGAGCTGTGGTTCACCTCGGTGCCGAAGCCAGAGGAGACCGGTGGGTACGTCACCGAGGCACTCGAAGGCCAGCGTGCCGGCCACATGCTGCCGTGGGCAGTCCGGGAGCTGGCAACCGGCACCATCGTGGGCAGCACGCGGTACCATGATATCGCGCCCCAGGTCGACCGGGTGGAGATCGGCTACACCTGGTATGCCGCAGGATGGCAGCGCAGCCACGTAAACACCGCCTGCAAGTTGCTCCTGCTCGGACATGCGTTCGAGACCCTGGGTTGTCGAGTCGTTGGCTTTCGGACCGACAACTTCAACTTTGCCTCCCAGCGCGCCATCGAAGGCCTCGGCGCCCGAAAGGACGGCGTGATCCGGCACCACCAGGCCCGGCGAGACGGCACCGTCCGGGACTCCGTGATGTACAGCATCCTGGCCGCCGAATGGCCGGACGTGAAGCGGCATCTCGCGACACGATTGACACGTCATGTGAGCAAGACGGATCCGGAACCCTGACGATGCCCTTCAAGAGCAAAGCGCAGCGGCGCAAATTCGCGGAGCTCCTGGTAAAGGGAGAGATCTCGCCCGAAACCTTCGAGGAGTGGAATCGTGAGACCGGCGGGGCCAAGCTTCCCGAGCGGGTCAAGCCCGCGAAGAAGCGCACCTCCAGGAAGCGCGCCGCCAAGGGTACAGCCAGGTCGAAGAAGCCGGCTTCGAAATCCAAGGGCACGAAACGCCGTTCCAAGCGCAGTAGCGGCCGACGCCGTTCAAAATGAGGCTCGAGGTTCCATCCATGCGACCAGGATCCAGGATTCACCGGCCGTTTCTCCAGCGCCAGCTGGTCCATCTGGCAGTGTCGTTCGCGGTTCTAGCCTTCTCGCTCGCATTGGGGATGTGGGGATACCAACATTATGAGCATCTCCCGTGGCGGGACGCTTTCCTCAATTCGGCAATGCTTTTGGGTGGAGAGGGGCCGGTGAAGCTGGACCTGTCGGAGTCGGGGAAGCTCTTCGCCGGGCTGTATGCGCTCTATTCTGGCCTGGTGGTGATTGCCGTTACCGGGCTGCTCCTGGCACCGGGTATCCATCACCTCATGCACGTTGTGCATTGGGAGGAACCCAAAGGCATCAGATGATCGGCTCGCCGCGACGGGGTGACCTGCAGATACGCGATCACGCCCAGCGGCGTGCGGCTGCCATAGAAGAGATGCAGGTCCTCCGGAACGAGGTTCATCGTTCCCCGAAGCCCCAGCCACGCATCCAAACCGTAGCCGCTTAGCAGGCGGCGGGCGTAGCCGAGCGATAGCGCACCCAGGTCGAGCTCCGGGCGCACCGACCCGATCAGGGCGAGGTCGGCCGCGGTGCGCTGGACGTACTCGACGCGTCCCAGGACCGCGTCGTTCGAGCCGGGCTCGAGACTGCTCTCCAGCAGGATCGAATGCAGCGCCCGCCGGGTCTCGCTGGGCACGTCAGCGCCCCAAATGAGCGCGGTCGACCAGGTCCCCCCCACCCCACTGGGCGCGGAGCGGAGCAGGGCGAGCCCGACCCGATGCAAGGCGCCGTGGGCGTGCGTCCCTCCGCTGGCGGCGAGGTATCCGCCCCACGCCGCGACGCTCCAGCGCGGATCCGGATTCACGGTCAGCCGCGCCGCGTAGGAGTTTAGGCGCGCGCCGGCGAAGTCGAAGTTGGTGCGCACATCGTCGGGATGCGCCCCATTGAATACCGAGCCCTCGATTCGCACCCGGCGGGTGTACACGCCCGCCGTGGCCACGCCGAAGCTGGTGTGGGTGAAATCCTGACTGTGATGGCCCAGCGGCGCCGCCGGATCGTGGGTGGCGGACGGTCGGTGACGATACGAGACCGGACCGAGCGCCGGCTCCCCTACGGCCGCGAGATAGAGCGAGCCGGCGATTCCGGCGCCGATGTCGTGGTCATAGATGACCGCCGCCTCGCTCACGAGCTCGTGCGGGTGCATTCGATCGGTCAGCGTGACTTGCTGGTAAGGCTGGGCGACCTGCAGCAGCTGCGGATACCCCCGCTCGGTCACGGTCAGTGGTTCGGCGCTTAGCATCGCCCGAACGCCCACCGTGCCGCCCGCCAGCGGATGCGCCGCGCCCGCCATGGCCCAGTTCACGCTTCCCAGCTGATAGTCCCTGCGGGTACCGAAGTCGTAGACGAACTGCAGGAAGACGCTGCCATGTGCCATCAGGCTCCAGCGGCCGGGTCGTACGTGGTAGCCGCTGATGGGCACGGCAGCCGGAAGCCAGGCAGTGCCGGAGCCCACCTGGGCCTCCGGAATCAGCCCAGCCCCGGTGGAGGGAGCGTGCTGGTGTTGGCCATAGACGATTCCCGGCAGCCCCATCCCCAGCACCGCGAGCACGACCCATCGGCGGCCGCTGAAGGGAGAGAAACTCAATGCACCAGGACTTGGATCGGCCCGTACGTCCTGGTCACAGTATCTGCCAGAAACCGGACCGAGACGAACAGCGAGCCCTCGGTGCCCGCCGGGGAAGTAGCGGTGAGGTCGCGCCAGAACGGCAACTGCGGCACGGGAAGGGCGGTAGCCAGGGTCTCGGGCTCGAATCGGAAAGCAATGTCTGCCGCCGGGTTCGCGAGGCGGCTTCCGGAGGAGTCGAACAGACGGGCTTCGAGTCGGAGGGTGTCCCCGACGAAAAGGGGCACGTGTTGGGTATACTCTGCCTCGCGGGCGTCGACCAGGCGAAACTCCGCAACCCCTCCGGGCTCGCCCGCCTGTACCTGCACGTGGAACGGACCGAAAAATTTCGTCGAGCCGTCGCCGGGGAACTGCAGCGACACCTCCTGCGACCCACTGGCTCCGCTGGCCGCTGTGGGGATCACATCCCGCATGAGAGGCTGGCCGGGCACCGGCGCGGATGTAGCCAGCGATGCCGGGCTGAAGAGCAGCGCCAGCTCGACCCCACCGCCGATCTGCTGAAGCCGGCTGCCGTCGGGCGCGAACATCCGCACTTCCACCCGGGTGATGGCGTTGTCCACCAGCCCGGTGTGTAACGTGAGCTCGGTCCCGCGCGGGTCGAAGAGGCGCACCGAGGCCACATCCCCAGGCTGACCCGTCACCTTGTCGACGGCCGTCGGATCCACTCCGCCGCAGGCCACCAGAAGTCCGCCCACATACGCCACGACCAGACGCGGGTGCATGAGGGCAAGGTACCGCCGGGAGCGCGACGGGAGTAGGCTAGATTGGGTCTTATGCGCGCAACGATGCTGTTGCTCCTCAGCCTTACCGCCTGGTCCTCCCCAGTCGCCGGTCAAGTCGCGCCACGTGGTCCGGCGGCTTCGGTGCTCTTCCGCGATCTCCCGCGTGGTCCGTTGTCAGTGGAATGGCCAGTCACGCCGCGCGACAGCGTAGTGCGTGATATCAAGCCCACGTATTGGAAGGAAGGGGCCCTGGTCGGTGGACTCCTCGGCTTCGTCGGCGGTTTCCTGCTGGGCTCGGCGGTGTGTGAGTCCGGGAACGCCTGCATCACTGCTGCGATCCTTGGCGGCGGGCTGCTGCTGCTCATTCCCGGCGCGCTGGTTGGCGGGCAGTTTGAGAAGGGAGGCGACGAAAATGCCCCCCCCTCCGACTGAATACCTCCGGCAACGACCAAGGACTCTGATCGTGGTTTAAGCTGCGGGCATGGCGCTCTCGCCTCGCGACCTGCACATTTCCCGTTCCCGAGTATCCCACCCACGCTCTTAGCACCAAGAATCGGAGACACTATGCATATCGCCCGGCTCGCCGTGATGGCACTCGCGGCGCTCGCGATCGCCACCCCCGCTTCCGCCCAGTTCGGAGGGCTCAAGAAGAAGGCCAAAGCGACGGCGGGCCAGGAGGCCGTGTCGAAGGCAGCCGACGAGGTTGGAGTGTCCGCCACCGAGGGCGCGGAGCCGGCCGATCGCGGCGGTATGATCGTACTCACCAAGGACGTTGTGAACCAGTTGGTCGCCGGCCTCAAGGCCGGTCAGGCCGTGCGCGACGCAGCCGCCAAAGAAGACACGCCTTTCGGCCGCTACCAGAAGGCCAGGGCCGCATACATTGTGGCCGTGCCCAAGTGTGAGAAGGCGCAGCAGACCTTCTACATGCGGGCTGAGTCAAACAAGAAACTGTTCAACAAATGGACCGCATACAACGACAAAGTCACCGCGGCCCAGGAGAAAGGCGACCTGAAGCTCGCGCTCGTCTATCAGGATTCGGCGATGGCGGTGCAGGATCCGAGCTGCATCGTCAAGGAGCCCGAGGAGCCCAAGGGCTACTACGAGGCGCAGCGCGACCTGGATGCCCGGGCCGAGAAGAAGGAGATCGAGACCTCCGGGTTCAGCCGGAACGACCTGGGCGTGGTGAAGGAGCGGGCCACTGCGATCCTCGAAGGCGTCACACCTCCGGGCGGCGCGTCCGCCACGGAAAAGTCGGCGGTGTCGGCCAAATCGGCCGAGCTCAAGCCACTGCTGGGGGTCAAAGACAAACCTCCGGCCCAGGCAGCGAAGCCGGCGCCGGCTCCCGCTCCCACACCCACAGCGCCTGCGGTCGGTCCCCAGATGTCGCCCGCCGCGTCGGGCATGAGCGCGTGCATGATGAGTAACATCCAGAAGCACGAGGCCAAGCTCGAGGCATTGGGCGAACGCCTCGAAGCGGCGGAATCGGCTGGTAACAACGCGAAGATGATGGCGATCGCCGATACCATGCAGCGTATCCAGTTGGCGGGGTGTCATTGAGGACGAAGGCGTGAAGATCCACCGTCTGCTCGGAGCGCTGGCAGTGGCCAGCGCACTCGGTGCCGCGGCGACTGGAGTAAAGTCCGGGCCCTCGGGCGACGGGCTGGCCGTTCGAGGCGCCGGTGGTTGGGAAACCTGGTGGCGCCGGGATGCGGCGCCGGCACGGTGGAACGGCGAAGCGCCGCTCGCGGCCCGGGTCGCATGGCGGACCGGTGCGTCCGGCATCGAGTGGGGCGAGCTTCGGCTTCGCGGCGCGAGCGAGGCATGGCGCACCCGCGTGGTGTTGGTGCGGTTCGACCCGCGCGAGCTGGAGCTTTCGCTGGCGACGGCATTCACCCGGAACGAAGGTTGGACCGTGGCCGACGCCGCCAGCGGGGCAGTGCTCGCGCTCGACGCGGGGCAGTTCCGCCACTCCTTGCCATGGGGATGGGTAGTGAGCAAGGGGCGCGAGATCCTCGCGCCAGAGTATGCACCGCTGGCCGGCGCGGTAGTGGTGGATTCATCCGGCGCGGTGCGGATCGTGGCCCCGGACAACGTGGCAGCCGAGCGCGAGCGCGGCACCGCGCGTGAGGCGTTCCAGAGTTATCCCATGCTGCTGCAGGACGGTGTGATACCTGTGCCTCTAAGAGAAGCAGGCATGGGCGTCGACCTTGCTCATCGCGACGCGCGGCTCGCACTTGGGACCCTGGCGGATGGTCGCGTCGTTGTGGCCCTGACCCGCTTCGACGCCCTGGGCGAGTCGCTCGGACGGGTACCGTTCGGGCTCACCACCCCCGAGATGGCGGCGGTAATGGGCGGGCTCGGCTGCCGCCACGCTCTATTGCTCGATGGTGGGATCTCCGGGCAGCTGATGGTGAGAAAGGCCGATGGCTCGGTGCGGAGCTGGCCGGGAACGCGGAGCGTTCCGCTCGGGCTAGTGGGAAGGGCAAGGGGGGAGCGGTGAGAGATAAGAGGGGAAGCCGCGGAAACGAGTAGATTGCCGGTAACCGTCATACTGAGGAGCTATCGTGCCGAAGCAGGATTCACCCCCGCGTAATGCCAAATCAGACGCTGCGGACCGCAAAGCACTCATCGGGCTGCTGAACGAGGACCTGGCTCGCGAGTACCAGGCCATCATCGCCTACGTCGTCTATTCCCAGGTGCTCAAGGGCGCGGCCTACATGTCCATCGCCAAGGAGCTGGAAGTTCACGCGAAAGAGGAGCTCGATCACGCCCTTATCATCGCCAAGCAGATCGACTATCTCGGCGGCACATTGACCGTGACGCCCAAGCCGGTCAAGCTATCGGACAAGGCAGAAGCCCTGCTCCGCTTCGACCTGGAGAACGAGACCGAAACCATCAAGCAGTACCGGACCCGGGTGCGGCAGTGCGAGGCCCTGGGAGAGTTTGCCATGGCGGAGCACATCCGGGAGATCCTCAAGGACGAACAGGAGCACCAGATCGACCTGGCCACCGCCCTGGGAGAGGATCCCCCGGATATGACCGGCTGAGTCCGGCTGGACTAACGGGCGGCGAGCCCCGGCGCGGTCGCCAGCTGCCTCACCACGCCGGCCAGTGCTCGTGCCTTGGCCGGATCTCCTGCCGCTCCGGCCTCGGTTTCCAACCGCGTCGCCAATTGGTCTAGTGTGCTCTGCCGCTCCGGCTCCGCTGACCTCTCGGCCCGATCCAGCGCGGCACGATACGCCGCAACCCTGCCGGCTTCCCCGGGACCCAACCGCTCCAACTGATCGACGTAGGCCCGCGCCAGTGAGTATGTCTTCGGCCAGGTGTACTTGACCTGCCCCTGGGTATTGAGATAGTCCAGGTGCACCGACTTGGCCGCGTCGATCTCATTTTTCGAGATGAATGCACTCGGCTGGAGCTCGAAGATGTCGAGACCGCGGGTGATCTCGGATCCCACGATGACCCCGTTATACCAGTACGCGGACCAGTATCCTCCCAGCTCCAACTGCGTCGAGTCCAGCGGGCCCCGGTCGAAGTAGGCGATCTCCTTCGGGTGCTTGGGATCGGTCCAGTCGAACAGCGACAGTCCGCCTTGATACCAAGCCTGGACCATCACGTCCCGCCCCGGAATCGGGATCAGCGATCCGTTGTGGGCCACGCAGTTCTCGGTGGACGTCTGCGGCACCGGCAGCTTGTAGTAGCTCTGGAACTGCATCGTCTTGCGGTTGGTGAGAGTGAAGATGGCGTCCGCACCCCACTCGGGCTTGTCGGTCTTCCGGCACTTCGCCTGCATCCCCCCACCCCATTCATCCGAGAAAAGGATCTTGCTGCCGTCGTTGTTGAAGGTGGCTGAGTGCCAGTAGGAGAAGTTCGAGTCGGATGCGGCGCCGATGCGCACCGGATGGGCCGGATCGCTGATGTCCAGCAGGAGGCCGTAGCCTGCGCAGGCACCGCCGGCCAAGCCGATCGCCGGGTAGACGGTGATGTCGTGGCACTGGGTGGGTCCGGCGGTGGAGTCCGGCATCTGGGCCTCTTGGGCCTTGATCGCACCGGCAACGATTCCGGGGAGCGCCTGCCGCAACGCCGTGCTATCGGCCGCGGTTGGAGCGCCGGTCCCCCCACGGGCCTTGACGGTGCTGTCGAGCAGCGCCGCCAACCACATGGGGTGAATCACCTCTTCCTTACCGTGGAATGTGCCAACGAAGCCGTCATGCGCCTTGGCTTCCGCCAGCGCCTTGGCCGCGGCGATGCTGTCTTCCGGCGCGTCGCCATGGCTCGGTGGCGCTACCAGGTCGTTGAAGATGCGGGGCGAGCTTACGATTCTCGCCTGATCCGGCTGGGCGAGTGGAACTTTGATGACTTCGATGCGGAATAGCGCGGAATTGGGATCCTTCGGGGCGCTCACGCAGCCGGCGAGCTCGCTGGGCGATCGCACCGGGGCCTGGCCCGAGATGTAGACGTAGACGTTCTGCCGGTCCTTGGGATCCACCAGCAGCGTGTGCGTATGTGACCCGCGACAGGTCTGGACGTTGCCGACGTTCCTGGGATTAGCGATGTCGCTGATATCGAAAATGCGGAGGCCCCGTAGCCGCTCGGCGCTGACCGTGTCCTGGACACCCTGTCCCCCACAGTCGAGACGCGCGGCGAGATTCTCGCCCGAGACGAAGAGCAGGTTCTGGTAGACCGAGACATCGCTCTGCGAGCCGGGACAGACGTAGGCGGTTTTCAGAGTCGGCCGGCTGACATTTGCGATGTCCCACACTTGATACCCGTTGAAGTTCCCCTGGATCGCATAGTTACCGGTAAAGGCCAGATCGGAATTGATCCCGCCCTCGGCAAACTTGGCCGATGGAGGCGTCTTGGACACGGCTCGGAGGTTCCAGGCTGCTTCGGCCGCATCCGTCCTCCCGGCACGCAGACCTATCCGCGGGTCCGGCTGTGGCGCTGGCGAAGATCTGTCATAGGGAGACGGGGTACCCGGACTAGACGAGGAAGATGATGCGCAAGCGCCCAGCAATACGGCGATGACGGCGAACGAGGGAGAAACCGTTCTGGGGGATGCCATGGGTTTCCTTGTGGCTGTTGACAGGTAGCGACTGGTGACTGGAGCCTGGCGACCGCTCCATTGAATCATAGACAGTAGCAGATCCGGAAAGGTTGCCAAGTGCGCTTCCCCGCTTCACCGTCTGATCTGATACGCCAGCTTCAAGAAAAATCCGTCGTTCACCCGCTCCAGCCCAGACCAGCTTAACTCCTCATCGCTCTCCATCGAGCTGCCGTAGCCCAGGAACGCCACGGTCCCGGGCGTGGGCTCATATGAGGCGAGCAGGTCGAGCCGGAAGCCGTTGAACTCCGTTGTGGGCTGCGGGACTCCAGCAACGAACAATGGGGCACCGGTCGAAGGATCCTGCAATGCCTCCCGGCGCTCCGAGCGGTACTCCCCGATCACCCTGAAAAAGAGCGCACGGTTCGGCTGGTATTCCAGCTGCAAACGGGGAATGGTCGAGCGGGCGAACTCGCTGCCGTCGAGGCGGAACAACCGGAACAGCGTGGCGAGCGCCATGACCCGAATGGTGGTCGCGGGCCTGAGATCCACGCTGCCGACCATCTGCCAGCCCTGTCCGGTGGTGCCCTCCTGGAAGATCGCCACCCGTCCCCGACCGTAGGACAGATTCGCCCCGAGCTGCCGCCACGTCGGCGTGGTGACCTTTACTTCCCCGGTCCAGCCGGAAAAATCATCAGGCGGCAGATAGGTCGGCCCCGTCGCGCTGCCGACGGTGTAGGTCGCAAAGCTGCTGTCCTGAAAATTGACGAAGTCTCGCTCCACGTGGCCGTTCAGCTCCCACCCCCCGCGGAGCTGAAACGTGGCGTCGTACTGCTCGAAGCCCTCGATTCCCTGCTTGAACCCGAAGCTGTCATACAGCCAGATCCGCTCCGGACCGAAGAAGAAGGTGAGGTTCTCCAGCAGCGCGCCGCGGCCTCCGTAATGAGTGAAGCGGTTAAAGGCGTGTCCGGTCACCACCCCACTCCGGAGCCGGTTGACGAACCCGGCCTGGGCGTCGAAGCCCTCGCCCTGCCCAGTCAGCAGGTAGTTGAACCCCCAGCTGCGCCCGGTCCGGTCAAACTCCGCCTGCCAGATGGGAGCGTCCCTGCTGCCGGCTGCGTCGCTGGTCCAGGAGCGGCCGTACTGGAACTGCGTGTAATAGAGGCTCCAGACGTAGCGAAAGTCTCCAGCCAGCACCCGATTGTGGGCGCCGGTGACGTCGCGGTTTGTGAAGGTGACTCCCGCGATGGAGTTCCGGCCGAAGTCTGATCGCAGCCGGGTGATGTTGAACCAGGCATCGTCCGTACCGGTCTCGTCCACCGCGGTCAGATGCGCCACGCCCAGCTGGCCGAACTTGCCGGTGAGCTTGGCGCCGGCCTTGGGATCCACGATGCGGCGGGTGTAGACGAGCCCCTGGGGAGAGCCAAACAGCTCGATCCCCTCCAGGAAGAAGGGCCGCTTCTCCGGAAAGAAGAGCGCGAATCGCTCGTTGACCGTCACCTGCCCTACGTCGCTCTCCACCTGGCTGAAGTCCGGGTTGATAGTGGCGTCGAGCGCGTAGCTGCTGAAGCCGAGCCTGAGGTTGAGCCCCGCGTCCGGATTCACGTCGTCCCGGACGAAGTCGCCGGTCAGCGCATCGCGGGTTCCATCAGCGGTGGCGGTCACGAACGGCTGCGCCTCGACCGTCATTCCATGTCTCATGTCGTGCAGCCCGCCGAGTGCGCCCTCCTGCCCAATGAAGCTGGCGTTCGCTCGGCGGACGTCGGTCCAGGTGTCGGTGTAGCCGGTGCGCTGAACCATGCGGGTGACGTTGAATCCCCAAGTCTGAAGACCGCTTCCGGGATAGCGGAGGCTCCGGAAGGGGATCCGGATCTCGATCTCGTAACCTCGATCGGTGATTCGGCCCTTGGAGTCCCAGGTGAAATCCGGGTTCTTGTCCACGCTGCCCGGGATGAGGCTGCTGACCTGCCCGGCACCCTCGCTCCGCACCCCATCGCTCTGAATGCCGAGCGGATTGACAGCGAAGAAGAAGGCCCGGCGGCGGTCATGGAAGGTGTCGAGGTCGAGCACGACATAGTCCTCGTTGTCGATGTTGTCACGGTCAGCCACGGTGGCACGAATGGAGGTCGGCTGGCGGTCCTGGGCGATGACGCCGAAGTGAATTGCATCCGGTGAGTACCACACCAACACCTCGGTCTGCTCCTCCGCGGGGCGGCCATCCACCGGCTGATACTGCCAAAAGCCGGTGAGCCTCGTCGCTCCGGCCCAGACCGGCTCATCCAGCTTCCCGTCGACCTGGATCTCGCTCTCTTGCCGCGGAATTGCAGCGGTAGGCGAGCCCTTGCCTTCGACGACTGGGCCGGTGGCCTGAACGAGCAGTAGGAGCGCGAGCACGGTCCGCTAGGTTCGATGTGGAGGCTGCCGGGGGATGCCGCAGGAAAATAATCTCAGGAAAATCTACGGAAAGGATACCGCAGAAGTTCCCCCGTGCCCCTCGCCGGGCTCATGGCTGCCTGGCGCGTCGAGTAAACAGAGCGATGGGTATGCCGATCAACAGAACGTGGGCCCCGACGGTGAGGGAGATCCACAGGGGATCCTCCGATCCAGGCCCCGCTCGGGATAGCGGCACGACGACGTAGTGCATGATGGCGTACATCAGGAGGCCGTAGACCGCGCCACACAGGACGGGCCGTTGCCATAAGAGAGACCAGCGTTGCGCTGCCAGGTAATAGACCAGCGACATCGAGAGCGCGATGAGGTAGTGCAGCGCAAGCCCGAGCGCCGCGGTTGCTCCTCCGCCCTCGAAGCTGACCGGGCCGAGCAGGCCGGCGGCGACGGATTGGAAGATCCGCATCGCGGTCACATCGCTCTTCACCGCCCAGAAGAGACAGGCGTAGGCGATGTCGAGTGTCCCGGCTACGAATCCCCCGGCTAGCACCAATGCCCACGGTTGCGACTTGGCTCTCGATGAGGTCATCGAGACTGTGGCCCTTCATGTTCGATGGTGGCCCCGTACGCCTGGGCGGGGGTTCCCCAGTAGTTGCGCAGCGACCTAATGATCACGGGCAACCCGCGAAAGACACAAAAGGCCACGGCCAGCCAGGCGGTAACATGAAATACCGCCATCATCGACGGCACCACGGCGGCGGCTCTCGTCCCGGCCGGAAAGCCCATGAACGCCTGCGCCAGCGCCAGGCCGCAGAATGTCGTCGTCTTGGTGAAGGCGTAGCCGGTGCGCATCCAGGTCGAGCCCACCAGGAACCGCCCTAGTGGCGTGCGATGCTGCGCGAAGGGGGCCGTCCCCTGCCCCACGCCGATGCTGCGGAACGCGTCGGTGAGGGTCGTTCGGGCGATGATGATCAGGGGAATGGCCACGGGAATAAGACGCAGATCGGCGAAGCAGACCCACAGGACCAGCTCGTACGTGCGATCGGCGGCGATGTCGAGGACGCTGCCGAACAGACTCGTCTGCCCGGTCCTGCGGGCAACGATGCCATCTACCGTATCGAGCATGAGGCCCAGGAACAGGAGCCCTACCCCGGCCAGCCG
>Ga0190265_10001230_pt1 | contig 16782 bp, 15 predicted proteins | sample Popmic124T_FD_133135 | JGI IMG/M metagenome (GOLD analysis project Ga0190265, IMG submission 133135) | Populus adjacent soil microbial communities from riparian zone of Indian Creek, Utah, USA - 124 T | ecosystem: Environmental > Terrestrial > Soil > Riparian zone | place: USA: Utah | collected...
GAGGACGTCTTCGACCTCCTCGAGCCGCTTGACCGTGTAGTCCGCCATCGGCCGACTCTAACGCGGAGCTGGAGGCCCGGGAGAGATGGGCGCCAGCGGCCGCGAAGCGGACGCCTTCAGGGAACTTCGCGCGCCGAGCTCTTCGCGCGATCGGAGTCCGCGCTTAGCGGATTCGGATCTGCGCAGAAACCGGGATCCGCGCTAGCGGATCTCGGTCTTGCGCCCAACTACGACGGGAGCGGAGGGACGGTCGCCTGCGCCGGCATTCGCTCGGGGTCGGCGTCCTCGCCGTCCCGGAAGTGGCCTTCGCCGGGCCACGGTGCGAGGAGGAGGAGCGTGCGCGATGGCTCGAGCGCCTGCACGCTGCGGGTCTCCCCGGGTGCGAGCGTCACGATCGTGCCCGCCTCGCACTCCACCCGCCGCTCGCCGACGACGAGCTCGAGCTTTCCCGAGACGATCTGCAGCACCGCGTGCTCATGCGTCCGGTGGTCGCCGAGCTCGTCTCCGGCCTGCAGGTCGATCAGGACGGCGCGGCAGCCTGGCCGGGAGAACAGCACCCGCGGCTCGCGTCTGCCGGTCGCCTCGATCGACGGGAGGTGCCAGCGCTCCACGGCGTCCAAAGCTAGCAGGCAGTGCCGAGCGGGTGAACCGCGATCGCACCGACGAGGACGCCGACGGCGCGGGTTCCCTCGACGTCCGGAGAGAGCGGGACGCGGGCGATGCGACCGGGGCTCGCGGCCGTGAGTCTCAGGTCCGCGAATCCGCTGGCCGGCACGCATACGGGGATTCGCTCTACGCGCCCGCTGGCGGGTGGCAGGGACCCGTCACGGGTCCCGATCCGGTACATCGCAGCCGCCCCGTCCGGAGCGTGGACGCCGACGTCGACCTGGACGAGCTGGGACTCTTCCGCGCCTGCGTAGACGCGGATGGTCGCCGGGCGGCCGGGCCGCGTCCATCCATCGGTCTCGAGACCGCGCGTCGCCCAGACCGCGCGGTACGGCCTGTCGACCGAGCGGACGACGAAGCCGAGGTTCTCGGCGACGTTGCTGCCCGCAAGCTGGAAACGCGGATCGTGGGGTGCGGCCACGACGTACGCCGCCGCGTCCTCCGTACCATCCGCCTCGCCGGTCCGCCAGTCCACGGCGAGCGTCTCGTGTGGGAACGGCGTGTACCGGAAGTTGCCGTCCGGCGCCACCAGCGCGCGTGCCACGCGACGGTTCCAGAACTCGACGTCCCACCAGCGGATCGCGGTCGTGTCCCAGGCGGTCGAGACCGGGAACGCGATCGCGGCGACCTCCGCGTCCTCGGGCACGACCGAGTCCACCCAGTCGAGGACGAGTCCGGGCGGGCCGGCGAGCGACCGCCCGCTGAGCCCCGTCCCCGAGCGGACGCGGTCGACCTCGCTCCGCAGGGTCAGGACCGAGAAGACGACGAGCGCGGCGAAGACGACGAGCGCGAACGGCGTCCGGGGCGCCAGCAGGACTCCGAGGACGAGCACGAGGCCGACGAAGAAGCCGAGAAGCGCCACGAACGTCCCGGTCCCGAGGTCGCCAGACTGCTCGATCAGCAGGTCGTTGAGAACGCTCGCGGGCGAGTCGATCCAGACGCCGGTGAACGTCTTGAACGGGAGGCTGGCCGCCGTCAGCGCGAAGAAGATCGTCACGAGCGCGGCCCCGACGGCCACGTGTGCGCGGCGTGCGCCCGACAGCGCGGCGGCCGTTCCGATCAGGAGGAGCGGCACGACGTAGAAGAGGTAGCGGTCGCGGACGTCGTCCGTGCCGAAGCGCACGGCGAACGAGGCGACCTCGAACGTCAGGACGACGACTGTCAGGAGGGCGAGCGTCGCGAACGCATGCTCGCGCGAGTTCCGCGGCCGCAGGACCGTGGCTAGCATCCAGCCACCACCGAGGACGAGCGGTGCGAGCCCGCACCCGATCGCGACCGAGTCGACGTGCCGTGCCGCGGCCGACCAGACGCCCGAAGGCAGAATCGATCCCTCCTCCACGGTGACGGCGTAGACGCCCAGGACACCGCCCGCCGAGTCGACCACGGCGACGATCGCTGCCCCGGCGAGGCCCGCTGCGTAGAGCACGGCGAGGAGCCGGTGTCTCCGGAACGAGTCCACGGCCGCGGCCACGATCCTTCCCCAGGTCGAGCCTGGTGCGGCGAGCGCCCTCCCGAGCTCGTGCCCGAGGATCGCGAGCGGCAGGACGACTACGAGGGCGGCGAACTGGGTGCGTGCGAGCACCGCGAGCGCGAGCGCGCCGGCCGCGAGCAGGTCGCGCCGCGGACTGGGCTCGGCGATCGCGAGCTGGAGGCCGAGAATCGCCCACAGGAACGCCGGGTACGCGGCGACCTCGGTCATGACGAAGCCCGCGATGATCATCCACGGGACGAGAACGGCAAGGAGAGCGACGCCGAACGACCACGTTCGTCCGACCACCTGCCGGGCGAGCAGGTAGGCGGGGACGACGGCGCTCGCCATCACGAACGCGTTGAGGACGTGTGCCGCGCGGAACGCGTCTGGCGGTGTCAGCGCCCCGTAGAGCGGGGCGATCAGCAGCGGGTACAGCTGGTTATAGACCGCGATCGACGTGCCGTGCACGCGTGGGAGCGGCGAGCCCGTCTCCGCGATCGACGTCGCGAGCTTCGCGTACAGGAGCTCGTCGGTCATCACCGACCAGTCGCGAATCCGTCCCGAGAACCAGAGCGCGAGCCAGGTACCCGCGCCGAGCCAGAGCACCGCAAGCGCCACGAAGACGACCGAGGATCGGTGCCTGTCCAGGGCTGCGGACACCGTCGAGCGTGACGTCGGCACCGGAAAGAAGCTACCCGGGTGACCGGGCGATGTGGAGCTACTCGTCGTAGACGCCGAGACCCGTGTCGGGATCGAAGAAGTGGAGGCGTGCTACGTCCACGTCGATCTCGAGCGGCTGCCGCTCCCGGGCGCCGGTGACCCGATCGAGGCGGGCGACAAACGAGACGCCCGTCCCGCGGGCGCGCTCCGCGGCGAGCCGAGCCTCCGCATCTTCGGGAGCATCGGTGACGAGCGCCTCGACCAGCTCGCTCGAGGTGACCGGATCCCCGGGCACGTTGAAGTGGACATAGACCTCGGACCCCATGTCCTCGCGGATGTCGCACACGACCGACATGCGGCGGTTCTCGTTGGTCTCGCCGAGCGCGGCGTCCTCCATGTCCTCCGGTCGGATTCCCAGAACGACCCTGCGACCTTCGAAGCGGGCGAGGGCGGGGCGCGTCTCCAGGTTGGACGGCTCCAGCCGGAGACGTTGATTCCCGAAGTGCACCCACATGTCGCCGCCCGAGCGGACAAGGTCCGCCATCACGACGTTCATCGCGGGCGATCCGATGAACTCGGCGACGAACAGGTTGCGCGGCCGCTCGTAGAGCACCTGCGGGACTTCGACCTGCTGCAAGACGCCGTTCCGCATCACCGCGACCCGATCGCCCATCGTCATCGCCTCGGTCTGGTCGTGTGTGACGTACACCGTCGTGACGTTCAGGTCGCGCTGGATGCGAGCAATCTCCGCCCGCATCTCCACCCGGAGCTTCGCATCGAGATTCGAGAGCGGCTCGTCCATCAGAAATGCCTGCGGCTGCCGGACGATCGCGCGGCCCATGGCGACCCGCTGGCGCTGCCCGCCGGACAACGTTCGGGGCTTCTTCTTCAAGGCATCGGTGAGGCCGAGGATGGTCGCCGCCTCGCGCACGCGGCTCTCGATCTCACGCCTCGGGACACCCCGAATCTTGAGCGCGAAGCCCATGTTGTCTCCGGCGTTCATGTGGGGGTACAGGGCGTAGTTCTGGAAGACCATGGCGATGTCCCGATCCTTGGGAGGCAGGTCGTTGACGACTTCGCCCTCGATCTTCACCGTCCCCGACGTGATCGCCTCCAGGCCGGCGACCATGCGCAACGCCGTGGTCTTGCCGCACCCGGACGGTCCGACGAACACGACGAACTCGCCGTCACCGACCTCGAGATCGAGGCTCGTCACGGCCTCTGTGCCGTCGGGATAGACCTTCGTCAGGTTCTCGAGCGTGATCTCCGCCATCCGTTGCCTCCGCGGACGATCTTCCGTTGACCCCAAATCTACTAGCATCGAACCGGTCCGATGGAGGCCGATGCCGCTCGGCGGTGGAAACCCGGCACACGTCGCTGGCGACGTGCGCTCGAGGATCGGCGTGTGCTCGCGCCGCTGCTCATCGCCCCGGCCGTCATCTACATCCTCCTCGTCGTCGGCATTCCCTTCGGCTGGGCGATCTACCTCAGCCTCACCGACGCCATCGGCGGCTCCCTGACGGGAAACTGGGTCGGGCTCGACAACTTCACGAACGCGTGGCAGGACGACAACTTCCGCAAGGCGCTCCGCAACACGCTCATCTTCACGATCGGCTCGCAGGCGATCGTGCTCGTCGGCGCCGCGATCCTCTCGCACTACCTCATCCGCGAGTTCCGCGGCAAGTGGCTCATTCGCCTGCTGATCATCCTGCCGTGGGCGGCGCCGGTCGCCCTCGGGACGCTCGGCTGGCTCTGGATCTTCGACTCGCTCTTCAGCGTGATCAACTGGACGCTGGGTCACGTCTTCGGTGTGGTCGACTCCAGCGATCCACCACAGTGGCTGGGACGACCCAACCTCGCGCTGCTCGCTGTCATCATCGTGCACGCCTGGCGCATCCTGCCCTTCGCGGTGATCATCTTCCTCGCCGGCCTGGCCTCGATCCCCTCCGAGGTCGACGACGCAGCGAAGATCGACGGCGCGACCGGCTTCAAGAAGCTCTTCTACGTCACGCTCCCGCTGCAGCTGCCGATCGCGCTCGTCGCGCTCCTCTTCGGGATCGTCTTCACCGCCGCCGACTTTGCGGTCGTCTACGTGCTCACCGCGGGCGGGCCGTTCAACTCCACGCAGATGCTCACGACCTGGTCGTTCCAGATCGGGATCAACTCGGGGTCTCTCGGGGAGGGAGCTGCGATCTCCCTGTACCTCTTCCCGCTGCTCGCGATGGTGAGCGTCGCGATGCTCTTCTTCGCAAAACGGGCGCAGGTGTCGTAGTGGCCGGAAGGACGAGAGGTGCGCGCCGCGGTCTCGGGACCTACCTGGTGGTCGGCCCGTTCGCGATCCTGCTCGCGTTCCCGTTCTACTGGATGCTCGTGACGATGTTCAAGGAGGACCTCGACCTCTACAACGCCGAGAACGTCCCCTACGTCTACAACCCGGTGGAGTGGAAGTTCTGGGAGTCGGCGACGACCAAGCACGTCGAGTTCTTGTTCACCGACACGAGCTACCCGGACTGGCTCGTCAATACCGCACTCGTCGGAGCGGCCGTCGTCCTCATAACGCTCGTCATATCGCTTCCCGCGGGTTATGCGCTCGCCCGCCTCTCCGGTAGCTGGGGCCAGACCGCGGGCATCGGGATCTTCCTCGTTTACCTGATCCCGCCGACCCTTCTCTTCCTGCCGCTCTCGCCACTCGTCGCGCGGCTCGGACTCCAGAACTCGCTGCTCTCCCTGATCCTCGTCTATCCGTCCATCACCATCCCGTTCTCGACCTGGCTGCTCATGGGATTTTTCAAGACCATCCCACAGGAACTCGAGGACGCCGCGCTGGTCGACGGCTGCTCGCGGATCAAGGCGCTCTTGAGGATCGTGTTCCCGATCTCGCTTCCGGGCATCTTGACCGTGGTCATCTTCGCGTTCTCGCTCTGCGTGAACGAGTTCATCTACGCCTTCACGTTCATCTCGTCGACGGAGAACCGGACGATCTCGTCCGGCGTCCCGAACGAGCTCATTCGCGGTGACGTCTTCTTCTGGCAGTCGCTCATGGCGGCGACGCTGATACCCAGCATCGTGCTCGCGCTGCTCTACAACGCGTTTCTCGACCGCTTCATCAAGGGCTTTACAGGCGGCGCCTTCAGGTGAAAGACTGGTAAACGAAAGGAGGAATACCCGTGGCAGATGTAGCCGACGAGCTCGACCGCTCGAGCTCGGCTCTGACCCGGGAAGCGCTGCTCAAGCGAGGAGCAGCAGCGGCCTTCGCCGTCAGCATGTTCGGTGGCCTGACGGACAAGGCTCTCGGGTTCTACGGCCCGCTGAAGTACGCGCACAGGCAGCTCTCGGGCGAGCTGCGGATCATGACCTGGGCGCACTTCGTGCCGTCCTACGACCAGTGGCTCGACAACACGTACGTCAAGCGGTGGGGCGAGGCGAACGACGTCGAGGTCAAGGTCGACCACATCAACAACGCGCTGCTCTACGGGACGGGATCGTCGGAGGTGGCGGCCCAGAGCGGTCACGACCTCTTCTGGTTCATCTCCCCGCCGTCGTCGTTCCAGAAGCAGACCGTCCCCGTCAACGACCTCGTCCAGGAGGTCACGAAGAAGCTCGGGCCGATGTCGAAGGTGGCCAAGAAGAGCACGTACAACCCGAGGACGAAGACGTTCTACGGCTTCCCCGAGACCTATGCGCCCGACCCGGTGCAGTACCGGAAGAGCTATCTGCAGGAGGCCGGCGTCAGCCTGAACAGCTGGGAGGACCTGCGCAAGGGCGCTGCGAAGCTGAAGCAGGCCGGACATCCGGTCGGCCTCGGCATGTCCAACGAGATCGACTCGAACATGATGCTCACCTCACTCCTCTACTGCTATGGCGCCTTCATCCAGAACGAGGAGAACCGGATCGTCATCGGGCAGGGCTCGAACCGCAGGGGCGCGATCGAAGCGCTGCAGGTCATGCGGGAGATCTTCCGGACAGGCATGACCGACGAGGTCTTCGCCTGGACGGCGGCGTCGAACAACCAGGCCTTCCTCGCTGGCCGGCTCTCGGTGGCGCTGAACGCGATCTCGATCGTCCGCTCCGCTGAGGCTTCGGGAAACAGCGAGCTGTCCGACGACACGTGGCTCGCCTCGATCCCGAAGGGCCCGGTCATGCGCATGGGCAACGAGCATGTGATGGGCGTCTTCGTGATCTGGAAGTTCGCCCGGAACAAGGAGGCGGCGAGGAAGTACCTCGTCGACCAGCAGCTCGCCTACCGCGAGCACTTCGTTCGGAGCCAGTACTACAACTTCCCGCCCTGGAACGGCTCGATCAAGGGCGGCTTCAAGACGATCCGCGCGATGACGAAGCAGGACACGCACAAGCCGCGCGGCAAGTACACGGTCCTCACCACGATCGCCGAGAAGTACACGACGAACCCCGGCCATCCTGGCAACTCGACGCCGGTGATGGATGAGATCTACAACACGTATCTCATCCCGCAGATGTTCGCGGAAGTGGCCCAGGGGAAGAGCAGCCCTGCCGAAGCGGTCCGCAACTTCGATCGCAAGGCGCGCTCCATCTATCGCAAGTGGAAGGCCCAGGGGCTCGTGTAGCGAAGCTCTGGGTGCCGAAGCTCGAGGGCCCCGGTGACGGGGCCCTCGGCGTTTCGTCGTCGGGAGGCTCGCCCCCGACTACGCTGACCCCTCGTGCCGCCGCTACCGCAGCTCGAGGGTGTCGACTTCCGGCCGTTCCGGGACGAGTCCGACTACCCGCACTTCGCGCGGATCATCACCGCCTTCTCCAAGGGGGAGGGAAACGACCGCGTCGAGACCGCCGAAGGAGTCGCGGCCGGCTACGACCACCTGGAGCGCTGCGATCCGAAGAGTGACCTGCTCGTCGCCGAGGCCGACGGCCGACCGATCGCGTACGCGCGCGTCTGGTGGGACGACGAGGTCGGCGGCCCGCGGCTCTACAAGCACGTCTGCTTCGTCGACCCGCCGTTCGGCGGACGCGGCATCGGCTCGGCGCTCTTCGCGTGGAGCGAGGAGCGCCTTCGCGAGATCGCGGCGGGGCACGACGCGCCCGGCGCGCTGCTCGAGGTCTACGTCAACGATCACAACGCCGGCGCGACGACGCTGATGCGCGACGCAGGCTTCGAGCCCGTCACGTACTCGGCCGAGATGGTGCGGCCCTCCATCGAGGAGCTCCCCGAGCACCCGCTCCCGGACGGCGTCGAGATCAGGCCGGTGCAGGACGATCAGCTCCGCACGATCTGGGAGGCGGACGTCGATGCGTTCCGCGACCACTGGGGCTTCGTCGAGCCGACCGAGACCGCGTACGCGCAGTTCCTCGCGTTCCCGAACCACGACCCGACGCTCTGGAAGGTCGCATGGGACGACGAAGGCGTCGCCGGCCAGGTTCGGTCGTTCGTCGACACGGCACAGAACGACGAGCTCGGCATCCGGCGCGGCTGGACCGAGTTCATCTCGACCTCGCGTCGCTGGCGCCGACGCGGGCTCGCGAAGGCGCTCATCGTGGAGAGCATTCGCGAGCTCGCAGCGCGTGGGATGAGGGAGGTCGCGCTCGGCGTGCATACCGAGAACCCGAACGGTGCGTTCGACCTCTACGCCGGCCTCGGCTACGAGGTCGTCGCCACCTGGACGACGTACCGCAAGCCGCTCTGACTCGAGGCCGCCACGCTTCGGAGCGTGCTGCTCAGGGACTCGCATCGCCGCTGCGGATCCAGCTCTGCCACAGCTGTGCATAGAAGCCGCCCTCGGCGACGAGCTCGTCGTGGGTGCCGAGTCCGACGAGCCTCCCGTCCTGGAGAACCGCAACCCGGTCGGCGCGCGCCGCGGTCGAGAGGCGGTGGGCGATCGTGATCACGGTCCGCCCGCGCGCCACGACCGAGAGCGCGCGCTCGACGGCGCGCTCGGTGCCCGGGTCGACCGACGACGTCGCCTCGTCGAGCACGATCACCGCCGGATCGACCAGCGTCACCCGGGCGAGCGACACGAGCTGGCGCTCGCCGGCCGACAGGCGCACGCCGCGGGAGCGGACATCGGTGTCGAGGCCGTCGGGCAGCTGCTCGAAGCGCTCGAGCGCCCCGATCGCGCGCAGGGCCTCGCGCACCTCGTCGCCGCTCGCGTCCGGCCGCGCCAGCCGCACGTTGTCCACGATCGTGCCGCTGAAGAGGTGCCCTTCCTGCGGCACGAAGACGATGCGGTCGCGGAGCGAAGCGTGCGACGCCGCACGCAGGTCGATCTCCCCGAACGCGATTGCTCCGCCCAGCGGGTCGTACTTGCGCGTGAGCAGCTTCGCGAATGTCGACTTCCCGGCGCCCGTGGGGCCGACGAGCGCGACGCGCTCGCCCGGTACGACTGCGATGGCGACATCGTCGAGTACGAGCCGCCCCTCGTCGTAGGCGAACGTGACCTCGTCCGCGGCGTGGTCGCCGCTCTCCGGGAGCGCCTTCGGATCCCGCTGCTCGGGCACCGAGACCGGCGACTCCAGGACGCCGACGATCTTCGCCAGCGCCGCCTGGCCCGAGCGGAACTCGCTGAACCAGTCGGCTAGCCGCGCGATCGGCTCGAAGAGCGAGGTCACGTAGAGGACGAACGCCGCGACGGTGCCGATGGTCACCTCACCACGGTCGTAGAGCATCGCGCCGCCGATGAGCACCGCCGCGAGCGCGAGCGCCTGCGCCAGCGCGATCAGCGGGAAGAAGCCGATGTTGACGTATGACGCGCGCTTCCACGCCGCGATCTGCTCGTCGCTCCGCTCCTCGTAGCCCGCGAACACGTCGCGTTCGCGACGGAACGCCTGGATCACGCGCACGCCGGCGAAGCGCTCCTGCAGCGCGGCGAGGGTATCGGCGACCGTGTCGCGGACCGCGAGGTACGCCGCCGCCGAACGCCGGTGATAGACGGCCCACGCCCCGAGCACGACCGGCAGCGAGACGAGAGCGAAGAGGAGCAGCATCGGCGCGAGCACCACGAGCACGACGAGGGTGACGACGAGGAGGATCAGGTTCGTGACGATCTCGGGCAGCGCCATCCGCACGAAGGTCGTCAGCGACTGGACGTCTGCGGTCAGGCGTGAGACGAGCACCCCCGCTCGCTCGCCCTCGAAGTAGGGCAGCGAGAGCTCCTGTAGCCGGTCGTACGTCGCCGTGCGTAGGTCGGCGAGGACGGCCTCGCCGGCACGCGCGGTATAGAGGACGATGAAGCGCTGGAGCAGCGGCTTCGCGATCGCGATCGCGAGGAAGCCGAGTGCGACGTGCTCGAGCACGCTCTCGTCGCCCTCCAGCAGGCCGTTGTCGATGGCGTACTTGATCAGCGCGGGGCCGGCGATGGTCGCCGCGGTCGAGAGCAGGACGGCGACGCCGACGGCGGCGATCGTGGCCAGCCGGCGCCGGACGAGCGGCCACACGTGCTCCTTCACGCGACCGTCTCCTCGTCGAGCGCGAGCAGCTCCCGGTAGCGCAGCGACCGCGTGAGCAGCTCGGCGTGCGTTCCCTCCTCGACGACGCGGCCGCCTTCGAGCACGACGACCCGCTCCGCCAGGGCGATCGTGGCCGGCCGGTGGGCGATCACGATCGTCGTTCGGCCCTTCATCACGTCCTTCAGCGCGGCTCTGATCTCGTGCTCCTTCGTCGCGTCGACGGACGAGGTCGCGTCGTCGAGGACGAGCACGTCCGGGTCCGCGAGGATCGCCCGGGCGATCGCGAGACGCTGGCGCTGGCCGCCGGACAGCGAATACCCGCGCTCGCCGAGCAGGGTGTCGTACCCGTCCGGCAGCGCCGCGATGAAGTCGTGCGCTCCTGCGGCCCGCGCCGCGGCCTCGATCTCGGCGTCGGCCCCGCCGTCACGCCCGAACGCGATGTTGGCGCGCACCGTGTCGGTGAAGAGGTAGGTCTCTTCGGCGACGAGCGCGATCGCCTTGCGCAGCTCCGCGAGCGAGAGCTCGCGGACGTCGACGCCGTCGACGAGGACGGTGCCCGCCTGTGCATCGTAGAACCGGGCGAGCAGCGCCGCGACCGTGCTCTTGCCGCTACTCGTGCGGCCGACGAGCGCGACCGACGCTCCAGGCTCGACGTGGAGGTCGAATCCGTCGAGCACCGGCGAGCGCCCCTCGTAGCCGAAGCCCACGCCGGCGAAGCGAACGTCGGCTCCGTGCGGCGCCGGGTCGAGCGCGAGCGGCTGGGAGGGCTCGATCACCTCCGGCTCCTGCTCGAGGGCCTCCACGATCCGCTCTGCCGCCGCGAGTGCGTTCTGCAGCGTCGAGATCCGCTGGCCGAGCACGCGCAGCGGCCAGACGAGGAGCACCAGGTACGCGTTGAACGCGACGAACTCACCGAGCGTCAGCTGGCCGTCGATGACGCGTTGCCCGCCGAACCAGAGCACGAGGACCTGGTCGAGGAGGGGCACGAGCTCGAGCGCGGGCAGGAACACGGCGTCGACGGCGACCACGTCGAGCGCGCGGTCGCGCACTCGCTCGCTCGAGCCGTGGAACCTCCGCGACAGCGCCGCGCCCGCGCCGAGCCCCTTGATGACACGGATGCCCGCGACCGTCTCCTCGACGAGCGCACTGGTGTGGCCGAGCTCCTCCTGGTAGAGCTTCGTCCTGGTCGAGTAGCGGCGGGCATAGCGCCAGAAGCCGAAGATGAGCAGCGGGAGCGGCGCGAGGATCAGCAGCGCCAGCGTCGCGTCGATCAGGAGCAGCACGATGGACGCGCCGACGACGGTCACGAGATAGCCGACGGTGTGACCGCTCGCGTCCAGCACCCTGCTCACGACCTCGGCGTCGCTCGAGGAGCGGCTCATCAGCTCCCCGGGAGGGAAGCGGTCGTGGAAGCGAGCATCGAGCCGGAGGGCCTGGCTCAGGACCGCGTCGCGCACGTGGGCGAGCCCGTGCGCGCGGTTGCTCATCGCGAAGACGTGGCGACCCGCGCCGGCGATCGTCTCGACGACGCCGATCGCCATCACGAGCGCCGCCGCCCGGTAGACGTCGCCGCGATCGCCGTCGACGACTGCGTCGATCGCGTACGCGGCGACGACCGGCGTCAGGATCGCAGCGCCCTGCCACGACAGGCCGGCGAGGGCTGCGAGGCCGATCCCGCGCCGCTCGCGCACGAGCAGACTGCCGATGAACCTCCAGGCGGCGCGTCTCCGATCTGCGACGCCCACGCTCACCATGAAAACCTACGCGTGGGCGGCTCCATGGAGACGCGCTTCTAAGGTTCGAGACCAAGGCGTGAGAGGAGAGACGTGATCTCGAAGCAGGAGGAACGCGACGCTCGGGCGTACGCTGCGGCGGAGCTCGAAGCGGCGGGAATCGTCCTCACCGAGGCCGAGCGCTCCTCGATCGAGGTGGCGGACTTCGGCCTGTCGCGGCTCCGCGAGGTGGGGCTACAGCTGCTCGTCTACGTCAACACCGACCGCTACTGCGCGAAGGAGCTCGTCCTCTATCCGGGGCAGACGTGCCCGGAGCACAGGCATCCGCCGGTCGAGGGAGCGCCCGGCAAGGAGGAGACCTTCAGGTGCCGACGCGGCGTCGTATACCTGTTCGTCGAGGGTGAGCCGACGGTCGAGCCGGCGTGCTCCGCCCCGCCGGGCGTCTACACCGTCTTCCGCGAGATCGCGCTTCGCCCTGGGAAGCAGCACACGATCCCGCCGGGGACGCTGCACTGGTTCCAGGCCGGACCGGACGGGGCGGTCGTCTCGGAGTTCTCGACCGCGAGCCGCGACGAGCTGGACGAGTTCACGGACCCCGACGTCGAACGAACGACCGTGGTCGCTTAACGAGGACGCCTGCTGGGGTGGTCGCCGATCCAGTAGCGCGGACCAGGGCCCAGGCGGCCCGCGCGGTCGCCGGGATTCGCAAACTCGCAGCGATCCAGCGAGAGGCATCCGCAGCCGATGCATTCCGTGAGGCCCGCCTTGAGACGCTCGAGCTCCGCGATGCGCTGGTCGACTCTCGACGTCCACGTGCTCGAGAGCAGCGCCCAGTCGCTCCGCGTCGGCGCGCGCTCCGGCGGCAGCTTCGCCAGCTCGGCGCCGATCTCGCCGAGCGTGAGACCGATCCGTTGGGCGAAGACGATGAACGCGATCCGGCGGAGCACGGGCCGCTGATACCGCCGGTGTCCCGAGCCGGCCCGCTCGGATGTGATGAGGCTCCGCTCCTCGTAGAAGCGCAACGCCGACGAGGCGACGCCGCTGCGTCGCGCGACCTCGCCGATCGTGAGCAGGTCCGGCATGGGGAGATGAAAGCACGTCTCCGGCTTGACTTCAAGTTCACTTGAGCTTGTATCTTCGAAATCTAGGAGATTTCAGCGACCGCGAGGAGGCAGCATCGCGACGCAGCAGACGGCGAGCGAGCAGATCATCGAAAAGGTCACAGCCTGGCCGGGGATCGAGGCAGGCCCAGGCACGCGTGGCGAATTCGCGTTCACGCTGGGGGCCAGGGAGATCGGACACCTCCACGGCGACTACGCCGCCCACTTCTCCTGCCCGAAGACGCTCTGGGCCGAATTGAAGGAGCAGGGACGGATCACGCACCATCCGGTGTTCCCTGGCAGGGAGGGTCCGGCGGCGCGCAGCATCGAGGACGAAGGCGACGTGCGCGACGTGATCGCGTTGCTGCGGCTCAACTACGAGCGCGTCGTTGCTCGCCACGGCCTGCACGCGAGGTCGGCGGCGTGAGTCGCGGCTGACGGACGCCACGCGTCGGGTCGCCGGCGCCTCTTGCGTAGTTTTGCGAGTTCTTGCACGAATCTGCACAGTTATGCTTGTATAGGCACTGTGCTGACCGAGGAACGACGCGAGTTCATCCTCGAACGGCTGCGGGACGAAGGAAAGGTCGTCGCGGCCGATCTGAGCTCGGCTCTCGCCGTGTCCCGGGACACGGTCCGCCGCGACCTCCGGGAGCTGGCCGAGGCCGGGCTGCTTCGACGCGTTCACGGGGGCGCGCTGCCTCCGGCGGTGGGCGGTCGTCCGTACGCGGTACGGCAGGCGCAGGCGCCCGATGCCAAGGCCGCCATCGCGCGCGCTACCGCGCGCCTCCTTCGGCACGGCCAGGTGATCCTGCTCGACTCGGGAACGACCCCGCTCGAGGTCGCTCGCCACCTGCCTCCCGAGCTCGAGGCGGCGGTCATCACCAACAGCCCTCCGGTCGCAGTCGCGCTCGCGGAGCACCCGGGGGTCGAGGTGACCGTTCTCGGCGGGATGCTCGCGAAGGATCCGCAGGCGCTCGTCGGTGCGGCGACGATCGAGGCGTTGCGCTCGGTGCGCGCGGACGTGCTCGTTCTCGGCCTGTGCAGTTTGCACCCCGACGTGGGGATCACCGTCATGGATCTCGAGGAGTCGTACGTGAAGCGGGCGATGATCGCGAACGCAGCCGAGGTGGTGGCAGTCTCCGCCGCCGACAAGCTCGGCTCCGCCGGGCCGTACGTGGTCGCGCCGATCGACGAGCTGACGCACCTCGTCACCGAGCGATCGGCGCCCGCCGAGCAGCTCGCCCAGTACCGCGCGCTCGGCGTCGAGGTGGTGCTCGTCTGATGCGCGGGACGCGCGTCGCGATCACGCTCTTCTTCTTCGCCGACGGTCTCCTGATCGGCACCTGGGCGGCGCGAATCCCGGCCGTGCAGGATCAAGCCGACCTGACGAACACGGAGCTCGGCCTCGCCCTCTTCGCGGTCTCGTTCGGAGCTCTCGCCGCCATGCCCGTCGCCGGGTGGCTGTGCGGGCGGCTCGGCAGCCGTCGCGTCACGATCGCAGCGCTGCTCGGAGGAGGCGCGGCGCTTTTCCTGGCGTCGCTCGCGAGCGGCCTCGGCGGGGTCTCGGCGGCGCTCTTCGCCTTCGGAGCCGGCTTCGGCGCTCTCAACGTGTCGGCGAATGCGCAGGGCCTCGCCCTCGAGCGGCTTTACGGGCGTTCGATTCTCTCTTCGTTCCACGCCGCGTTCAGTACGGGCGGCCTCGCCGGTGCCGGCCTCGGCGCGCTCGCTGCGGGCGCGGGGCTCGGCCCACGCGCACACTTCGGTGCCGTCGCGCTGGCGGTCGCAGTGGCCGGCCTCGCGGGAGGAAACCGGCTGCTGGCGCCCGCCGCGGACGACTCCGGGCCGAAGCGGACGCTCGTGCGCCCACCGCGGCCTCTGCTCGTCCTCGGGGCGGCAGCGTTCTTCACGCTGCTCGCCGAGGGAGCAGTAGCCGACTGGAGCGCCGTCTACCTGTCCCAGTCGCTGGGTGCCACCGCAGGCGTCGCCGCTCTCGGCTACGCGGGGTTCTCGCTCGCCATGGCCGCGAGCCGCGGCGTTGGAGACGGCTTGAACGGACGCTTCGGTCCGGTCGCGCTCGCGCGCGGGGGCGGAATCATGGCCGCCCTCGGACTCACGCTCGCGCTCCTCGTCGGCTCGACCCCTGCCGCGCTCGTTGGCTTCGCGGCGATGGGAGCCGGACTCGGCGTCGTCGTGCCGGTCCTGTTTCGCGCTGCCGGCTCGACGCCCGGTGTATCCGCCGGCGCCGGTATCGCGGCGGTCTCGACTGTCGGTTGGCTGGGGTTCCTCGCCGGCCCGCCCGCGATTGGGTTCGCCGCCGATGCGGTCGGTCTACGGACGGCACTCGCGCTCGTTGTGCTGGCGACCGTTACGCTGGCACTCCTCGCGGGCAGCGCCGCTCCGCGCCGTCGGCCGGAGTCCGGAGGCTTCGTGATCGAGCCTCGCGCCGTCCTCTCGGACCTCGACGGCGTTCTCGTCGACTCCCGCGCCCAGATCGAGGGCACGTGGCGCCGCTTCGCCGACCGGAATGGTCTCGACCCCGAGCACGTGCTGGCGGAGACGCACGGCCGGCGCGCGGTCGACCTGATCCGCGTCGTTGCGCCGCACCTCGACGCCGAAGTCGAGGCGGCCAGGATCGAGCGCGAGGAGATCGAGATCGCGGACGGCTTGCGACCGCTCCCTGGGGCGCGCGAGCTCGCCGACTCCATTCCTCCCGAGCGATTCGCGATTGTCACCTCCGGCTCCCGGCCGCTCGCCCTCGCCCGCCTGCAGGCAGCCGGGATACCGGTGCCGCACGTTCTCGTCACAGCAGAGCAGGTCGAGGCGGGAAAGCCGGATCCCGCCGGCTACCTGCGTGCGGCGGCGCTCCTGGGGGTCGAGCCCGCCCACTCTCTCGTGCTCGAGGATGCTCCTCCCGGCGTCGAGGCCGGTCTCGCGGCCGGGATGACGGTCGTCGCCGTGCTGACGACGAGCGACGAGTCGGCGCTCCGAAACGCCCACAGGCGGGTGCCGGACCTGCGCGCGCTCCTCCACGACTCCGCGGGGCTCCTGCAAGCGGCTCGGTAGGCGAACGGAAGAGACGGCTCCGGCGATCAGCCGTCGGCCAGGCGCTCCGCGATGCGGTCGAAGAAGGACGACCATCCCTGCTCGGTGCGCTCGTACTGCTCGGCCGACAGCTGTCCTCGCTGTTCGAAGCGCATCTCGGTGCGGCCGTCGCCGAGATCCGTGAGGACGACCGTGATCAGCTCGTAGACGTCGTCGCCCGGCTGGTCGGAGACGGTGAACACGAGCCGCTCGGGCTCCACCACCTCGCGGAACTCGCCCTTCCAGTGGATGACGCGGCGACCGGGGGCAGCGAACATCGTCAGTCGCCACGAGCCCCCGGGGGTGACGTCCATCGAGACGGTCGAAAGCGGAACCTCGGAGTCGCTGCCGCCGAACCAGTCCGCGAAGCGCTCGGGCTCGGTCCACTCCTTCCACACGACCTCGCGCGGTGCGTGGAAGACGCGAGTGACGGTGATGCCCGGCTCGGCTTCGCCGTTCCGGGTCGTCGGCTCAGCCATTCCCGGGCTCCGTCTCGGTTGCTTGCAGCCGCTCGTCGAGCCGGTCGAAGCTTCCCTGCCAGAACCCGCGGTAGTTCTCGAGCCAGTCGACGGCATCCTTCAGCGGCGCACCCTGCAGCCGGGAGGGGCGGAACTGCGCCGAGCGGCCCCGCTCGATGAGTCCTGCGCGCTCGAGCACC
>Ga0190265_10001231_pt1 | contig 16773 bp, 15 predicted proteins | sample Popmic124T_FD_133135 | JGI IMG/M metagenome (GOLD analysis project Ga0190265, IMG submission 133135) | Populus adjacent soil microbial communities from riparian zone of Indian Creek, Utah, USA - 124 T | ecosystem: Environmental > Terrestrial > Soil > Riparian zone | place: USA: Utah | collected...
GTACGCGGCCTGGGATCTTGCCTTCCACGTGCTGCCTCTGACGATGGTGGACCCCGATTTCGGCAAGCAGCAATTGGAGTTGATGCTGCGCGAGAACTACATCCATCCGAACGGACAGATCCCGGCTTACGAATGGAACTTCGGCGACGTCAACCCGCCGGTTCACGCTTGGGCCACGATCTTCACGTATCAACTGGAAAAAGGGCGCGATGGCAAGGGTGACCTCGCGTGGCTGGAGCGCTGTTTTCAGAAGCTGCTGCTCAATTTCACCTGGTGGCTCAATCGCAAAGACCGCTCGGGCAAGAATGCCTTCGAAGGTGGATTTTTGGGACTGGATAACATCGGCGTGTTCGATCGCAGCGCGCCGCTGCCGACCGGTGGCTATCTCGAACAGGCGGACGGCACGGCGTGGATGGCGCTCTTCAGCCTGAACATGCTCGAGATCAGCATCGAGCTGGCGATGCATGACGCCGCCCATGCGGACATGGCCCTCAAATTCATCCAGCACTTCGTGGCAATTGCCGCGGCGACCGTCCACGCGGGCGGCAACACTGGCATGTGGGATGAGGAGGACGGTTTCTTTTACGACGTGCTCCAGTTGCCCAATGGCCAGGCGCAGCGATTGAAAGTTCGCTCGATGGTGGGCTTGCTGCCTTTGTGCGCGGTCACGGTTTTCGAAGGGGAGTTCAGGGAAAAATATCCCGAACTCATGAAACGATTCGAACGGTTTCTCGGCGCGCGCCCGGAATTGCTCAGCTTCATTCATGATCCGAACAAGGTTGGACACGCGAGCCGCCGGCTCGGCGCGATTCTGGACGAGACCAAACTCCGTCGTGTGCTGGCCAAGATGCTCGACGAAGACGAATTCCTCAGTGCGTATGGCATCCGGGCGCTGTCGCGTTACCACGCGGATCACCCGTATGTCTTTCCCGTCAACGGCCATGAGTTTCGGGCTTCGTATGTGCCGGGCGAATCCGACAGCGGCATGTTCGGCGGCAATTCGAACTGGCGCGGGCCGATCTGGATGCCTGTCAATGCGCTGATCATCCGCGCGCTGCTACAGTACTACACTTACTACGGTAACGAGTTCACCGTGGAATGTCCGACCGGTTCGGGGCGGCAAATGAATCTCTATCAGGTGGCGGAAGAAATCACCCGCCGCCTCGGTAGCATCTTCGAGAAGGACGAGCAGGAGCGACGCCCGGTGAATGGCGGCGCGCGAAAATTCGACGATGATCCGCACTGGCGTGATTGCATCCAGTTCTACGAATACTTCCACGGCGATACCGGCGCTGGTTTGGGCGCCAATCACCAGACCGGATGGACGGGAGTGATCGCCCGCGCGATGCACCTCTTCGCCACCGTCACGCCGGAACAAGCTCTCGCAGGAGGAAGGAAAGCCTACTTCAAGAAGAAGGCACGGGCTCAGCCTGAAAGCTGAAGCGCCATGCAATCGACTCGTTGAGCGTGATGTAAGTTGACTCGAAGAACCCAACTGTCAGTACTGACAGTGTTTGGAAAACCAGCCGTTGCGTATCACCACACCGAATGAAACGAACATGGGACTCATGAATTCATCGCACGAAGCACGCTGCCATTTCCTGGCCCGCCTCTTAATCATCACGGGGATCCTTTTCGTTCCTCTTCTCGGTTTCTCCCAGACGCCCGGGATGGATCGTCGGTATGACCGACAAGACGACCGGACCAAGCGAGTGCAAAAGCGCGACGACAAAATGGTCGAACGTCGCGACGATCCGATCGGCGTCCGTGGTCCACAACGACGCGCGGACCACCGTGAAGTGCGCACCGACAGGAAAGTGGATCGGCGGGAGAGGCTTTATTAACTCCTGGGGAAAAGTCATTTCATGAAACGAAACACGTCCAGTTTAGCCATCCTTGCAATCTCGCTCGTGACGGTCACCAGGCTCGCATTCGCGGAGGATTTGTCGGTGGCCCGCATGGTGTTCTTCAACGCCAAGCCTGGTTCCAAGGCGTCCCTCGAAGAGGCGATCAAGAAACAGATCGCTTCAAGCGGAGAGCAGACGAATCAATGGCGGTGGCTGACCTGGGAATACGCGAGCGGCGAAATCCCGCGCTATTGCGTCGCGACCTTTGGCCATGTCTGGGCGGAGTTTGACCACCCTCCCGCAGGCAGTCAGGCCGAGTTGGAGGTGGATGCAGCGTCGATGTTGTCCCCGACGCCGCCGGTCGTGCAGTACTTTGAGCACCTCGACGAAGTGAGCGATTTCGGGATGCAGACCAACACGCCGACTCTGGCCGAAATCTCCACCTTTCAATTGCATTACGGCAAGACCAGCCAGTTCTACGCGGCGCTGCGCGAGTTTCACGACGCCTTGCAGCGGATTGGCGGGCCGAACCGCTACGAGTGGTTTGAACTGCGCAGCGGCGGAGAAACACCCCAGTTCATGCTCATGTTGCCGCGCGCCAACTGGGCAGCGGTTGACACGAGTGCGGACCCATTTCTGAACCGTCTCGAAGAAACGCTGGGGAAGAAGAAGGCGGCCAAACTCTTCGAGCAGTTCACCTCGGCCGTGAAAAGCCACCAGCGCAGCGTGGTGCGACTGCGGCCAGACCTCTCATTGCTGCCGAAAACGAACTGACTTGATCGACCGCCCTTTTTTGAGCGAGGGAATCGGCGGCGAACCCATGCTCGATGGAATAACGGTGTTCGAATGATGACCCTATTGATATGACCCAGATTAAGAATCGTGTCCCCGCTGTGATTGTGCTGGCGCAGTTCATCGTCGCTTCGTTCCTGGTAACGGCGGGCCTGGCGGCCACCGCCACTGAATTCAGCTCATCCGCGACGATCCGCGACTGGACGAATTCCATTCCGCGTGCGTTTCTGAAAGACCGGCATCTCCGTCTCTATTCCGGGGCGGAGAGCGAACAAGTGCTGTTCGAGGGGGAGTGGGAGAAGGTCCGAGTAGAGGCGCAGGAATTCAGCTATAACGGGGCGACACTCAAGCGCGATACATCCCCGCCCGCGTTGCCTGACCTCAAATCATCGTGGCAGGAGATCGCGGTCATCGACGTGGCGCAGGGCAATCGTCTGCTCCGCGCGTTCGCACCGAACATCGTCCCGGCCGAACGCGGGCACGGAATCTATGTGCAGCATGCGATGGGCGACGTCGTCCTTTTTCGCGATGCCACCGGAAAACTGCAACTCGTACCGTTCGATGGAAAACCAGCCGACGTCACGATCGATCGGCGATACAGCCGGCACGAACTGGCCTCCGCCGCAGCTTTGTTTCTGGAGAAAGAGTTGAAGGCGAGTCATCCGGACAAAACCGCTTTCGTCCTGCTTTGGCAGCCTGGGGAGCGCCTTCGCATCACGTTCCTCGATCTAAAGGAGCGCGAATCACTCGTGTTGTTTCCTCCGGCCGAAGACATCCCGCGCGGCCGGCCGAAGCTTGGAGGCAATCTGAAGACCCTGGCGTCTTTCGCCATCGTCGATAACGGTTGGGGATTTCTCAAGAACCCGGTTTCGTCAGCCACCCGGACGATTCATCAGGGCGTGCAATGGACGGGCACGTTTTTCGACCCGTCGCTGCGCGACCGGGCTTCCACCATTCCGCCTCTCACCACCAACGCGCCGGGCATGGACCTGGTGGCCTGGGAACAATGGCTCGACCAGCGCTTCACGGCGCGAGAACGCGGCTCCATTCGGCTGCTTTTGAATGGCGAAGGATTCTATCCGGAATTTGAGCGACGCGTGGCCGAAGCAACCAACAAAGTGGACATCCACGTCTGCATCTTTGATCGCGATGACGTGGCCGTGCGCATGGCCGACCTGTTCAAGGCGCGCTCGACCAACATCGCCGTCAGGGTCGTCTTTGACCGGCTCAACACGCGCGGCGCCGGCGGCGCTCCGCCGGCCACGCCGATGCCGGATGGATTTGTGCCCCCGAGTTCGATCACGAGCTACCTCCGTGACGGCGGTGAAGTGCGGGTGCGACCGCTGCTGAATCCCGGATTCTCGTGTGACCACTCGAAGGTGTTCATCATCGACGAGCGTTACGCCTACATCGGCGGCATGAATTTCGGCCGCGAATATCGTTACGAGTGGCACGACCTGATGGCGGAAGTCGAGGGTCCCGTCGTCGCGTCCATGCAAAGGCAATTCAACAAGAAATGGGCGCAGGCCGGAGTGTGGGGGGATTGCGGGCTGGCGGCGGAAACAATGTTCCGCGCGAAGCCGCATTACGAATCCACGAACAGCGCGGATTGGATCGACCTGCGCCGCCTTTACACCAAGACCTTTGACCGGCAAATCCGTCGCGCTGAACTCGAAGCGATCGACCGCGCCCGCAATCACGTTTTTTTGGAGAACTCCTACCTCTACAGCAATGAGATGATTCTCGCGCTGGTGCGGGCGCGGCTGCGCGGCGTGGATGTGCGCGTCATCATGCCCGGCGAGAACGATTTCGCCTCGGGCCACAGCAGCAATCTCGTCACGTCCAATTTTCTGCGGCGGCACGGAGTGCGCGTTTACTTTTATCCCGGCATGTCGCACGTGAAGGCCTTGCTCGTGGATGGCTGGGTTTGCTTCGGCTCGGCCAACTTTGACGCGTTGAGCCTGCGCTTGAATCGCGAGGGTAATCTGGCCACCTCGGACGCCGAGTTCGCCGCGCGTTTCCGGCGCGAGGTCTTCGAGACCGACTTCGCCAAGGCTCGCGAATTGAAAGAGGGCATTGCCGTCGATTGGAGCGACCATCTGTCAGACGCGCTCCTCAATCCATTTTAACGCAGGAAAGTGCGCCGCATAGTTCTGCGTGCCCACTATGCAAACGCGTCGGTTCGGCCGGGAGACTCAGGCGCAACTGCGTTTCAGAACCTGAAATTGAAACTCGCAACCACCGAATGAACCAACGCCTTGCCTCCCTCAATGTCGCCGGACGTGTCCTCCACATCCCATGATGGGCTGTCGGCCCAAAAGAATTTATAGCCTGCGCCAACCGAAATCCTCTCGGTGATCTTGTAACGCACACCTGCAAAAGCCTGCCACGCGAAAACCACCGCGCTTCCCGCTCCATCCACGACGGCACCATTTGGAGCGGTGACTTCATCGAACACAATGACGCTGACATCGCCGCCCGCGCCTGCTCCGAGATAGGGAACCCATTTGCAATCCGCCTTGTCGTACCGCAACACCGCATTAACCAGCAAAGGTGTATGCATAAGGAGGGCGTCCACGTTGCCTCTGCCGGTAATGCTTTCGATGTTGTTGATAATGGAACCGGTCTCGATCTGCACGCCGAAGTAATCGGAGAAGTTGTAGCCTGCCGCCACGCTGAGACGCCCACCGGGGTCGAGTTTCATTCGCATGCCTGGAGTGCGGACAAGGAACTGGTCCAGATCGACGTTCTCAGCAAGGGAGACGCCCGCGGAAGCGTCCAGATAGAAACCCTGGCTCCGCCCAGGTTCAGGCAATGCAAACAAGCCAAGGACGCAACTGACCGGAAGCACAAACGAACGGAAGATCGTTTTCATATCGCGCTGAACGTCAAGGCCAGCGGACAGGGCCGTCAACTCTTTTGTGCCAGGCTCCGGATTGACGGAATAGCAGCGAGAGCAGGACTGCGGCCCTGTGTCATCTTCCTGCCTTCGAAAGAAGTCCCTCAGTTGAGAGGAGCAATCCCTCCCTCGGGCAAGCATCGCGTTGGACACATTTAACAGGGCAATGCGGGCCAAGCGTCCATCCGTACCGTTAAGGAAATATCTATCAGTCCGTTGATGAAGCGGAGGTCTCCAAACCTTGTCATTACCATATCTCGGTAAGCCCGCGTTGCCAATTCCTCCAACTGTTAATTTTGACAGGCGCTTACATTCTCTCCGGCTCCCACCATCCGAAAGCAATTATTCCCATGAAACCTAAATGCCGGTTCAAACTCACCCTCGCCACGACCGCGCTCATGTGTGCGCTCGCCCTGGCTTCGGGCTGTGCGTTTCTCAAACTCAATCAGGAGGTGGCCCGCCTCCAGACGCAGTGTTACATCACCGGCGACTTGTCGGGGGCGCCAGTTGCCGGGACGAATTACGCCATCGTTTTCCAGCCGGCCTCCAGCGGCTTCCGGATTGCCGACGTAGCCGTCATCCCGGCGGAGAGTCGAGTAGTTGCCTTTAGCCTGCCGTGGGCGACGAATTATTTCTTCGCCGCCTTCTGCGACAGCAATGGCAACCAGCGTTACGACGACGGCGAACCAGTCTGGGTGCATGGCGGGCCGAACGCGGTCGGCTTCGATTCGCAAGGGCGCAGCGGTCGGATTCCCATAAAATATTCTGCCACGCTCAATGCCACGCCGGGATTGCTGGCCGGTCTCCGGGCCGCCCGTGGGGATCACAGACTGATCGAACTGCAACGGGGCGGGCAGATGGCTATCGCCCTCGGCGAGATCACCACGTTGGCCGACGCGCGCTTCAGCCCGGAGAACGGAAGCCACGGCTTGTGGGAGCCGGCCAGTTCGCTGAATGAGCAAGGCATCGGAATCTACTTCCTGGAACGCTACGACCCCGCGCGCGTTCCGGTGCTGTTCGTTCACGGCGCCGGCGGCACGCCGCGGGACTGGAGCAGCTTCGCGGAAAAGTTCGACCGGAAACAGTACCAGCTCTGGTTCTATTCCTATCCGTCTGGCCTGCGGCTGGAGAACTGCGCCGCGATGCTCGAAAAGGGCGTCGGGAGACTTCAGGCGCAATATGGGTTTGAACGGTTGCACGTCGTGGCCCACAGCATGGGCGGGTTGGTAAGCCGGCGGTTTCTGATCATCAATGTGCTCGATCACCATCAGCCGTGGGTCCGGAAGTTTGTCACGATCGCCACGCCGTGGCGAGGGCACGAGGCGGCGGCCCTCGGAGTGAAACGCGCACCGGCCACCGTTCCCTCATGGATCGACATGCAGACGGACAGTGATTTCACCCGGCGCCTGTTTGCCCAATCGCTGGCGCCGCAGGTGCAACATTCGCTGGCGTTCACCTATGGCGGGAGGGGGAGCTTGATTCTGCCGGAGAGCAACGATGGCACGGTCAGCGTGGACAGCCAGTTGAAAGCCGAGACCCAGTCCGCCGCCACGCGCGTCCGCGGATTCAATGAGAACCATGTTTCCGTCCTCCATTCCCCGGATGTGATTCGCTGGGTCGAGGCCGCCGTCAGTGAGCCGTGAGACCGGGCCGTCTGGAGGGACGAGCTCCGCGAGTCCCATTTCATTCGGGAGCCAAGTAAAGAAGATCAGGGACTCGTGTAACTCGTCCCTCCACAATGGATACTCCCTGTCAGTTCTGACAGTCGCGCGCCGTCCGCTGCTTTGCTCAAATGAGCGGCACAAACGTATATGCCCCTCGAACTGCAAATCATTCGCGCGCGCGAGTTCGTTCGCCTCGGCGCTGAAGGGCAGTTTGATTTTGAGAGCACGCGCGCCGTTCTCGAAACATTGGCTGACGCCTGCTGCAAACGTGGCATAGAGCGGGCGTTATTGGACGTGCGGGAATCGAGTTCGAATCTCACGCCCAATGATTTGGCTGCGCTCGTGAACGCATTCACTGAAGTGGGCTTCTCCAAACGGCTGCGCCTGGCCGTGCTGCATGGCGGCGACCAGGAGTATCGCGCGAGACTATTCGCGTTCATCGGCAAGTTGCGCGGGTGGAAGGTGCAGACGTTTGAGGATTACGAGCAGGCGCTCGAATGGCTGTCGGTCGCGCTTGAATCGGCGCCTGAACAGGAAGGGGAAATTGTCCCGGTTCAAATCAAGGAGTCCGCGAACGAGCAGCAACCCGGGATCACGCGACTTAATATCTGAATGTTTATGAAATCCAAAACCAGCTTGCTAACGTCCATTGCCGCCCTCGTGATTTTGAGCGGGTGTGCGACGCCGGAGATCGATACCCGCTTGTCGATGGCGACCGACAAACCGACGCGACCGAACCGCATTCTGGTTCATGATTTCGCCGCCGCCCCGGCGGACGTTCCGTCCGATGCGCCTATTGGCGCTCGTCTGGGAAGCGGCGCGACCGTTTCGCCCGAACAAATTGCGCTCGATCGTCAACTGGGCGCAGGCATGGCGGCACAGTTGATCACCGCGCTCCGCGAGATGGGCCTGCCCGCCGAACGCGCTGTGCCCACATCGGTCCCACAGGTCAATGATGTGGTTGTGCGGGGTCTTTTTGTATCGGTTCACGATACCAATGCCGCCAAGCGCATGACCGTGGGGTTTGACTTCAACGCCTTGGAATTCTTGACCATGCTGGAAGCTTTCCAGAGGACGCCCCAAGGCTTGGGAAGCCAGCTCGCCGCGAGCGGCAACCCGACGGGAATCATTGTAAGCAGCGGAATGAAAATCGGTGACATGGCGACTGCCCGCACAAGACTCGATGGCTGGGGCCGGCAGACGGTCAAGGAGATTGCTGACGGCCTGATGGTTCTGTTTCGGGAACAGGGCTGGATCAATTAGTCTGCACGGGCGACAGCGCTTTTCGCGGTGGAACGGTTGGAGGGACGAGCTCCGCGAGTCCCATTTCAAAGGTGTGCGTCAGATTCAGGAACGGCTGAACAATTCCTGATGGGATTCGTGGAACGCGTCTCTCCACGCCTGTCAAAACTGCCAGTTTTGCGACTTCGCTGCTTTCACGATAATCGCGTCATTAACTCATCGTCTGCAGCGGAATGAAAGTGTACGGCGAAGCCAGCGGCAGCAGCAAAGTGGAAGGCCGGGCCAAGGCGACCGCCAGGGAAATCGCTGACGCATCAAGAATTGTCGATTATTAAATTTGAACGACCCCTTCAGGTCGTTCCACGCCCGCTTGGCCCAGAACTCTCGATTGCTGCCTTGTTTCTATTCCGGTAAAACCGCGCCGTGCCGAATCCCGTCAAACTCTCCGAATTCACCGCGTGGTGTCAGCAGTACATCACTGGGGATGAAAAGAGCGAAGCACAAATCTTTCTCGATCACCTATTCCGATCCTTCGGTCACGCCGGTGGTTTAAAGGAAGCCGGAGCCACCCTGGAATTCCGCGTCACCAAAAATGCGGAAGCCGGCGGAGGCACATCGTTCGCCGACCTCGTCTGGAAACCGGTCGTGCTCATCGAAATGAAGAAGCGCGGCACGGATTTGCAGAAGCATTACCGTCAGGCTTTCGATTACTGGACGCGCCTCGTGCCCAACCGCCCGCGCTACGTCGTGCTCTGCAACTTCGACGAGTTCCGCGTTTACGATTTCGACACCGACCTCGACGCGCCCAAGGACACGCCTGCTGAATGGGCTGATCGCTCGACGGAGACCCACGTACCAATGCGCCCGTCCGCATGATTGCGGCATGAAACTGGAATTCTGGTATTTAATTTTCGGCGCGCTGCTCGTGGTGATCGCGTTGACGGCCTCCGCGGTAAAGCGATGGCCTTTAACCACGACGATGCTCTATCTCTTCACCGGGGTAGTGCTCGGGCCGCTGGGGTTCGGGGTCGCTTCCATCCATCCCCTCGACCAGGCCAAACTCCTCGAGCGGGCCGCGGAGTTGGTCGTGATTGTTTCGCTCTTTACCGCCGGGCTGAAACTGCGCGCGCCGTTTCAGGATGGTAAATGGAAGGTGCCCGTCCGCCTCGCCTTCATTTCCATGGCCCTGACCGTGGGCCTGATTACGCTGGTCGGGGTGTACGGATTGGGTTTGCCGTTGGGCGCCGCCGTGCTCCTGGGAGCGGTGCTCGCCCCGACCGATCCGGTGCTGGCCTCCGACGTGCAACTGGAGAGTGCCGCCGACCAAAACCGGTTGCGATTCAATCTCACCGGTGAAGCCGGACTGAACGACGGCACCGCCTTTCCCTTCGTGATGCTCGGCGTGGGCTGGCTCGGGCTGCATGAATTGGGTGATTGGGGCTGGCGCTGGTTTACGGTGGACGTGCTTTGGGCCATCGGCGGTGGGGTGACGATCGGAACGCTGCTCGGAATCGCCGTTGGTCGCAGCGTGCTTTATCTGCGGCGCAAACACAAAGCGGGACTCGGCCGGGAAGAGTTTCTCACGCTGGGATTGATCGGACTTTCCTACGGCATCGCGCTGCTGGCCCACACGTACGGGTTCCTGGCGGTCTTTGCCGCCGGCCTCGCTTTGCGCATGATTGAACAACGCCACACGGACCAGGGAACCACCAGGAACGTGAGCGCGACTCCAAAAAGCGATCCGGAAACGCATCCCCAAACGGCGCCGGCGCATCTGACGGAATCCGTGCTCCACTTCAATGAACAATTGGAGCGCATTCTTGAAGTCGGACTGGTGCTCGTCATCGGCATCATGCTCGCGCCGGAATTCCTTAACCTCGCCGATCTGTGGTTTGTCCCGGTGCTGTTGCTCATCATTCGGCCTCTGGCGGTGGTGCTCGGACTGGTGGGCCTGGGAATTTCGCGCCCCCAAATTTCGCTCCTTTCGTGGTTTGGAATTCGGGGCATTGGCTCGATTTACTACCTGATGTACGCCATCGGCCTGGGAGTCGCGCCGGACATTTCCCGGCAATTGATCTCCGTAACCTTGTGGGTGATTGCCGTGTCCATCGTCCTCCATGGCATTTCCGTCACTCCGCTGCTGCGCTGGTATCAATCGAAACGACGCGGGCGGGTTGCAGGTTAGCGCCCCAGTGGGAAGGCTGAAAAGCGGCTGGCCGCATTCCTCCAGAAACCACCCAACCGCTCGGGAGGATTTGCTCGCCCTGAACCAGGAAGTCGCCGCGAAGACTGAGAAGGGTGAACCCGTCACCGCCCCCGGCGTGCCGAATAATTATCCCGACGCGAAGCAACTGGTGACGGAGGATTGTATCAAACCGCAATGATCTATGGAGACTTGTCGGACAAGTTCTACCTCGCGCTTCTCAATACTGGCAGTTCACAGCCTACAGGATGCAACCGTCCGCAACCTGACGCGTTGGCGGGATGGCAAGGACGCTTTGCTTGCGCGTCCCCTTTGGGCGGCGCAGCAGCAGCGCACGCCTTGCCGGAGTTGAGAGTGTTTACACCGCAAGCCTCCGCACGCGACGCTCGCCGTTGATGCGTTCGGAGAGCGTGCTCTGGCGAGATTCGGAACCCCGCCTGTCAGAACTACCAGTTCCGGCGCGCCGCCGGAATTCCCACATTCATTGGTGACGACTGATATATGCGCATCATGAAAACACGACCGTTGGCTCACGCTTCTATGAAACAAACATTCCTGACCTCACTCGCACTAGCCGTTGCCGGCTTCGCGCTCCCGGCGTTCGCGCAAGACCACGCCACCACTGACATCGGCACACTCGACAAGGAGACGGCCGCGAAGGCGTTTCCCTCCAAGCCGCCGTACTCGCCTTACGCGGGCCGCAATTTCCCGACGCGCCCATTCTTTGGTGACACGCATACGCACACCGGCTTTTCTTTCGATGCCGGCGCGTTCGGCTGCCGGCTCAACCCGCGCGATGCGTATCGTTTTGCCCGCGGCGAGCAGATCACGGCCTCGGGCGGTCAGTCCGTGAAGCTTTCGCGCCCGCTTGATTTCCTCGTAGTCTCGGATCACTCGGACCAAATGGGCTTTTTTCCCGACCTGCTGGCGGGCAAGCCATACGTCCTGGCCGAGCCGAAGGGCCGCCAATGGTTTGACATGATGCAGGCCGGCAAGGGCGGTGAAGCGGCGTTTGACATCATTACCACGTTTTCGCAGGGAAAATTCCCCAAGGCGATCTCGTCTCTGCCGGGCACGCCCGCCTATCGCTCGGCGTGGCAGGAAACCATCAAAGCCGCGGATGATGCGAATACGCCCGGCACGTTCACCGCGTTCATCGGCTACGAGTGGACCTCCAACGACAAGGGGAACAATCTCCATCGCAACATTATCTTCCGCGACGACGGGCGCAAAGCGGGCCTCGTCGAGCCTTACACCACGCAGCCGCCGCTGGGCAGTCCCAACCCGCGCGACCTTTGGAAGTGGATGGCGATGTGCGAGGAAAAAACCGGCGCGCAGATTCTCGCCATCGCACACAACGGCAATCTGAGCAACGGCCGGATGTTCCCGATCATCGAATCGTTCACGGCCAAGAAAATCGACAAGGAATACGCCGACAACCGGGTGCGCTGGGAGCCGCTTTACGAAATCACGCAAATCAAAGGCGATGGCGAGACGCACCCGTTCCTTTCACCCAACGACGAGTTCGCGAATTTCGAGCGTTGGGACAAAGGCAACCTCGACCTGACGGAGATGAAGAAGAACGAGATGCTGGAGGCCGAGTATGTCCGCGCGGCGTTTCGCAACGGGTTGGTGCTTGAGGCGGAACTGGGAGTTAATCCCTACAAGTTCGGAGTGGTGGGCAGCACCGATGCGCACACCGGGCTGGCGGCGATTGAGGAAGACAATTTCTTCGGCAAGACGTCCAGTTCCGAGCCCACCGCGGAGCGGGCTTCACATCCCTTCGTCAAGGCGGAAAAGGCAACCATTATGGGCTGGGAGCAGACTGCTTCTGGTTACGCCGCCGTCTGGGCGACGGAGAATACACGCGAGGCGATCTTCGACGCGATGAAACGCCGTGAAACTTACGCTACCACCGGCCCGCGCATGGTCGTGCGCTTTTTCGGCGGCTTCGACTTCGAGGCCGCGGACGCGAATAACCGGATGCCCGCAAAAATCGGCTACGCCAAAGGCGTGCCCATGGGCGGCGACCTCAGCGCCGCGCCGAGCGGCAAGTCGCCGACTTTCCTCGTGGCGGCACTGAAGGATCCGATGGGCGCGAACCTCGACCGCATTCAAGTGGTCAAGGGCTGGGTCGGCAAAGACGGAAAGACGCAGGAACGCATTTACGACGTAGCTGTGTCCGGTGGACGCAAGATCGAAACCGATGGCCGCTGCAAGGTCGATGTCGGCAATACGGTCGATGTGCCCAACGCAACCTGGGCAAACACCATCGGCACCGGCGAAATGATCACGGTCTGGAAAGATCCGCAATTCGATCCGTCGCTGCGGGCGTTTTATTACGTGCGCGTGATCGAGATTCCCACGCCGCGCTGGACTGCGTATGACGCGAAGTATTTCAAGATTACGCTCCCCAAGGAAGTCCCCATGACCACGACCGAGCGCGCCTACACGTCGCCGATCTGGTACACGCCGGCCAAGTAACCGCGAGCCGACAAGCCCGATGAAAAAAATCCTACGCGAGCCGTTACTGCATTTCCTCCTGCTGGGGGCCGCGATTTTTGCGGCCTACAGTTTGGTTTCCAAACGCAACAGCGACGAGCCGGGAAAGATCGTCGTTACCCAGGGGCAAGTCGCAGCGATAGCCGAGGGCTTCACCCGCACCTGGCAACGGCCACCCACCCGCGAAGAACTGGAGGGATTGATTCGGGATCGGGTACAAGAGGAAGTATATTGCCGCGAGGCGATGGCGCTTGGCTTGGACAGGGACGACACCATCATCCGCCGCCGGCTCCGGCAAAAGCTGGAATTCCTCACTGATGACGTCGCCGCCCTTGCGGAGCCGACCGATGAGGAGTTGAGTGCGTATCTAAAGGCGCGCGCCGACACGTTTCGCGTCCAGCGGCAGTTCACGTTCAGCCATGTCTATCTCAACCCCGAGCGACGCGGTCAAAATCTCTCGCGCGACATCAGGCAGTTGCTCGCGCAGTTGCAGCAGGCCGGTGAAAAGGCTGATGTCGCGGAACTGGGTGATTCATTCCTGCTCGAACACAAGTTCCAGTCTTTGCCGGCCAGCGAGATTGTAAAAGTGTTCGGGGAAAAATTCGCGGCGAAGTTGGGCGAGCTTTCGCCCGGCCAATGGCAAGGGCCGGTCGAGTCTGGCTACGGCGTGCATTTGGTACTCGTAAGTGAGCGCACGGAAGGACGAGTGCCCGCGCTGACGGAAGTTCGCGATGCCGTGCGCCGTGAGTGGGCCAATGCCCGGCGGCTGGAATCGAACGAGAAATTCTATCAGGAACTGCTCAAGCGTTACGTCGTCACCATCGAGCGCCCGAAGCCCGCGGAGGAACAGAAGAAATTGGCGGAAGCAAAATGAGAGTGTCGAGTTTTCCGAGGCGAATCCCAAAGGGATTCCGGCTCAAAGCCCAAGGTTGCGAGGAACGAGCTACCTTGGGTTGGCAGGGCGGGGGCATGCCAACCCCAACGGGGTTGCGGCACGCGCGAGCCGAACAACGCCGCAACCCCGCTGGGGTCAAAAATATTTCTTCCATGTTTTCCCAGGGTAGCTCGTTCCTCGCAACCCTGGGCTGGATGACTCAATCCCTTTGGGATTGGGCGAGAACGAGTGTGAAGGTTCAATTCTCTTTCTCCTCTGTTTTCTCCGTTTGCTTCTGTTCGATTCTTTTCCTGCTGTTGTTCTTCTCATCCGCGCTCGCGCACGAGGTGCGACCGGCCTATCTCGAACTGCGCCAGACCGGGCCGGATACTTACGACGCGCTTTGGAAAGTGCCAGGGCGCGGAGAGAACTTGCGTCTCGGCCTTTACGTGGAACTGCCGGCTGGCTCAACGAATGTCACCGCGCCGCGCGCCGCGATGGTCAACAACGCCTTCACCGAGCGCTGGACAGTCAAGCGCCCTGGCGGACTGACTGGCGGCACCATTCATATCGCTGGTCTCACCGCAACGATGACCGATGTGCTCGTGCGTTTGGAACGCCTCGACGGCACGACACAAGTCACGCGGCTCACACCGTCGGCGCCTTCCTTTATCGTCGAAGCGGCGCCGCGAGCGATGCAGGTGGCGGCGACTTATCTGAAGCTGGGCGTCGAACATATCCTTCTCGGCATTGACCATTTGCTGTTCGTCCTCGCGATGTTGATTGTGGTGAAAGGCACGCGCCGGCTCATTGCGACCGTGACGGCGTTCACCATTGCGCACAGCCTCACGCTCGCGGGTGCGAGCCTCGGATTCGTGCATGTGCCAGGGCCGCCCGTCGAAGCCGCCATCGCGTTGAGCATCGTGTTTGTGGCGGCGGAAATCATGCACAGCCGCCAAGGCAAGGCGGGACTAACGGAGCGGTTTCCCTGGGTCGTTGCGTTCACCTTCGGCCTGCTGCACGGCCTCGGCTTTGCCGGCGCGTTGAGCGAAGTCGGCCTGCCGCAAACAGCGATTCCCGTCGCGCTGCTCTTCTTCAACGTCGGCGTTGAGCTGGGACAACTTTTGTTCATTGCGTCCGTATTCGTCGTCATAGCACTGGCGCGGCAAATGATGCGGCGCGGCGGAATGGGTCAACCCCCGTGGGCCTGGCGTCTTCCTCCGTATGCCATTGGCGGCGTCGCCATGTTCTGGGTCATCCAGCGAATCGCGGCTTTTTGAAATCAACCGTCATCCAAACAACAACGAGAGTTATGAAATCGCCACTCAAAATCGCCGGGCTTTGCGCCCTGCTATCAGTGTCAATCAACTCCGCCGTCGCCCAGCAGCCTTCCGCTGCCGAACGCGCTGCCGCCCTTAAAGCCAACGTCACCGCCAGCGCAGCGGTCCTGCGTCAGTACGAATGGATCGAAACAACCGCCGTGGTCCTGAAAGGCGATGAGAAATCCCGCAAGCAGGAGCGTTGCTACTACGGCGCCGATGGCAAAGTTACGAAGATCGAAGTGAACGCTTCACCGGAGGCGGACAAGAAGCGGGGAATCCGCGGACGTATCGTCGAAAAGAAGACAGAGGAACTGACGGACTACATGAAGAGTGCTGTCAGCCTGGTGAAGATGTATGTGCCGCTGGACGCGGCACGAATTGAAGCGGCGAAGACTGCGGGCAATGTATCCATAGAAATGTTGGAACCTGGCAAACGCGCCCGGCTCAATTTCAAGAATTACGTAAAGAGGGGCGACAACCTGGGAGTGGAAGTGGACCTCGTGAACAATCGTCCATTGGGTCTGAAGGTCGCCACGTTTCTCGACTCTCCCTCGGATGCCGTGACGCTGGACGTGAAGATGAGCCAGTTGCTCGACGGCACCACCTATCCAGCCGACACGACGCTCGATGCCAAAGCCAAGAACCTTAAAGTCGCAGTGCAAAACTCCGGGTATCGAAAGATGGGAAACTGAGTGAGCCTCAAACACCTGACGCGAAATAAACACCGTGAAAATAACATCAAAAAACCTCTTGCGGACGGTCGCCATTGGGTTGGCCTTCGGTGTTCTCGCGTCGGCGCCCGCAGCGGACAACCTGAAGGCCTTTCCACCAGCCAAGAACGGAATGGTTCGGCACGTTTTGCAATTGCTGAAACAAGATGACGAATCCGCTTTCAAGGTCGAACTGCTCGTCGGCAAGACGATCGAGGTTGACGAAGGGAACCGATACTTTTTCGGCGGCAAGATCGAGGTGGAAACGATCAAGGGCTGGGGATTTCCACGCTACGATGTCAGCAAGCTGGGGTCGATGGCTGGTACGCGGATGGCGATCAATCCGGACGCGCCGAAGGTGAAGCGGTTCATCACGCTGGGCGGCGAACCCCTTCTCCTCCGCTACAACAGTCGTTTACCCATCGTGGTGTATGCGCCCGAAGGCGTTGAGGTGCGGTACCGCGTGTGGAGCGTGGGGCCGGAAGCGGTGATTGAAGAGGGTTGATGCAGTTCCGGCCGGCAGCAGTTCGTTGGAATTCACCGAGAATATTTTCCGCATGAACATCGGCCCCGTGTTTTGGACGCGGCGGAGAATTCCATTCGCCAGGCCGAACTTGCCGCCCAGTTCGCCAGACTGTCAGTTCTGACAGTTCCGGTTGTGGAGCATGAACGCTTCAATCTGCACGTAAGCCGGTGCGCTCACGCGCGGCAGGGACCA
>Ga0190265_10001232_pt1 | contig 16765 bp, 8 predicted proteins | sample Popmic124T_FD_133135 | JGI IMG/M metagenome (GOLD analysis project Ga0190265, IMG submission 133135) | Populus adjacent soil microbial communities from riparian zone of Indian Creek, Utah, USA - 124 T | ecosystem: Environmental > Terrestrial > Soil > Riparian zone | place: USA: Utah | collected...
AAGCCAATGCGCGTGACGAGTTTCTTGCCGCGTACTTCCGTCGCGCTCATTTCGCGGAAGCGCAAAGCGGCGTCGCAGGCGCGCACCGCGTGATCGGCCTGCGGCTCCGGCGCATTCCAGAACGCGAAAATCGCGTCGCCAATATACTTCACTACCGTGCCGTCAGTCGCGTGGACGCACCCGCCCACCGCGCTTTCGAAATACTCGTTCATCATGCGGGCCAGTTCGTCGGAATCCATGCCCTCAGAGATGGAAGTGAAGCTCGCGATGTCGCTGAACATGATGGTGAGCTTCTGTTTCACTGCGCCTGGCTTGAGCAGTGTAATGTCCTTGTTCCGCGAAAACTGCTTCACCAGCTTCGGCGAGAGATACATTGAGAGCGATTGTTCGAGGAACTGCCGATCGAGCAGTCCCTGCAACCAATGAAAGAGGACGGCCCACACCCACGCCACGGGAATTTGCACAATCACCATGGTGAGCCATGGAAACCAGAAGTGCAGCCGCCCGGCGGACAGACATGCCAGCACCAGTACCGCTATCGCCGTCACGATGGACATCACCGTCGCAACCACCGGGCGAAAACGAACCAGCAGAAATCCGACGAGGGCGCCGAACGCAGTGAGCACCAGCGCTTGCGAGGGCAACGAACCGTTCAGCCACTCGGAACGCACCAGGTTCGCGAGAATGGTGGCATGAATCTCGACTCCGGAAAACAACGTTTGACCCACCCGATACGGACTATTGAATGTGTCCCTTCCAGCGCCCACGTCCTTGATTTCGTTTGGCGCGCCCACGAGGACGAGCTTTCCACGGAAATAGCCGGGTGGCGCGTTGGAGAGCGCATCGTAAAACGTCAGGCTCGGGATCGTCGCGGGCGGGCCGTAGTAGTTCAGGTGACGAAATTGGTCGCGCTCGCCGCGGCGGGTGATCGGAGCCCCTTCCAATTCCGCTGCTCTCCAGGTGAACGAAACTTCTTCGCCGCCGTCGGGCAGCCTGCGGCCCGAGAAGAGTTTTCGCACCACATTGTCGCTGTCTGGATAAACGTGCTCGACGCCAAGCGCTGCGGCATTCGTGGCCAGTATTGGAATCAGGTTATTGTCGGACAACACCACTTTTCCATGCGCGCGAATGGCAGCGGCGAATACGGCGTCATCTTCAAGGTTGCGAGATGGTTTGTTAAAAACCAGATCCAGGACGACCGCACGAGATCCATCGTCCTGCAACCGGCGGAGCAGTTGCGCGAGTAGTTTGCGGTCCCACGCGGTGTCCGGACTTTGGCCGAGCTTATCGCCAGACTCTGAGTCCTGGAAAACGATCACGACGTCTTCCGGTGCGCCAATCCTCATGTAGAGCAGCAGCAGGTCGTAGCTACGGTTTGTCAGTCCCTCGCCGAATAAGGGAATGAAGAAAAGCCAGCCCAGGATAATGGCGGCGATGGCCCCAACCCATCTCTTGGCAGCACGGACCTGAACTACCCGATCCGATTTCACCAGCAAGGGGAGCGCAGGGCTCCGGCTTTGCGCGTTAGGCGGCGGGCAGAATGGAGTCGCGCAGACCTGGAGGCCGGCGCTCCGCACTGATGCTTAAAGGCGCTCATCGCATTAAAACTTGAACTTGAACCGCGCCACGAAGGTGCGTTCGCGCGGCAGTTCGGTGTAGAGCGTCAGCGGCTCCAGTCTGTAATCTTCATCCCCGATATTCAGCACGCCCAGTGTGAGTTCCGCGCGGCGCTGCGCCCAGCGATAGCCGCCCAACACGTTGAACTGCCAAAAATCATCGCCCGGTTCGCGCGGCGAAAAACCGCCGGTGCTTTGGCCAGTCCAGAGCACCTGAAACTGGGCAAAGAATCCCATTCGATGATTGTAGATCGCGTAAAGCGCGGCCTGATGCAGCAGCGCGTCGTAGCTCTGGCGCGATTTGAATCCACTGCCGAAGTCCGGCACGCCGGGACGGATGGCCGGAAACGTATCGCGCAATTCCGCGTCGCTCACTCGATAGCGCCCGCCGAAAGCCCAGCCTTCACCAACGAGTTGGTTCAACGTCACGGCCAGCGACCGTTCCTCGAACTCCAGATGTTCGCGCGCTTGTCTCGGTGCCGCGTTACTCGGATTCACGGTCGGATCGAACTCGATGACGCCAACGCTGCGTTCGATTTCCGAGCGCAACCACTCGGCCGAGATTGCGGCATAAGTTTCGGTCGGGAATTTATGTTCCAGCGAAATCCCGGCACTCTCAAAACGCGCGCCCGCATTCGCCGCCGCGACGGATTCGGGAATAATGCTGCGAAAGCTCTGGTTGAATCCTGCCACTTGCGACGGCTCGATCTGATAGCTCTGGTCGATGCTCGCGCCACCGATGCCTTGCGCGTAACCCAGGCGCATCGTGGTGTCTTTGGTCGGTGTCCAAATGAGTCCCGCTTTCGGCGAAACGCGCGAAGTCTTTTCTTCGCCGCGTTGAATCGGAGCGAAACGGAAGTTCTCCGGGTAGGTGAGGTCGTCATACGCCACGCCGCCGATCAGTTGGACGGTCCTAACAATTTCCCACGTGTGGTACCCGTAGAGCGTGAGGCGCTCGAAGTCGGTCGAGAAATCCTGCCGTGACGAGTACATAACCGTCGCGCGCGGGATGGGATTGCCGAGCCGGTTCTGCCTCGCCTTGGTTTCAAAATCACCGGATTGAAATCGCGCGCCGAGCACCGTCGTGTGGCCGGGACGCTGCGCGATTTGCTGGAGCTCGCCCGAGTAAATCGTGAGTTCGCTCTGATACTGTGCGTTGGGAAATGCTCTCGTGACTCCGTTGATGGCGTCACCTGTTTCACGCACCGTCACCAGAGTGGGTTGCCGCGGGTTCGACACCCGGAAGGTATCGTCCAGCCGCGCACCCAGGAACAGCGTGTGATGGCCCGGACTCCATTCGCGATGATACCCCGCCAACACGATCGGTTCCTGTTCCTCACGCGTACGGACGAACGGATTTGCGGAAAGCTGATTGTAATATTGCGCAACGTCCCCGCCGCTGGCGTGATACTCCGAAGCCATCAAAAAAATCGTGTCCTGCGCACTGATCTGCTGCTTCAACTGCACCGAAAGCTGGCGCTGCTCGATGTCGTTGTTAAGGCGCTGGCCGCGGTCGCTGCGGTACAAGCCTTCGATCGAATAACTCGTGTTTCCCAGCGTGCCGTATTGCGCGCCTTCCTGGAACCAGTTCCCGCCGCTGTCGTATTCCGTTCTCGAACTCACGCCGAGACGGTTTTGCTCGAACAGTTTGGAATACTCATGTTGCGAGACCGCCGGTGAGAGCGGACCGGCGCCGACGGGCGCGAGAAGATTCGCAATGAGATACTCAGCGAACGCCGGCGTCTCGTAGCGCAAATTGATCTGCCGGGGATCGCGCAAGCGCTCGTAGCTGTTCGCCAGAAAAAGATGCGAGGAATAATTCGCGTAGTCTTCGCTCACCGCGCGCCCTGCCTCGCGCACGCTCACGTCGGTCATGCCAGCGTCGTAATAGATGCCGGAAAGATTGGCGCTGCGCACGGCGCGGTCCTGGTCGAGCAACATCTGAGAGCGATAGACCGCGCGGTTGTCGTTCAAGTCCTGCGAGCGCTCCAGTTCACGAATCGCATCATTGATTCGATTCTGCTGTTGATTGTGCAATGCGCCGTAGAGCCATACCGTTGGATCATTCGGATCGATTTGCCGCGAGAGCTCCAGCTCGTGTTTCGCAAGGTCCGTTTTTCCGGCCACGTCGAATGCTTTGGCGAGATAGCTGCGCAGCACGGCGCGGTTCGGTTCCAGCGCCGCAGCCGTGCGTAAATCCTCCGACCCGCCCGAAGTATCGCCGCGCCTGATTTTGCAAAGTCCGCGGCCCAGCCAGGCGTCCGCCAGTGCGCCATCGACCACGATGGCTTCATCGAACTGATGAATCGCTTCGGAAATTCTGTTTTGCGCCGCGAGAAGAAATCCAGTCAGAGCGAGCGCGGAGGCGTGCCGGGGAGAGAGCTTCAGCGCTTTGTTGACGGCGGCGAGCGCCGGATTGACGCGGCCAAAACTGAATTCCAGCTCGGCCACACGCGCCCCGGCGAATCCAAAATCCGGACTGCGCTCGGCGGCCGACCGTGCCGCCTTGAGCGCAGCATCCAAATTCAATCGTGACTGCTGATAGTACGATTCGGCGAGCCAGGCCGTTCCGGTATTGAAGGCACTGGCTTCCGAGAATACATCGTTGCGCACCGCCGCGATCGCTTTGCGCAACGCAATGGTGAACTCGGAAGGTTGCGCCAATGAATCCAGCGTTGCTTTCGCCTGATCCACTTCGCCGACGGCAAGCATGAGCGCCGCGCGATAGATTGTTTCCGCATCGGTTGCGGGCTGGCGGTTCTCGGGATAAAGATTCAGCGCACGCACGAGATCGCCGCGGCGATAGGCGGCGAGCGAATCACGCAGCACGTCATTGGCCGCATCATCCCACGCGAGTTCATCCACGTTGAGGACGCCGGGATAGTAGAGCACCCATTGCACCAGATTCGTGGCGTTGAGCGCGGGAGACTTCGTTGGCTTTTGTCCGGGCACCGCGACGACTTGCTGGCCATTCGTGGCCGTTTCATTTCCCTGGGCGTTGGTGAGATCAACGATGCCATCGAACACGTTGATCTCGATTCGATCAGTGTCATCCACGAACACTGTGAACTCCGTTCCGCGCGCCGCGGCCGAAGCAAGCCGGTTGCGGAACTCAATCTCGGTCGGTTGCCCGCGGGTGAAGAAATAGAAAAATCCTCGCACCAGTTCGACTACGGGCCGTTCGCTGCCCGCGCCGGGAGGATGGATGGTGAGCAAACTTGATTCACGAACCGGCATGTCACCGCCGGCCGGCGAGCGCAATGTCGCGCGGCTGAGTTTGCCGGTGCGCAGTTTGTCGCCCGCTTTCAGCTTTTGATTCAATCTGGCGGGTGCCCAGGCATCGGTCCCGCTGGGCGCGATTTCGACTGTGCCTTGAATGACAATGAGCGTCACTGAGGTGTCCGCGCCCGGCCGGGCCGGCTGCGCAAGAGCTTCAAGTGGCCCCAGGGTGAGGATGAGCGCAAGCCCCCAAAGGAACTTCGCAGCGAACGATGGCCGATTCATACCTGGGAAAGAAGGAACGCGCTTGGGCATAGCAAATTTTCGACGCTGGTGACAAGGACGCATCTGCAAAGGGGTGCGATTGGAAGTGGCGGTCAGGAGCGCGTCCTTCAGAGCCTGTGTGAAAACAAAACGGACGCGCCAAGGCTGGGGCGGAGAGTTGGAATTCTCCCCTCTGTCTGCCGGCTTTTGCACGGCAAGTTCAAACCAATTCGTATGCTCACAAGTCATCAAAGAGTCACGAGAGAATCGTGCAGCGAACCCCGCTCGCTCCCGTTCCGGTGCAGGCGGAAGTGTCATGCTGTTCGAGCGTCGCCCACCCTGCCGGCGTTGCGCGTTACTGTTTCGCGCGATAGAAACGCACCGTGTTGGTCGCCGTGTCCCGGAACATCACCACGCCGTTGCTGTTCATGATGTTCGTCAACGGCGACCAGTTCGTCAGGGTCACGCTGCGTTCGATGATGTTGCTGAATCCAATTTTTCCCGTGACGCTTGCTTGGAAGACGCCGTTGCTCTCGATGGAAGAATTTTGAAACTGCACCGGCACCTCCTCGTGCGTCAGTGCGCAATCGTCCACGCCATAAAGATGCCACTGCACGCCATCGCCTTTCATGTGGATGAACACCGTCAGGTTCGAACTTTGGGCGATGGCGCGCTTGGCGAATTGCGTCCAGTTCTTTGAGTAATCGGTGGTCGAGCGCCGGTGGCTGTACATCCGAGGCGTCCACTGAACGGTTCCCGCATTCGCATTCGTGCCGCCGGTTGGGTCGATGCCCAGCCGCATGTGGATGAGCCGTCCCTGGTTATTCCACACGTCGTATTTCAACGTGTTATTCTCACGCGGCCACGTCGTGACCCATGCGCTGAACGTGTAGTCGAATCCGTTTGTCACTGGCACGCGCTGGAAAAGGTAGCCGTCCGAAGAACCGCCATTCACAGCCCCCTGCACAAACCATCCGCCGGTCCGCGGTGGCATGCTGAAGAATGATGTTGTGTCCTTCTGCGCAATATCGACACCGCCGCCTTTGCCCCAGTTCACAAGAGGCCGTGGTGAAGCGCCCGAGCCGATCTCAAATCCGGGATTCGCGAGCAGATTGCTGCCCGCCGGCCGCGTGCAAATCACGATGTCGCGCGACACGATTGTTTTGTAATTCGTCGCCGCCGATGAAACGCGGAAATGGTACATCGTGTGCGGCTGAAGATTGGTAAGCAACAGCGCATGATTCGTCGCGAGCGCCGCATCGAACACACGGTCGGTGTAGGGCGGATTGATGCCGGCAAATTCCACGGCGCTGTCGGATGGCACGTCAGTATTCCACTGGATCTTCAGCGAAGTGGCCGTGCGATTTGATTCAACGATGAACGGATCAGTTGTGATTTTCACCCACGGCATCGCCGCGCTGCCGGCGCTTTGCTCTTCCATGATTGTGCCGGCTAAATCCGTCCCGCTCACGACGATGCCATTCTGATACGCGGCGCCAAACGGAAATGGATTTCCGGTGTTTACGTAGGCGGAATTGAACGTTCCACCACCATTGCGGGTAACTTCGAGATAGTAGGTTTGCCCCGCTGTGAGCGGGCATTCTCCCGGCGCCCACGTGACGATCATTTCCGGATCAGCGCCCAGCCGCGCCGGCTTGTTGCGCTTCGTAGTGCCGACTGGCGCGCCGCCCGGCCCATTCTGCAAAAGGCGCACGACGTAGGTGTAAGCGCCCGGGTCCGCCAGCCAGAACGCCGCGCTAATCAAGTTCACTCCGCGTGCGATGAAAGTCTGCCCGACGCTCGTGTTCCCGCTGAAACTGTTGCCATTGCCGCGCGTGTACAAATCAGTAATCAAACCATCATCGTCGGACATGATGACCAGCCCAAGGTCGCGATCGGGATACGGCGTTTGCGTCGTGCCATTTCCCAACCACAGGCAGCCACCAGGCATAGGATCTGAGAAATCTGGACGCGGATCCATTTGCATGATCACACCGCCTGCGGTCGGTGACGGAGTTCGAATCCGAATGTAATAAGTGCTGCCGGCGACGGTCGGCATGTCACCGAATCCATAAATCAACCGATGATCGCCCGCGCCACTGAAGCTGCGCGACACGCCCACCGCCGCGCCGCCCGGTCCGTTTGTCCGAACTGTTAGTGTGTAGTTCGTATTGTAAGGCGCGCGGAGATAAATCATCGAGACAGGTCCGCTTGCGACAAACGTCTGGCCGAATTCGTGATAGCCGGTCGGGTCCCAAAACGCCGGGTAACCCCACATCGTTGCGCGGAGCCGGAGATCCACATCCGCGCTGTTGCCGACGGATGGGACGTTGACATTGAAGGCAAACGCCGGCCGCCACCAAACGTCCCACGATGAAACGGTGTAATTGCTAGCCGGCAGACTCGCGTTCGTAAAAGCGCCGAAAATGTCCGTGGCGACAGAAGCGCCGGGCGAACTGTTGTTCGTCGCGTTGCCGTTCACCGCAAACTCGTAATAGCCGACACCGAACGGATTGCCCGCATACTGCGCATACCAATTCATGTCGCGCACATGACCGATGAGCGTGCCCGCAGGCGAGCAAAGCACGAACGCAAAAGAAAGCAACGCAGCGAGTCTCACGTGAAATCGCGTGCAGCTTAATCGTGAAATCGATTGCAGGCAACGAAGCTGATGGCCTCATCATCTTGCACCGCTGCTTTCGAGAATTACTCTTTCTCCTGTGCCGGTTTCAGCGCCGCATCATCCAAATCGAGGCGGTAAAGAATCTGATTGTAGTTATAGCGTGGTGTCGGAGCGGGCTTGTCCGCGAATTCCATCGTGTAGGTTCCCTCGAAGAGCAGCACGGGCGAATTGCTGGGCGTGAACTCGGGATGAAGGCGCGGATTGTAGAACGTGTAATTCTCGTGCGTCAGAATCTTCACCGCTTTTCCCCACGGGCCAGTTGGCGCGACAGCTTCCGCGTACCACAGCTCGCCGAATACCGAGGGTTTTCCGAACGATTCCATGAAGACAGTCACCCAACGTTTGCGATGCGCGTTCCACGCGATTGAACCGCTGTGTGGCTTGACGGCTTTGCCGTCCGCCGATGACGCCAAGGTTTCTTGCAGCTTCAATACTTCCCAGTTGGATGAATCCTGCCACGCTTCGAACGTCGCAGGACAACGCAGCGTCGGCAGCGGGTTGCCGAACAGCACCCATTCTTTTCCCGTCGCATCTTTCCAGAGTGCTGGATGACCGTCCGGCACCGGCGGCGGCTTCGGTGAAGCTTCTGACTTGGTCCATACCACGCGAAGTTGCTCGAAGCTTTCGGTCTTGTCGTTCCACGCGCACAATCCCCATTCGTAAACCTCCAGGTGATTGCGAATCTTCATGTATGACCCGACCAGCCGCGCGTTGCCATTCTTGTCCGGCAAACTGACGTAGCCCGTGACCCACGTTGGCCCGCTGCCCGGCATTCTCGCGACACCGCGTGGTTTGCTTTTGGCGTCTGTGAAATACTTGAACTGCAATTTCAACGGCGGCTCGAAGGACTTCAGCGGTTGAATCGCCGTCGTCGCGCTCAGCATGTCGAAAATCCCGAGCGGATAATTGGGAACGATCGTATCGCCCCAGACCCAATACATTTTCCCGCCATAGACCGCATTCTGAACGCTGTCGCAGCCGAACACGTCCGAGTCGCGCCAGTCCAATTCGCGTCCGAGCTTCTGCGATTCAGCGAACAGTCCATTGCCGGTGAGTCGGCCGAGCCGTTTGGCAACGATCGTTCGATTCACCTCCACTTTCAGCGTCTGGCCCGGCTCCGGTTTCAACCGCACGCCGCGCATACCGAAACCGTCCTTCGGAGCTTCATAGCCGTGCCCAATCACGTCGAGCCACGTCTCGCGCCCCATGCACTCGGGCAAATCAAATGCGATGACGCCAGCGTTGTCGGTGATGAATCGCGTCTGATGCGTCGTGCGGAGTTCCACGAGCGGCACCGGCCAGCCGCTTCCTTTCTCGACCACTTCGATCCGACAGATTGGGGCCGAAGCCGCGGTCGCAACCGTCGCAAGACCGAGCAGCAATGCGAGAATCAAACACGATGCGATACAATGGTAGGGCAGCGCTGTTCTCAGGCCGGCGGAGCCGGAACCAAATGGCCGTGCGTGTACGACGTGTGGATGAATGCGCGGACTGTCTCCCTCTCCCCTCAACGGGGTGAGGGGTGGGAATGACATGGCACGCGGAATCCGCGGACGTCTCTCGACCCAACCACCCCTCACCCTCAATCCCTCTCCCCGTAGAGGGGAGAGGGAAGCCTGGCAACGCCGGCGGGAAACCTTCGCGAAATACACAGACTTTCGGAGATATGTATTCAGAGCGCCGGGGTTATGCACTTCCATTCCCCCAGAACGATTGAATGGCAGGCGCGGCGCGGTGAGGACACCGCGCCCTACCTCATTTCGGTGACGATTTGCAGCAATGGCTTCAGTCATATACGACAATGCGAAATTGCGGAATGGATTGGCTCAAGAATTTTGCTTCCGTGCAGATCACTCTTTCCGCCAGGTAACTGTTCATCCGTAGAGCAGAAAAGGCTGACGGCGTTGTTTGAACTCCCGGAGTTCTGCATTCCACGCGTTTTTAATCTCACCGAGCGTTCGACCCGCGAGGATGACATCCATGGTCAGCTTGTGTTGCAACAACGTGTTCACTTTGGAAAGAGCGAAGTCGTTGGGATAAAGCCGTTGCAAAACCAGCGCGATGGTGATTCCAAGATCCACCGCATCCAACCTGTTTCGGTCCGTGATGACAAATGCCATTCCGCCGCACGGTTTGTCTTTGAACGTGCTGTAGGTGGGAGTAAAGCGAACGGGAACGCAACGAACTCCCGGCAATGCAGCGCCGTCGAGTTCGGCGGCGACGCGAACGTCATCGATGTAGGGCGCGCCGATCATTTCGAAGGGTTTGTCCGTGCCACGCCCGACGCTCAATGGGGTTTCGTGCAGCCCAAGCCCCGGATAGAGTGTTGCCGCCGGCAGGCTTCGCATATTGGGCGACTGATTAGTCCACGGCAGGCCGGTCTCATCGAACCACATTTCCCGTCGCCAGCCTTCGGCGCGAATGATGGTCAAATCCGCGCCCAGAGCTTTCTCCGCGTTCCACATTTGCGCCAGTTCGCCCACGGTCATGCCGTGACGAAGTGGGACTCGATAGAACGCCGTGAAGCTGAATTTGTCAGGAGGCACCGGGCCTTCGAGCGCGACGCCGTTGATTGGATTGATGCGATCGAAAACGAAAAACTTCAGTTTGGCTTTCGCCGCTGCTTCGAGGCACAAGCCCATCGTGGACGGATAAGTGTAGAAACGGCAGCCGATGTCCTGGATGTCGAAGGCAAGCGCGTCCAGTCCGCGAAGTTGTTCCGGGGCAGGGGACCGGCGCTCGCCATAAAGACTGTGGACCGGCAACCCGGTTTGCTGGTCCACGCTGTCTCCAATTTTTTCATCGAATTGACCGCGAATGCCGTGCTCGGGACCGAACAGCGCGGTGAGTTGAACACCCGCATTCTTCAACAAATCGATTGTGGCGCGCCGCTCGCGGTCGTGGCCGGTATGGTTTGTGATGAGACCGAGACGAAGTCCCCGAAGCGGCGCGAAATCCTGCTTCACCAGCACGTCGATGCCATTGAGCACTGCGCCGCGTTTGGCGGACGCTCCGGGCGCGACCCGAAGACCCGCATCCGAATTGCGGGTGCCTGCGCAACCCGCCGTTGCGCCCATCACAGCAAGGCCCGCGGATTTCACGGCCAGCTTTCCGAAAAACTCTCGTCGCTTCATCGGGACAACTTGGGCAACTCCGCGTGAGAACGCAGCTTCAAAGTGATGGGAAGAATTTCCGACGAGGCGAAGTTTGTTCGCGTCAGGTAGAGCGGCACAGCTTGTCCGCAATCTCTGGAACGCTGCGGAACAGTTCGTCCGGGCTTTGAGCGCGCAACGCCGCAAGACTGTGTTGACCCCACGCCACGGCGCCGAAAGCAATGCCGGCTTTTCGCGCCGCCTCGGCGTCCCGAATTTCATCCCCGATATAAAGTGCCTCACCTGCTGGAAGGCCACTCGCCTGGACCACCGCGCGAATCTTCGCGGCTTTGCCGAACATGGAAACTCCGCAGGCGAAATGGGCGATCAGCCTGGCATTCTGCGGACCCAGAATGCGCTCAACGTTCTCTCTTGAGTTCGAACTGACGATCGCCAGTCGAATGCCCGCGGCCGACAGCCGATGCAAAACTTCCTCGATGCCCGCGAACAGCGCAAACTCTCCAATGTGCAGGGCCATTTTCCTGCGCATCCCGCTCACCACGCGCGGCAACTTCCAGAGAGGCAGTCCGAGTGCCTTGAGCAACGCGCGACCGTGCAGGTCCCGGAATCGTTCATAGTCCTCCACCGCGACCTTCTTGAAGCCATACTCGTCCGCCAGTTCGTTAAAAACGCTTCGCATCCACGGCAGCGTGTCCGCCAGCGTTCCATCCGAATCGAAGATGACCAGTGGGTATTTCAACGTGAATGGCGTTCCTGACGTGACAGGCGAGGCAAGCGTGGCCTGCCTTACTTCAATGCCTGGTAATACGCTGTCTGGAATGCCGCGAAGAAGTTGTGCTGGTTGAACGGGAAATGTTGCGCGAGAGCGATGGCGACGATCTTCTCCTTCGGATCGATCTGGCAGTAAGTCGTCGCCGCGCCGTACCAGCCGAATTGTCCGATGGACGACGGCATGGAGAGCTGGCCGAGATCGGTTGTCACTTCCACGCCAAGACCGAAACCCTTCTGTCGTGTCGCCGCCTGATTATTTGGGAGCGCGACCATGTGATTCGCCGTCATCAGCTCAATCGTCTTGCGCCCGAGAAGGCGTTTGCCGTCGAGCGTGCCGCCGTTGCAGAGCATTTGAGCGAAGCGCGCGAAGTCGCCCGCTGTGGAAAAAATCCCCGCGCCGCCCGCCTCGATGCCGCGCCCTTCCTTTGGCCACGTCTCGATGAGCGGTTCGTCCTCCACGAACTTCCCGTCCACGAGCTTGTACGCCTTGGCCAGCCGGTTCACCTTCGACTCCGGCACATCAAAGCCCGTATCCTTCATGCCCAGCGGACGAAAAATACGCTCTTCCAGAAACGCGCCGAACCGCTGGCCTGACACGCGCTCAATCAACGCGCCCTGCACATCCTGGTTGACGCCATACGTGTAGGCGTCGCCCGGTTGGTGCTTGAGCGGGAGCTTGCTGAGTTTCGTGATAAAATTGGTGAGTCCTGGTCCCTTCCACAATTCTGCGGCCCGCCACAGTTTCGTCAGCTCATCGTTGCCCGAGAAATCGTAGATCAATCCGCTCGTGTGCGTGAGCAGGTGCTTGATGGTGATGGGCCGCTTCAGCGCCTCGGTTGTGCCATTCGTCCATACCTTCATGTCCTTCAACTCGGGCAAGTACTTCGAAACGGGATCGTCGAGATGGTATTGGCCGTTCTCCAGCAGCATCAGCGTCGCCGCGCAGGTGATGATCTTCGACATCGAATACACGCGCACAATCGTGTCGCGCTCCATGGGCAACCGCTTCTCTACGTCGCGATAGCCGTAGGTCTGGAAGTCCACGATTTTCCCGTCGCGCGCGAGGAGCGTGATGATGCCCGCGTGCTTTCCTTCTTCCACGAATCGCCTGGTCGTCGCGTGCAACACTTCGAGCCGTGCCGGATCGAACCCTGCGGCCCTGGGTGAAGTGGTTGGCAATTGCGCGGGAACCGAAACCGCCAGGACGGACACAAGAATGAGAAAGAATGTTTTCATGCAGGCCGCATTTATCCGCACGAACGTGAAATGGTCGCAAGAAAAACTATTTGCCTCGAATGCGACATTTTAGCGGCCCGGACGCACTCTCATGGCTGCGCCGGTCACCGTCCGCTTCCCTTCATGCTCCAGCTCTCAGCTACGCATCGATCCGTTAATTGTAGCGCGGCAGGGCCTCACATCTTGCCGTGGCGGAACAGCGTCGCTATTTTTCGACCTTCGCCTTCGGAATCGCTTGAGTGACTCAATGCCTCGCGTTTCCCAGAAATGGCAAGAGAACGGTCGAAATGTCTATCGACCGCTCTGCATCGTTCCGAATGGTCGGTGAACACTGTGTATTGAGCTTTTATGAAAAAAGAAATCAGCATGTCAGCCACGTCGTTCCTGCGCAGCCTCACCATCCCCGTTGGGCTAGGCCTGCTTGTTGCGGTGACATTGAATACTGAGATCGCGCGCGGCGCTGTCATTGCCCATTGGTCATTTGATACCGCCACAATAACCGTCGATGGCTCCGGGAATGTTCTAACGGCTGCGGACGATACCGGCATTCACAACGCCACCGGCGTCTTAAACGGAACGGCGACGAGCGCTTCCGTGGCCGGGCAATTCGGCACTGCGCTGCAATTGAACAACACGGCGGGCACGCAGGCCGCCAATAATTATTACATGACGTTTGCCAACCTGATCGAGTTGATGGGATCGACGGGTCCGAGCTACACGATTGCCGCCTGGGTAAACACCGTGAATACCGCCGACAACAACACGATCCTCGGCGATTGGGGCAATGCGCCAGCCGGGACTGACCGGTTCATCTACTGGTTCAGCGTCAACAACTCCTCCGGCCAAGGCCGGCCCCGTGCGCAAACCCGTGCTCAGAATCTGCCCTCCAACGATGACATCATCGCCCAGCAGCCTGCCGTCAACGTAGCCAGCAGCACGTGGCGGCACATTGCCTGGACCTTCGATAAAAGTGCCGCGACGTTGAAGACCTTCGTGGATGGCGTGCTGGTGGACACCTTGTCAGCCATTGCTCCACCCCTGCACATTACGAATAGCGCTTCGAGTTTCGGCGCCATCGGTCGCAAGGCGGACAACAATCGCTATTTTGTCGGCGCCATCGATGAAATCTGGGTGCTCGACGAGGCGATCGACGATGCGGCTGTGCAAGTTCTTTTCAACTCGAATGTCGCCCCCGGAAGCATGAATCCACCGGCGATTACGCGGCCACCGGCCAATGCCACGGTTTATGAGAATGGCACGACCAACCTATCCGTGGTCGCCTCAGGCACTCCGGCATTCCAGTACACATGGTATCATTTCCAAAACATGATCGAAGGCGCCACGAACGCGACGTTGGTGCTTTCGAACGTCAGCCTGGGCCAGGCCGGGGAGTATTCCGTCGCTGTGACAAACGCTTTCGGCGGTGACGTTAGTGACGTTGCGACGCTCACGGTTCTGCCGACAGAAGTGCCCACGATTACGCAGCCACCGCAGCCGATCACTCGTTACAAAACTGGTTCGGGCGCCTTCCATGTTACCGCCGCCGGCGCGGCGAGCTTTGGCTATCAGTGGCAGTTCGACACGGCCGATATTCCAGACGCCACCAATTCGAGTTTTACTGTCACGAACATTCAGCCGCAGGACGAAGGAAATTATCGCGTCGTCGTTACCAACTCGGCCGGTTCTGTGACCAGTGTGATCGCCACGCTTACAATCCTCACTCCCGCATTGGACACTTACACAGCTTATGTCTTGGAGAAGGGCCCGGCCGCCTATTGGCGCCTCAATGAAACCAGCGGTTCGGTCGCTTACGACTATTTCGGGGGCCACGATGGCACTTATGCGAATGTGAGCCTGGCCGTTCAAGGGATGGTGACGGGCGATTCGAACACGGCTGCCGGGTTCAACGGGACCAACAGCGTGGTGACCACTGGCAAAAGCATCATGAATGCCCTCTCGGCCTTTTCGATCGTCGGTTGGATTCGCCCGGGCGCCACGCAGTTCAATCGCGCTGGATTGTTCGGGCAAAATGACGTTGCCGAATTCGGCTTTATCAATCCCACCAACATTCAGATTTGGACTCCAGGCGGCGGCAATCTGACCGTTCCCTATGCGTTTCCCACTGACGAGTGGCACCACGTCGCAGCCGTCGCCAACGGAACCAATCTGAAAATCTTCTTCGACGGTGTGTTGCAGAACACGGGAGGAACAGTAACTGCCAACTACGGCTCATCCGGTTTCGGATTCAACATCGGTGGTGGTGGAATCTTTGATACGACCACCAATTTTTTCCGTGGCACCATTGATGAAGTCGCCGTTTTTGCGCGCGGCTTGTCGGACGCCGATATAACAGATCTTTATCAGGCGGCCACTCCGCCGCCGTCACAAATCGCCATTTCGATTGCGCGTACGCCCGGAGGTGTGACGCTCACCTGGCCCTCTGGCACGCTGCAATATGCCGAAGACCTGGCTGGCGACGGCGCACCCACCGTGTGGACCGACCTGCCTGACGCAACGTCACCGTTCTTTACCAACACACCGGCGCCGCAGCAGTTTTTCCGCATTCGCCGCTGACACTGGCGCTGGATCAAAGCCTGGATTGGGCTTACGTGAAAATCCCCACCGTTTTGGGATGTAGATCGATTTCCTCACGTCACACAGGAACCGGCGATCCTGACTGTGCGCAGGGATTTGGTTAATCGGTTCTGGCGCTTTCGCGCATTGCATAAAACAAGCGCTTGATGGCTGCCCGACTTTGTCGCCGCGTCAAAAATACTTTGAACCACTGATGACGCTCTCCTACCGTTCGCGCGCTTATGGAAAAAGTCGTCATTATCGGCACAGGCTGCGCGGGTTTGACTGCGGCGCTCTACACGGCCCGAGCCAACCTGAGTCCGCTCGTGCTGACGGGCACCATGCCCGGCGGACTTCTCACGACGACGAGCATCGTGGAGAATTTCCCCGGCTTTCCCGAGGGCATCGATGGCTATGAGTTGATGACGCGGATGCAGAAGCAGGCCGAGCGTTTCGGCGCGAAGGTCAAGTTTGGCACCGTCGAGTCAGTCGATCTTTCCAAGCGGCCGTTCACGCTTACCGTCGATGGCGATGCGGTGCAGGCCGAGACGCTCATCATCGCGAGCGGGGCAGGGCACAAGCATCTTGATGTTCCCGGCGAGCATGAATTGGAGAAGAAAGGCGTGACCTACTGCGCCACGTGTGATGGCGCGCTTCCTATGTTTCGCAACAAACCGCTGGTCGTCGTCGGTGGGGGCGACTCGGCGTGCGAAGAAGCCACTTACCTGACGCGCTTCGGTTCCGCCGTTTATCTCATTCATCGTCGCGACACTTTGCGGGCGTCAAAGATCATGGCTGACCGCACCCTCGCGCATGAAAAAATCAAACCCGTCTGGGACAGCGTCGTGACTGAAGTGCTCAACACGAAGGAGAACAAAGTCACGGGCGTGCGCGTGAAGAATCTCAAGACGGGCGAAGAGAAAGTGGTTGAGTGCGCGGGAGTGTTTGTCGCCATCGGCCACGTGCCGAATACACAGCTCTTCAAAGGCGTGATCGACATGGATGACGCAGGCTACATCAAGCCGAAGCGCGGCACGGAGACGAACGTGTCCGGAGTGTTTGTTGCCGGTGATTGCTCTGACCGTGTGTATCGCCAGGCCGTTACTGCGGCCGGGATGGGCTGTGCGGCGGCCATTGATTGCGAACGTTACTTGAGCGCCATGAACGAATGAGAAGTGAATCGTGATGCGTGATACGAAGGTGACGCCGCCGACTGGCCTGGTTGCCAGAAGTCGTTTCAAGATGGGTAGGGCGGCGGTGTCCTCACCGCGCCGCGCTGCCATTGCTAA
>Ga0190265_10001233_pt1 | contig 16764 bp, 14 predicted proteins | sample Popmic124T_FD_133135 | JGI IMG/M metagenome (GOLD analysis project Ga0190265, IMG submission 133135) | Populus adjacent soil microbial communities from riparian zone of Indian Creek, Utah, USA - 124 T | ecosystem: Environmental > Terrestrial > Soil > Riparian zone | place: USA: Utah | collected...
CGAAGGGTTCGGGTCCTGTGCATCGGTCGTTACCGAACCTCGTCAGGCCCGGAAGGGAGCAGCGATAAGGTATCCGGTCGAGTGCCGCAGACAAACCGGAACCCTTCGTGGGCCGCTGTCGTATCAACCTCTATCTACTATCTATCTACTAATTACTGTCCATGGCTTATCAGGTCCTCGCCCGCAAGTGGCGCCCGCAGAGCTTCTCCACCCTGGTGGGACAGGGTCCGATCGTCACGGCCCTGCGCAACGCCGTCCAGGAGGGGCGCATCGCCCAGGCCTATCTCTTCTCCGGCATCCGCGGCGTGGGCAAGACCACCACGGCCCGGCTCCTGGCGAAGATGCTCAACTGCGAGCGCGGGCCGGCGCCCGATCCCTGCAACGAGTGCACCCCCTGCGTGGAGATCACCCGCGGCTCGGACCTCGACGTCATCGAGGTCGACGCCGCCACCTACTCAAAGGTGGAGCAGGTCCGCGAGCTGACGGAGAGCCTCAAGTACGGCGCGGCGCGCGACCGCTACAAGGTCGTCATCCTCGACGAGATCCACCGCCTCTCCCGGCAGGCCTTCGACGCGCTCCTGAAGATCGTCGAGGAGCCGCCGCCGCACCTGGTCTTCATCTTCGCCACGACCGAGATCGACGCCGTTCCGGCCACGATCCTGTCGCGCTGCCAGGAGTTCCACTTCCGGCGGGTGAGCTCACAGGACGTGGCGGACCTGCTGCGCATGATCTGCCAGAAGGAGGGGATCGAGGCCAGCGAGACGGCTCTCCGGCTGGTGGCCCGGGCCGGCGAGGGGAGCGTGCGCGACGCGGTCGCCCTCCTGGACCAGCTCGCCACGTTCGGCTCCGGCACGATCACGGACGAGGACGCCGTCCGCCTGCTCGGCGGGCTGGACACGGCCCTCTTCCAGAAGCTCCTCGAGGCCATCCTCCTGGGTGACGGCCCGGCGGTGAGCCGCGCGGTGCGGCGCGTGGAGGACGAGGGGTGGGACCCGCGCAGCGTCTACGGACAGTTCCTCGTCTTCTGCCGCGACGCGCTCCACCTGGGCATGGGCGGCGAGCCCGAGCAGGTGGACCTGGCGCTCGAGGAGGCCCAGGCCCTGGCCGCCGTGGCCAGGGAGGCCGGTTACGAGAACCTGCTGCGCCTCCTCCACCAGCTCCTGACCAGCGAGATGACCGTGCGCCGCAGCGAGACCGGCGCTCTCGCCGTGGAGATCGCCTGGCTGCGTGCCGCCGAGCTGCCCAAGCTGCGAAGAGTGGAGGAGATCCTGGCGGGGGGCGGGATGGCTCAGGCTCCGAAGCCGGCTCCTCGTCCAGCTCAGGCTCCAAGACCTCACCCCCTGTCCCCCTCTCCCGTCTCCCCTCCGCCCCCCGCCGGGAGAGGGGGGACGCAGGCCGAGAAGGTGGTGGAAAGGGCTCCGGCCCCGGTGCCCGCGGCGGCTCCCGTGGCCACTCCGCCCCCTGCGCCGGATCCCGCCCCCGCTCCCCGGTCGAACGGCAACTCGTCTCCGGAGGAGCTGATCCAGGCGTTCCTCGACGAGGTGAGCCGGCGCAAGCAGCCTCTGGCTGCCCATCTGACCGAGGCGGACGGGATCTCGTTCGCGGACGGTCGGCTGACCATCGCGCGCATGCCGGGGGATACCTGGCTGGAGTCCCGGCTGCAGCAGACAGCCAACCGCCAGGTGATCGACGAGGCGGTGGCCGCGGTCTGGGGTCCCGGCACGACGTGGCGGACGGTCCAGGGGGAGGGAAGGAAGGCCGCCGAGCTTCAGGCCGCGCAGGCCGCCTCCGCGGCCGGGGCCGTCGTGAGCGACAATCCCACCGTGCAGACAGTCCTCGACATCTTCGGGGGCCGGGTGGAACGGGTTGAAGAGCGATTCAGGGAGGAATGACATGAGCAGCATGCGTCAGTTGATGAAGCAGGCCCAGGAGATGCAGGAGCGCCTCCAGCGCGAGCTCAACGAGCTGGTGGTCGAGGCGAGCGTCGGGGGCGGCATGGTGACCGTGAAGATGAGCGGCCACAAGCAGGTCGTCGCCGTCAAGATCGATCCCGAGGCCTTGGACAAGGACGACCCTTCCATGCTGGAGGACCTCATCGTCGCCGCGGTCAACGAAGCGGGCCGCAAGGTGGAGGAGACCATGCAGGGCAGGATGGGCGCCATGGCGTCGAGCCTGCCGGGCCTGTTCTGAGCCAGATGACCGACCCTCTGGCCCGGCTCATCGGGGAGCTGTCGCGGCTTCCCAGCATCGGGCCCAAGACCGCGACGCGCCTCGCCCACTACCTGCTCAAGGTGCCCGCCGGCGAGGCGCAGGCCCTGGCCCTGGCGATCGTCGAGGTGAAGGAGAAGCTTTTCCACTGCTCCTCCTGCAACGCGATCACCGCGGTGGATCCCTGTCGCTGGTGCACCGACGACCGCCGCGACCGCGCGCGGATCTGCGTGGTCGAGGAGCCGTTCAACATCGAGCCCATCGAGCGCACCGGGGAGTACCACGGCCTCTATCACGTACTTCTCGGCGCCCTCTCCCCGCACCGGGGAATCGGTCCGGACCGCCTTGCGATCCCGGGGCTGATGACGCGGCTGGAAGGGGTGGAGGAGGTCGTGCTCGCCACGAACCCGAACGTCGAGGGCGAGGCCACGGCCCTCTACCTGGCGCGGCTGCTCAAGCCGCGGGGGGTGCGGGTGACCCGCCTGGCCTTCGGCATGCCGGTGGGCGGCGACATCGAGTACACGGACGAGGTGACGCTGGCCCGGTCTCTCGCCGGCCGGCGGGAGATGTGACGCCCCCCGGGCCGCGCTCGCGCGAGCTCTCGCGCCGCATCGCGGAGGTCGAAGCGCCCGGGATCAATACGCTTCCATCGACCCCCGATGCCGTCTCCCTCTTTTGGGAGGAGGCCGAGGGCGCCCACGTCAGGGATGTCGACGGCAATCTCTATATAGATCTCGCCTCGGGCTTCGGGGTGGCGGTCGTGGGCCACCGCCATCCGCGGGTGGTGGCGGCGGTCCGCGCCCAGGCCGGCCGGCTCCTCCACGGCCTCGGGGACGTCCATGGCCATCCGCTCAGGGTGGAGCTGGCGGAGCGGCTGGTCCGCCTGGCTCCGGTGGATGACGCGCAGGTCTTCTTTTCGATCTCCGGAGCCGAGGCGGTGGAGATCGCCCTGAAGACCGCGATCGCTGCCACCCGCCGTCCGGGGATCGTGGCGTTCGAGCCTTCCTACCATGGGCTGACGCTGGGAGCGCTCGCGGTCACGTCGCGCCCCGAATTTCGGGAGCCTTTCGCCGCGCATCTCCATGGCCATGTTCATCGTATCCCCTACGCCTGCGATCCTGCCCGGGTTGAGATCAAGAACGCTGCCTGCGTCCTGGTGGAGCCGATCGTGGGGAGGGAAGGGGTGATCCTCCCGCCGCCCGGCTGGCTGGCCGAGCTCGCGCGTCTCTGCCGGAAGGACGGAGCCCTGCTGATCGCGGACGAGATCTTCACCGGCTTCGGACGGACGGGAAAGCTCTTCGCCGTGGAGCATGAGGGGGTCCGGCCTGACCTCCTCTGCTGCGGCAAGGCCTTGGGCGGCGGGATGCCCATCGCCGCCGTCATCGGCAGGCGGTCCCTCTTCCGCTGCTGGGAGACTCCGGGAGAGGCCCGGCATACCGCTACCTTCGTGGCCCACCCGGTCGCCTGCGCCGCAGCTCTCGCCGCCCTGGACGTGATCGAGGAGGAGGACCTCCCCGCCCGGGCTGCCCGGATGGGGGAGTGGATGGAGGAGAGGCTGTCACCCTGGCCGGAGCGCTATTCTGACGTGGTCGCTGTCCGCGGCCGGGGTCTCCTCTGGGGAGTGGAGATGCGCTCGGCCGAAGCCGCCAAGAGATGGACCGCCGCGGCACTAGTCCGGGGAGTGATCCTTCTCGCCGGAGGACCGGAGGGACGGGTGGCGCAGATCGTGCCGCCGCTGACGATCCCGGAAGAGATGCTGAGGCAGGCGCTGGAGGTGCTGGAGGAGACGCTGGGATGAGGGATGCTCGCGCCAAGATCGCCTTCATCGGGACCCACGGGGTGGGCAAGACGACCCTTTGCTATGGGTTGGCGTCGCGGCTCAAGCGGCGGGACGTGTCGATCGACGTGGTCCACGAGGTGGCCCGGCGGTGCCCTCTGCCGATCAACGAGGAGACGTCCGTAGCCGCCCAGTCGTGGATCCTGCATACCCAGATCGCCGAGGAGCTGGTGACCCAGGCACGATATCCCGTGGTCATCTGCGACCGGAGCGTTCTCGACAACTACGTCTACCTGCTCCTGGCCGCGGGACGCCAGCAGGCGCTTGAGGATCTTATGGAATCCTGGATGCGGGGCTACGACCTGCTCGTCCACGTGCCCATGGTCGAGCAGCCGACTCCGGACGGCATCCGCTCGGCCGATCCGGCGTTCCAGCGGGCCGTGGACGAGCGGCTTCTCAAGGAGCTTGGGGACCGGGGCCTCGAGGCGCTCCACCTCGACCCCGAGAGCCGGACCCGTTGGCTCGACGTGGTGGAGCAGGAGGTCTGGCAGCGGATCCGGCCCGCCCAGCTCCCCCTGCTCGGTATCTAAAGATATGCCCTCGTTCGAAGGCCTGCTCACCTTCTTCGTCATCGCTGCCATTGCCGCGGGCGCCCTGGTCCTGTTTGCGGTGCTCCGGAGGGAGCCGGTGAGCCCGGCCGTCGAGGCAGTGGGGCGCGGCGACTTCGAGGGTGCCTTGGCCGCGGCCCGGACCGCCAGGGGGGCGGGCCGCGACGAGCTGCTCGCCGCGGCGGTGGCCGCCAAGCACCTGCTCCGGTTCGACGAGGCCAGCCGCCTGCTCGGCCGCATCCTCGCCCGCGACCCCGGCGATGGGGAGGCCTTGCTGGAGGCCGGCCTCGTCGCCGCCTATGCTGGCGATCTCGCGAAGGCTGAGCGCTCTCTGGCCGAGGCAGCCGCCCGGAGATCGGATCTCGCCGAGTCCATCACCCTGCATCGCGCCTGGGTGGAGCTGAGGAAGAAGGACCTTCGGGAAGCGCGGCACCTGTTCGACGAGATCGAGACCTCTTTGGAGAACAAGCTCCGCACCGACCTGGGGGGCGGCGAGCCGCTGTTCGTCGAGTGGTTCCTCCAGGCCGCCGAGCTCTGCGCCGCCTTCGGGGACTCCGAACGCGCCGATTGGGCACGGGAGGAGGGGCGGCGGTCGGCTATCGGGAGCCGCCTGCCCGAGGTTCTCGGCTGACCGCCCGCAGCACCTTGGTGACCAGGGACGACAAAGGAAGATCCAGACGCTCCCTTTCCCCGAACCAGCCCCAGGTGCCGTCAGCCGGAGCGACGAGATCCGCCCGATGGACCTCAAGCTCCAGGTCGCGGAACGTGATTGAGTGGCGGACGCCGCCGATCCGGGGGCCGAGGGTCCAATGCCCGCCATAGCGCTCGGCAAGGCCTTCTTCGGGGTTGGCGGCTTCGAGGCTCGTCCAGGGCAGCTCCCAGGTGCCGGCCAGAAGGGCACTGTCCTCCGGCCGGCGGAAGAGGAGGACGCCGCCGTCTCTCTCCACCACCGCCACGGCCAACCGGTGAAGCTCCCGCTCCCGCTTCGGCCGGGCCACGGGGAAGCGCTCGGGGTCCCCCTCCCTCGCCGCCCGGCAGCCCGAGGAGATCGGGCAGAGCAGACAGCGGGGAGCGCGCGGCACGCAGGTCGTGGCGCCCAGCTCCATCAGGGCCTGGTTGCTGTCGCCCGGACGCTCCGGATCGAGGAGCCCGGCTGCAGCGGCGAGCATCCGCTCCCGCGCCGGGCGGCTCTTGGGATCGAGGTCGAGCGCCAGCCAGCGGGACAGCACCCGCTCCACGTTGCCGTCCAGCACCGGCTCGGCGACTCCGAAGGCGATGCTCGCCACGGCCGCCGCGGTGTAGGACCCGATCCCCGGCAGCTCCCGCAATCCCTCGACCGTGCGCGGGAAGCCGCCGATCTCCACCACCTTCCGGGCCGCCGCGTGGAGCTGCCGCGCCCTCCGGTAGTAGCCCAGGCCGGACCACAGGGCGAGCACCTCCTCGACCCCGGCGCGGGCCAGATCCTCCACCGTGGGAAAGTTTTCAAGAAACCGCTGGTAATAAGGGAGAGCCGTCTCGATCCGGGTCTGCTGCAGCATCACCTCGGAGAGCCAGATGCGGTAGGGGTCTCGGTTCTTGCGCCAGGGGAGGTCCCGGCGGTGACGGTCGAACCAGGTCAGAAGATCGGAGGCGTCGCGCCGCATCGCGTCATTCTATCCACTGGGCCATTTTGGCAGTGCCTGTACGGCGCGCCGGAGGGTAGAAACACCGAGACCTCGCCTTGCGGCGAGATCCCGGTAAAAAGGGGAGACAAGGGGGGGAGGCCCATCTCTCCGGTTGGATTTTATGTTTTTACCCCTGTATAAAGGGGAATCAGGCAAGACGTTAGAGGGTGAGGCCGTGAACGACCTCCAAACAGGTAGGATCGATTTGGTAGGTTGGAACCTCCCCCTACTTGTTTCTGTCCACGCTACTCTGCAACGTACATGCCTGGTCCAGAATTCCTCTCCGCACCAAAACAGAACCGCCCAGCGTTTCCGCTGGGCGGTTTGGGGGGGAGGCCCCTTTCTCCGGTTGGGTTTCCGTGGATCTACCCCTTGTTTTTCAGGGGATTTAGGCAGGTTCAAAGAGGTTGAGACCTTCGAGGGTCTCTTGTTGGTAGGATCAGAGTTGGTTGGTTAGGTCCTCCCCGCATCTTCCTTACGTGCCTTTTCTCAACTGCAACACCCGTGCCCGATCCTCCGCCTGGACCTCTCGGAATGGCCTCAGTCGGTCTTTGTCACACGTTTCAGGCGATCGGCGCGGTTTGCGGTGCTTCCTGTCCGGTTTTCGGGAGGATTGTAAAAGTTGCCTGAAAGGAACTGCTCCCCCCGGCTTTTGCCGGGGGGAGCCAGGGGGGAGGTGCCTGAGTTCCGGTTGGTTGGTTGGGATCTACCCCTGCAAAGGGGAGTCAAGGAAAGAGAAAAGATGGTTGAGATCGAGCTGATCTCCAAAAATGGCAGGATGACTTCTGGCTGGGTGGCAACCTCCCCCTATATACGCTTACTTAGGTGCTCCTCTGTAATGCAACGACCGTGCCTGAAGCAGGGTGAGACACGGGAGGTCCAAGGAATCAGCAGTTTACACAAAAGCTCCCCGCTTTCCGGATGGCCATGGACCACCGTTGTCCGGCTTCTCCCGTGCAATTGCTACCTCTCTCTCATGGCATTTCTACAATCGCCTGTGGAGCGGCGCTGATGGAGCCCGGCAGCCCGGTTCAAGTCGGCTGGAAGGAGTATCTGGACCTCCCGGAGCTGGGAATCTTCCGCCTGAAGGCCAAGGTCGACACCGGAGCCCGCACCTCGGCCCTCCACGTCAGCTCCTTCGCCATCGTGGAGACCCTGCCCGACGGCACCGAGATCGCCGAGGTGGTGGTCGGCACCGACCGCCGACGGCCCGGGCAGATGGTCACCGCCCGGGTGAAGATCCTGGGCCACCTACGGGTCACCGATTCCGGCGGCCATCCCGAGGTCCGTCCTCTCGTGGAGACCGAGATCGTCCTCGGACCCGTGCGCAAGCGCATCCGGATCACCCTGACCAACCGCGCGGGCAGGTTGTTTCGTATGATCCTGGGCCGCAAGGCCCTGGAGGGGGACTTCGTCGTGGACACGTCGCGGAAGTACCTCCTGCGCCGCTGGCACAAGCGAAACCGAGCATGAAGCGAGCATGAAAATAGCCATCCTCTCCCGCAAGGCCACCCTCTACTCGACCTCCCGACTGGTGGAGGCCTGCCGCCACCGCGAGGCCGAGGTGACCGTGCTCGATCCTCTCCAGTGCATTGTAAAACTATCCAAGAAGAGGCCCGAGGTCTTCCACAACGGGGAGCGGGTGACGGGGCTGGACGGCGTGGTGCCGCGCATCGGCGCCAGCATCACCTTCTACGGCCTCGCCGTGCTGAGGCAGTTCGAGATGATGGGGGTCTTCGCGGCCAACGAGAGCCAGGGCATCGCCCGCAGCCGGGACAAGCTGCGCAGCCTGCAGCTCTTCTCCCGCCACGACATCGGCATCCCGCCCACGGCGTTCGCCCGCCGGCGGGAGGACATCCGGGCCGCCATTCGCAAGGTCGGAGGCTCGCCGGTCATCCTCAAGCTCCTCGAGGGGACGCAGGGGATGGGTGTCATTCTGGCCGAGTCGGTCAAATCGGCCGAATCGGTCCTCGACGCCATGAGCACCCTGCGCCAGAACATCCTCATCCAGGCCTACGTCGAGGAGGCGGAGGGGACCGACTACCGCGCTATCGTGGTGGGCGGAAAGGTGGTCGCGGCCATGTCGCGCAAGGCGGTCGAGGGGGAGTTCCGCAGCAACATCCACCGCGGAGCGACCGCCACCGGGCTCACCCTCGACCCCGGCTACGAGAAGACCGCCGTCAATGCCGCCGAGGTCCTCGGCCTCAATATCGCCGGCGTGGACATGATCCCGTCCCGGGAGGGACCCATGGTTCTGGAGGTCAACAGTTCCCCCGGGCTGGAGGGGATCGAGCGCGCCACCGGCGTCGATGTCGCTGGCGCCATGATCGACTTCGTCCTCGCCCACGCACCCCATGGCCATCCGAACAACCGCTCGCGGGGCTGACTCGCGCCACCGGGCGCCGCTGAGCCTCTGCGGCACCCGGGTGGCGCTCGGGGAGACGGCCGACCTGCGGCTCAAGGTGGGCGAGTCGTTCACCGCCGAGCCGGTCACCGTGCCGGTGACCGTGGTGCGGGGAGGACCCGGACCCACGCTCTTCGTCACGGCCACGGTGCACGGCGACGAGCTCAACGGCGTGGGGATCCTGCGCGACCTGCTCAACCACACCGACTTCAGCGGCCTGCGCGGCACGCTGATCGCCGTGCCGGTGGTGAACGTCCCCGGCTTTCTGGTCCAGGACCGCCGCCTGCCCGACCGCCGCGACCTGAACCGCAGCTTCCCGGGCAGCCGCAAGGGATCTCTTACCGCGCGGCTGGCCGACACCCTGTTCCGCGAGGTGATCCGCCAGAGCGACTTCGGGATCGACCTGCACACCGGCGGCGGCGAGCGCACGAACTACCCGCAGGTCCGGGCCGACCTCGCGGACCCGCGGGTGGCCGAGCTGGCGGAGGCCTTCGGCATCCCGCTGATCGTGGGCGGCGGGGGACCCGAGGGGTCGCTGCGCCGCACCGCGGTAGCCGCCGGCGTGCCCACCGTGGTCTACGAGGCCGGGAGCGCGCGCCGTCACGAGCGGCCGTTCATCGAGGTCGGAATCGCCGGCATCCTGAGCGTGATGCGGTCCCTGCGCATGCTGCCCGGCGAGCCGGACCGGCCGCCCCTGCGCCTGCGCGTCGAGCGCACCCACTGGGTCCGCGCCCAGGCCGGAGGCATCCTGGACCTCCAGGTGGAGTTGGGACAGCCGCTGCGCCGCGGCACGCCGATCTCCTTGAATACGAACCCTTTCGGCCGCGAGCGGAGCCAGCTCAAGTCCCCCTACGCGGGGATGGTCCTGGGCCTGACGCAGCTCCCCCTCGTGCACCCCGGGGACGCCGTCTGCCATCTCGCCCGCCTGGAGGCCGAGGAGCTCGCGGCGTGGGAGGCCTGGTGGCGCGGAGAGGCCCCACAAACGGGCTCGATCCAGGTATGATCCCGATGGTTGATGGAGGCGATTTTCACCCGCCCCCGTGCTGAAAAAAAGGACTTACTTCCTGCTTGTGGGGAGAGGGGGCTTGCGGTGCCGGCGGGGTGTTGCTATGATCTCGCCAGTCGTAGCCGTGTAGTACCCAAACCGCTCTGAAGTCCCCCTCGCGGACAAGATTTCCACATCCTGTGGAGAATCTGTGGAATTCGACTACTCTCCCCAGCGAGGTTCAATGCCGCCATCCCTCTGGTCTCTCCTTCAAAGACAGCTCCAGCACGAGCTCGACCCCGAGGAGTTCGCCACCTGGTTCCTGCCGCTGAAGGTCCGTGACGAGTCGGACGGACGGCTGGTGCTCCAGGCCCCGAACCCCCGCTTCCTGCGCACGCTGGAGGAGAGCTACCGGCCCATGGTGGACCGCGCCCTCGCCGGCCTGGGCTCCCCTTTCGAGGTGCTCTTCATCCTGGAGGAGGAGCAGGAGGAGGAGATCGGCGAGTTCATCGCCCCCTCCCATTTCAACGCCAAGTACGTGTTCAGCACGTTCGTGGTGGGCAAGTCGAACGAGTTCGCGCACGCCGCGGCGAAAGCGGTGGCCGAGAACCCGTCCCAGAGCTACAACCCGCTCTTCATGTATGGCGGCGTAGGCCTGGGCAAGACCCACCTGCTCCACGCCATCGGCCACGAGATCCTACGCACCCGCCCCCAGATGCGGGTTCTCTACCTGGCCGCGGAGCAGTTCGTCAACGAACTGATCAACTCGATCCGCTTCGACCGCATGCCCGAGTTCCGGGAGCGCTACCGCACGATCGACGTGCTGCTCATCGACGACATCCAGTTCCTGGCCAACAAGGAGCGGACGCAGGAGGAGTTCTTCCATACGTTCAACACGCTCTACACGAGCCAGAAGCAGATCATCCTGTCCTCGGACTCCTCGCCGCGGAACATCCCGACGCTGGAGGAGCGGCTGCGCAGCCGGTTCGAGTGGGGGCTGATCGCCGACATCCAGCCGCCGGACCTGGAAACCAAGGTGGCGATCCTGCAGCGCAAGGCCTATCTGGAGAACGTCCACCTGCCCGACGAGGTGGCCGACTTCATCGCCCACCAGGTGAAGTCCAACATCCGCGAGCTCGAGGGGCTGCTCAACCGGGTCATCGCATTCTCGTCGCTGACCGGCAAGCCCATGTCGCTCGCCCTGGCCCGGGAGACGCTCAAGGACATCCTCCCCGAGGAGGGGAAGAAGCCGGCGGCCAACGACATCATCAAGGCCGTGGCGCGCCACTACGGCCTGAAGGTGGCCGACATCAAGAGCAAGAGCAACTCGCGGCAGATCGTGATCCCGCGCCAGGTGGCCATGTACCTCTGCAAGAAGCTGACGGACCTCTCCTTTCCCGAGATCGGCAAGCTCTTCAACGACAAGCACCACTCGACCGTCATGTACTCGGTCGACAAGGTCACCGAGATGAGGAAGGGCGACGGCGATCTAGATCGAATCCTGCAGGGCTTCGAACACCACTTCCTTTGATCAGGCACGCAAAATGCATTAGTTTGGGTAGGGTTTTCTGCGGGCGTGGAAAGCCTGTGGAGGACTCTTCTGACCCGCTGTGGAGGGTCTGCGGATATTTTTCGCCCTCCGGGATTTCTCCTCATTCCTCCGCAGGCCGTCCACAACCCGTCCACAGGCCGGACCGGAAGTCCAAGCCCTGGTCCTCCAGGGACTTAGACCCCTTTTCCGGAATTCCGCAGGCACCTACTGCTTCTACGTCTATGCTATATTCAGGTGCCTTCTAGGGAGAGAAGAGGGAATGGAAATCCGCGTCAATCGCAGTGACTTTCTGGGGGAGCTCATCCCCATGCAGGGAATCGTGGAGAGGAAGACGACCATCCCGGTCCTCTCTCATCTGCTCCTCACCGTCCGCGAGGACCGGCTCCACCTCGCCGCCACCGACCTCGACGTGTCGCTGACCTCGTGGTGCGAGGCCGACATCAAGGAGCCGGGTGGCATCGCCGTTCAGGCGAAGAAGCTCATGGAGATCATCCGCTCGCTCACCGGCGACGAGGTCCACCTCGTCCAGGAGGAGCCGCGCGTCCTGACCATCCGGGCCGGCAAGTCGAGGTTCAAGATCCACGGCCTCGCCCCGGACGACTTCCCGACGCTGCCCAACGTCGAGGACAGCGCGCAAGTCGAGATTCCCTTCGCGGACTTCCGGCGAATGGTCTCCAAGATCCTCTTCGCCGTCTCGGCCGAGGAGTCGCGCTTCCAACTCAACGGTGCCCTGCTCAAGCTCAAAGAAGGCGGGCTCGAGATGGTGGCCACTGACGGCCACCGCCTGGCTCTCGTCGAAGGCGGCCTCGAGGGCAACGGCAACGGCAGCCAGGAGTCCGTTCTCGTGCCGCGCAAGGCGCTCCAGGAGCTTCAGCGCCTCGAAGGCGAGGGCAACCTCGGCTACCGCCGCGGCGAGCACCACCTCTCCTTCCGCCTCGGCCGGCGCGAGTTGATCTGCCGCATCCTGGAGGGGACCTTCCCCGATTACGAGCGGGTCATCGCCAAGGACAACGACAAGAGGGTCCTGTTCGACCGCAAGGCCCTCTCCGAGGCGGTCCAGCGCGCCGCGCTCATGACCGGCGACCGGGCGCGCGCCGTGCGCCTCCAGTTCGCGCCCGACCAGGTCGTCATCTCCGCCGCCAACTCCGACCTGGGCGAAGCCGTCGAGGAGGTCTCCTGCGACTACGACGGCCCGGAGTTCCGGCTGGGGATCAACCCCGACTATTTGCGCGACTTCCTCGGCGCCGTCGAGACCGAGCGGGTCCGCCTGGAGCTCAAGGACGAGAACACGCAGTGCGTCGGCTACCCGCAGGACGGGCCCGACACCCGCTACCTCTGCGTGATCATGCCCATGAGGATTTGATCTCCCAACTTTTGGCCAACGACTTCCGCAACCTGGAGCCGCTGGACTGGTGGCCGGGCCGCGGCTCGCACCTGCTCCTGGGCGGCAACGGCGCCGGCAAGACCAGCCTCCTGGAAGCGATCTATGTCGTGGCCACGACCCGCAGCTTCCGCGCCGCCCAGATCAACGACTGCGTCCGCCACGGCAGCGCCTCCTTCCGGGTCCATGCCGAGGTCGATACCGACCATCGGTCAAGCCTGGAGGTATCCTGGGCCGAAGGCACACGGGAGCGCTCCCTCAACGGCAAGGTGAGCCCGCTCGCCGAGCACCTGGCCGCCCTGCCCGTTGTGGCCTGGACCTCGGCCGAGGCGGAGGTTCTGATCGGTGCTCCCAAGGCCCGCCGCCGCTTCCTGGACCGGGGGATCGTCGGCGGACGTCCCGCGGCGCTGGAGGTGCTGGGCCGGTACCGCGAGGCCCTGCGCCAGAAGCGGCAGCTCTTGCTTCAGGAAGGGGCCGGGATCGAGATCTGGAACGAGCTTCTGGCCTCCCTGGCCGCGGAGGTCATTCGGCTCCGGCACGAGTATGTGGAAAGATTGAGGGAGACCCTGCTGGCTGTCCTGGAGGAATCCGGTCTCCCTTTTCCGCCGGTGGACCTCCGCTACCGGCCGTCGCCGGCCTCGGGCCTGGAAGGCGCGGAGGCCATCGCCCTCAGCTTGGAGACCGTGGCGGAGAGGGAGCGCCGGCGGCAGATGCCCCTCCTGGGACCCCACCGGGACGAGCTCGAGATCCTCTGGGGTGGCCACGACATCCGGCGGGTGGCCTCGGCCGGCGAGCGCAAGTCCCTCTCCCTCATGCTCCTGGCCGCTCACGGCCGCACCCTGGAGGGGATGGGCCGCAGCCCCGTCTACCTGCTGGACGACGCGGACGCCGAGTTGGCGCCTCCAACTCACGCCTCGGTCTGGAAGGTCTTCGAGGGGAACGGGACCCGCCAACTCTTCGCCAGCTCGAACCGGCCGCAGGTCTGGCTCACCCTGAAGGTCGGGAAGATCTGGGAGATGGAGAAGGGGAAGCTCTCGCTGCTGTCCTAGGAAGTTTTTTCATTGTTTTTCTGTTAAAAATGAAGGAGCGCGACCCGCTCCGCTTTCCCGCCGTAAACCGTTGACTTTTCGAGTCTCCGGGGCTCGAAAAAAGGCCTCGCGGCGTGGTATAATTTCTACATTCCGGCCCGCGTTTCTGCGGGCGAACCTTGTGCGGAGACTTGCGCGGAGAACTGACTTGGAGAATCCAACCCCTATTCCAACGTATACGGCTGAGAACATCAAGGTCCTCAAGGGCTTGGAGGCGGTACGCACCCGCCCGGGCATGTACATCGGCGACACCGACGATGCTTCCGGCCTTCACCACATGGTGTTCGAGGTGGTCGACAACTCGATCGACGAAGCCCAGGCGGGCTACTGCTCGGTCGTGGACGTCGTGATCCACAGCGACAACTCGGTGACCATCGAGGACGATGGCCGCGGCATCCCGGTGGACCTGCACAAGGAAGAGGGGCGCTCGGCGGCTGAGGTCATCATGACCGAGCTCCACTCGGGCGGAAAGTTCGACAAGAACTCCTACAAAGTGTCCGGCGGCCTGCACGGCGTGGGCGTGTCGGTGGTGAACGCGCTCTCCGAGACCCTGGAGCTCGAGATCAAGCGCGACGGTCAGGTCTGGTTTCAGGTCTACCACAAAGGCCTGCCCGAGGAGCCGATCAAGGCGATCGGCACGACCATGGCCCATGGCACCAAGGTCCGCTTCTGGCCGGACCCGGCGATCTTCGCCATCCTGGAGTTTCACTACGACACGCTGGCCCAGCGCCTGCGCGAGCAGTCGTTCCTGAACCGGGGCGTGCGCATCCGGCTGCGTGACGAGCGCACGGACAAAGAGGCCGAGTTCGCCTATGCCGGCGGTATCGCCTCCTTCGTGGAGCACCTGAACCGGAACAAGCAGCCGCTCCACCCGGTGCCGATCTACCTGAGCGACACGCGGGACGACGGCACCGGTCCGGAGATGATCGAAGTGGCCCTGCAGTGGAACGAGGGCTACCAGGAGATCATCTACAGCTTCACCAACACGATCAACAACCGGGACGGCGGCACGCACCTCCAGGGCTTCAAGACGGCGCTGACGCGGTCGGTCAATACCTATGCGCAGGCGTCGGGCCTGGCCAAGAACCTCAAGGAGAACCTGACCGGCGACGATATCCGCGAGGGCCTCACGGCCGTGGTGTCGGTGCGCATCAAGGACCCGAAGTTCTCGTCCCAGACCAAGGACAAGCTGGTCTCTTCGGACATCAAGGGCTGGGTCGAGCAGGCGGTCAATGACCGGCTCGGCCAGTTCCTGGAGGAAAACCCGCGCGAGGCGCGGCGGATCGTGGAAAAGTGCGTGGAAGCGGCGCACGCCCGCGAGGCGGCGCGCAAGGCGCGGGATCTGACCCGGCGCAAGGGCGCGCTCGACGCGTCGAACCTGCCCGGCAAGCTGGCCGACTGCTCGGAGCGCAATCCCGAGATCGCCGAGCTCTTCCTGGTGGAGGGCGACTCCGCGGGCGGCTCGGCCAAGCAGGGGCGCGACCGGCGCTTCCAGGCCATCCTGCCGCTCAAGGGCAAGATCCTGAACGTCGAAAAGGCGCGCTTCGACAAGATGCTGTCCTCCGACGAGATCAAGACCATGATCACGGCACTCGGCACCGGGATCGGCAAGGATGACTTCGACGCCTCGAAGGTGCGCTACCACAAACTGATCATCATGTGCGACGCCGACGTGGACGGCAGCCACATCCGCACGCTGATCCTGACCTTCTTCTATCGGCAGATGAGGGAGATCATCGCGCGCGGCTATCTTTACATTGCGCAGCCGCCGCTCTACAAGGTGAGCCACGGCAAGAGCGAGACCTACCTGAAGGACGATCGCGAGTACCAGGCGTTCCTGGTCAACCGCATCAAGGATATCTGGGAGCTGGAGGTGGGCCGCAACGGTAATGGTAGTGGGGGCAATGGGGACGGCGGCGGCCGGCTGACCGGCGCTCGGCTGGCGAGCTTCCTGGAGAAGGTGGACGCCTTCCGTCAGAACCTGGAGAGGCTGATGTCGCGCGGCATGCCAACGGAAGCGGTCAAGATCGCGCTGCGCAACGAAGTGCGCGACAAGAGCTCGCTCCTCGACGAGGCACGGCTGGCCCGGATCGCCGGAGAGCTCGAGACGGCCGGCTACCGCGACGTGAGCCTCGGCTTCGACGAGGAGCACGGCACCCGCTTCGTCCGTTTCTGGAGCCGGCGCGACGGCGTCGACCGCGAAGGGAAGATCGACTGGAACCTGGTGACCAGCGCCGAGTACCGGGCGATGGCTCACAACCAGATGGGGATCGACGCCCACCTCGCGGATGGCTTTACATTGTTCAAAGGCGAGGACGTCACCGTTCATGACACCCTGGAAGAGATGCTCGACAAGCTCTACGGAGGCGCGAAGAAAGGCGTTTCGATCCAGCGCTACAAGGGTCTCGGCGAGATGAACCCGACGCAGCTCTGGGAGACCACGATGGACCCGACCAAGCGCCGGCTCCTCAGGGTCCAGGTCGAAGACGACGTCGAAGCCGATCAGATCTTCACGGTTCTCATGGGCGACGAGGTCGAGCCCCGCCGCGAGTTCATCCAGGCAAACGCGCTCGACGTGCGCAACCTGGACGTGTAAACCTTTTCGAAAGAGACACTCGAATCGATGAGCGATAACGATCAGAACCTCCCCTTCGAGCAGCCGATCCCGGTTGACATCGAAGAGGAGATGAAGCGCAGCTATCTCGATTACGCGATGAGCGTGATCATCGGCCGTGCGCTGCCCGACGTGCGCGACGGCATGAAGCCGGTGCACCGGCGCGTGATCTACGGCATGTGGGAGAGCGGCAACCGCTCCGACCGGCCCTACAAGAAGTCGGCGCGCATCGTCGGCGACGTCATGGGCAAATATCACCCGCACGGCGACTCGGCGATCTACGACACCGTCGTGCGCATGGCCCAGGACTTCGCCCTGCGCTACCCGCTCGTAGACGGCCAGGGCAACTTCGGTTCCATTGACGGCGACAACCCGGCGGCCATGCGGTACACCGAGGTCCGCCTGATGAAGCTCGCCGAGGAGATGCTCCGCGACGACATCGACAAGGACACGGTCGACTGGGTACCGAACTACGACGGCTCC
>Ga0190265_10001234_pt1 | contig 16759 bp, 9 predicted proteins | sample Popmic124T_FD_133135 | JGI IMG/M metagenome (GOLD analysis project Ga0190265, IMG submission 133135) | Populus adjacent soil microbial communities from riparian zone of Indian Creek, Utah, USA - 124 T | ecosystem: Environmental > Terrestrial > Soil > Riparian zone | place: USA: Utah | collected...
CAATGGGCCAACAAACCGCACACCAACCCGAAAGTCGAAAACCTAACCCCCGAAAACCTCGTCTACATCCTCTACACATCAGGCTCCACAGGACACCCAAAAGGCGTCATGATCGAACATCGGAACCTGTTGTCCTCGACGCTGGCGCGCATCGAGGCCTATCCCGCCGCTCGGCGATTCCTTTGGACCTCTCCGATCGGTTTCGACAGCTCCCTCGCCGCGATATTCGGCTCGCTGGCGGCGGGCCAAAGCCTTTTCATCCTGTCCGAGGAGGCGAGCCGCGATGCGCATGCAATCCGGTCCGCGGTCCAAGCGCACCGCATCACCACCTTGCTGTGCGTGCCTTCGCTGGCGGAAGTCCTGATCGAGCCGAGCCGCGCCGACTGGCTCGATTCGGTCGAGGACATCATTGTGGCCGGCGACATTTGCCCGCCGGCGCTGGTTCGGGGGGCGAAAGAGCGTGGGTCCTCGATCACGTTCCATAATGAATATGGTCCGACAGAGGCGACCATCTGGTCGACGGTCGAGCACGCCCCCAGCCCGCAAGAAGAGGCGGTTCCGATTGGCCGGCCGGTTGCCGGCGTCCGGACCTATATCTGCGACAGGCATGGAAGGCCGGTCCCACCGGGGGTGACGGGCGAACTCTTGATTGGCGGGACCGGCATCGCGCGCGGCTATCTGAATCAGCCCAACCTCACGGCAGAAAGGTTCATGGAGAGCCCGTTCGTGGCTGGAGACAGGCTTTACCGGACCGGCGACCTAGCCCGTTATCGGCCGGACGGTCGAATCGAATTTCGCGGCCGCGAGGATTCCCAGGTGAAGGTAAGCGGGATCCGGATCGAACTCGGGGAAATCGAGCAGGCCCTCAAAATGGCCTCGGGCGTGCGCGACGCGCTCGTCGTCGCGTCTGCCGCCGGCACGGGGGGGGCCGTGCTCGTCGCTTATTATACCGTCGGGGACGGCGCGGCTCCGACCGCGGAAAGCCTGGGCGGCCATCTTGCGGCGACTTTGCCGGCCTATATGCTTCCCAAGTCCTACGTGCAGCTCGATCGCCTTCCGATGTCGCCCCGTGGCAAGGTGGACCGGGCGGCCCTTGCAGGGCTTGAGCGGGGGCTTGGCATTCGCACCGGCGCGGCAACGCCAGGCACATCCGAAGAGGCTCATATTGCGACGATCTGGGCCGCCGTGCTGGGCGTCGATCAGGTAGGACCAGACGACGATTTCTTCGAGCTTGGCGGCGATTCGCTTCTGGCCATGAGAGTCCTGGACCAAGTGCGGCTGAGGTTTGAGGTTGCGTTGCCATTGCGTTGCCTTTTCCAAGACCCCACCGTCGCCGGTCTCGCGCGACGACTGCAACGGGAAGGGCAGGCGTCCGCGGAAGCCTCCAGAATTACGTTGCGGAAGGTCGGGGGGGCGCAGGATGCAGTCTGCTTCATGCCGACCGTCCTGGGTTCCGCCAGCCACTACAGCTACATGGTACGGGATATCCCTCCCGATATCGCAGTCTATGGATTTGGCCTGCCGGGCAGGACGAGCGGCGAACGCCCGCTCGGCGGGATGAGCGACATTTCACGCTTCTGCCTGGACCAGCTCCCCCGCAGAGACGAGCACAAGCGGCTTACGCTGGTGGGCTGGTCCTTCGGCGGGGTCGTCGCCCACGAGGCGGCTTGTCAGATGCAGGCGGCAGGAACGAAGGTCCACCGGCTGATCGTGATCGACTCCTATGCCGACGTCGATCTGCCCGACAGCGATGAGGAGGTGTTGCGAACCCTCGCCTCCAACCTGAGCGGGGATGTCGCGGCCGAAGAGCTGATCGCGCAGATATCGGATGGCGACGAGCTTGTCGGCCGATTGAGCGCCAGAGTGAATGGCGACGCCGCCGGAATGTTCGACGTCGAAGCCTTGCTTCGCCTCTATCGTACGAACCTGCGGGCCATTGGGCGGCACGACCCCGCCTGTTACCTCGGCGAAGCGATTGAGGTGCGCGCCGTGGGAACCGATCTCTCGATGCTACGTGCTCGCCGCCTGCCCATGGCCAAAGCGCGCCTCATCGACGTGGAGGCCGAGCATGATACGATCGTGAACCGGATAACGCCCGAATTCTGGAAAGCCGCTTTGTCCTGAGAGGGTGTCAGGCGGCTCCGCCGGTCAGAGAACGCCCTTGCCGGGTGGCGTCAGGAACCTGTCGATATAGTCGGCGAACTCAAGTCTGATGGCGTCTGCGTCCAGCCCGAATTCGTCCAGGGAATAACGATGCCTTCTCGTCCGGTTTCCGTGATCCCGGCTCAGGAAGCGCGCCATGCTGGCCCGAGCGGCCTCGCTCAGATCGCTTTCGAACGCTCGGTAGACGCCGGCGACGGCCGCAATCGGATCCGCGACGAGGTCATCGTAGCGAACGTCGATGAATTTCCGGCCGGGATCGGCCCCCTCGACCTTGTCCCGGACATCGAGCCCGGTCCGGACCATATAGAGGGCGGTTTGGAAGGCTTTCCGGCCGACCTTGGCCAGATCGACGGTCCTGTGGCGTTGCCGCGCTTCGGCGGCCATCAGGCTCGCCAGGGACGGGACGACATGGATCGGGTCACGATGCATCTGAATGATGCAGGCGTCGCGATATTCCTCAAGCAATGACCTCAGGTTCAGCATGTGCAAGGGGGCCTTGAGCACCCATTTCCGCGGCAGTGATCCGCGCTGCAATAGCCTCAGATATTGCCGGTGTATCTCATAGGCGCGCTTGACGCTGCCGTTCGCCAGCAGGCCCAGGCCGAGAATGCCGACGCACTCCTCCGGCGACGATGCCGTGACGTCGTGAATGGCCCGGAAATCCGGCGCCGTGCGAGCCATGAGCCGGATCGTGCGCTCGGCTGCCTTGAGGCGCGGATCGGGGCCGTCATTCGGACTGGCGGGACGGGGAAAGAAAGCGTTGATTTCCCAAAAGAGCGGCGCCCGATGTCGCGGATCCTCCGCAATCAAGCGGTGGAGGAGCGTCGTTCCCGAACGCGGCAGTCCCAGCACGAACCATGGATTCTCGATGACCTCGCCGGACGGCCCGAGATCGCTGGCGATCGCATGGGTGACGTGAAGCTTCGTTCGCAGCAAGGCGAGGATTTCCCGACGCCGGACGAAACGCCCGACGGGAGTCATTCCGGGCGGGCGGACGAGGGCATCGCACATCGCGCGCACCGAAAGATCGATGTCGTCGCCAAAGTCGGAAAGACCGGTTTCGCGCCTGGCCAGCCCGATCGCCTCTTCAGCGCCTATCGCAAAGCTGGGCTTGCCTCGCGATCGATCCCAAGCGTCGAGCGTCCGATTCGCGAGATTGAGCAACGCGCGCGTACCGCGCTCGTGGGCGGGAATTGATCGCCTGTGTCGTGCGGCTCGGACGTGGGCGGTCAAGGCGACGGCGCCGCAATAGGGCTCCGCAGCCGATCTATGACGGCGGCAAGATTGTCGACGCTGTTCCCGAGCGGCGTCATCACCGTGTGGGCTATCGAGGTGCTCCCGGACGGCAGGCCATATTTCAGAAAGGTCGCCAGCGTGCCCGCCGGACCGACATCGACATAGTCATAGCGTCCGTGCCGCTCCAGATGAGCAACGGTCTCGGCGAAGCGGATCGGCTTCCTGACGACGTCCCAGAGTCGCTCGGCGGAAAATGAGGGCACCGGCCCGGCTGCCGCGCAGCAGTGTATCGGAATTCGAGACGGCAGATATCGCGCCATGGCCAGCGCCTGCATCACCTCCGGCTTGCGATCGTCGATCCATCGGGAGTGGAAGGGATGGGCCACCGCGAGCGGCTGATAATTGACGCCCAGGCGGCGCAACGCGCCTTCGACTTGTGCCAGCCTGTCGACCGGGGCCGACAATATGAAGTGGCCGGGGAAATTAATCGCCGAAATTTCGCTGCCCGAACGCAAATCGTCGTCATTCTCCCAAACATCCGTGCCCGCCAGTACGGCGAACATTCCACCCGTTCGCCCCTGCTTATCGAAGATCCGGCCCTGCCTGACGACCGCCGCCAGCGCCTGTTCGAGCGCAACGCAGCCGCCCACCGCCATCGCGACGAAGGTTCCGAGACTGGCTCCGAGCAGAAAGGCGGGTCGGATGCCTGCGGCGATGAGGGTTTGAGCAAGGGCATATTCCACCATGAATATGGCGGGGTGAGTGATGTTGATCCGATCCAGTGGCGCGGATTTGGACTTGGCGGCATCGTGCAGGTCGGCAAGCACGCAAATTCCGGACTGGCGCTCGACGATCTCGTCCATCTCGATCATGATCTTGCGGAACGAGGCGCTGCTTGCCATCAACTCTAGGCCCATGTGATAATAATGGGACCCCTGTCCCGAGAACATGAAGACGATCTCGCGCACTCGATGTGGTCCTCTATCGGATCGGCGGGACGGCGCGATCAGGGCGCGCGGAGGTCGCGCTTCGCCATCTTGCCGACATGAGTCTTGGGAAGCTCCGTCCGGATCTCCATTTCCAGGGGCATTTCCACTTTCGAAAGCTTGTCCGACAGGAAATCGAGCAGCTGCGAGTGGGTCAATCGCTCGGCGCCGTCCTGCAGCACGATAAACGCTTTGGCGATCTGCCCGAACGAGGGATGATCGACGCCGATCACCGCCACTTCCGCCACCGACGGATGTTCGTAGATCGCGTTCTCGATCCGGACCGGATAGACGTTGAAGCCGCCGGTCAGGATCATGTCCTTCTTGCGGTCCAGAATCGAAAGATAGCCCTCCTCGCTCAACACGCCGACATCGCCAGTGTGGAACCGGCCGCCGCGAAAGGCCGCTTGCGTGGCTTCCGGTTCGTTCCAGTAGCCGAGCATCACCTGTGGCCCACTGATGCAGATCTCGCCTTCCCTGCCCGGCCGGAGAACCTCCATGCCTGTTTCCAGATCCACGATTTCGATGGTCGTGAGCGGCGCGGGAAGGCCCACCACCTTCGGTCCCTCACGGCCGCCGGCGCCCGCGAACTGGAACGTGGCGTAACCGGTGGTTTCGGTGAGCCCATAGCCTTCGTGCAGTGGCGTCTTGATCTGCTCCCGGAAACGATTCTCGGTGTCCCTCGGCATGGCGGCACCGCCGACGGACCACCCCATCAGCGATCCGAGACTGCGTTTGGAAAAGTCCGGGTGGCTGATCAGCGCCGCGTACATGGCGGGCACGCCGATGAAGGCCTGCACGCCCTTGCCCTCGATATCCTCGAGCACGGTGGCGGCATCGAAGCGCAGATGCAGGATGATCTCCGCACCCGAGATCATCGGGCCGAGGATCGCCGACACGAACCCCGTGATGTGGCAAAGCGGCATCGCCACGAGCATCTTCAGCGGCGGCATGTCGACCGGCATTCGGTCGCCGAAAAACGCAGCGCTCACCCGGCCGCCCAGGTTCAGGACGGCCGAAAAGTTCGCATGCGTCAGCATCGCTCCCTTGGGCTCGCCCGTGGTGCCGCCGGTATATTGAAGGACGGCCACTTCCTCTTCGAGCTTGCCCCTCGGGTGAGAAATGTACGCACCGTCATTGTCGGCGAACTCCGCGAACGGAATCTGGCGACCGGCGGTTTCACGCCGGCGCGACTTCGCCGGATTGAGCCGTTTCGATCCGTCGGCATCGAGAAAGTCCTCGATCCCGCACAGGATCATCGTTTCGAGCTTTTCCGTCCCCATCAGGTCCGCGATGCGCGAATAGTACATCGGCATGTCTATGGTGACCATCACCCGGATGTCCGCATCCGCCAACTGCCGGCTGAACTCGCGGGGACCGGTCAAGGGACCGAAATTGACCACCGTGCCGCCGGCCATGAGCGTTCCGAACAGAAAGACGAGATAATGAGGCGTGTTGGGAAGGAACAACCCGACATTGGCGCCCGGGCCGACCCCGAGCGACTGGAGCCCGGCTGCGACGCGGGTCGACAGCTCATGCGCTTCCTTGAAGCTGATGCGCCGGCCGTAGAAGTCGATGACGGTTCGATCCGGCCATTTATCGGCGGCTTGGGTCAGATAGTTTTCGAAGGCGATTGCCGGCGGGAGCGGTGCGTCCCACGAGAGGCCTGGCGGATAGCTTTTCTCCCAGACCCGATCCGCCAATTTCCCTCTCCCCACCAAGTGTTTAGTCGAGCAAGGGCCTAACGCGGCCCTTTGACGAACGCAAGGAGCGCCCGGTCCTTCGCGATGGTTCGTTCCACGGGCGACGGCGTGCGATCTCGTGGCTCATTGGAGCGAAGCCAAGGGTCCCGGATCGTTCGCCGTCGGCGGGACGTCTGTTGCGATGGCCGTGCCCGCCCCGCTGAACTTGCCTATTCTCTCCGCGATCAGCGCGGCTATGGCCAGCAGCTCCTGATCCTCATCGAGGCGGCCGACGACCTGGAGGCCGATCGGTAGTCCGAGCGCGCTGCGGGCGGCCGGGATCACCACGCTGGGATTGCCGAGAAAGTTGATAGGATAGGAAAGGCCGGCCGATGCGGAGAGATATTCGTGGCGCCGAACCTTGCCGCCGATGCTGATCGGAATTCGACTGCCGACGCGACGGTGCGGGAAGGCCGCTGTCGGTGTCGCGGGGATGATCCAGCAATCGTAGCCCGAGAGGAATTCTTCAAATCCCTGGCCTTGCTCAGCCTGTTGAGCCTTGATCTTCTCATAGGCCTTGCCGCGACCGCCCATGAAGAAGGACGAGACCGCGTCGTAGGCCGCGAAGCCCCCGGTCATCAGGCGGTTGAAATCGCGGGGGGTGAATTCGTGCATCAGCAGGAAGAGGCAGAGCCGGTTCAAGGCACGCACATCGATCGGCGAATCGACGAAGGAGATCGAGATGTCGTCGCCGGCCAGCTTCTCGCACGCCTCGCGCAATTCCCGAACCACTTCGTCGTCGACGGGCTGCTCGTCGAATTCGAGAGTGCACGCAATCCTGAGCGGCCGGGATGATGGTGGGGCAACGGGCTCGCCCGATGCCAGGCTATGGCACAGCGCCAGGTCTCGAACCGAGCGGGCGATAAAGCCGGGCACGGTGAGGCTGTCGGACCGGTCCGGCCAGCAGCCATGGGCGGGCAACAGCCCGTCCAGCGAGAATGCGCCGCGCGACGGCTTCATGCCGAAGACCCCGCAATAGCTGCTCGGGATGCGGATACTGCCGCCGGTATCGCTGCCGACGCCGAGGGGGGACATTCCCATTGCTACGGCGACGGCTTCACCGCCGGAACTCCCGCCGGACGTAAGGCTGGAATCCCACGGGTTCGAGGTCCGGCCGAACAGCTTGTTCGAACTCTGGACGTCGCAACATAAGGTCGCGCAATTGGTCTTGCCGATAAGGTTGGCCCCCGCCTCGGCAAGCGCACGCACGACGTCCGCGTCGCGCTCCGGGACATGATTTGCCAGCGGCCGGTGCCCCGCGGTCGTGCGCAATCCGGCGGTCTCGATCGAATCCTTGACCGTGATCGGGACTCCGTGAAGCGGTCCTATCGGCCTGCCGTCGGCGACCGCGCGGTCGGCCTCCCGTGCGCGCTCGGCCGCGCGCTCGGCATCGAGGGTGACGAGCGCATTCACCCCGGGGTTCAGGGCTTCGATCCGCTCCAGATGAGCGTTCAGTACATCGATTGGCGACAGCCGGCCCTGCGCGATGGCGCCGGCGAGCGCGGTCGCATCATAGGCCGTCAATTGGTCGGCAAGTCGCATCGCCTGGCTCCTTCCTGTGGTCGCCCGTCCATTTGCAAACATGCTTAGGGGGGTGCCGTCATCGCCCGGAACCGCCGGTTGAGGAGATCCGCGGTGGCGACCATCATCAGCTCGGCGATGTCCGCCACCCGCCGGTCCTGCCACGCCTCCATCGCCGTTCCCCGCACCCATTGATTGAACGAGCCCAAAGCCGGGCCGCAATGGATCTGGTAATCCACCCGTTGTTCTTCGATGCCTTGCACGGCCAGCCGCGTCGTGTGGACGAAATACCATCTGAAGATCAGCGCCATCTTGCGCTTCGGGTTCTTCTCGGCATCGGCGACAACCTCCGGTGCCTTGCGGAGGTAATAATCTCGCGTCTCCGCCCAGACGTCGTCGAAGCTCTTGCGGAAGTATTTTTCCTCGATGGTGCGGCGGCTTGCGGCGTCGAGCTCGGCGAGCGAGCCCAACCGCTCGTAGAGCTGATGGAGGCGGTTGGCCCGGGCAGGGAAGAGCAACCCCCTGCGCACGACCTGCACTTTGGCGCCCAGTTCGAACATGTCGCCGGCGGGCGCATAGCCGGTATCCTGAACCTCGATGTCCTGAAGGAGCGACTTGACCGCATCGCTGGTACCCGCTTCGACCGTGCATTGGTTGATCGATCCCGTCAGCACGAAGTCAGCGCCCATCACGAACGCGGCCGCGGCGGCCTCCGGAGTGCCGATGCCGCCGGCGGCGCCCACCCGGATCCGCCGTGGATAGGCGCGTTCGGCCATGAACCTGTCGCGCAAGCCCATGATCGCCGGGGTGAGTGCATAAGCCACGCCGCGGTCAGTATGCCCGCCGGAATCGGCCTCCACGCACAGGTCGTCGGCCAGCGGGATTCGCGTCGCAAGCTCTGCTTCCTCTCGAGTGATCTGCCCGCGCTCGAGCAGTTTCGCGACGGTCGCGTCCGGCGCGGGGCTCATGAAGGAGGCGGCGACCTCCGGTCGCGAGACCTTCGCCAGGATCCTGCGCGGGGATTGCGGAATTCCCTGCGGGTTGAGGCGTGCTCCGCTGAGGCGAAGCCGCACCAGTTCGGGCGACATCGCGACATAAGCGGCAGCTTCTATGTTGCGGACGTCATACTTTATGCACAGGTCGACCACGGCCGCTTCCACGGCTCCGTCGCCGGCCAGCAAATTGACGCCCCAAGGCGCCCGGTCGAGGAACTGGGAGCTCAGCAGGCTGATCGCCGATTCGATCTGCTGCAGGCGCAGGCCACCCGTGCCTAGAAATCCGAGCAGGCTCGCCTTGGCGAGGGCCGCAACCATCGCCGGCGACGCGATCCCCTTGTACATGGCGCCCGCGGCATAGGCATATTTGACGCCATAATCCGCCTTGAACGCGGCGTCGCCGAGGCTCGCGGCGGTGTTGAGGCCTGCTTCCGTGTCGGAACCTCTCCCGAATCCGTGCAACAGTTCGTCCCCCGGCTTCACGCAATTTGCCTTGGTGCAGCATCTGCAAGACAGCGGCGCAGACTGAGGGGATGGCTGCCGCGATTCAAGTCCAAAGGAAAGCTATGATCGCGCGGCGATCCACGTTATCGTCCCGGGCGCCCGGTATCGAGGAGATGAACGGATGGCTGATGCGGATCCCGCACTTGCTATTGAGCAATCGGCAGACCAGGTATTTCATGTCATCCTCATCAAGCCGACTCACTATGATGATGAAGGCTATCCCATTCAATTCCAAAAATCGGCAATGCCTTCCAATACCCTGGCTTGCCTTTACGCGCTGACCGAGGACGCGCGCGAAAGGAGGATTTTGGGAGAGGTCGAGATCAGGGCGTTGGCCATCGACGAATCCAATCAGAGGGCCTCGCCCGATCGCATCATCGAAAAACTGGCCAAGTCCGGACAGCGCGCGATGGTTGCGCTGGTCGGGGTCCAGTCCCCCCAATTCTGCAGGGCGGTCGATTTGGCGCGACCGTTCTGCGAGGCGGGAATCCCGGTCTGCATGGGGGGATTCCACGTGTCGGGCACCTTGGCGATGCTGCCGGAAATGACACCGGAGCTCCGCGAGGCCCAGGAAATGGGGATCTCTTTTTTCGCGGGAGAGGCGGAAGACGGCCGGTTGGACGAGGTGCTGCGCGACGCATGGCAGGGGACATTGAAGCCCATCTACAATTACATGAAGGATCTGCCCGGAATTGCCGGCGAGCCAATGCCGGTTCTGCCCCAGAGCGTGCTGGATCGCGTCTACGCCACGATGTCCTGTTTCGATCTCGGGCGGGGCTGCCCGTTCCAATGCTCCTTCTGCACCATCATCAACGTTCACGGGCGCAAGAGCCGGTTCCGGTCTCCAGATGACGTCGAGCGCCTGCTGCGCCGCAGCCATGAGAACGGAACCAGGACCTTTTTCATAACCGACGACAATTTCTCGCGAAACCAGCATTGGGAGTCGCTGATCGACCGGGTCATCGCGTTGCGCGAGGAGGGTCTGGAGTTCAGCTTCATCATCCAGGTCGACACATTGTGCCACCGAATCCCGAATTTCATCGAGAAGATGGCCCGGGCCGGCGTGAAGCGGGCCTTCATCGGCCTCGAGAACATCAACCCCGACAACCTGCTTGAGGTCAAGAAGCGCCAGAACAAGATCAGCGAGTATCGCGACATGCTGCAGGAGTGGCGCAAGTACGGCGTCGTCACCTATGCCGGCTACATATTGGGCTTCCCGAACGACACCAAGGAATCGATCCTGCACGACATCGAGATCATCAAGCGCGAGCTGCCGCTGGATGTCCTGGAATTCTTCTATCTGACCCCGCTTCCCGGATCGGAAGACCATCGCACAATGCTGCAGAAAGGCATGTGGATGGATCCGGACCTCAACAAATACGACCTGACCCATCGCGTCACCCATCATCCGAAAATGTCGGATGAGGAATGGGATTCGGCCTATGCCGAGGCGTGGCGGCATTATTATTCTCCGGATCACGTCCGCGCCCTGGCCCGCCGCGCGGCCGCGACCCCCGGCTACCCGGTCGACGAGCTTCGCCACCTGATCCTGATCTTCTCGATGTCCTTCGATATCGAGGGCATGCACCCGCTCGAAACCGGGACGTGGCGGATGTATTTCCGTGAGGATCGCCGCCACGGAATGCCGATCGAGGACGCCGAAACCTTCGCCGGACGCATTCGGGATGAAGGGGATGGCAAGGCCGAGCGCTATGGGGCCGCCAAGCGCGTTGTCGACAAGATCTTCGAGGAAGTCCTCAGCGACCCCGATCGTGCGAGCTATCGGGACGTCGCGACGGCGCCGCAATTCGAGGAAGAATTCGATACGCTCGCTATCTATAAGGAAACCCGAGGCGCCGACGCCGCAATGGCCCGGCAGCGTCCTCGGCGAGCGGTTCTTCCGTCGGTGGCCACGTTGCCCGCAGCCTGAGGTCGGCCCGCGGGACCTACAGTTTCGCTGACGAAAGCCTTCGCGGCGCCCGGCGGCTAGTCCGCGGCGTTCGTCGCTTGCTGTTTGTCCTCGACAAGTTCTACCAGTCCGGCAACCGTCGCGGTCACGCCGGATAAGAGTTCCTCTTCGGTAAATCGGATGTCGAACGTGGATTCCAGGAAACGGATCAGGTGGATATAACTGTGCGAATCTATTACTCCGGCCTGAAACAGGTCGGTGTCGTCGTCTAGATCGCCGTCGAAGTCGATAAGTAATTCCGCAGATAAATAGTCCTTGATCGCTTCTTTCATTTATCTACTCCGTTGGACGACGAAAAGGCGAGCATGGCGCTCTCTGTGCAGCCGCTTCATGATAGCAGGCCGCGCCTTTGGCGCCACCGTCATGCTTGCGCGACCGGCGCGCTTGCGTGCACTCACTCCGACTGTCGGGTGATGCGAAGGGGAACTCCCCGGTCGAACAGGAGGGGACGGGTTTCCCAAGCGACCAGCGCGGGCCTCTCGCTGCCCGTCGTACGCGCGCAAAGCGCAGCCACATAGTCCCGCCCAGGGTGGAACTGCCAAAAATGCCAGTCCGATGGGTCGTCCTGCTTCGCTGCGACCGAGAAAGAGAGACGGTCTGCCGCTGAGAAATGGAAGCCGAACTGGTCGAGCGGAATGGAAAGCCCGGCGCCCCGCGCCTTCACATAGGATTCCTTGAGGGTCCAGAGTTCGAAGAAGGCCAGGGACCGGCGCGCGGCCGGCGTGCGCCGCAATGCCATCGCTTCGGCTGGCGAAAAGAAGCGATTGGCAATGTCGATCGATGCATCGCGCCGGCCGGCATTCTCGACATCCACGCCGATCTCGCCGTCCCCGGAGACGGCAAGTATGGTGAGGCAATTGGTATGGCTGATATTGAACTCCAGGCGGCCGGCTGCGCCGCCCGGGAACGTCGCTAGCGCCGGCTTGCCGAAGGCGTTTGCCGAGAAGGTCAGCTCCTCCGGCCGAGCGTCCAGATATCGCGCCAGCGTCGTTCGAACGAGTGCCCGTGTCACGAGATGGCATAGCCGGTCTCGCTCGAAGTGGAACCTGGCTCCGCGCCTCCGTTCTTCATCATCGAGAAGGGCGTGGTAGCGCGATAGGATCGCCTCCCCGCCAATGTCGTCGAAGCGCGAATACCAGAGATGGATCTCGCCCGGTGGAAGGTCGAGGGGATCGCTCGTTCGGGATCGAGGGGTCAACATGGTTTGGCGCCGGAACATCTAATCGTTCGCCGACCGCCTGGCCAGCTTGATCGAGCCCCTCGCTAAGGGATAGCGTGAGGGGGAAGCCGACGATCGGCTCGGATTCGGTTGGGGTACGATCATATGTGCGGCATTGCCGGGATCCTCGGGGTCGGACTCCCGGCGGACGAACGCCTTCGATATCTGAAAGCGATGCTCACCAGCCTGGATCACCGAGGTCCGGACGAATCGGGATCATATGCCGACGAGGCCGCGGCGATGGGGACGGCCCGCCTCAACATCGTCGACCCGATTGGAGGCAGGCAACCCTTCGCCCATGAGTCTGGCAGGTATATAATCGTATTCAACGGAGAAATCTACAACTACCGGGAAATTCGCGACGATCTTGTAAATAGAGGGTGCAAATTCTTTACTAATTCTGACACAGAGGTCTTGTTAAATGCTTGGGCATTCTGGAAGGAGGATTGCCTCAAGAAGCTGAATGGTGGCTTTGCTTTTTGCGTTTATGACAAGCTATCCGGAGAAGCGGTAATCGCCCGAGATCGCTTCGGAAAGCGGCCGCTATATTATATACGTGATGGGAGCGGCCTCATCTTTGCATCGGAGATGAAGGCGTTCCTGGCTTATGGCCGCTTCGATTTCGCCTTTTGCCCCGATCGGCTCGCCTCGATCCTTCGCGTCTGGGCGCCGATCGGCGCGCAAACTCCGTTCAAGGGCATCTCGCAACTGCCCCCCGGTTGCTTCCTCAAGGTCGCCGGCGGCGAGGTCGTCATCGGCGAATATGCGTCGCTCGATCTGGCGAGAGCTCCCGGCGGCCTGACGGACCGGGACTGGCCCTTGCTGCTGAAAGAACGGCTGCGGCGGAGCGTGGACCTGCGCCTGCGTTGTGATACCGAGGTGGGGGTCTATCTCAGCGGAGGCTTGGATTCGGCGATCATCGCATCGCTGACGGTCGAGCGCGGCCAAAGTCCCGTCAGGAGCTTCTCGGTTAGCTTCGAGGATCCGGAATTCGATGAATCGGCGGACCAGGCGTTGCTCGCGTCGGAACTGGGGACCCGCCACACCACCGTGCAAATCGGCTCGGGCGATATCGTCGACAATTTCCCGGAGGCAGTCTGGCACGCGGAGGTTCCGACCTTCCGCACTGCTTTCGTGCCCATGTTTTTGCTGTCGCGGGAGGTGAAAAGGCACGGCATCAAGGTCGTGCTCACCGGTGAAGGGGCCGATGAGGCATTTCTTGGATACGACATCTTCAAGGAAGCATCGCTCCGCGCCGACTGGAACATCCTTGGTCCGCAGGATCGGATGGCGCGCCTGGACATGCTATATCCGTACCTCCCACAGTTCGCCGCGGACAATATGGCGAACCTCTACGCCATGTTCTCCCGCTTCGTCGCCGACCCCGACAGCGACTTCTTCTCCCATGACCTCAGATTCCACAACTCGCGCCAGTCGCTGAGGCTGCTCAGGGACAAGTCATGCAGCGGACTCGAAGCTCTCTCGCAGGCTGTGAGCGATGATCGGCAATTTCACTCTTATGACCTCATTCAACGGGCACAGTGGCTCGAGTACAGGACCTTGCTGTCCGGCTATCTCCTGTCGACCCAGGGAGACAGGATGAGCCTTGCGAACGGCGTCGAGAATCGCTGCCCGTTCCTCGATCCCGACGTCATCGAGGTCGCCCTTGCCAGCAATCTCGCGACCTATGATGGCGTCACTGAGAAGACGCTGCTCAAACAGGCCTTCCGGGATTGTCTTCCCGACCGCATTCTGACGAAGCCGAAACAACCCTATCGGGCTCCCGATGCAAGCGTGTTCCTCGAGGCCCGGCCCGACTATCTCGATCTGCTTCTTTCCCGCGCCGAACTGGCCAAGATCGATGTCGTCGATCCCGAATTCTGCTGCAGATTCGTCGACAAAATCCGTTCGAAGGAAGCAGACCAGGTCACCCAGTCGGAGAATCAGACCTTCATTTTCCTGCTGTCGCTTGTCTGCCTTCAAAGGCAGTTCGTCGACCATGCGAATGCCTGACCGCCGGGTCCTATAATGACTTGAACGGACCAGGCGAAACTGCTCTGCAGCATGCAGGAATAGGGCCGCGAAAAATCGCCAGATCCGATGCCCGCAAGCACCGCCAAACGCGTTCCAACAGCCGTCTATCGCGGGGGCTGGACTGGGTGCATGCCGATTTCATCGCAACCGGGGATATCCGACGGCTTTTCGGGCTATCCAAGTTTCTTCAAGACGTTATGTCTATTCGGATGCATGGGGGGCGGCTGCACTTTTCGGCGAGGACAGGCATTGTTGGGCCGCCGCGCCGGTTACCCGGACAGGGGCCGTTGTGACGGCCAGGTTTCGGAAGGGTGGAGATAGTCGAGCCCAGTCGGATCCTGACCGGGACAGCGTCGCTGTCATTGGAATTGGCGGCCGCTTTCCTGGAAGTGCCAATCCTGACGAACTCTGGCATCATCTCGCGGCCGGAGCGAATCTGGTCCGTCGAATTCCGGCGCAGCGGCGCGCAACGCTCAATGGCTCGCCCGGGGCTGCGCCATTTGCCGCGACCGAGGGCGAATGGGGCGGTTTTCTGGACGATATCGACTGCTTCGATCCCGCCTTCTTCGGGATCTCGCCGATGGAGGCCAGATATATGGATCCGCAACAGCGGATTCTGCTCGAAACCGTGTGGCACCTGTTGGAGGACGCGCGTATCCGGCCGTCCGCGGTGGCCGGTTCAAGCGTCGGAGTCTTCATCGGCGCCTGCAATTTCGACTATACGGAGTTGTTGCTGGAGGATGACCCGGCGCAGTCCCACTCGACCACGGGGACGGACGGCTCGATCCTCGCCAATCGTATTTCCTACGTGTTCAACTTCAACGGCCCCAGCATGGTGGTCGATACCGCCTGCTCCAGTTCCCTGGTCGCAATCCATCTGGCGGCCAATGCCATTCGCAACCGGGAGTGCGAGCTTGCCGTCGCCGGCGGCGTGAACTTCTGCTTCGCGCCGCGGCGGTTCCGCAGCTTCACCAAGGCGGGAATGCTGTCGCCCGATGGTCAGTGCAAGACCTTCGACGCGGCCGCGAACGGCTACGTCAGAGGAGAGGGCGTCGGCACGGTTCTTCTGAAGAACCTGGCCCAGGCGATCCGGGACGGGAACCGGATCTATGGCGTGATCAGAGGCTCGCGCGTGAATCACGGAGGACGGACCCGGGGGCTGACGGTGACCAGCCCCGAGCAGCAAGGGAAGCTCATCGCCTCCGCGTTCCGGGAGGCCGGGATTTCGCCCCGAACGGTGGGCTATGTCGAATTGCACGGAACCGGGACCTCGCTTGGGGATCCGATCGAATTCCTGGGGCTGAAGCTGGCATTCGGCGCGGCCGATGGTGTGCTCGGTAGGAATCGCGATGCTGGCTATTGCGCGCTGGGGTCGCTGAAGACCAATATCGGGCATCTGGAAGGCGCTGCCGGCGTAGCCGGATTGATCAAGGTCCTCCTCGCCTTGAAGCACAGGACGATCCCGGCGCACCTCAACCTCGACACGGTGAACCCTCTGGTCAAGCTCGAAGGTTCGCCATTCTTCGTGCCGAGGGAAACCGGCGCGTGGGCTGCGATGGAGGAAAATGGCCGCAGCTTGCCGAGGCGCGCGGGGGTGAGCTCTTTCGGCTTCGGCGGCGCTTATGCGCATGTCGTCGTGGAGGAATTTTCCTGCGAAACTCCATCGCTCCGGCGAGGTGACGAGGGGCCAGAGCTGATCCTTCTGTCGGGGCGGACGATCGAGGCCGTGCAGACTTATGCACGGGATCTGCTCGCTTTCACCGAGGGCATGGCGGCCGACGTCAGCCTTGCTCAAATCGGGCGGAGCTTGCGGGAAGCGAAGGAGGCTTTGCGTGAGCGGGTCGCCTTCGTGGCGGACGATCTCTGCCAATTGCGCGATCGGCTTCGGGCGATTGCCGTCGGCGATACTCACCAGCTTGCTTTCAGGCGTGGAACTGTGAAGTCCCGGAGCAGGGGCAATGACAAGCAGCGCGCGATCCGCACGGCCATGCGCCGCGCGGATCTCGGCACGCTTGCCGAGCTTTGGATCGAAGGGTGCGTCATCTCTTGGGGGGAGATGTATCGGAGCGAGCCTCCCTCTTTTGTTTCGCTCCCGCACTACCCGTTCGCGAGGGAGCGATTGTGGATCGAGCATCGTCCGCTTGCCGACGGCGGGGAGGCTGTTGCCGAGATGCCGGCCTCAGGGTCCTCGAGCCCGGTCATCGGCGTTTCGTCCCTGGCGGTCGCGTCGCCGGTCGCCGACCGCGTTCCCCTGTTCGCGCCGCGCTGGGTGGAGGTCGAGGCTGGGGTCGATGGCGCCGGGGTTGGCGGCGAGGCCGAGGGCGCCGGGGTTGGCGGCGCGGTCGCCGGCTTGGCGCTGCCTGTATCGCGTCATGTTTTTGTGGACTGCG
>Ga0190265_10001235_pt1 | contig 16758 bp, 10 predicted proteins | sample Popmic124T_FD_133135 | JGI IMG/M metagenome (GOLD analysis project Ga0190265, IMG submission 133135) | Populus adjacent soil microbial communities from riparian zone of Indian Creek, Utah, USA - 124 T | ecosystem: Environmental > Terrestrial > Soil > Riparian zone | place: USA: Utah | collected...
CGCCAGCTCGACAACGACTACGACGTCCGGCAGGACCGCTTCTCGCTCCTTCAGGACGTGCCGGTCGCGGGCACGGTCGCCGAGTACCGGCGCCGCTCGTACGGCGGGATCGAGGTCTTCACGCTGCCGACGCCCGGCCACACCGTCGGCTCGGTCACGTACCTCGTCGAGGACGAGGGGCGCCGCCTCGCCTTCAGCGGCGACCTCGTCTATCGCGCCGGCCAGGTGTGGTCGCTCGCCGCGCTGCAGTGGACGTACAGCGGCGGCGAGGGCATCGCGACGGCGATCCTCTCCGGCGCGGCGCTGCTCGACCACGAGCCCGACCTGCTCCTCCCTTCCCACGGGGAGGCGATCGACGATCCGGCGGAGGCGCTCGGCCTCCTGCGCACGCGGCTCGAGGAGCTGCTCGCGCTCCGGCTCGAGCAGCCGTGGAACCTCGAGCGCTGGCTGCGCGAGCCCTGGGTGCCGATCACACCGCACCTCCTCCGCAACCGAACGAGCTTCGGCGCGTCCTACGCACTCCTCTCCGGAGACGGCGCCGCACTCCTCGTCGACTGGGGGTACGACTACGCCCCCGGCCTCGGCTGGGCGACCGAGAAGGCGACGCGGCGGCCGCTCCTGACCTCGATCGACGCGCTCCGGCGCGACCACGACGTCGAGCGCGTCGAGGTCGTCGTGCCGACGCACTACCACGACGACCACGTCGCGGGCATCAACCTCCTGCGCGACGTCCACGGGACGGAGCTTTGGGCGCCGGAGAACTTCGCCGATGTGCTCGAGCGCCCGCGCGCCTACGACATCCCCTGCCTCTGGTTCGACCCGATCCCCGTCGACCGGCGGCTGCCGCTGGAGCAGCCCCTCACATGGCGGGGTTACGAGCTGACCGCCTACCCGCTACCGGGACACACGCTCTACGCGGCGGCGCTCGCCTTCGAGGTCGACGGGCTCCGCGTGCTCGCGACGGGCGACCAGCAGGCGGTCTCGGGCGGCCCCGACGGGCCCGACATCCTCAACTACCAGTACCGAAACCGCTTCCGCTTCGACGACTTCGTCGCGAGCGCCGAGCTCTACCGGCGGCTGCAGCCCGACCTGATCGTGAGCGGACATTGGCTGCCGCGCGAGGTGACGCCCGCGTACCTCGATCGGCTGCTCGCAGACAGTGAGCGTCTCGCCGAGCTCCACCGCGAGCTTCTCCCCCTCGACGAGGTCGACTTCGGCGCGGAGGGCTTCGGGGCACGGATCACGCCCTACCGGTCGGCGGTCGCCGCGGGTGGCGAGCTCAGGCTCGATGTCGAGGTGCGAAACCCGTTCGCCGCCGACGCGGAAGCGGTCGTCCGCCTCGTCGTACCGGACGGCTGGCCCGGGCCGGGAGCTCAGACCGTCTCGCTGCCGGCGCACGGCACGGACGCCGTCCACTTCGAGCTCCGCGCCGGCCCGCAGCCGGCGCGCCGTGCCCGCGTCGCGGCCGATCTCACCGTCGACGGCCGCCCCTTCGGCCAGCAGGCCGAGGCCCTGGTGGACGTCGAATGAGCGACCTCGTCGTCGAGACCGCTGCGTACCGGCTCGAGCTCGCACCGAGCGGCCTGTTCGCCGACCTCTCGACCCCAGGCGGCGAGCTGCTCGCGCGCCTGCGCCCGCACACGGCGATCGACACGGTCGCGGCTCCGGACGAGACGCTCGCGATCGGCGCGCCGGCGAAGGAAGTTGCTGGGAGCACCTATCTCGCCTCGTTCGCGCTCGAGCGGCGCTCGACGATCTGGGAGCGCGCCGGCGTCACCATCCTCTGCGGCGAGGAGTCCGTCGAGCTCCGCCCCTGGGTGGCCGGGCGCGCAGCGCAGATCACGGACGCACACCTGCTCGGCTTTCGCTCGCTCCTCCCCGGTGGGCCGCTCGGCTTCCTCCCCAGCGGCTCGCGCTTTCGCTCGCTCTTCTCGCCGAACCCCGGCGACCCTGCGAAGGTCGTCCGCTCGGCCGCTGAGCCCGCGGTCGTCGGCGTCTCCGGCGACGGCACGCCGGGTCGCGGCCACTGGCTCTTCACGCCGGCACCGCTCTTCCTCGCACTCACGCCGGCGGCCACGGCCGATCCAAATGACGAGCTCGGGGCCGGCTGGCTGGGGCTCGCGCTCGCCGCACCCGTCGACGCGCTCGCCTTCGTGCAGCTCTCCTACGTCCCCGCGCCGGGCGCGTTCCACCTGGCGTTCGACTACGAGGGCCATACGGAGGTCGACGGTGAGCTCGACCTGCCCTCCCTCGTGCTGACGCCCGGGCTCCCCAACCCGTACGAGGGGCTGCGCCGGAACCGGGTCGAGCTCAGCGCCCGCGGCTACGCGCCGCCGCCGGAGCCGCGCACCACGCCCGACTGGTGGCGCGAGCCGATCTTTTGCGGCTGGGGCGCACAGTGCCATCTCGCCCGCGGCACGGGCCGCTTCGCCGGCGAGCTCGCAACGCAGGCGAACTACGACGACTTCCTCGACCACCTCGAGGCGAACGGCGTCGTGCCGGGCACGATCGTGCTGGACGACAAGTGGCAGGACGCCTACGGCACAAACCGGCCCGATCCGGCGAAGTGGCCCGATCTCGGCGGCTGGATCGCAGATCGACACGAACGCGGGCAGCGAGTGCTGCTCTGGTGGAAGGCGTGGGACCCGGAAGGGCTGCCGCCCGAGCTCTGCGTCCGGAACCCCGACGGTCGACCAGTGGCCTTCGACCCGACGAACCCGGAGGCGCGCGGGGTGCTGCGCGCGACCATGCTCCGGCTGCTCGCTCCTGACGGCCTCGACGCCGACGGGTTCAAGGTCGACTTCACTGCCCGGACGCCGAGCGGCCGGGCGCTGGCGACGCACGGCGGCGGCTGGGGGATCGCGCTCCTCCACGACCTGCTCGCGCTCCTCTACGCAGCCGTCAAGGAAGCGAAACCGGACGCGCTCGTCATGACGCACACGCCGCATCCGTCCTTCGCCGACGTAACCAACATGATCAGGCTGAACGACATGGTGTGGACGGACGACGCGGCTCCCTCGGCCCGCATCGTGCCGCAGATGCGGCACCGCGCCGAGGTCGCGCGCGCGGCGACGCCGGAGCTTCTGATCGACACCGACGACTGGCCCGTGCCGAGCCTGGCCGAGTGGCGCGAGTACGTCGAGGCGAAGCCCCTGATCGGCGTGCCTTCGCTCTACTACGCGCGGGCGGTCGACGCCGCCGGCGAGGAGCTGGAGGAGCCCGACTATGAGGCGCTGCGACGCACCTGGGCGACCTGGCGCGACGTGCACGCAGGGAGCCCGAGCTGAGCGCCGCGGGGCAGCCCGCCGACCGTTCGAACGACGACACCGCGCCGCCGCGCCGCGCGGTGACGCTGTCCGACCTCGCCCGCGAGGCGGGGACGTCCGCGTCGACCGCGTCCCGCGCCCTGAGCGGGCGCGGCTACGTCTCGCCGCCCGCGCGCGACCGGCTGCTCGCGGCGGCCGAGCGGCTCGGCTACGTCCCGAACGCCTCCGCCCGCGCGTTGAAGCAGAGGACGAGCCGCGTCGTCGGCGTCGTCGTCTCGGACCTCCGCAACCAGTTCTACGCCCGCCTGGCCGCGGGGATCGAGCAAGCCTTGCGCGAGGCGGACTTCCAGATGATGCTGCTCGGCGACAACAGCGAGGGCGCCGAGGAGCTGGCCGCCGCCCGGACGTTCCTGGCCATGAACGCGCCGGGGGTGATCATGACGCCCGTCGGCGCCGCCGCAACCGACCTGCTCGTGCGCCACGGCGTCGCGGTGGTCGAGGTCGACCGCCAGCTTGCCGACGTCCCGTGCGACGCGGTCGTCATCGACAACGAGGCGGGCGCGCGCGCCGCCACGACACACCTACTCGAGCTCGGGCACCGCCGGATCGGGCTGCTCGGCGTCGACACCGAATGGACGACCGACGCCGGGCGCCGCCGCGGCTTCCACGCAGCGCACGACGACGCCGATGTGCCGGTGGACGAGCGGCTGCTCCTTCGGGTCGGCGTCCACGCGGCCGACGCCGAGGATCAGATCGGGCGCCTGCTGTACGACGAGGCCCCGACGGCCCTGTTCGCGGCCAACAACCTCCTCGCCGAGCAGGCGTGGAACGTCCTCCGCCGCAACGGCCTCCGCATGCCGGCGGAGATCTCCCTCGTCGGCTTCGACGACGTGCCCTGGATGGCGATGGTCGACCCCGGCATCACGGTCGTCGCGCAGCCGACGGTCGAGATGGGACGGCGCGCGGCGCAGCTCCTGCTCGCCCGCGCAGAGAGCCCGGAGCGGCCGGCGACGGTCGAGATCCTCACCCCTCAGCTGGTCGTCCGGGGCTCCACGGGCGCGCCTCCAACCGCCTGACTTCGCCGCCGGCGGCGCGTCTCTTGACTACGCAGGAACGGTGTGACAACGTTGCCACATTGCCACCTTTCGAACGGGTTCCCGCACCTTTGAGCACTGGGAGGTAGTTGCATGACGCGTTGGTGGAAAGGGAGTCTCGCCGCGCTCGCGATCATGGCGCTCTGCGCCGTAGCCCTCACGAGCACGGCGACGGCACAGCCGTCCGAGACCGCGGCAGCCTCAGGCCCGGCCGCGGCGCGCACGCTCAATATCTACGGGATGGGCGGCCGCGATGACGTGGCCCAGGGTCGGCTGGACATCGCAGACAGGGTCATCGAAGCCGCGGGTCACTCGGTCAGCAACCCGGTCGGAGCCTTCAACGATCAGGCGTTCCTGGCCCGGCTCGCAGCTCGCGACATTCCCGACCTCGTCTACATGGATCGCAACAATGTCGGGACCTACGCGGCGAGGAACGCACTGCTGCCGCTCGCGAACTGCATCCGGTCGGAGAGCATCGACCGCAGGATGTACCGGCAGGCCGCGCTCGCGTCGGTCACCTACAAGGGCCAGCTCTACGCGCTGCCCGAGTTCACGAATCAGATCACGCTGATCGTGAACAACGACGTCGCCCGGGCGGCCGGCGTGGCCGTGGCGGATATTCAGACGACCAACCTCGTCAAGCTGCGCCAGGCGAACAAGAAGATGCTCCGAGCCGAGGGCGGCCGCGTGACGCGGATCGGCGTCGATCCCAAGCTGCCCGAGTTCTTCCCGCTGTGGGTGAAGCGGTACGGCAAGGACCTGATCAGCAAGGACGGCCTCAAGGCGCAGCTGAACAGCCGTGAAGCCGTCGCGGCGCTGAACTACGCCCACTCGCTCATTCGCGATCACGGCGGCTGGGACCGCTTCAAGGCATACCGCGACACCCTCGATTACTTCGGCGCCGTGAACCCGATGTCGGGGAACCAAATGGGCGCAACCCCGTTCGAGAGCTTCTGGTACAACGTGCTCGCCGAAGGCCGGCCCGTCGACATCACCGCCAAGTTCTTCACGAACCAGAGGGGCGGCCCGATCACGATGTTGAGCGGCAGCGGCTGGGCGATCCCGCGAGGCGCGGCGGATGCAGACCTGGCCTGCAAGTACATGAAGTCGATGACGGCCGTCAACACGTGGAGGGCCGTGGCGAAGACCCGGTTCGACCTGCGCAAGCGGCAGGGACGGGCGTTCACCGGCCTCTACACGGCGAACACGCAGGCGGATGTCAAGATCTTCGAGGACATCTACCAGCGGACGGGCACCAAGCAGTTCGACGACGCGGTGACGCTCCTCGTGCGCGCCCCGCGCTACGGGTTCGCGATCCCGCTCTCGCCCGCCAGCGCCGAGTTCCGGCAGGCGTGGATCGACGGGGTGACCCGGGTGCTCGAAGGACGGCAGACCCCGCGCCAGGCGCTCGACCAGGCGCAGCGCGAGGCTCAGGCCGCGATCGACAAGGCCAAGTAACACTGCCGGCAGTGGCAAGCGCCGCCGCCACCAGCAACGCAGCGCCGGGCCCTCAGTCGAGGGCCCGGCGCTGGTTCTCCGGCTTCCGCGAGCGGGAGACCTGGTACGCGTACGCGTTCATCCTCCCCTGGGTGATCGGGTTTCTGCTCCTGACGGCGTACCCGATGTTCGCGAGCCTCTACTACTCGTTCACGAACTACGGCATCGAGCAGGTCGCCGGCTTCGCGCCCACAGAGCGGGTCGGGCTCGCCAACTACCGCGAACTGCTGGACGACCCGCGCGTCCAGACGTCCCTCACGAACACGTTCATCTACACGGTCATGTCGGTGCCGGCGAAGATGATGGTCGCGCTCGGGCTGGCGCTGATCCTGGCCCGGATCGTCTTCGCAGCCGGTTTCTTTCGTACCGTGTTCTACCTCCCCGACATCACCCCGCCGGTGGCGATCGGGATCTTGATCCTCGTCCTCTTCAACGGCTCCTTCGGGATCGTGAACGACGTGCTCGGGTTCTTCGGCATTCCTGGCCCGTTCTGGACGACCGACCCCGACTGGATCAAGCCCAGCCTCGCGATCATGAGCATCTGGACCGTCGGCGGCACGATGGTCATCTACCTCGCCGCCCTGAAGGCCGTCCCGGCGCACTTGTACGAGGCCGCTTCGATGGACGGCGCCGGGCCGTGGCGGCGCTTTTTCAATGTGACGCTGCCGATGATCAGCCCGGCCCTCTTCTTCACCTTCATCGTGCTCACGATTCACGGCCTGCAGACCTTCAACGAGGTCTACACGGCGTACTTCGGCGAGGGCCAGACGGGCGCTGAGGACCCGGACGCGGCGCTGATGAACGTCGTCTATCTGTTCAGACAGGCCTTCGAGTTCTTCAACATCGGCTTCGCGTCGGCGATGGCGTGGCTGCTCTTCGTGGTCATCATGATCGTCACCGCCGTCCAGTTCCTGGTCAGCCGGCGCCTCGTCTTCTACCAGGGGGCGCAAAAGTGACCGCCGGCGGCCAACCGAACTTGCCGACCGCGGGCTCGGGCGTCGTCTCGCCGCGAATCCCGCCGTCGCTCGCGAGCCGCGTCTTCGGTGGCCGCCGGGAACGAGCCGACGGGCCGCGATTCGGCCGCGTCAAGAGCCTCTTCTTCCTGGTGTTGCTGGCCGGGATCTCGGTCCTCGCGATCTACCCGTTCCTGTGGCTGATCAGCGCGTCGCTCAAGCCGCAAGGCGACGTTTTCGACAACCGGCTCATCCCCAAGAACTGGCAGTGGAACTACACGGGGGATCCGTCCGCAGTGCTCGGCGACGAAAAGCTCTTCGCCCTGCCGGACGTGCCGATCGAGAAGTGGTTCCTGAACAGCGTCTGGATCGGCATCCTCGCCGCGCTGCTCGTCGCGTTCTCGAGTGCAATCGTGGCGTTCGCTTTCGCCTACTTCCGCTTCCCCGGCCGGAACGCGCTCTTTGCGCTCATCCTCGCGACGATGATGTTGCCGGGCGCCGTCACGATGATCCCGATCTACCTGCTCTGGAACGAGGTGAGCCTGCTCACCGGCGAGACGGGGCGGCTCTCTTTCATGCCGGACATCGGCGTCAACACGCAGTACCCGCTCTGGGTGCCGAACCTCTTCGGCAGCGCGTTCTACATCTTCCTGTTACGCCAGTTCTTCCTTGGCATGCCCCGCGACCTGTTCGAGGCCGCTCGGATCGACGGCGACACCTACTGGACGATGTTCCGCCGTATCGCGCTGCCGCTCGCGAAGCCGGCGTTGATCGTCGTCTTCATCTTCGAGTTCCAGGCGCAGTGGTTCGACCTCTTGAAGCCGCTCATCTACCTGCGCGACGTCGCACTCTTCACCATGCCGCTCGGCCTGAAGACGATCCTCGACCAGCAGGGCCAGGGCGGCGGCGGCGAGGGCCGCTGGGAGATCATCATGGCCGGGACGGTGGTGACTGTCCTGCCCATGCTCGTTCTCTTCGCGATCTTCCAGCGGTACTTCATCCAGGGGATCGCCACTCAAGGACGCAAGGGGTAGGCGAGAGAGCCTGATGGCGACGACCGCAAGTGTCTCCCCCGCCGTCGACGGCGACGGCTCCGGCCCCGCCGCGCGCGACTTCGCGCTCGGGCTCGACATCGGCGGCACGAAGCTCGCCGCGGGCGTCGTCGACGCCACGGGGCGCGTGCACTCGTTCGCCCTCGAGCCGAGCCGCGGCGAAGAGGGCCCGGAGGCGGTGCTCGCGCGCCTGTTCGACCTCGGCACCCGTGCCGTCGCCGAGTCGGGGCTCGCCTGGTCCGACATCGGCCGCGTCGGCATCGGTTGCGGCGGCCCGCTCGACGTCGCGCGCGGCGTCGTGCTCTCGCCGCCGCACCTGCCCGGCTGGGTGGACGTGCCCGTGACCGCACTCGCAGAGCAGGCCTACGGGCGGCCGGCGGTGCTCGACAACGACGGGACAGCCGCGGCCGCAGCCGAGCACCGTTACGGCGCCGGCACCGGGACCCGAAACCTCGTCTACCTCACCATCTCGACCGGCGTCGGGGGCGGCATCGTGATCGACGGCCGCCTGTACCGTGGCTCCATGGGCAACGGCGGCGAGCTCGGCCACGTGACGACGGACTGCAACGGCCGCCGCTGCCACGGCTGCGGCCGTCTCGGCTGCCTCGAGGCCTACGTGTCGGGGACGTCGATCGCCGAGCGGGCGCAGGAGGCACTCGCGGAGCGAGGCCGCGACTCCATGCTGGCCGCGATCGACGAGCCGACTGCGGCCGACGTCGCAGCCGCGGCGCGCGCCGGCGACGCGCTAGCGCAGGAGGTGTGGGACGGGACCACGGCCGCCCTCGCCTGCGGGCTCACGTCGATCGTGAACCTGTTCGAGCCCGAGCTCGTCGTCCTCGGCGGCGGCGTCACTCGCTCCGGCGACCAGCTGCTCGAGCCGGTGCGGCAGGCCGTCGGCACGACGGCGATGAGCCCGGCCGGCCGCTCCGCGGGGATCGTGCTCTCGGCGCTCGGCGAGCAGGTCGGTGTCGTCGGCGCAGCCGCGATCGCGTTCGAGCAGGTGAGCTCCAAGCCGGCTGCATGACGGACGCCGCAGCGACCGCGTTCGCCCAGCACCGCGCCCTCCTCGACCGGGTCGAGGAGCTCCTCCCCACCGCTGCCCGCGTCGCCGAGCGACTCGTCGAGGCGTTCAGAGGAGACGGGCGCGCCTTCACCTTCGGGAACGGCGGCAGCTCGGTCGACGCGCAGCACTTCGCCGAGGAGCTCGTCGGCCGCTACAAGCGCGACCGCCGGCCGCTCCCCGCTCAGTCGCTCTCGGTGGACGCTTCCGTCCTGACGTGCATCGGCAACGACTACTCGTTCGAGGAGGTCTTCGAGCGGCAGGTGCGCGGGTTCGTCCGCGACGGTGACGTCGTGGTCGGCTTCACCACGAGCGGCCGCTCTCCGAACGTCGTGCGCGGGCTTGCAGCGGCGCGGGAGCTCGGCGCCACGACGGTGCTCTTCGGCGGCGGCGACGGCGGCCCCGCAGCCGAGCACGCTGAGCTCGCGCTGGTCGTCCCGTCCGGCGAGACGGCGCGAGTCCAGGAGATGCACGTGCTCCTGCTGCACGTGATCCTGGAAGACGTCGACGCGTGGGCCGCCGGCGAGGGCGCATGACAAGGCGCGTCCTGCACATGGTCGGGAACGCGCACATCGACCCCGTGTGGTTGTGGCAGTGGCCGGAGGGCTACCAGGAGGTGCGCGCGACCTTCCAGTCGGCGATCGACCGTCTCGACGAGTACCCCGATTTCGTCTTCACCTGCGACTCGGTGCTCTTCTTCCGGTGGGTCGAGGAGAGCGACCCCGCGCTCTTCGAGCGGATCCGCGAGCGCGTCGCCGAGGGACGGTTCGAGATCGTCGGCGGCTGGTGGGTCGAGCCCGACTGCAACCTTCCGTCCGGGGAGTCGCTCGTCCGGCAGGCGCTCTACGGCCAGCGCTACCTACGCGAGAAACTCGGCGTCACCGCGACCGTAGGGGCGAACCTCGACTCGTTCGGCCACAACGGGACGATCCCGCAGATCCTGGCCGGGAGCGGCTGCGACTCGTACGTCTTCCTCCGCCCGGGTCCGAAGGAGAAGGAGCTCGAGAGCCCGGTCTTCTGGTGGGAGTCGGCCGACGGCTCACGCGTGCTCGCGTATCGCATCCCGCACGAGTACTGCGCGCCCAAGGACGACCTCGGCGAGCACCTCGAGCGGGCGATCGCGTCCCTGCCGGCCGACGAGGACGAGTACGCCGTCTTCTACGGGGTCGGCAACCATGGCGGTGGGCCGACGGTCGCGAACCTCGAGCAGATCGAGCGGCTGAACGAGCGCGACGACGGGCCCCGGCTCCAGCCGAGCTCCCTGCGCCGCTTCTTCGACGGAATCGCCGCCCGGAACGGTGGCTTCCCGACCGTGCGCGGCGAGCTCCAGCACCATTCGCGCGGCTGCTACACGACGCACTCCGGCATCAAGCGGTGGAACCGCCGCACCGAGAACCTCCTCCAGCGCGCGGAGAAGTGGAGCTCGATCGCCGACGTGCTCGGGGCGCAGCCCTACCCGCACGCCGAGCTCACCGAGGCGTGGAAGCTCCTCCTCTTCAACCAGTTCCACGACACGCTCGCCGGCACCTCGATCGAGCCTGCGTACGAGGACGCACGCGACCAGCTCGGCCATGCCGCGTCGGTCGCAGCGGCCGCCTTCAACGCAGCCACGCAATCGATCGCGCGGCGTATCCGGGTCGAGCCTGAGGAGGAGATGCGGCCCGTCGTCGTCTTCAACCCCCATCCGTGGCGGCTGAGCGCCGACGTCGAGGTCGAGTACACGTGGCTGCGCGAGGCGGGCGCGCACGTCGTCGACGACGAGGGCGAGTCGGTGCCGATGCAGCTGACGCGGCCGCTGACGACGATGTCGGGCCAGCGAGGGCGGCTCGTCTTCCCGGCCGAGCTGCCGCCGCTCGGCTATCGCGTCTACCAGGTGCGGCTCGGAGCCGTCGAGGGCACGCCGCTCGCCGCGACGGGTACGCGGCTCGAGAACGAGCACGTGCTGCTCGAGCTCGACCCGGCGACCGGGCGCATCGCGCGGCTCGTGGTCAAGGCAACCGGCGCCGACCTCGCTGCGCCGGACGCCAGGCACGCAGTCGTCGTCGACGACCCGTCCGACACCTGGGGGCACGACGTGCGGGCGTTCGACCAAGAGCTCGGCGAGCTCGAGTGCGTCTCGGTGCGGCTGCTCGAGACCGGCCCGGTGCGAGCGATCCTGCGGGTCGACAGCCGCTACGGCGCCTCCACCCTCCGCGAGGACTACGTGCTCGGCGCCGACGTCCCCTACGTCGACGTCCGGGTGGCGCTCGATTGGCGCGAGCCGCTGAAGCTCCTGAAGCTGCGCTACCCGACCTCGGTGGCCGCGACGACGGCGACGTACGAGACGCCCTACGGCAACGTCGAGCGGGCGGCGAACGGCGACGAGGAGCCGGGCCAGGCATGGGTGGACGTCTCGACCGACGGCCGCGGCCTCGCAGTGTTGAACGACGCCAAGTACGGCTACGACGTGCGCGGCGGCGACATCGGTATCAGCGCCGTCCGCAGCCCAGTCTGGGCGTGGCACGACCCGCGCGAGCTCGAGCAGGGGGGCGACTACGAGTACATGGATCAGGCGCGCCAGAGCTTCCTCGTCCGACTCGTCCCGCACGCAGGCAACTGGCGCGAAGCCGGCGTGCCGCGGCTCGCGGCGGAGCTGAACCAGCCGCCGTTCGCGCTCATCGAGACGTTCCACGACGGCCCGCTGCCACAACGAGCCTCCTACGCCGACGACGGCGGAAGTGCCGTGATGATGACGGTGCTCAAGAGGGCGGAGGACGACGACGCACTCGTCATCCGTGCGTTCGAGACGGCGGGCCGGGCGACGCGCGCGACGCTGTCGCTGCCGCTCCTCGACCGGACGGTCGAGGCCGAGTTCGGCGCCCACGAGATCAAGACATTCCGCGTCCCGCGCTGCGTTACGGGCAACCCGGTCGCCGAGACGAACCTGCTCGAGTGGTGACCTCGCTCGACGGCGAGGACTGGCAGCTGCGCGGCTTCGTCGGCGACGAGTGGCAGTGGCAGCTCGCGAAGCCGTGGGACGCGCCGGGGTGGCTCGCCGCGCGGGTGCCGGGCAGTGTCGTGGACGATCTCGTGCGAGCCGGCGAGGTGCCGGATCCTTACCGCATGCGCGACTCGCGCCTCGCCGAGTGGGTCGCTGACCGATACTGGGTCTACAGGCGCCGGCTGCAGGTCGACGCCGACGCGGTCGTGCGGTTCGAGGGCGTCGACCACGAGGCGGCGGTGTTCTTGGACGGCGAGGAGGCCGGCCGACACGCGGGCGCCTTCACGCCGTTCGAGGTGGACGTGCCAGCGGGGGAGCACCTGCTCGCGGTCGTCGTGCACCCCGCGCCCGAGAGCGAGCCGCAGGTCGGGCGGACGAGCCGCGTGCGCGTGCACAAGAGCCGCATGGGCTATGGCTGGGACTTCTGCCCGCGCCTCGTCCACCAGGGCATCTGGCGCTCCGTGACGCTCAACCCGGCGCACGAGGTCCTCCCCGTCGTGCGGCTCGCGGACGGCGCCGGCACGGTCGAGGTGGACGGCGAGGTCGTCCTGCGGGTCGAGGAGCCGGAGCTCTGGTGGCCGAACGGCCTCGGCGAGCAGCGCCTGTACGAGGTGCCAGAGCTCGGGATCTCGGTCGGTTTCCGCAGCGTCTCCTTCGACGGCTACCACCTCGTCGTCAACGGCCGTGACCTGCCCGTCAAGGGCTGGAACTGGGTGCCGCTCGACATGCTCTACGGCGTGCCGCGGCCCGAGAAGCTCGCGCACCTGCTCGAGCTCGCCGCGCGCGCGAACGTGAACTTGCTGCGCATCTGGGGCGGCGGCCTCATCGAGTCGCACGACTTCTACGAGCAATGCGACCGGCTCGGCCTGCTCGTTTGGCAGGAGTTCGTCCAGTCGAGCTCGGGGCTCGAGAACGTCCCCTCCGAGGACCCGGAGTTCGTCGAGCTCATGCGCTCGGAAGCGCGGGCGATCGTGCCGCGCCTCCGCCGCCACCCGTCGCTGGCCGTCTGGTGCGGCGGCAACGAGCTCGACGGCGACGACTCGACGCCGGTGCTCGCGGCGCTGCGGGAGGTCGTGCGCGAGCTCGATCCGGAACGCGCCTGGCTGCCGACCTCGCCGCTGGGCGACGCCGACGTGCACGGGCCGTGGGAGCACCAGGGGCTGCGCGCGCACAACGAGCATTACGACTCGCGCACGTCGCACCTGCACAGCGAGTTCGGAGTCGAGGGGATGACGAACCGGCGCGTGCTCGAGGCGACGATCGACGAGGACCACCGCTGGCCGGCCGACCGCACGAACCCCGTGTACGAGCACCTCGGCGCCTGGTGGAACAACGCGCCGCTCGTGAAGGACGTCTTCGGCGGCCGGATCGCGGACGTCCAGACGCTGCGGCGTGCGAGCCAGTGGCTCCAGTACGAGGGCCTTCGCTACGCCGTCGAGGCCACGTTGCGCCGCGGCGCCGGCACGATCCCCTGGCAGTTCGACGAGCCTTTCCCGAACGCCTGGTGCACCTGCGCGGTCGACTACCGCGGCGACCCGAAGCCCGCCTACTGGGGTGTCGCGCGTGCCTACGCGCGCGGAGCCGTAGCGGCGCGGTTCGCGACGGCGGCGTGGGGCGGGCTCGAAGAGGCGCGGGCGACGGTCACCGGCCCGGCGCGCTTCGTCGATCTCGACGGCGGGGTCGTCGCCGAGACGGGCGGCGGCGAGCTGGCTGCGCCGCTCGACGCGTTTGCGACCGACGTCTTCCTACTCGATGTCGGCCTCGGCGCCAACCGATATGTCATGACGCGGACCGAGAACCTCGCGCCGCTCCTCGACGTGGCTGAGGCACGGGTGGAGCTAGTTGCACAAAGCACCTTTGTCGTCCTGCGACATGTCTTTGGCCCCGCCGCGCTCGGGCTCGTGCTCGAGGACGCACGGCCTTACGAGGCGCCCGGCTGGGTCACATTCTCCGACAATGTGCTCGACCTGCTGCCGGGCGAGGAGCGCACAATCGAGGTCGCGGGCCCCGTTGGCAAGCTGCGGGTGGAGGGCTGGAATGCTCGCGCCTAGGGCGCTGGCACCCGACGGCTCCGCCGTTTCCGGCTTCCGCTTCGACGGCCCGACCGTCACCTACGAGGGCGCCGAGCCGGTGGACGCAGGCGTCCGCTTCGAGCGCGAGCTGCCCTCGACGGACGACCCGCGCTGGCTCGTGCCCGGTGTCTTCTACGGTGAGAACCGGCTCGAGGGCTGCACGCGGATCTACCCGCGCTTCACGCGGGGTCAGGTCGATGTCGCGCGAATGGAGTCGGACGCGTGGTCGTTCCGCGCCGACCGCTGCGCGACGCCGGCGGCACTCGTGAACGGCCGCGGCCTCATCACGAGCGAGAAGAGCCCGCTGGGCCAGGCGGGTGTCGGCTTCGCCTGGCGCGACGGCCGCCCCACCGTCTGGCTCGACTTCCCCTACCGCGAGGAGCCGCTCCGCTACGACGGCTCCGAGACGCCGGCTTCGCCAGACGCGCAGACCTATCGCTGGCGCCCCGGCGAGACGGTGGCGCTCGACGTCCGGGAGGCCGACGCGACGCCGCTGCGACCGGGCGAGGCGTTCGTGGACGCCTCGTGGGTGTCGGTCGAGGAGGCGGCGGAGCTCGCCGCGTGGGGGCTGCACCGCTGGCACTACCGCGCCGACCCGCCGCGGCTGCTCGAGACGGTCTCGTTCGACCGGGAGCACCCGGACGACCGCGACCACATGCACGTCTCGTGGGTGAGCGGCGCGCCGTATGGTTACGCGCTCCTCCGCCACGGGCTCCGCGTGCGGAACGACGACTACGTCGCGGCAGCCACGGCCGTCCTCAACCACATCGCCGCCAACCTCGCGCCGGGCGGCACCTTCTGGTCGCAGTGGACGGCAGAGCGCGGCTGGACGTGGGGCTGGCACCCCGACCGCTCACGCCTGCACGCGCGCACGCTGGCCGATGCAACGCTCTTTCTGCAGCGGGCGACTGCCCTGCGGCCCACGCCCCTCTGGGAGCGCGCCGTTCGCTCCAACCTCGACGTCGTGGACCGCACCCAGCGCGAGGATGGCGCGCTCCCAGCCGCGCACCACGTCGTCACCGGCGAGGCCGTGTCCTGGAAGGGGACGGCCGGCATGGCCTGGATCCCAGCGCTCGTCGAAGCTGGGCGCCTCGAGGAGGCGCGCCGCGCCGGCGCCTACTACGCCCAGTTCGACGCGTGGTACGGGGCGCCGGAGGACGTCGACCTCGCTCCCACGTCCGAGGACGGCTACGCGGCCGTGATGGCCTTCGTCGCGCTCGAGGACTGGGAGACCGCGAAGCGCGCGGCGGACTGGACGCTGACCTTCCGCTACACGTACGACGTCGAATTCGCGCCGGACACGATGCTCGGCCGCTACGGCTTCCGCACCCGCGGCGGCGACCAGGCGTCGCCCGCGAACCAGCACCTGCACGCCTTCGGCCTCGTCTGCCTGCCGGAGATGGTGCGCCTCGCGCAGGCCACCAGCGACGACTACTACCTCGAGACGACGCGCGAGAACCTCGCCTGCTTCCGCCAGTTCGTCGCGCGTCACGACGGCGACTTCGGCGCGCAGCGGGGCATGACGAGCGAGCGCTATTACCAGACGGACGTCTTCGCGCCGAAGGGCGGCCTGCTGCCGCTCTCGCACGCCTGGACGGGCGGCCTCCTTCTGTACGCGTGCGAGGCCGTGCTCGCCGACCACGCGGAGCTCCGGTGAGGCGCTTTCCGGACGGGTTCCTCTGGGGCGTGGCCACCTCCGCCTACCAGATCGAGGGCGGGGTCGACCTCGACGGCCGCGGTCAGTCGATCTGGGACGTGTTCACCGGCGAGAGCGGCGACCGGGGCGAGGTCGCCTGCGACCACTATCGTCGCTGGCGCGAGGACGTCGACCTGATCGCGGGCCTCGGCGTCAATGCCTACCGCTTCTCCCTTGCCTGGCCTCGCCTGTTCCCGACCGGCCGCGCGCCCCTCGAGCGGCGCGGCCTCGACCACTACGACCGCCTCATCGACGCGCTGCTCGAGCGCGGCGTCGAGCCGGTGGTGACGCTCTACCACTGGGATCTCCCGCAGGCACTCGAGGACGAGGGGGGCTGGCGGAACCGTGACACGGCCGAGCGCTTCGCCGAGTACACGGCGACGTGCTTCGACGCCTACGGCGACCGCGTGCGCTGGTGGCTGACGATCAACGAGCCGTGGATCGTCGGCCTGCTCGGCTACCTGCACGGCCTGCACGCGCCCGGCTACAAGGGCGACGTCCTCGGCGAGGTGACCGTCTTCCACCACCTCCTCCTCGCACACGGCCGCGCGGTGCAGGAGTACCGCCACGGGGGGCGCGACGGCCGCATCGGCTTCGCGCCGAATCTCTCCCCGCACTATCCCGCGAGCGACGACCCCGCCGACCTCGACGTGACGGACGCCTCGGACGGCTACGTCAACCGCTGGTTTCTCGACCCCGTCTTTCGCGGCTCCTATCCCGACGACATGCAGCGGCGCTACGAGGACGTCGTCGGCGAGCTCGAGTTCATCCGCGACGGCGACCTGGAGACGATCGCGCAGCCCGTCGACGTCCTCGGCGTCAACTACTACGCGCCGCGCGTCATGCAATCAGTGCCCGGCGACACGCCGTGGCCGTGGCGGGTCGTCGTCCCGGAGGGCGTCCGCACGACGGCCGGCTTCACGGAGGGCGTCGCGCGCACCGAGGCAGGCACGCCGATCTTGCCGGCCGGCCTCACCGACCTGCTTCTCCGCCTCCGTGAGGACTACGGAGATGTCCCCATCCTGATCACCGAGAACGGCGCCGTCTTCCCCGAGACCGTCCACGACGAGCGCCGCGTCCGCTTCATC
>Ga0190265_10001236_pt1 | contig 16753 bp, 13 predicted proteins | sample Popmic124T_FD_133135 | JGI IMG/M metagenome (GOLD analysis project Ga0190265, IMG submission 133135) | Populus adjacent soil microbial communities from riparian zone of Indian Creek, Utah, USA - 124 T | ecosystem: Environmental > Terrestrial > Soil > Riparian zone | place: USA: Utah | collected...
CGTCGTTGTCGGTTCGGCGACGATCCCCCGCCCGGGCGGGGGCAAGCCCCGCCCCTACGTCTAAATTTGCGCTTGACCCTGGAGTCCACTCCACCCTTTAAACTCCCTGGCATGGTGGATGAGACCTCCGACGAGCCCCTGCAGGCCGGCGAGCTCGCCCGGCGGACGGGGGTGAGCAAGGACACGCTTCGGTTCTACGAACAAAAGGGCCTCCTGGGCCGGCCGGAACGCCGGGCCAACAACTACCGGGTCTACCCTCCCGAGGCGGTGGCCCGCGTGCTCTGGGTTCGGCGCGTCCTCGCCGCGGGGTTCACGGTGGACGAGCTGGCCCGCATCCTCGCCGAGAGGGACCGCGGCGGGGTACCTTGCCGGAAGGTGCGCGCCCTGGGGGCCGTCAAGCTCGCCGAGATCGAGGAGCGCCTGCGCCAACTGGCCGGGGCTCGCGACACCTTGATCTCGCTCCTCGCGGAGTGGGACCGCCGCCTCGCCGAAACCCCGCCCGGCGAGCGGGCAGGGCTTCTGGAGTCTCTCCCCAACATCACCAACCCAACGAAAGGGGATTTCTCATGAGATCGCATCCGATGATCGCCGTCCTTCTGGGCGCCTCCCTGGCTTCTCCTCTGGCGGCACAGGAGGCGAAACCCGCCGACTGCCCGCTCCACGCTGCCCACGCTTCGCAGGATCACCACGCCGGGGTGGATCAGCGAGGGGACCAGGTGATGGGTTTCGACCACACCCGGACCACGCATCGCTTCCTCTTGAAGGCGGACGGCGGAGACATCGAGGTGAGAGCCAACGATCCGGCGGACGGGGCGAGCCGCGATCAGATCCGCGGGCACCTCGCCCAGGTGGCCGAAGCCTTCGCCCGCGGTGACTTCGCCATGCCGGGCATGATCCACGACCGCCAGCTTCCCGGAGTCCCCGAGATGACCCGCCTCAAGGAGGCCATCTCCTACCGCTATGAGGAGACCGAGCAGGGTGGCCGGTTGAGGATCACGACCAAGTCCCCAGAAGCGCTCTCCGCCATCCACGCCTTCCTTCGCGCTCAGATCGAGGATCACCGCACCGGCGACTCTCACCAGCCGTCGTCCTGACGGATCCGCGTTTCAACAGCACGGGGCGAAGGCTGATTTCTAACGGGCAGCGACTGCCCGTTACGTCCGGAGACCCGTCCCCCTCGAAAAGGCGTGAGGTAAGCTCGCATCATGCTCCGCCCGCTCCCGTTGATCGTCCTCCTGAGCCTCTTGGCCTGCTCCGAGCCGCCGGAGCGCAGGCCGCCCGTCCTCTTCATCGGCCTGGACGGCGCCGATTGGGAGCTGCTCGACGGCTACATGGCTTCGGGGGTGATGCCGAACCTGGCGGCGCTGGCTCGCGAGGGGCGGACGGGGGTGCTCACCACGATCCAGCCGCCCCTCTCGCCGCTGGTGTGGACGACGATGATGACCGGCACCTCGCCGCTCGAGCACGGCGTCCTGGACTTCACCCGGCGCAACCCGGCGACGGGCGCGGAGGAGCCGATCGGCAGCTCGGAGCGCCTGCGGCCGGCGGTGTGGAACATGGCGACGCAGCAAGAGCGTAGCGTCGCCGTCTTCGGCCTCTGGGCCACCTGGCCCGCCGAGCCGGTGCGCGGGTTGATGGTGGCCGACCGCTTCTTCTCCTTCACCTTCCGCGACAGCGGGCCTCTTCCAGGCGTCGTCCATCCCGCGGAGCGCGAGGCCTGGGCGCGCGCGGCCCTGGAGAAGACGGAGCGGGAGACCGGCCTGGCGGCGCTCCAGGCCTACGTCCCGGGGCTCACGGCCGCGGCCTATGAAGGAGAAGCTTCGCGGCCGGACCCGTACGCTCATCCGGTGAGCGGCCTGCGGCGCATCCTGGTCGAGACTCGCGCCTACCACGCCCTGGCCCAGGACTGGATCGCCCGCGAGCGTCCGGACCTCGCCATCGTCTACTTCCAGGGGACCGACACCGTCGGCCACCTGTTCGCTCCCTTCGCGCCGCCGAAGCAGGCGGCGATCCCCCAGGAGGATTTCGACCGCTTCGGCAAGGTGCCCGAGCGCTACTTCGCCGAGGTGGACCGCCTGCTCGGCGACTACCGCCGGCTCGCCGAGGCGGGCGGCGCCGTGCTGATGATCGCCTCGGACCATGGCTTCCTGTGGAGCGAGGGCCGGCCGGAGAGGCTGTCGAGCGCCGAGGCCGCGAGCGCCGGCAAGTGGCACCGCGACCAGGGCGTCTACCTCCTGTGGGGACCGGGGATCGAGCCGGGCGGCGCGCGGGAGACGGCGAGCGTCGACCGCGTCTGCGCTACCCTCCTCGCCCTCCTCGGGCTGCCGCCGGGAGCGGACGTCGCCGGCCCTCCCCTGCCGGGGGTCTCCGCGAACGAGAATGCGCCGGTCGACTACCGGGCCTCCTACCGGCCGGCCACCTCCCCCACCCACTCGGCAGGCGCAGAGGAAATCGAGAAGCTGCGCTCCCTGGGCTACCTGGGACCGGCGAAGGCCGGAGCCGCCGGCGAGACTCGCACCGCGGCCTCCTACAACAACGAAGGGCTGCTCTGGCGGCAGCGCGGGAAGGCCCGCGAAGCCGCCGCGGCCTTCGAGAGAGCGCTCGCCCTGGACTCAGGGAACGCCGCGGCCCTCGCCAACCTGAGCGACCTGCGAGACGCCGAGGGGGATTCCGAGCGGGCGGACGACCTGCTCGCCCGCGCGCTCGCCGCGGGGCTTGCGGACGGCGCCGAGCGCGTCATCGGCCGTGCCATCGCCGCCGCTCGGGCCGGCGACACCTCGCGCAGCCTCGCCCTCCTCGACCGCGCCGTTGGCGCCCGACCCGAAGATCCTCGCCTGCGGCTCTTCCGCGGCCGCTATCTCCTGGAGCGCAAGCAGTGCCGGCAGGCCGAAGACGACTTCGAGCGCTCACGCAGCCTGGAGGACGGCAACGCCCTCACCCACGCTTCGCTCGGGCTCGCCCGCCTCTGCCTGGGAGACCCGGAAGCGGCGGCTTCCGCCTTCCGCCGCTCGCTGGAGATCGATCCCGGCCAGCCGGAGATCCGGCAGGCGCTGGGCGAGCTCGGCGGCTAGAAAGCTTCTCGTAGGGGCGGGTCTGGACGGCGGCGTGGGGGCTCGACCCGCCCTGCGCAGGACGCCTCTCCCCCAGGGCGGGTCGCGCCCCCGCCCTCCCGTCCAGACCCGCCCCTACTCGAAGATTCATGAGACGGCCTGTAGGTGCTACAGTCTCTCGTAACAATTCGCAACACTGGGAGAACCCCATGAACGCATTGCGCCGGTTGCTTCCGCTGTTCTGCCTGCTCCTCCTTGCTGCCGGATCCCTCGCGGCCCAGACCACCGGCACGATCTCCGGCCGGGTGTCGGACGTGGAGGGCGGCGTCCTGCCGGGGGTTACGGTCGAGGCGCGGAGCCTGTCGCTCCAGGGGGTGCGGACGGCGACCTCCGACGAGAGCGGCGTCTACCGGCTCACCCTGCTGCCGCCGGGCGACTACACGGTAACCATCGCGATTTCGGGGTTCGCCACCGAGAACCGGGAGGGGGTGGCGGTCGCGCTCGGCAAGGAGACCACCGTGAACGCGGCGCTCAGCCCGGCGGTGTCCGAGGAGATCACGGTCACCGGCGACGTGCCGGTGCTCGACGTCGCTTCGAGCGCGCTCGGCACCAGCATCGACACGCGCTCCCTGGAGACCCTGCCGACCGGCCGCAACTACTCCTCGATCGTGCAGATCGCCCCGGGCGTCTCCTCGGACGCCCACCCCGAGAACACCTCGCAGTCCTCGATCACCGTCTACGGCTCGACCGGGGCGGAGAACGTCTACTACGTCGACGGGGTCAACACCACGGGCGTCGAGTACGGGTTCCAGGGCAAGGAGCTGAACTTCGAGTTCATCGAGGCGGTGGACGTGAAGACGGGCGGCTACGAGGCCGAGTTCGGCCGGGCGACCGGCGGCATCGTCAACGTGATCACCAAGTCGGGCGGCAACGAGTTCCACGGCGACGTCTTCGCCTACTCGGACAGCGACTCGCTGCAGAAGGACGCCGACCCGGTGGTCTCGACCGGCGGCACCGTCGACGGCTTCACCCGGGAGGACTTCGGGATCGGCCTCGGCGGCTACATCTTGAAAGACAGGCTCTGGTTCTTCGCCGCCTTCGACCGGGTCTCGAACGACACGGACAGCGTGTTGCCCGCCGGTCCCCTGGAGGGGCAGGTGGTCACCTCGACGAGCGACCGCGACCTGGGCGCCGCCAAGCTGACCTATAAGCTCTCCGACAGCCAGTCGCTCATCGGCAGCTTCTTCCAGGACCCGAGGGACGACGCCGGGGCCATCAACGACGCCCAGCACACCCTGAACGGCGATCCGCTGACCTTCCAGGGGGTGCGCAGCTTCGGCGGCGAGGACTACGCCCTGCGCTACGAGGGGATCCTCGGCAACGACTGGGTGCTCTCGGCCCAGGCAGCCCGCCACCAGGAGGAAAACTCGGTGGGCCCGGCCGGCGAGGCCGGCGACGCCGTCCAGTTCCGCTCCGTGGACGACGACTTCTTCCAGACCGGCGGCTTCGGCCTGATCCAGCAGAAGGACTTCAAGCGCGACTTCTGGGGCGGCTCGATCAGCCACTACCGCGGCCGCCACCAGTTGAAGCTCGGCCTGGAGTACGAGCAGGAGGAGGCTGACGTCGTACGCCGCTTCTCGGGCGGCCAGCAGGTGGACGTCTTCGCCAACGCGGCCGATCCCTCCCGCCCGGTCTACAGCCACTTCTACTGGACGACGCCGACGGCGACCGTGGCCAACGCCCCGGTGTCCGCCCTGATCGCCTCGCCGGAGCACGAGAACACCACCCTCTATCTCCAGGACCGCTGGGCCCCGCGGCCCAACCTGACCCTCAACCTGGGCGTGCGCTGGGACCGCCAGCAGATCATCGACGCGGCGGGCACCCGGCAGATCGACCTCAAGGACGACTACGCGCCGCGCCTGGGCTTCACCTGGGACCCCGCCTCGACCGGGCGCGCCAAGGTGTTCGGCTCCTACGGCCGCTACTACGAGCAGATCCCCATGGACCTCGTGGTGCGCTCCTTTTCTTTCGAGCGCCAGGCGCGCATCTTCAACTACAGCCCGACGGGGACGGCGCCAGACCCCCAGGCCGAGGCCGACCTCGGGCTCGACTCCGCGATCTTCGGCGGCTTCACCGAGCCCTCGGACCCGGACCTGCGGAACCAGTACATCAACGAGTACATCCTGGGCTACGAACGCGAGCTGCTGCCGGACATGGCGGTGGGCGTCAAGGCCATCTACAGAGACTACGGCGAGGTGATCGAGGACTTCCTCTGCGCCGACGACGGCACTTACTGCATCGGCAACCCCGGGCGGGGGATCATGCGGCGCGTCTTCACCCTGGACTACGCGCAGACCCTCCCAGCGCCCCTGCCCGAGCGCGTCTTCAAGGGGATGCAGTTGGACGCCGCCAAGCGCTTCTCGCACAACTGGCAGGGCATGGCGTCCTACCTCTACTCCAAGCTCGAAGGGAACTTCGACGGCCTCTACGCCCCGTACACCAACGTCGGCGCGGACCCCAACATCACGGCGGCCTACGACTACTTCGACTTCTTCACCAATGGCAGCGATCTGACGCGGATCACCAACGAGGGGCCGCTGTCGAACGACCGCCGCCATCAATTCAAGGTCTCGGGCATCTACCAGACGCCGTGGAAGCTCTCGGCGGGCGTCTCCGCCTACTACCGCACCGGCACGCCGGTAACCCGCTACGGCTACTCGGACATCTACGGCCGCTACGAGTTCTTCTTGACCAAGCGCGGCGCCGAGGGCAGGACGCCCGACACCTACGAGGCCGACCTCCACCTCGGCTACCCCGTCACGGTGGGGCCGGCAACGGTGAACCTGCTGTTCGACGTCTTCAACATCCTGGACGCCCAGCGGCCTCTCCTCCTCGACCAGCGCTGGGGCTTCCAGGAGGTGGACAACGCCTCCCCCACCCCGGTCAACCCGGGATACAAGAAGGCGGTGCTGCGAACACCGCCGACCTCGCTACGCGTGGGGGTAAGAGTGAGCTTCTAGGAGGAACCCGGGGCCGTCACTCCACCCCGAAGCCGAGGGAGCCGGGGCGGTTGGACCTCGGGAGCTCTTCGAGGAGCAGGAGCGCGGCGAAGCCCTGGGCGGCGTCGTGGCCGTGGGGGCCGAGGCCCTGGATCTGCACGATCCGCCAGTCGAGGAGCAGCTCCTCCAGGGTTTCGCCGGTGACCGGGGTGATGGTCGGCGGATGGCTGCCGACCTGGGTGGTGGTGACGTGCACTGCGACGAGCCTCTGTTTCCTGACCATGGCCTCTCCTCTCGCCACCTGCATGATAGCCGCGCCGGTCAAGCCCGCGCGAGAAGATCGCGCAGGGTGCTCAAGTCGACCGGCTTGGTGAAGTGATGATCGATCCCCGCCTGCCAGGCCCGTTCGCGGTCCTCACGCCGGCCGAAGCCGGTCAGCGCGACGAGCAGCGTGCGGGTGGCGCTCTCCCGGCGGCGGAGCTCCTCCGCCACCTCGTAGCCGTCCATCCCCGGCAGCCCGATGTCGAGCAGCACGACGTCGGGCGCGAAGCCCGCCGCCACGGCGAGGCCGGTCCGCCCGTCGTAGGCGAGCTGCGCCTCGTGACCCCAGAGGCGCAGCAGCTCCTGGAGAGCCTCGGCCGAGTCGACGTTGTCCTCGACGACCAGCACGCGCAGCGGCCGCCCGCGCCCCGCCGACGCCGGAGCGTCTTCCGAGCGCTCGGCCTGGCGTTCGCCGGCGAGTAGGTCGACGGGGGCCGGTGGGTAGCTCTTCATGGTCTAGGCGGCCGGCCGGCCCGCGAGGGCGGCGACGGCGGCGACCAGCTCGGAGGGATCGATCGGCTTGGCGAGATGGGTCTGAAAGCCCGCTTCCAGGGCGCGGCGGCGGTCTTCCACCCGGGCGTAGGCGGTGAGCGCGGCGGCGGGGAGGTCGCCACCCTTCTCGGCTCCCCGGGCGCGCACCTTGCGCAGGAACGAGTAACCGTCCTCGCCGGGCACGCCGATGTCGGAGAGGAGGACGTCCGGCAGCGAGCGGTCCAGCTCCAGCAGGGCTTCGGCGACGGTGCCGAACGCCACCACCTGGGCGCCGCACTGCTGGAGCGCCACGGCGAGCAGCTCGCGGGTGTCCGTCTCGTCCTCCACCACCAGCACGCGCACCCCGTCCAGCACGTGCGAGTGGCACCACGCCGGGGTTTGCTCGGCGGATGACCGCTGGGCTTCGGAGGTGGACGCGGCCTCGGTGCGCACGGGCAGCCGCACGATGAAGGTGGCGCCCTCGCCCTCGCCTTCGCTCTCGACCGCGACCGTGCCCCCGTGGAGCTCCACCAGGTGGCGCACGATCGAAAGGCCGAGCCCGAGGCCGCCGTGCGAGCGGGTGAGCGCGCTCTCGGCCTGGCGGAAGCGGTCGAAGACGTAGGGGAGGAAGTCGGGCCGGATGCCGCTCCCCGAGTCGATCACCCGCAGGACGAGGTTGGCCGCCACCTCCTCCACCCGGACCTGCACCCGGCCGCCCCGCGGGGTGAACTTGATGGCGTTCGACAGCAGGTTCCAGACGACCTGCTGCAGGCGGTCGGAATCCCCCATGACAGGGCTGGCGAGCAGCGAGATCGTCACCGCGAGCTGGATCTGCTTGGCGTCGGCGGCCGGCCGCGCGCTGTCGAGCGCCGCCTCGATGATGCGCGGCAGCTCGACCGGATGCAGCTCCAGGCGCAGCTTGCCGGTGATGATGCGCGACACGTCCAGGAGGTCGGAGATGAGCTGCGCCTGGGCCCGGGCGTTGCGCTCGATGGTCTCCAGGGCGCGGGTGGAGGTCGACTCGTCCAGCTTGCCGGTGCGCATCACCTGCGCCCAGCCGAGGATGGCGTTGAGCGGCGTGCGCAGCTCGTGGGAGAGGGTCGCCAGGAACTCGTCCTTGATGCGGTTGGCCTCTTCGGCCTGCCGCCGCGCGTCCTGCTCCAGCACCAGCAGGCGGGCCCGCTCCTGCTCCGTCCACTCGCGGACCCGGATCTCCTTCTTGAGCTCCTCGTTGGCGATGCGCAACTCGGCCGTGCGCTGCTCGACGAGGACCTCGAGCTCTTCGTGCATCGCCTGGAGCTTCTGCCGCAGCGCCGCCTTCTCGATGGCGTTCTGCACCGCCCGGTACAGGCGGTCGCGGGTCACGCTGCCCTTCAACAGGTAGTCCTGAGCGCCGCGCTTCATCGCCTCGACGGCCACCGCCTCGTTGCCCTGACCGGTCAGCACGATCACCGGCAGGAAGTTCTTCGCCGGCTCGGGGAGCAACTGGCCGAGGAACTCCAGGCCGTCCAGGTCCGGCAGCCGGTAGTCGAGCAGCAGGCAGTCGGGCTCCTCCTCGCGGGCCATGCGCAGCCCCTCCTCCCCGGATTCCGCCTCCAGGAAGGTGTACTCGTGGTCGCCGTCCTGACGCAGGAGGCGCCGGTACATCTCCCGGTCCTCCGGACTGTCGTCGACGATGAGGATGCGCAGCGGCACCGGCGTCACGGGAGCGGCTCCCCTCCCTTCGGCAGGATGACCACTTCGAACCAGTAGCCGTTGAGCCGTTCGATGGCCTTCATGAAACCCTCCATGTCGACCGGCTTCTGGATGTAGCTGTTGGCGCCCGCCCGGTAGCAGGCGTCCACGTCGCGCTCGTCGCGCGAGGTGGTGAGCACGACGACCGGGATCTGCTTGAGCGTCGCGTCCTTCTTGATCTCCAGCAGCACCTCGCGCCCGTCGGTCCCGGGCAGGTTCAGGTCGAGCAGGATGACGCCGGGCCGGGGGGCGGTCTCCGGGTCGGAGTAGGCGCCGCGCCGGAAGAGGTAGTCGAGAGCCTCGTCGCCGTCGGCGCAACGCTGGATCGGGTTCTTGAGGCCCGACCGGCGGAAAGCCCGCACCGTGGTCTCGAAATCCTCGGGGCTGTCTTCCACCAGCAGGATGGGTTGGTTGGGCGTGGTCATCACTTCCTTTCGTCTCCTCGTTCCAGCGTGAAGTAGAACGTCGTGCCGAGGCCATGGGCCGACTCGACCCAGATCCTCCCGTTGTGGCGCTCGACGATCTTCTTGACGATGGTCAGCCCGGCTCCGGTGCCGCCGCCGAACTTGTCGCGCCCGTGCAGGCGCTTGAAGATGCGGAACACCGCGTCGAAGTGCTTCTCGGGGATGCCGATGCCGTTGTCGCGGACGTAGAACACCGGCGGCGCTCCCTGGCGATCCTCCTGATAGCCGATCTCTATCCACTTCTCCGCTTTGTCGTTGTACTTCATGGCGTTGATAATCAGGTTGTGGAAGATCTCGCCGACGCGCGCCCTGTCGGCACGCACCGCGGGGAGCGGCCGCGGGACTCTCACCTCGACGCCGGCTTCCTTCAGGTTGATGCCGAGAGAGTCCACGACCTCCGCGACGATACCATTGAGGCCCACGCGATCGATCGCCAGGTCCACCCTCCCCAGCCGGGAGAAATGGAGCAGCGAATCGATGAGGGTCTCCATGCGACGAGTCAGCCGGGTCAGGGTCTCCAGCTTGGCACTGCCGTCCTCGTCCAGCTTGTCGGCGTAATCCTCCAGCAGAAAGGTCGAAAAGTTGTGAATCCCCCGCAAGGGCTCCTTCAGGTCGTGCGACGCAATGTAGGCGAAGTCGTCCAGCTCCTTGTTGCTCTGATGCAGCTCCTCGTTGCGCCGCTCCAGCTCCAGGGTGCGTTCCTGCACCCTCCGTTCCAGTTCCCCCTTGGCCCGCTGCAACTCGGAATCCCGCTCCTGGATCTGCATCAGCATCTCGTTGAAAGCCTCGACGAGCCGGCCCAACTCGTCGCCGCTCCGCACCTCCGCCCGGATCGAGTAGTCCTTGCGGTCGGAGACCGACCTCGCCGTGTCCGCAAGGTGGAGAATCGGCTGCGAGATCACCCGCTGGAGGCCGGAAGACAGCAGCAGAGCCGTCACGCCGGAGAGCAGGAAGACTGCACCCACCGTGACAGCCTGGAGCTTGATGTGGCCGACCATCTCGCGCAGGTCGTTCCTTAAATAAACAGTGCCGATCCGCTCTCCTTTGAGCACCACCTGCCGAAAGACGACCAGGGCGTCCTCCGTAAAGGTCGCCTTGTCCTCCCCGGGCCGCAATGGAATGGCCGGCGCGCTCCCGGGCCGCACGAAGCGGGCGAAGAGCTCTCCCTGGCGACCGTAGACCGCGGCGGCCTCGATCGAGGTCACGGCTTGGAGCCCTGAGAGGGTCTCGGCCGCGGCTTGTTCGTCGTTGAACGACAGGGCGGCCGTGCTGTTGCGGGCGACGATCTCGGCCAGGGCCGTCACGTCCTTCTCCATGTCGCTCTTGAAGCGCACGAAGTCGAAGATGATGAGGACGATGCTCGCCACGACCAGGGCGCCCCCGGTCGCCAGCAGCACCAGCAGCACCAGCTTCAGCCGGATGGGAGCGTCACGCAGGAAACGCAGGGGCACCGTGAGTGTTCCTCTAGAGTACCCGGGTCGCCAGCCGCAGCAGCTTGGAGCTGATCTTGAGCCCCTCGCCCTCCGCGGCCTTCAGGTTGACCTCGAAACGGACCTTGCCCCCCTGCAGGTGGAAGTTGATCATCCCTCCCTGCTTGAGGAAGCCCGTCGACTCGCCGACGACCAGCGCCCGAGATCCCGCCATCGAGGCGAGGATCTCGGCGATCCGCTCGTGCTCCGGCCGGCCGATGAAGAGGAGGTTGCAGCTCTTCGAGTCGTGGCTGGACCCCAGCCGGAGCAGAGTCAGCTTCCGGCCCGCGACCTCCTGGCCCTCGACGACCGCCTGCAGGCTCCGGCTGAAGGCCTCATCCGACAGGACACAGAGCCGGAACGAGCTGCTCGCGTCCTGGAAAGCCGCCGGAGGCCACTCCACGAACTTGGTGAAGTTGTAGAGGAAAGCCGCCTTGACGTCCGACTCCGACGCCTCAGGCTGGGCCAGCGCCTCACCCGGCAGGCCCGTCAGAAGCGAGCAGAACAGGAGGATCGCCGCCACCAGCCCCAGGGCCCGGTTCTTCAGAAACGCCATGTGGCCTTTCCGTAGACGCTGCGCTCGACTTCCTCCTGCCGCGGTGCCGGAAACTCCGCGTGCTGGTCGTGCAGCAGGTTCTGTCCCACCAGCGAAAGCTCCAGCCGGTCGGTGGGCCGCCACCCCAGGCGAAGGTCCAGCTCCGTGTACTCGGCCAGAGCCGGGAAGGGCAGGCGGTCCACGTAGCGGAGCCAGGCATCGAGCTCGACACTCCCCGGCAGGTCGATCATGGAGCGCAGCGAGAACCGGTGCTCCGGGTCGTTGCCTTCCCCGAGGCCGCCCGTCGGGTCGCGGCTGTCCGGGTCGAGCCGCAGATCCTTCTCGAAATAGGCATATCCGGCGTGCCAGCGCCACCAGGTAGCGGCCTGGAAGTTGGCCCTCAATTCGAACCCGTAGGTGTCCGCCTCCAGCTTGTTGTCGAGGACGACGGGGAACGGCCGCCCGGCCACCACCGGCTCCTGGCTGCGCAGATTGTCGTAGACGTTGTAGAAGGCCGCGAGGTCGACCGAGAGAGCTGGCCGCGGCTGTACGCGGTAGCCGACCTCGTAGGCGAGCAGTTCCTCCGACTCGAAGTCCCGGCTCCCGGAAAGCAGGGTGACGGAACCGACCAGGAAGCGCGTGTCCTCGTCGATCCGGGTCGGAGTGCGGACGGCCCGCGATACTGCTCCCCAGACGGTGTGCCGATCGTCGGGCGTCCAACCGAGGCGGATGCTGGGCTGGACTTCCAGGCCCGTCGACTCGTTGACCTCGAATTTCGAACCGACCGTCAGTTGCAGGCGGTCTTCGATCAGGGCGACCTCGTCCTGAACGAACACGTTGAACAGCTCCTGGGTATCCCGGTTCGGTATCCAGGCCAGAAGCGGAGTGCTCTCCACGTCATCGCGGCTGACGCGATAGCCGCCACCCCAGACCACGTCGTGGCGCCGGCCGAACGGCAGGCGGTGCTGGAAGTCGACATCCCAGGTATCGCGGTGCTCCTCGAACTGACCCGGCACCCGGCGATACGTGCGGTCCCAGTAGACCTGCAGCTCCAGGTTGGACTCCTCCGAGAGGCGGCGCGACCAGCGGCCGAGCAGGTTGCCGCCCTCGAGGTCGCTGTCGGAACGGATCGGGCTACCGGCCAGCCCCTTGTAGGCATCCCCCTGGAGAGTGAACGCGTCCCGGTCGGAAGCGTCCCCGTCGACCCGGAACCCGCCCTGCGCCATGCGCAGGGGATCCTCGGCGCTCTCGCCTGTCGCCAGAGCCAGAGAGTCGAGGTACCGGTACTTGCCGTAGGCACGGTACCAGACCTTCTCCCCCAGCCGCCCGCCGTGGCGGACCGCGCCGATGCCGCGGTCCTCGGTGCCGGCGCTCACCGACACCAGGCTACCCTGCGTGTCGCGAGCGCTCTTGGTGATGATGTTGACGACCGCATTGACCGCGTTGGCCCCCCACAGCGTGGCGCCGGGACCACGGATCACCTCGATGCGCTCGACATCCTCGAGCACGACGTCCTGCACGTCCCAGAAGACGCCGGAGAACAGTGGAGTGTAGATGCTCCGCCCGTCGATCAGCACGAGCATCTTGTTGGCGGTGTTGATGTTGAAACCGCGGGCGCTGACCGCCCAGGTGCCCGAGTTGAAGCGCGCCACGTGCAGGGAGCTGGCGAGGCGCAGGGCCTCCGGCAGACTGCTCACCCCGGAGCGGCGCATGTCCTCCCGGGTGATGACGCTGATCGCCGCGGCAGCCCGGAAGACCGGCTCGCTCCGCTTGGAGACCGACGTGACGTCGATCTCCATCAGCTCCTCGATGCTCAGCCTGCGAAGCTCGGAGGCGGGCAGGGCCTCTTCCTGTCCCCAGGCGCCGCGGGCCAGCAGGAACAGCGCGGCCAGGACTTTAAGTGCCCGGCGGTTTGCATTCTTACAACCCCAAAGCTTCATAGTCATCCTCTGACCCTCGGACATCCCCCCGGACGGGTCACCCCTCTGCTGAGTGTCGCCAAAAACCATTCCAGCGGCTTGCAGCTCTCGTGCCTGGTCCGCGATCAAAGCGGCAAGCGAAAAGGGGCGGCCACGCGGCCGCCCCTTTTCAAACCCCGGCGCAACCAGCGGCTAGCCGGTCGTGCCGATCACGATCTCCACTCGCCGGTTGCGGGCGCGACCCTCGTCGGTGCTGTTCGGCGCCACCGGGTTCTGCTGGCCGTGGGAGAAGACGCGGATGCGTCCCGCCGGGAAGTTGGCCGCCGACTGGTTTTCCAGCCACTGCTTGACGGCGAAGGCGCGGGCCTCCGAGAGATTCATGTTGCTCTGCGGGTTACCGACGTTGTCGGTATGCCCGTGGACTTCGACTACCGCGGAGCTCGCGACCAGGAGGTCGCGCAGCAGCTGATCGAGGTCGCGCTGGGTCTCTCCCGTGAAGTTGGCACTACCGGACTGGAAGGTGATGTTCCACTCGCGTCGGCTGACCACGTTGCGCACCGGGGCCGAGGCGGTGAAGGTCGGGGTTTCGGCGGCGGAGGCCGCCACCTGGGCCGGGGTCGCACGTGCGGCGATCGCCTGCAGGTACGAGGTGTCCAGGATCTCGTCAACCGGCGGATAGTCGGGCACGAGGTCCGGGTACTGAGCTTTCACGATGTCGCCGAAAACCCGGTAGGTGGCAGCGAAAAGATTGGCGGAGCCCGGCGTCAGGCCGAAGAGCAGCATGCTGTCGGCCAGGTTGTTGACCGAAGAGCCGCCCAACTCGACTTTCAGGCCCTGCTTGTCGCGCTCGGTGACGACGTCGAAGTACTTCTCCCAGTAATCGGCGTCGGCTCCGGACTCGTTGTAGACCTCGGCGCTGATCTCCGCCGCCTTGCGGAACGCCGCCGTGCTCGATTTGACCGCGTCGGAGCCGTCGGCGATGCTCTGCAGCATGCCTTCGACGGTGCGCCGGTTGTCCTTCATCCACTTGTCGATGCCGATGATGGCGTTGGGCATCTGGGAGGCATACTCGCGGGTGGAGACGATGGAAACCAAGCCACCCTTCTTCTCCGCCACGATCACATCGCCCGGGGTCCAGGTGGTCACGCCGTTGACGCAAACCTTCTGGCGGTCCCCGGTGCGCCGGCCGTCGGCGACCACGGGCCGGGTCTCGCAATAACCGGCGATGTACTTCTCGGAAGCATCGATGTAGTCCGAAGCCGCGACCCAGTTCATGCAGTTGGGGTCGTAGGTCGTCTCGTCCGGGTTGTTGCACAGGCCGTTGTCGCCCAGCCACTTCATGACGATGTTCCAGTCGCCGTCACGCAGCACGCCGGCCACCAGGCCGCCCTTCGACGAGGCGGGGTTGGCCTTCCACTCCGGCAGGCCCATGAACTTGTCCTCGCCGCGCGAGTAGCCGGCTGAGCCCACCACTTTGGCGGTGTACTCGGGGCCCAGGCGCTTCAGGGTGTCGTTCAGGCCCTTGAGAAACGTCGCCGCACCGTCGCCCATGATGGTGACGAACTGCACGCCCTTGGTGGGCTGTGCGTTGCCGGCCTTCAAGTCGCTGGCGAAGGCGATCAACCCCTCCTGCATCTTGCTGACGTCGTCCTGGCGGATGAACTTCAGGTTCACGCCGTTCTTGCACATCAGGCTGCCTTCGGTCGACTGCTTGCCCCCGTTGGCGAACATGGCGCCCATGTGGGCGTTCCAGGCCCAATGGTAGAGGCGGACTTCCGGCAGGTCGGTACAGCCCGGACCCTCGCCCGGCATGGCGACGTTGCGGTTGGTCGCCTGGCTGGCCTGCTGGGCCGGGAGGTCCGGCAGGTCGGCGCTTTCCGGCACGACGGACTCGCGCCCCTTGGCGGCCGGCACGATCTTGTCGAGCAGGCCGGGGGCGAACTGGCGGACGCTGAAGAAGGCAGCAACGAGCAGCGCGACGACGATGATCCCCTTACCAAGAGGGGTTAGTTTCATGGCTTCTGTCTCCTTTCCCCCGCGGAGCCTGCCGCCGGGGGAAGCCGTTTTCATCTGTTTGTCCTTGAATCCAATACGTCTTTAGTCTATCAACATCGGGGGGAGCCTGGCCGGCAACCCGCAGGGCCCGGCTCAACCCGCCAACAGCTCGTCCATGGCCGGGCGCAGGGAATCGACGAACCGTTCGGTCTCCTCGATCTGCTCGACCACGCTGCCCATGTAGCTCGCGATCTCGTTGGCGCTGAACTGCGAAGCGCTCACCCGGCCGAGGATCACCTCGAATACGTCGGAGAACGCCCCCAGTTGCGCGACGACGCACTGGTCGCGCTTCTGGCACTCCAGCAGCAGCTCGCGCTGCTTCTCCAGGATGCCGATGTGCCACTGCCGCGTGCGCGCCGTGGCCGGCTCCTTCCGGGCCAGCTCCTGGAGCTGCCGCACCTTGTCTTCCACCTCCTCCAGCCGCCTCTCCACCGTGGGCAGCGGCTGCGCAGAGGCGAAGGTCGGCCGCGTCTCCTTGCGCTTGGAGAAGCGGTCGACGGGAGGCGGAGGAGGGAGCGGGGGCGGCTCCGTGCCGCTCTTCGGGCGGATGTTGGCCACGATCTGGAGATAGGCGAGCCGCTCGCGCACGAAGTGGAGATAGGCGGTGAGCATGTAACCGAGCTGATCGAGGATCCCCGCGCCGGTCGCGGCTTCGACCTCGGCGCGATCGGAGAGGACTCTCGCCACCCGGTCGCGGATCTCCAGCAGCCGGCGGTAGACCGCCATGTAGTCCGGCAGGCTCCCGTTGCGCACCCAGGCGGCGACCGGATTCTCGACCAGTTGGGTCTCGACCTTCAGCCGCAGGGCCTCGCGGTTCCTCTCGCCCTGCATCGCCTGGGCGAGCTTGTCCTCGTCGAGGATCTTCTTCAGGTACTTCTGGCTGGTCGACGCGAAGAGCACCCAGCCCGAGGCGCCCAGGCCCCAGAGGATCAGCGGCAGGGGGTTCCACAGCATCGCCGAGGCGGCGAGGCTCACCGCTCCCGAGATCAGGCTGACCGGCTCCTGCGCCGCCTTGGCGGCGCCCTTCTTCCAGAGGAATCGAGGATCCAAGGTCTTTGCGTGTCCTAGAGTGTTGGAAACCGCGCGCGGATCTCGCGCATGGCCAGCATGAACTCAGGGGTCGTCGCGATGCCGTCGCGCCAGGCGAGACCCCGCTCGATGAGATTGTAACTCTCTTGGATGCGCGCGCCCGGGATGATCTGCCCTTTCTCGTCGCGGTCCCTCCCCATCAGCCAGATGGTGTCCGCCACTTCCAGGGCGGCGGCGATGTCGTGGGTCACCACCACGATGGTGTTCAGCTCGTGCATGCAGGCCACCTCGGTGAGCAGCTCGGCGACCCGGTCGATCCCCATCGGATCGAGCCCCGAGAACGGCTCGTCGAGCAGCAGGAAGTGCTCGCTGCACATGAACTGCTGGGCGATCGCGACCCTCTGCCGCTGGCCGCCTGAAAGCTGCGGCGGGTAGTGCTTCCCCTTGTCCTCCAGGGCGAAGCGCTGGAGGAAGCCCATCGCCTTGTCCCTGGCCGCGTCGCGCGAGAGGCCCGCCCGCCGCCCCGCGACCATCAGGTTGCCCATCACTGTACGGTGGGCGAAGAGCGGATAGTGCTGCGCCACCACCCCGACCATCCCCCGCCGCACCGGCACGCCCGGGTCGCCGATCAGCACCCGGCCCGCGTCCGGCGTCTCGAGCCCGGCCAGAATGCGGAAGAGCGAGGTCTTGCCGATGCCGGAGGGCCC